>Ga0070737_10003328_pt1 | contig 17549 bp, 14 predicted proteins | sample Coa_R1_10_FD_66438 | JGI IMG/M metagenome (GOLD analysis project Ga0070737, IMG submission 66438) | Surface soil microbial communities from Centralia Pennsylvania, which are recovering from an underground coalmine fire - Coalmine... | ecosystem: Environmental > Terrestrial > Soil > Unclassified...
ACGCCGCCGCCCTCGAGGACGCCTCCGACCTCGGCGCCGCCGACCTCGAGCACTACCGCTCCGTCGACCTCCAGCACCACGGTGGCGCCCAGCACCTCGACCTCAACGACGACCGTGCCTCCCACCACGTCGACGTCGTCGACGTCGTCCACGACGTCCACGTCGTCAACGACCAGCACAACTACGACCTCGGTCCCCAGCAGCACCACGTCGTCTTCGACCACGAGCACGTCTTCGACCACGACCGTGCCTCCGACCACGACGGTCCCGCCGACGACAGCGCCGCCGACCACGGTCCCGCCGACGACGGTGCCCCCGACGACGATCCCGCTCAAGGCGACCCCGCCCCCCACCGGCTCGAGTCCCACGACGACGACCCCTGCCGGCGGTCGCCACCAACAGCCCCCGGGGAGCTCCGCCCCGATCAGCAGCGCCGGCGCCCCGGGGTGCTCCCACCAGAGCCCGCCGGCCGCGCAGCAGCATCCCTCCGGCTCGCCGCCAGGCCATCCCTCCGCCTCGCCGCAGAGCCATCCCTCCGCCTCGCCGCAGGGCCATCCCTCCGGCTCGCCGCAGGGCCATCCCTCGGGATCCCCCAAGGGGTCGCCGTCGAGCAACTCCGGAGTCTTTACCTCGCTGCCGTCGGTGGGGCAGGAGGTGTCGGAGGGCCAGCCGTTGTTCTCGGTCGACGACCGTCCGGTCTTCCTGCTGTATGGCGACGTTCCCGCCTACCGCACCCTGAAGCAGGGGATGACCGGTGCCGATGTCAAGGAACTCAACGCCGATCTGGTCGCCCTCGGCTTGGCGACGAGCGACGCCCTCCACCCGGCCGACAAGTTCACTGCCGCGACCAAGGACGCGCTCAAGGAGCTGCAGGCCAACCTCGGCCTCCCGGCGACGGGTCGGCTACCGCTCGGCCAGGCCGACGTGCTCCCGGGCCCGATCCGGGTGACGGCGGTGCGGCCCACGGTGGGGACGGCCGCCGGGCCCGGCCCTGTGCTCACCGCCACCTCCACCACGCGGCAGGTCACCGCCGGCCTGCCGGCCAAGGACCTGGCCGAACTCCGCGTGGGCGACCGGGTGACGATCACCCTTCCCGACGGGCGGACCACGCCCGGCCGGGTGACCTCGATCGGCAAGGACGCCGCCGGCCACCCCGCCGCGGTCCAGGTGACCATCGCCCCGACCCGGCCACATGTCACCGGCACCCTCGACCAGGCGCCGGTGCAGGTGGCCTTCACCACCAGGGTGGTCCGGGGCGTGCTGGCCGTCCCCGTCGGCGCCCTCCTCGCCGATGGGGGCGGCCCCGCCCTGCGCCCCGCCGGCGGCTCCGCCGGCCATCCCCGACCGCTCCAGCCGGTCACGGTCGGGCTGGTCGACGACAGCCGCGGCCTGGTCCAGGTCAGCGGGGCCGGCGTCCACGCCGGCCAACGCATCGAGCTTCCGGCCGTCCAAGGGGGAGCCGGCTAGGACGTGGGGCGGGCTGTCCCACTTGGTGTACATCTCGCGGGGGAGATGTCCCCCTTTTACATCACCCCCGCGCGGTGGATGGGACAGCTCCTCCTCGGGATGTGCACTGGATGGGACAGCTCCAGATGGGGTGGTCCGGACCCCCACGACCCGCCCCCACCGGCCCAACTATCACCGCGGAGGCCGAAGACGAGCCTACTCCCGCCCCTCCCGAAAGCCCTTGACCAGGGCCACGGCCAGCGCCTTGGAGGCGCTCAGCCGGTAGTGCTTGCCCTGGTACTGCTTGGGCCGGAAGTGCGTCCCGGTGACGTCCTCGTCCTCGGTGGCGTGCTCGGCGCACACCACCACCACGAGCTTGGCCGTCGGGTCGTCATCGGCCCGCCCGGGCAGCGAACGGGTCAGCACGTCGACCTGGGCCACCGCCGGTCGGGTACAGCCTTTGATGGAACATTGTCGGGACAGCGCGCGCCTCCACCGCTACGGCACCGCCCGCACCGCTCAGAGTAGGGGCGGCCGCACGGGCTGTCCAGTGGAGGCTGAGCTCAGAGGGCGGGCGACGCCCCGGAGGCGGCCCCGTTGGCGGCGCCCTTGGCCACCCCGTTGGCGACCCCGTTGGTGACCCGCTTGCTCAGGCCGTTGACGGCCCGGTCCCTGAAGAGCAGCCCCATCTCCCGGACCGAGTTGCGCAGGTCACGACCGTCGACCCACTCCCGGCCGGCCTCCTCCATGCGGGCCATCAGGGCCTCGTCGGTGGCCAGCTGCCGGACGACGCGTACCAGGGCGGGGACGTCCTCGGCCACGACGGCCAGGTTGCGGCGGACCATCTCGGCCGTCGACGCCTTGCCGTGGCCGGCGAGGGGGCGGAAGGCGATGACCGGGCGGGGGGTGCAGAGGGCCTCGAGGACGGTGGAGCCGGCGCCGTTGGTGATGACTACGTCGACGGCGGCCATCATCTCGTGCATATTTTTGATGTAGCCGAAGACCCGCAGCCGCTCCTCGGGGAGGCGGAGGGCTTGCAGCTCCTTGAACAGCTCGGTGTTCTTGCCGCACACGGCGAGGACCTGCACGCCGGTGTCGGCCTGAGCCAGCGACCGGGCCGCTTCGGACATGCCGCCGAGACCCCAGGCGCCGCCGGTGACGAGGACGATGTAGGCGTCCTGGTCGAGGTCGAGCAGCTTGCGGGCCTCTTGCTTGCCGATCGACCCGAAGCCGTCCCTGACCGGCGGGGCGCCGATGCGCATGGTCGAGGCGAACCCCTCGGTGCGGGCATGCTCGGGGGCGGTGTCGTACATGACGAAGTGCTGGTCGACGCCCGGATAGGTCCACACCGGGTGGACGTGGAAGGCGGGCACGTAGGTGACCGACGGCACCTCATAGCCGCGCTGATTGCGCAGCCAGTCGAGGGCGGCCGAGCCGAACGGATAGGTCGAAATCACCAGGTCGTCGTTACGCGCGTCCAGGAACCGCTGCAACCGGCGGCCGAAGAAGCCGCCAATGGCGGCCTTGGTCGCGGCTGCGAATCGGTCGGAGCGACACAACCAGTCGTAAAAGACCTCGTAGGTTGCAGGTACGGCCCGCATCTGGAACGCATATCCCCAGCTGGCGGCCCGGGCGAACGGGCGTCCCCACAGCTCGAGCGTGTCGAACCGTTCTACCTTGCAGTCCGGCCACACCTCGGCGATGGCACCCGTGATGGCCGCCGCCGCGGCGTTGTGGCCCTCGCCCATCTCGCCGGAGAGGATGAGGACACTGGAGGGCCCGGCGCCCTCGGTGCGCTCGGGGAGGCGGGTGTCGACCCCCGATACGATCAGGTCCGTCTTGTCCGTGCTCAGTTGCCCATCCTCCACAAGAAGTTCCGCTCGTCGATGCTGATCGTCGGGAGCCTCCTCGCCCTCCTCTGCGGCTTGGCCAACAGCGCCGCCGCGGCCCTGGAAAAACGGGAGGGCGTGCGGTCAGAAGCCAGCGGTAAAGGACTCCGACTGCTCGCAGTCCTGGTCCGCCGACGGTGGTGGCTCCTGGCGATAGGGCTGAGCATAGTGGCATGGGTCGCCGAGGCCGGCGCGCTCGGACTGGCCCCGGTGCCCGTCGTGACCACCCTCCGCAGCGCCGGTCGGGGTGGACTGCTGCTCGCCGGGCACAAGTGGCTGGGCGAGCGTTTCGGCCGAACGGAGATCGTCGGCGTCATCCTCCTCGCGGCCGGGGGAGTCCTGACCGCGTCGAGCGTGATCGCTTCCAACGTCGCCGGGCCGTCCTTGTCAAATCTCACCGAAGTGCTGGTGGCGGCGGGGGCGGCGGCCGTGGCCGGCCTGTGCATGTTGAGCGACAGCGGCCTCGTGCTCGGCTCGGCCGTGGGCGTCTTGTTCGTGGCGACGGGCGTCTATACCAAGGAGATCGGGGACCGGGTGGTGCGCGAGGGGATCGCGGCCGTCCCCCATTTGCTGGCCACACCTGGGGTGTGGATCATGGTCGCCTTCAGCGTGTGGTCGATCAGCCTGCTGCAGGGCGCGTTTTTGCGGGCCAACGCGGCCACCGTGTCGGCGGCGGCGACCACCGTGTCGGCCAATGGCCTGATCCTGGCCGGTTTTGCCTTGTATCACCAGCCCAAGTGGTCCGGCGTGGCCGTGATCCCGTTGGTGATCGGCATTATCCTATCGGCGGTCGGTGCGGTCGCCATCGCCGCCGCGGATGCCATGGCCGGCCGCAATCAGCCCGCCGGCGAGGAGCAGGCTTAGCAACACGCGGCTGGGCGGCCGGCCGGTTCACCAGTCGGATACCGAGCCGTCCTCCCGGTGCAGGATCCGCAGGCCGGGCAGCTCGAAGGGCACGTCTTCCAGGGCGTCCTCGTTGAGCTCGACGCCGAGGCCGGGTGAGGTGCCGGGGTGGAGGTTGCCGCCCTCGAGGCGAAAGTCGGTCTGCACCACCTCGCCGAGGATCCCCGGGCGCCAGGTGAGCTCCTGCACGGCGAACAGTGGCGTGGCCAGGTCGAAGTGCATGCACGCCGCCGTCGATACCGGGCCGAGCGGGTTGTGGGGGACCTGCTCGATGTAGTGGGTCTCGCACCAGGCGGCCAATTTACGGGCCTCGGTGAAGCCGCCGCAGATGCACAGGTCGACCCGGCAGTAGTCGATAAGGTCCTGCTCGATGAGCTGCTGCCACTCCCATTTGCTGGCCAGCTGCTCCCCGGTGGCGATGGGGACGTCGAGCTGGGAGCGCAGCAGGGCGAATTGGGAGGCGTTTTCGGCGCGGAGGGGGTCCTCGATAAAGAACGGCTTCAGCGGCGCCAGCTCTTTGCCGATTTGCACCGCGTAGGCGGGCGTCGTCCGCTGGTGCAGGTCGACGCAAATCTCGATTTCCGGCCCGAGGGCGTCCCGCAGGGCGGCAAACGCCTCGACCGTCCAGCGGGCCGCCGACGACTGCTCGTAGATGTCGAGGCGGTTGAGCTCGGGAGTTTCTCCGGCGCCGAACCGGACGAACTGCCACCCCTCGGCCACCTGCTGTTTGGCGTAGGCGACCATCTCGTCGATGTTTTCCCGCTGCACATGGGTGTAGCAGCGGACGTAGTCGCGGGTGCGGCCGCCGAACAAATCGTACACGGGGACGCCGAGCGCTTTGCCCCGCAGATCCCACAGGGCGATGTCGATGGCGGCGACGGCGGCGGAGTGGACGTGCCCGCCCCGAAAGAACTGCCCCCGCCACAGGGTCTGCCAGATGTGCTCGATGCGGGAGGGATCCATGCCGACGAGGATCGGCTTGTACGTCTCGACCAGGCCCTGCAGGGCCAGCTCCTTGCCGTTGATGCCGGCTTCGCCGAGGCCGGTCAGACCCTCGTCGGTGTAGATCTTGACAAACGAGTAGTTGCGCCCCGGCCGGGCCCGGTCCGCTACGAGGAACGTTTTGACGTCGGTGATTCTCATCGCAGGTTTTCCCCTCCTGTTGGCTCCTTACGGTAGGGGAAAGGAGGCTCCAGTGGTCAAGCCCGGCTCGCCAAACCTCGGCCGGCGAGGCCACGGACGGTCCCGGAGTTGGAGGTGGGAATCGGCGCCGACAGGTTGGCGAGCACGACGGTCTCACCTCTGGCCAGGCCGGATTTGATCTGGGTGTAGGTGCCGCCGACCACTCCGACGGTGACCCGCTGCTCGGTCTGCTTGCCGTCCCTGAGCACCTCCACATAGGAGTCGCCGGCGGCCGCAGTGTGCACGGCCGAGGTGGGCACGGCAAGGGTGTAGCTGACCGAGTGCAGGACGATCGAGAGGTCGGCGGTCGTTCCCGACGGGATCTGCCCCTTGACGCCGGAGAGGGCGATGACGACGGGGTAGACGTAGTCGCCGTCGCTCTGCTGGACCGGGTCGAGGCGGCTCACCGTCCCGGCGACGGTGCCGGTGCGGCCGTTTACCGAGACGTCGACGTGCTCGCCGACCTTGACGCCGGCCATCTCGGTGTCGTCGAGGGAGGCGGTGGCCTCGTAGCCGGACGAGTTGACGATGGTGATGGCGTCGCTGGTGGCGTTGGCGCTGACGGTCTGGCCGGCGGTGAGGTTGACGGCCGCCACCGTGCCGCTGAGCGGGCTGGTGAGGGTGGCGTCGGCCAGGGCCTGCTTGGCCGTGACCAGCTGGGCCTCAGCGGCGTCGATCTGGGCCTGATCGCCGGCCAGCTGCTGGGCGCTGTTGTAGGCCACGCCGGCCCCCGACGAGCTAACCGAGCCGCTCCCCGCGCTGCTCCCCGAACGACTCCCCGCCTGACTCCCCGTCCGACTGCCGGAGGCGCCGGTCTCGCTCCGCGAACCCGAGCCCGAGCTGTAGCTGCTGCCGCCGGTCTGGCCCGTCCGGCTGCCCGAGGTACCGGTGCGAGCGGAGCCGCTTTGGCCGCCACTCGACCCCTGGCCACTCGAGCCACCTTTCCCCGAGGTGCGGCTGGCATCGGAGCTGAGGATTTGGGCCAGGCTGTTCTCGGCCGTGGCCAGGGTCTTCTGGTCGCCGGAGAGCTGCTGCTGCTGGTTGAGGGCCTGGTCGAGGGCTTGGGCGCAGGCGTCCGTGGTGGTCGAGGTGCGCACCAGGCCGGTCAGGGCCGCGGTCGTGGTGGTGGTGGGCGTGGTCGTCGTGGTGGTGCTGGTCGTCGTGCTGGTGCTGGTGGACGTGCTGGTGCTGGTGCTGGTCGACGTGCTGGTGCTCGTGGTCGGGGGGACCGTGGTCGTGGTGGTCGACGCCGGCGTGGTGGTGCTGGTCGTCGGCGAGGACCCGGTGGCCGCGCACGTGCGCTGGGCCTGGGCCAGGGTGGCGGCCGCCTCGGAGGACGCCTGGTCGGCCGTCTGCTGCGCGTCGACGACGGCCTTCTGGGCCGCCTCGAGGCTGCCGTTGCCTCCACTGGGGCGGGTCGCCGCCGTCAGCAGGTAGCCGGTCCCGCCGGTCACGGCGGCGGCCGTGCCCGCGTTGCCCGAGCCGACGGTGCTCGACGCCTCGTCGGCCTCGTTCTCCCGGAGGGCGGCCCGGTCGGCGGCCAGCGCCTGGCGGGCCGAGGACGCATTTTCGGCCAGGGCGGTGGTGTCGACGGTGGCCAGCTTCTGACCGGCGCTAACGTGCTGGCCGAGGGTCACATCGACTTTGGAGACGGTTCCGGCCACCTGGAAGGCGGCGGTGCTCTGGCGCACCGGGGTCACCGGGCCGGAGGTGCTCTCGGTCTGGCGGATGGTCTCGGCTCCGCTGCGGGCGGTCGTGTAGCCGGTCGCTCCCGAGGCGCGGGTCTGCCAGACTGTCACCCCTCCGGCGGCGACGAGGATGGCCGCCGTGCCGGCCGCCATCGACCGGATGTGGCGGCGCCGGCCGGCCCGCAGGTGCTCAGCCATTGGAGCTGTTGCCGGACGGCGAGCCGGTCCGGGATGCGCCGAAGCCGCCGAACCCGGTCGTGCAGCTCTTGTGCCCGGTCGAGGTGATCTGGACGGTCGTGGCCTTGACCGCGCCGGTCGAGTCGGCCTTGCCCAGCGCGGTGACACAGTCGCCCACGGCCAGCTTGGAGGAGGCGACCGTCTCCCGTCGGCTGTAGGTCGTGGAGGACGAGGTGGCCACGTCGACGGTTGTGGCCTTTCGGCGGGTGCCGGGCGACGAGGAGAAGCCGGAGAGGACGAGCTTCGAACTGCTCACCGCGGTCACCTTGCCGCTCGCGAAGCGGAAGGCGCCGGAGGGGCGGGAACGGCTCGAGCCGCCGGGAGGGGTGCCATGGCCACCCCGGAAGCGACCGCCGGCCGCGCCGCCGCCGAAGCCACCGAACCCGCCGGGCCGCCCGGCCGAGCACGAGCCCGACACCGGCTTGCTCACCGACACCGTCCTGGCCGTGATCGTTCCGTTGTTGGAGGTGCCGCTGGCGGTGACGCAGTCGCCCACCGCGATCGACGAGGCCGTGACGGTGACCGTCTCGGAGAAGGTCGTGGCCGACGTCCAGCTCACCGTCGTCTGGCCGTTTTGTTGACTCTGCACTTCCATCGACCGGCCGGTGATGGCGGCCACCGACCCGGATGCGCCGGGGAAGGTCCGAGGGTTGCCCCCGCTGTTGTTGTTGTTGTTGCTGCTGCTGCTGCGTGCGGGGGCGGTGGTGGTCGGGCTGCCCGAGGTCTTGGACGTCGAGCCGCCGCAGCCGGCCAGGGTCGAGGCCGCCAGGAGGCCGAGGCCGGCGGCGGCGACGAGGACGGAGGTTCGGAGCTTGGCAACCGGACGGGCCATGGGGTGGGGTTCTCCTTGGGTGGGGTGGGAGCGAGTGGGCGTGGGCGTCATTCGCTGCGGAGGGCGTCGATGGGAGCGAGGCGAGCGGCCCGGGAGGCCGGGTAGACGCCGAACACGATCCCGATGGCGACGGCGATGGCCAGGGCGCCGATGCTGGCCGTCGCCGACAGCGAGATCGGGTAGCCGATGATCCCGGGGAGGGCGACGGTGCCGATCACGGCGAGGAGGGCCCCGCAGGCCCCGCCGGCCAGGCCGAGGACCGAGGCCTCGAAGAGAAACTGCTGGCGGATCAGGCCGGGCGTGGCGCCGAGGGCCTTGCGCAGGCCAATCTCGCGGATCCGCTCGGTGACCGAGACCAGCATGATGTTCATCACGCCGATGCCGCCGACGAGCAGCGAGATGCCGGCCACCCCGCCGAGCAGGATGGTGAGCGTCTGGTCCACCGACGTGGCCGTGGACACCAGCGACTGCTGGGAGGTGATGGTGAAGTCGGCGTCGGTCGGGGTGGTGATGTGGTGGAGGGCGAGCAGCTCGTCGTCGGCCTCCTGGTAGGCGGCCGAGAGGCGGGAGCGGGACGACGCCTGGATGAGGATCGAGTTGAGGGTGGGGGTGCCGAATAGCTGGTCGGTGGCCGTGCTGATGGGGACGACCACTTCGTCGTCCTGATCGGACGACGAGCTCGAGGAGGAGCCGCTGCCGACGCTCTTCAGCACCCCGATGACGGTGAGGGGCACCCCGTTGACGGTGACCGTCTGGCCGACCGGGTCGGCGCCGGAGAACAGCTCGGAGGCCGTGTCGACGCCGAGCACGGCCACGTCGGCGTGGTCGGTGATGTCCTGATGGTCGAGGAACCGGCCCTCGCTGACCGACCGGTCCTTGACCTGCTCCCAGGCCACCGTGGTGCCGTCGACGGTGGTGGTCCAGTTGTCGGAGTTGACCGAGTCGGTGACCTCCTCCGACTCGCCTTCGACCGGCGCCACCGCCTTGATGTCCGGGGCCACCGAGCGGGACTCGAGGGCGGTGGCGTCGCCCTGGGTGAGCGTCGACGCCGAACCGAACCCGCCGCGGACCCCCGAGCTCGAGGTGGTGCTGCCGGGCGACACCGTGAGCAGGTTGGTGCCGAGGGCGTCGATCTGGGAGGTGACCTGCCCTTCGGCGCCCTGGCCCAGACCGACGGTGAGGATCACCGCGGCGATGCCGATCATGATGCCGAGGACGGTCAGTCCCGAGCGGAGCCGGTGGCTGCGGACGGCGGCCAGGCCCGTCTTCAAGGTGTCGAGCCAGGTCATCTGACCGCCTCGGTCTCGTGGACGTCCTGGGTGAGCAGGCCGTCCCGGATGTGGATGGTCCGCTCGGCCTCGGCGGCCACGTCGGCATCGTGGGTGATCACGACGAGGGTCCGGCCGGCCTGGTGCAGCCCGTGCATAAGGGCGATGACGTCGGCGGCCGACCGGGAGTCGAGGGCGCCGGTGGGTTCGTCGGCCAGGATCATGTCCGGCTCGCTGACCAGCGCCCGGGCGATGGCCACCCGCTGCTGTTGGCCGCCGGACAGCTCGTTGGGCCGGTGGTCGACCCGGTCGGCCATCCCGACCCGTTCGAGGGCGGTCATGGCCCGTTCCTTGCGTTCCGCTCGGGCGACGCCGGCGTAGGCGAGGGGCACCTCGACGTTGCGCCAGGCCGACAGCGATGGCAGCAGGTTGAACTGCTGGAACACGAAGCCGATGCGGCGGTTGCGGACCGAGGCCAGCTGGGCCTCGTTGAGCCCGGCCACGTCCTCGCCGGCCAGCCAGTAGCGCCCACCGCTGGGCACGTCGAGGCAGCCGAGGATGTGCATGAGGGTCGACTTGCCGGAGCCCGACGGCCCCACGATCGACACGTATTCGCCCGAGTCGATCACCAGGGAGATGCCCCGCAGGGCGGCGACCGAGATGGCGCCGGTGCGGTAGAGCTTGGTGACGTGGTCGAGCTCGATGACGGGCAGCTCGTCAGCCACCGGACCCGCCTTTGCCACCGGTGAAGCCGCCGCCCCCACCGAGGCCGCCACCGCCGCCGAAGCCTCCGCCGCCGGTAAAGCCGCCCCCACCGAAGCCGCCCCCACCGAAACCGCTCGGGCGGGTGAACCCACCGCTGCCGGAGTTCGAGCCGGTGATCGCTCGGCGGTTGAACGTGACGACCTTCTCGAGGACCTTGTCCCCGGCGGACAGGCCCTTGGTGATCTGCGTCTCGCCGTCGGAGACGATGCCGGTGGTGACGTCGGTGGTCACGTGCCGGCTGCCTTCGACCCGGGTGACGGTCGACCGGCCGTTGCGGTAGGAGAGGGCGGCGGTGGGGACCTGCACCGCGTCGCCGATCTGCTTGGTGATGATCGAGACGCTGGCCGTGGACCCGGCGAACAGGCCGCTCGGCGTGCCGGTGACGGCGATGTCGACGGGGAACTCGGCCACCCCGGAGCTGTCCGAGGCGATCAGGCCGACCGAGGACACCGTCCCGTAGACGGTGCTGGTCGAGCCGCTCGGGGTGATGACCGCCTGGTCGCCGGTCTTTATCTGGCCGATCTCGGTGTCGTCGACGGTGGTGCTGACCAGGTAGCTGTTGGTGGCCACGACCACGATGTCGGCGCTCGACGAGGACGACGAGGAGGACGACGACGAGGACGACGAGGTGCTCGAGCCGGTGGAGCCGGACGAGGAGCCGCCGACCGAGCTGCCGCCGGTCGAGGCGCCGCTCGACGACGAGCCCGACGAGCCCGAGGACCCCGAGGAGCCCGACGAGCCCGACGAGCCCGAAGACGACGAGGAGCCGGAGCCGGTGACCTCCTGGCCGACGGTAAGGTTGACCGCGGCCACCTTGCCGGTGATGCTCGAGCGGAGGGTGGCGTCGGCCAGGTCGGTCTCGGCCGTGGTCAGGGCGGACTGGGCCGACGTGACCGCCGACTGGTCCGAGTCGATCTGGCTGGTGGAGGCGGAGTCCGACTTGTCGCTCGACAGCTTGGCCTGGTCGGCCGACAGGGTGGCCTTGGCCGCGTCGACGTCGTCGCGCAGGGCCGAGTTGCCGACGGTGGCGAGGGACTGGCCGGCCTTGACCTTTTGGCCCACGCTCACGTGGACGGCGGTCACCTGGCCCGATACGGCGAAGTCGAGGTCGGCCTGGTGGCCCGGCTCGATGGTGCCCGACGCCGACACTGTCTGCTTCATGGTGCCGGTGGTGGCCGACACCACCTCGGTGGTGGTCGTGATGGGGGCGGCCGAAGAGGTCGACGGCCCCTTGGTGCCCAGCCACACCCCGACGCCGGCGCCGGCCAGGACGACCACGATCCCGCCGGCCAGGGCGGCGAAGCGTAGGCGCCGGCGCCGGCGCCGGCGGCCCCGGCCCCGGCGCCAGTCCGCCGGCTCGGCGGCCGGCACCTCGCCGGTCGGGTCGTCCGCCGGGGCGGACGTGCGAAGCGTCCCTGGACTTGCCATGGCGGTCAGTCAACAAGTCCAACCTGGCGGTTTCCTGGAGATCGGCTCGAGGACACGGGGCTCTGCAGAATTGCCCAGCCAATTCTCAGCCGGCGTTCAGCCGGCGCCGAAAATCAACGGGATTTGTCCAGGTTTCCTTGAGGAAACCCACAGGTTCGGTTGCGATGCTGTTCCCATGCCGCCGGCCCGCATCCTGGTTGTCGAGGACGAGGACAACGTCGCCTTCGTGGTGGGAGAGGCGCTGCGCCTGGCCGGATTTGCCGTCCTCACGGCCCGGTGGGGTCGCGAGGGGCTCCAATTGGCCCTGGACGCCGACGTGGCCCTGATGGTGCTCGACGTGTCGTTGGGGGACACCGACGGATTCGAGCTGTGCCGCCGGTTGCGGGCCGCCGGCTCAGAACTGCCGGTCGTGTTCCTGACCGCCCGCGACGCCACCCAGGACCGGATACGGGGGCTCACTATCGGCGGAGACGACTACCTGACCAAGCCGTTCAGCGTCGAGGAGCTGGTGGCCCGGGTCCGGGTCGTGCTGCGCCGGGCCGGCAAGCTGCCGGGCGGGCAGGTGCTGCGCTGCGGCGACGTGGCCCTCGACGACCTGGCCCACCGGGTGACGTCGGGCGGAGCGCAGGTCGACCTTTCTCCCACGGAATACAAGCTGCTGCGGTTCCTGCTGCAAAACAAGGGCCGGGTCCTGACCAGGGGTCAGATCCTCGACCACGTCTGGGATTACGACTTCGAGGGGGAGCCGACGGTGGTCGAGACCTTTGTGTCGACCCTCCGCAAAAAGGTCGACTCCCGCGAGCGCCGGCTCATCCAGACGGTGCGCGGGATCGGCTACCGCCTGGCCGAGCGGTAGCCGGGGCGGCCGTCGTGACCCTCAGGAGCCGCCTGGGCCTGGCTGCCGTGCTGCTCGTCGCCGTGCTGGCGGCGGCCGGGATCTTCCTGGTCGGCACCGTCACCTCGTCGGCCGTGGCCCAGACCAACCAGGAATTGCGGAGCACGGCGCGCGTCGCCGTCGGCGTCGCCGACCGCCAGACCGGCGGCAGCCAACCGTTCCCGGGACGGCCGTCGTCGCCTCTTTCGTCGCACCGCCCGCCGGGCCCCCGGCAAAATCCGCTTTCCGACGTGTACGTGGCCGTCATCGACGGCTCCAGCCGGCGGCCTATCGCCCGTCCCGCCGACGGCGGCGGGCGGGAGCCGCAGCTGCCCCGGGTGTCCTCCTCCCTCCTGTCCCGGCTGCGGATCGAGACCGTCCCCTCGGTCTCGGGAGGCGGACGCTGGCAGGCCACGCTGGTCGCCGTTCCCTCCGGCCAGGAGGTGCTGGTGGCCGTCTCCATGAGCCGGGTCGACCACACCGCGGCGACCCTGCGGCTGGCGGTGCTGGCCGCCGCCGGGCTGGTCGCCCTCGTCCTGCTGGCCTGCGGGTTTTGGGTGGAACGGCTCGGGCTGCGGCCTATCGCCCAGGTGCGGACGGTGGCCCGGGCCGTGCTCGAAGGGGACCGGTCCCGGCGGGTGCCGGCGACCGGCCGGCGGACCGAGGCCGATCAGCTGGCCGCCGCCCTCAACCTGATGCTGGACAACCAGCAGGAGATCGAGGCCCGGCTGCGGCAGTTCATCGCCGACGCCTCCCACGAGCTGCGGACCCCGACGTCGGTCATCTCCGGGTTGGCCCAGCTGTGGCGGCAGGGCAACCTGCGGGACGCGCCCGCCCTCGAGGATGCCATGCGCCGGATCGGCCAGGAGAGCGCCCGGATCGGCGGGCTGGTCGAGGAGCTGCTGCTCCTGGCCCGCCTCGACGAGGGCAGCCCGCTCCAGCAGGCCCCGCTCGACGCCGCCGCGGTGATCCGCGAGTCGCTGGCCGACGGGCAGGCCACCCACCCGTCCCGGTCGGTCACGGCCACCGTCGAGGGGCCTCTCCCGGTCGTGGGCGACGCCTCCGCCTTGCGCCGGGCGGTCAGCAACCTGCTCACCAACGCCCTGGTCCACACCCCGCCGGCCTCGCCGGTGGCGGTCAGGGCCGGGCGCTCCGGCGACCGAGTGGTGGTGGAGGTGGCCGACGGCGGCCCGGGCATGACCGCCGACGAGGCGGCCCACGCCTTCGACCGGTTTTGGCGGGGACGGTCCAGCCGGTCCCGGCCCGGGTCCGGCCTCGGGCTTTCCATCGTCCGGGCCATCGTCGCCGCCCACGGCGGGGAGGTCCAGCTGGAGACGGGTCCCGACCGGGGCACGACGGTCCGGCTGTTGCTGCCCGCCGCGCCCGCCGCGCCCCCGGCTGCCCCTCAGGGGTTCGGCCGTTCGGCCGCGCTATCCGGCCCCGTTTCCACCCCCGGCGTCCCGTCGTGAATGCGCTCGGCCGCCGCCCGCCTGGCCTCGGCCCGGGCCGACAGCCCGGCGAAGTCGTACTGCCGCTTGGGGAGCGGCCTGACCGTGCTGATCGGATCCTCGAAATCCCCGACGTACCCGATGGCGATCCCGCCCAGCTGGTAGCCCATTAGGCGGAGCAGGTCGTCGTCGAGAGTTTTGGCCACCTCGAGGGGCGTGCTCAGATACTGGTTTTCTTCCTGGCGCAGCCAACCGACGCTGTAGGTCAAATTGATGCCCTGGCGCACCCGGTCAGTCCGGTTGGCGCCGGCGCCGTGAAAGACTTTCCCGGTGTAAAACAGGACCGACCCTCGCCGCATGACCGCCCGATCCTCGCTGCGGCCGGCGGCCGCCTCCGGGGCGGTAATCGTCTGGGGCAGCCGGTGGGTGCCGGTCAGCACCCGGGTGGCCCCGTTTTGCTCGGTGAAATCGGTGAGGGCCCAGATCGTGTTGCACTGCACGTCGTAATCGGTCGGAAAAGGGAAGAAGTCCCACGCCAGCTCGTCGCGGTGCAGCGGCTGCTCGGTCTCGCCCGGGAGCACCGAGATGACCTGGGTGAGGTGGAGCTGGTAGACGGAGGCCCGGTCGAGCAGCGAGCCGGCCGTGGCCAGGGCCAGCGGATGGGTGATCAGCTCCCGGCTGGCCGGCGACCGGGCGACCAGCGAGCCGGTGCGCCGGGTCTTGCGCCCGATGAAGTCGTCGTCGCCCTCGGGGCTCAGGTCGACGTAGGGCGCCACCTCGGCCGCCACCCGGTCCATCAGCCCCGCCGGCGCCAGGTCGTCGACCACGCAGGCCCCGTCGGCCCGCAGGGCGGCCACCACGGCGGCCGCCTCGGAGGTAGGGGGGAGGTGCTCGAGGGCCATGCCGCCGATGGTGTCGGCCGCTCCGGCCACGGTCAAGGTCAGGCGGCGGTCAAGGCCGGCCACCGCCCGGCGTCCCGGCCGACCGGCCGAGCGCGACCACGTCGCCCACGCCGGCCCCGTCCGAGCCGGACGGCCCGGTGACCACGACCCGGACCGCGGTGGCCGGCCGCCCCCCGAGCCCGGTGGCCAGCAGGTAGGGGGCGTCGCCGGCGCCGTCACCGACGGGGCGGCGGGAGCCGGCCAGCCCCCGCCAGGCCCCCGACGGCGAACGCGCCTCGAGGGACACCGAGCGGCCGGCGGCCCGGCCCACCGACACCTGCTCGAGCGGGCGGGCCCGGGCCCAGCTCCACTCCAGCGTGGTCCGGTCGCCCCGGCGCCGCACCGTCTCGGTGGCGCCGCGGGTGAGATCGGTGAGCGACGGGTGGCCGGTGCCGGGACCGATCAGCTCCCACACGGTGGCGTCGTCGCGGCGGGTGTGCAGCAGCTCGACGGCCCAGCCGGCGTGGCGGGTGGCGGCGAGCAGGCAGCGGCTGTCGATCCGGCCCGGGACCTTGACGTCGCCGAGCAGCAAGTAGGAGGCGTGGTCCCTGGCGATCCCGGCCGGGTCGCAGCGCCGGCCGCCGGCGTGCCCGAACGCGCTCCACGCGGTGCGGTGCCCGGTGAAGAGGGCGGTCGAGTTGCGGTAGTCGGTCTCGACCACGTCGGCCGGCCGCCCGAGGCGGCTCAGCAGGCGCACGTAGCGTGACCCGCCGAAATGGGACGTGTCCTGGCCGACGGCGACCATGTAGTCGCCGGGCAGGCGGGGCAGGACCACGGCGGCGAGCAGCACGGCCACGCCGGCGGCGGCCCCGAGGGCCCGGTGGTAGGCCCGGGCCGTCCCGTGGTCCCGGACCAGGCGGACGATCACCGCCGCCCCGAGCACGTACCAGGTGACCAGCACGGGCAGGACGAGGATGCCTCGGCGCTCGTTGACGTCCGGCCACACCGCCGCCACCAGCAAATAGACGAGCACGACCGGCACCGTGGCGTCCCGGTGGCGCCGCCACCACCACAGGGCGCCGACGCCGATGACCACGCTCATCTGGACGGCGAAGACCTCCCACACCCCGTTGCGCAGCCAGGCCGCATCGGGGAGGGGCGAGCCGTAGGGAGCGACCGTGCCGGGGATGGCGTAGCCGGCCAGCTGCAGCACCGAGCCGGGCAGCTCCCCCAGGGCCGAGCCGACGAAGTGGACCAGGCCGTGGCCGTAGTCGCCGGTCAGCTCGCTGGCGTAGCGGGACCCGGCCAGGGCGGTGCCGCTGGCCAGCCGGGCCACCGCGATGGGCACCAGGCTGGCTGCCACGCCGGCCGCCACCAGCCCGGCCCGGCGGATCCGGCCCCGCCCGTCGGGCCGCAGCAGCAGGTACCCGACCAGCCCGGCCACCACGCCGAGCCCCGCCAGCTTGAGCCACACCAACCCGGCCGCGGCGGCCACCACGCCGACACCGACAGCGGTGACGACCCGGCCCTGCCCGTCCCACCGGTCGACCAGCAGCAGAAGCACGATGAGCAGCACCAGGAACGGCGCCTCGGCCATGACCATGGTGCCGTAGGTGGCGAGCACCGGGTTGACGGCGAGGACGAGGAGGATGGTCGCCCTCAGCGCCCGGCTCACTCCTCTGCGCCCGAGGTACAGCCAAAGCAGGGGAAAGAGGCTCGAGAGGCAGAGAGCCGACAGGATCCTCATGGGCCCGAAGGCGTGGGGCCACAGCCACACCAGCGGGACGAGCAGCGCGCTGTAGCCGGGCGGGTACAGGCCGACCACAGAGGCGCCGCTGGCCACGTGGCCGGTGAGCCCCGCACCGGCGGCGAGGGCCCGGGCCACCATCACGTAGCTGGCGTCGTCGTCGAAGGAGCCGACGAAGTAGTGGGGCCAGACCAGGGCGACGTGGACCGCCAGGACGGCGAGGGGCCCGACCCAGCCCGCCCAACCGGCGGCCGCGCCGACCCGTCCCCTCCGGCCGGCGGGGACGGGCCCGGCCGGAGGTGGGGTCTGCGCTTGGTGCCGCTCGAGGGTGCTCAGGCCCTCAGCTTGCCGCGGAGCCGGGCCAGGCCCGCACCGTCTGGCGCTGCCGGCCCAGGCCGTTGATCTCCAGCTCCATGACGTCGCCGTCCTTCAAGTACGGGAAGCGGCCGGACAGGGCGACGCCCTGCGGGGTGCCGGTGTTGATGACGTAGCCGGGCTCGAGGGTCAGGTACTGGCTCAGGTCCCAGATCAGGTGCCGGACCGAGAAGATCATGTCCTTGGTGGTCGAGGACTGGCGGACCTCGCCGTTGACCGTGGTGGACAGGTTGAGGCCCTGCGGGTCGGCCACGTCGTCGCGCAGCACCAGGGCCGGGCCCATGGGGTTGAACGTCGGGCAGCACTTGCCCTTGGACCACTGGCCGCCGGAGACCTCGAGCTGGAAGGCCCGCTCGGACACGTCGTTGCTGATGGTGTAGCCGGCGATGCAGGCGTCGGCGTCGTCGGGCGAATCGAGGTAGCTGGCCCGCTTGCCGATGACGACGGCCAGCTCCACCTCCCAGTCGGTCTTCTCCGAGCCCTTGGGGATGATGACGTCGTCCTCGGGGCCGATCACCGTGTTGGGGGTCTTGAAGAAGATGATCGGCACCTCGGGCGGCTTGCCGCCCGACTCGGCCGCGTGGGC
>Ga0070737_10003331_pt1 | contig 17545 bp, 18 predicted proteins | sample Coa_R1_10_FD_66438 | JGI IMG/M metagenome (GOLD analysis project Ga0070737, IMG submission 66438) | Surface soil microbial communities from Centralia Pennsylvania, which are recovering from an underground coalmine fire - Coalmine... | ecosystem: Environmental > Terrestrial > Soil > Unclassified...
CAACAACTACCACCACCCCGAACGCTACAAACCCAACCACGACCCGCCGGGATCAGCGTGACCGAGCGCCCCGCTTCTCGCGCACGCGGACGTTGATGCGGATCGGACTGCCCTCGAAACCGAACGTCTCGCGCAGTCGTCGCTCCAGGAATCGCCGGTAGCCGGCCTCGAGGAAGCCGGTGGTGAACAGCACGAACGTCGGCGGGCGCGCGGTTGCCTGGGTGGCGAACAGGATACGGGGCTGCCGTCCGCCGCGCACCGGCGGCGGCGTCGCGGCCACCACCTCCTTGATCCAGGTGTTCAACCGACCGGTCGAGATCCGCGTATCCCATGACGCCAGAGCACTTTCCAGCGCCGGCACCAACTTCTGCACCGCCCGGCCCGTCTTCGCGGAGATGTTGACCCGCTGCGCCCAGCGCACCTGAACCAGCTCGCGGTCGATCTCCCGCTCCAGCAGATAGCGGCGATCCTCGTCGACCAGATCCCACTTGTTGAACGCCAGCACCAGCGCTCGCCCGGCCTCGATGACCATGGACAGCACCCGCTGATCCTGTTCGGTCAACGGCACCGACGCGTCGACCAACACGATCACCACCTCGGCGGCATCGATCGCGCCGTGGGTGCGCACCGACGCGTAGAACTCGTGTCCGCTGGCCTGCCCCACCTTGCGGCGCAAACCAGCAGTGTCGACGAAACGCCAGACCTTGCCGTCTATTTCGATCAGAGAGTCCACCGGATCGACCGTCGTACCGGCAACCTCGTGCACCACCGCCAACTCATCCCCCGCCAGCCGGTTCAGCAGTGAACTCTTACCGACATTGGGTTTCCCGACGAGAGCCACCCGCCGCGGGCCGCCGGACGTCGCCGCCGATTCGGCCACCTGCGGCAGCGCGGCAACCACGTCGTCGAGCAGGTCGGCCACGCCGCGGCCGTGCATCGCGCTGATCGCATACGGCTGGCCCAGCCCCAACGACCACAGGGCCGCGGCGTCCGCCTCGCCGCGCTCGCCGTCAACCTTGTTGGCGGCCAAGAACACTGGCTTGCCGGCACGACGCAAGATCCGGGCCGCGGAATCGTCGCCCGCGGTCGCGCCCACCACCGCGTCCACCACCAGGACCACCGCGTCGGCGGTGCGCATCGCCACCGCCGCCTGCTCGGCCACCAACTGCTGCAAGCCCTTGGCGTCGGGTTCCCAGCCGCCGGTGTCCTGCACAACGAAACGCCGCCCGGTCCACAGCGCGTCATACGACACCCGGTCGCGGGTCACGCCCGGAACGTCCTGCACTACCGCCTCCCGGCGGCCCAGGATCCGATTGACCAGCGTCGACTTGCCGACATTGGGCCGGCCCACCACCGCCACAACCGGCGGCGGCCCGGAAGCCTCGACGTCCCAGTCGCTTTCGTCGCTCCAGGTGCCGTCTGCACTCACCGGATCGCCTCGCTTCGTTGTTCAACCAACTCCAGCAGATAAGCGACCACCTCGTCTTCGGTCATCTCGCTGGTGTCCACGACCACCGCATCGTCAGCGGCCCGCAGCGGCGAGACCGCCCGCGTCGAATCCAGATGATCGCGGCGGCGTACGTCGGCCAGGACGCCGTCATAGTCGTCGGGCAGGCCCGCGGCGATGTTCTGCTCATTGCGCCGACGCGCGCGTGTCTCGGCTGATGCGGTCAGGAAGATCTTCACGTCGGCGTCGGGCAACACCACGGTCCCGATGTCGCGACCTTCGACCACGATGCTGCCGCCGTCCGCCAGCGAACGCTGCAGATCTACCAGTCGGGCCCGTACCGCGGGAACGGACGACACCGCCGAGACCGCCCGGGTTACCTCGTCACCGCGGATCTCGACCGAAACATCTTCCGAGCCAAGGCAACAGCGGTCCGCCTCCGGGTCGTAGCCGACTGACAACTGCACCCCAGCCGCAACGTCTCCGACCGCTGCCTCATCGGCGGGGTCGATTCCGGCCCGCAGCACCGCCAGCGTCACGATCCGATACATCGCGCCGGTGTCCAAATAACGCGCACGCAGTGCGCGCGCCAAACCTCTTGACACCGAAGACTTTCCGGTTCCAGCGGGTCCGTCCACGGCAACAATCACGCTCACAGGCCGACCGCCCGATACAGTTCGCCGATCTCATTGCGGCCCAAGGGGCGTACGCTGCCCGGCCGCTGCTGTCCCAGTGACACCGCGCCGATTTCGGTGCGCACCAATACCTGCACCGGGAAGCCGGCGGCGGCCAACAGCCGTCGCACAATGCGTTTGCGACCTTCGTGCAACGTCACCCGCACGAGCGTCTTGCCGGGGACGGTGTCCACCACCGCGAAATCGTCGACGGACGCCGGCCCGTCGTCCAATTCGATTCCCGCGCGGAGCTTCTTGCCGACCCCGCGGGGCACCGACCCGGCGACCGTCGCCACGTATGTCTTGGGCACCTCATAGGAGGGGTGCATCAGCCGGTGCGCCAGCTCACCGTCATTGGTCAGCAGGATCAGGCCCTCCGTGTCGGCGTCCAACCGGCCGACATGGAAAAGCTTCTCCTTCTGCTTTCCCCGCACCCGATGCTCGACCAGATCGCCGATGCAGGGCCGGCCGCGGTCGTCCGACATCGTCGAATGCACGCCGCGCGGCTTGTTGAGCGCCAGATACACCATCGAATCGTCGAGGACGATCCGCGCCCCGTCGACACGGATCACCGATACGTCCGGATCGACCCGGGTGCCCAATTCGGTGACCAGCTGTCCGTCGACCTCGACCCGGCCGTCGGTGATCATTTTTTCGGCGACCCGCCGTGATGCAATTCCGGCCTGCGACAACACTTTCTGCAGGCGCACACCGTCGGTCATTCCTGGTCCACGTCGAACGCCAGCGGCTGATCCGGCTCGGGGGCGCCGGAGAGTTTGACGAATCGTGGTTCGGAGTCCAGTGACTCGCTCAAATCATCGATCATGTCGACATCGGGAAGCAGCGGCGCGATGTCGGGCAGATCGGCCAGCGACGACAACCCCAGCCGCTCCAAGAACAGCTCGGTGGTGGCGAACGTCGTCGCGCCGGTATCGGGATCGGTGCCGGCCTCGGTGATCAGGCCGCGCGCCAGCAGGGTGCGCATCACGGCGTCGACGTTGACCCCGCGCACCGCGCTCACCCGAGCTCGGGTCACCGGCTGGCGGTAGGCCACCACCGCCAGTGTCTCCAGCGCGGCGCGGGTCAGCTTCGAGCGGGAGCCGTCCAGCAGCAGCCGCTCGACGTACGGCGCGTAGCGGGCGCGGGTGTACATCCGCCAGCCGCCGCCGGCCTCGCGCAGGTCGATACCGCTGTCACGGGCGGTGAGCTCGTCGGCCATCAGCCGCAGTTTGGCGGCGATCCGGTACACCGGCTGTTCGGTGGCCGTGGCCAGCGCCTCGACGGTCACCGGGGTGTCGACGACCAGCAGCAACGCCTCGAGCACCGCGCCCAGCTCGTCATCGGGCAGCTCCGGTGCGGTCGCGACGTCGATGCCCAGGTCGGCATCGGATGGTTGCTCGCTCATTGATCTCGAATTTCCAGGTCTTCATTGGTCGGCCGTTCTCCGGTCCATGAAACCTGGAGCACACCAAGCGGTTCTGACTGGTCGAATGCTACCGCCCGGGCCCGATACAGTTCGAGCAGCGCCAGGAACCGGCCGACGATCTCGATCGGCACCCGGCAATCGGCGACCAGCTCGGAAAACGACGCCCACTGCCCGATCCCGCGTGACTCCAGCAGCGAGAGCAGCTGACCCGCCTGCTCGGGCACCGACACCATCAGCTCATGCAGATGCTCGGTGGCCACCGTCGGCACCGGCCGCGGGGTGAATGCGGCGGCGGCGATCTGCGCGAACCGCTCCGCGTCGACGCCCAGCATCACCTCGGGCAGCAGCCCGGCGAACCGGTCCTCTAGCGACACCGCCCGGGGATAGCTGCGCAGCGCGGCGGCCTCCAGCTCGGCGAACATCTGCGCGACGTGCTTGAACGCCCGGTACTGCAGCAGCCGGGCGAACAGCAGGTCGCGCACCTCCAGCAGCGCCAGATCCTCCTCGTCGTCGACCTGGCCGGACGGCAGCAGCCGCGCCGCCTTGAGGTCGAGCAACGTCGCGGCGATCACCAGGAACGCGGTGGTCTCGTCCAGCGCCAACTGTGGGCCGATCGCCCGGGTGTAGGCGATGAAGTCGTCGGTGACCTGGTGCAGCGCCACCTCGGTGACGTCGAGGCGGTGCGCGAAGATCAGTTGCAGCAACAGGTCGAACGGCCCCTCGAAATTGGTCAGCCTGACCTGGAAGCCGTTGTGCGTCGCGGTGTCCGGGTTGCTCACGCGCCGAACCGGGCGATGACCTCGCGTGCCAGCGAGCGGTAGGCCTGCGCACCGGTCGATTTCGGCGCCCATGTCGTGATCGGTTCGCCGGCCACGCTGGTCTCCGGGAAGCGGACCGTCCGGGTGATGACGGTGTCGAACACCAGGTCGCCGAACCGCTCCACCACCCGGGCCATCACTTCGCGGGAGTTGACGGTGCGCGGGTCGAAACGCGTGATGAGGATGCCGCTGATCTCGAGCTTGGGATTGAGCCGGTCACGCACCTTGTCGACGGTGTCGGTCAAAAGCGCCAAACCGCGCAGCGAAAAGTACTCGCACTCGGTGGGAATGATGACGCCGTCGGAACCGGCCAGCCCGTTGACGGTCAGCAGACCCAGCGACGGCTGGCAGTCGATCAGCACGTAGTCGTAGCGGTCCAGCACGGGATGCAGGGCACGCGCCAGCGTTTGCTCGCGGCCCACCTCGTTGACCAGCTGGATCTCGGCCGCCGACAGATCGATGTTCGACGGCACCAGATCCATGTGCTTGACCCGGGTGTGGACCAGCACGTCCTCGATCGACACCCGCGGTTCGACCAGCAGGTTGTGGATGGTGTGGTCCAGTTCGTAGTGCGGCACGCCCAGACCCGCGGACAGCGCACCCTGCGGATCCATGTCCACCAGCAGCACTCGGCGGCCGTAGTCGGCCAGCGCGGCCCCCAGGTTGATCGCCGACGTGGTTTTGCCGACGCCGCCCTTCTGGTTGCACATCGCGACGACCTTCGCCGGGCCGTGCGCGGTCTTGGGTTTGGGTTCGGGAATTGTCCGCGGCGGCCGCCCGGTCAGGCCGACCTCGGCGCTGCTGTCGGCGTCGTCGGTCATTAGCGCCGCTCCTGCGTCCCGGCTACGCCGGCACCATCGTCGTCGGCGCGGCTCATGCCCAGAGCGTTCGGGTAATGGCGGACATCGCAGGAAAGTGTAGCGGTTTTGCGTGGTCGCGCCGGAAGACCCGCAGGCAAGGTAACCAGCGAATTCACCGGACGACTAGCGTGGTGCCACATGGGCCTCAAACAACGCATCCCGTTTCTGCGGTGGTCGGTCTGGCGGATGGCGACTGGTGCCCGCAACATCACCACGACCGGGCAGATCGGCGACGGGCGTGAGGCCGCCGCCGTCGCCTACGTGCTGAAGAACGCGAAAGCCGACGACATCGACGACGTGCTGGCCGCCATCGACCGGTTCGCCTACGAGAAGTCGCTGCTGATCAACGTCGGCGACGAGAAGGGGAAGTTGCTCGACGCGGCGGTCCGGCGCGCCGACCCGAAGCTGGCGCTGGAGCTGGGCACCTATTGCGGCTACGGCGCGCTGCGGATCGCCCGGGCCGCCCCGGCCGCCAAGGTGTATTCCGTCGAGCTCGCCGAGGCCAACGCCGTCAACGCCCGGGAGATCTGGGCGCATGCCGGGGTCGCCGACCGGGTGACGTGCGTGGTCGGCACGATCGGCGACGGCGGCCGCACGCTGGAGACGCTGGCCACCGAGCACGGGTTTACCGCGGGCGCCCTGGACTTTCTATTCCTCGACCACGACAAGGACGCGTACCTGACCGATCTGCAGAGCATCGTGGACCGCGGCTGGCTGCATCCGGGTTCGATCGTGGTCGCCGACAACGTTAAAGTGCCCGGCGCGCCGAAGTATCGCGAGTACATGCGCCGCCAGCAGGGCACGCTGTGGAACACCAACGAACACAAGGCGCACCTCGAATACCAGAGCCTGATCTCCGATCTGGTGCTGGAGTCGGAGTACCTGGGGTAAGCGCTGCGCGAGTGTGCGCAGAACCGGGTTTCGTGTCGGCGTGTCGGCCGTGGACACGCACGCTCGCGGCAAAGAGGGGTTAGCGCGCCCGCGGGTGGGCCCCGGCCCACACCTCGCGCAGCGCATGCACGGTCACCAGCGTGTAGATCTGCGTCGTCGTCACGGAGGCGTGGCCTAACAGCTCCTGGACCACCCGCACGTCGGCGCCGCCGTCCAGCAGATGTGTGGCGAATGAATGCCGCAGCGTGTGCGGTGACACCCCCGAGGTGATGCCGGCCCGTTCGGCGGCGTCCTGCAGTACCTGCCAGGCGCTTTGCCGCGACAACCGGCTGCCGCGGGCGTTGAGGAAGATCGCCGGTGTGCCGCGCCCACGCCGCGCCAGGTCCGGCCTCCCCCGCACCAAGTAGGCGTCCAGGGCCTGCACGGCCGGACGCCCCACCGGCACCAGCCGCTGCTTTCCGCCCTTGCCGCGCAGCAGCACCGACCGGTCGTGCGTGTCGACGTCGTCCACGTCGAGTCCCACCGCCTCGGAAATCCGGGCCCCGGTGGAGTACAGCAGCTCCAGCAGCGCCCGGTTGCGCAACGTCAGCGGCCCGTCCGAGGGACCGTCGCCGCCGGCACCGTCCAGCAGCGCCAAAACCTCGTCCACAGATAGGCTTTTCGGCAGCCGGCGCCCCGGCGTCGGCGGCTTGACCGCGCGCGCCACGTCCAGTTCGGCCAGCCCTTCCGCCGCGGCGAACCGGTGCAGGCCGCGCACCGCGATCAGCGTCCGCGCCGCCGACACCGCCGACAGCGGCGACACACCGGCCTCCGGGTTGCCCTGCCGCAGCGCCACCAGGAAGTCGCTGACGTCGTCCTCGGTCACCTTGGCCAAATCGTCGATGCCGCGCAGCGCCAGGTGCTCGGAGTAGCGACGCAGGTCGCGACGGTACGAGCTCAACGTGTTGGCCGCCACCCCCCGCTCGATCGTCAGATGATCGAGATAACCCTGCAGCTGTGACTCCAGCGGCGGCGCTAACGTCGTCATCGTGCGGCCTGTCGTTTCGCGAACGCCGTCGGCTTGTCAATCCAAGGCGCGTCCACCGGCCGCGGCTCGGCGATACCGCGGCGCACCGCGTGGGCGGCTAAAATCCCGGAAACTGCAAGGGAATTCACGATCTCACCGCTGAACACCTGATGGACCGCCTCGTCGAGGGCAAACCAGCGCAACGTCATGTCGGCCTCTTCGTCGTGCGCCTCGGGTCGGTCCACTTGCGCCAAACCGGTGGCCAGGTAGACCCGCACCGACTCGTCGCTGAATCCGGGCGTGGAATCGAGATCGACCAGCACGTGCCAAGTCTCGGCCTGCAGGCCCGCCTCTTCACGCAGTTCCCGTGCCGCGGTCAGATGTGGCGACTCACCGTCGACATCGAGCAGGCCTGCCGGCAGCTCCCACAGCCGTCTGCCGAACGGGTGGCGGTACTGGTAGACCAGTGGGAGGTTGCCTTCGTCGTCCAGCGCGACGACGGCAACCGCACCGTAGTGCTCGACCACCTCGCGGGTGACCGTTTTACCGCCAGGCATCCGGACATGGTCGGTGCGAAGCGCGAATATCTTTCCGGTGTGCAGTGTTTCGGACGACGTGGTCTCGAAAACGTGCTCACCCACGGGTCACGGGTTCGGCTAGTGAGGCGCTGACGCCGTCGCGGTGTTCGTTGCCGTTGGCCCGGTGCTCGGGGATCTCCACCGGCAGCCGCTCGGCCGCCTTGTAGTCCAGCGCCGCCCCCACGAATGCAGCGAACAACGGGTGCGGACGGGTGGGCCGGCTCTTCAGTTCGGGATGCGCTTGGGTGCCGACGATGAACGGGTAAGTCTCGGCGGGATATTCGACGAACTCGACCAGATGGCCGTCGGGCGACGTGCCGGAAAATTTCAGCCCGCTTTCGGCGATCTTCTCGCGGTAGGCGTTGTTGACTTCGTAGCGATGTCGGTGTCGCTCGGTCACTTGTGTCGACTGATATGCCTGCGCGACAATGGAATCCGGCTCGAGCACCGCGGGGTAGGAGCCGAGCCGCATGGTGCCGCCGAGATCCGCCTCGCCCGCGACGATGTCCTGCTGGTCGGCCATCGTGGAGATGACGGGGTCTGGCGTTGCCGGGTCGAACTCGGCGGAGTTGGCCTGCGTCAGGCCGACCGAACGAGCGGCTTCGATCACGATGCACTGCAAACCAAGACACAGGCCCAGCACTGGCAGTCCCCTGGACCGCGCATAGCTGATGGCGCCGATCTTGCCTTCGATACCGCGGATACCGAACCCGCCGGGGATCAGTACACCGTCCACGTCGCCCAGCACTGCCGCGGCGCCGCTTGCGGTTTCGCAGTCGTCGGAGGCCACCCAGCGCATCTCGACCTTGGCATGGTGCTTGAACCCGCCGGCGCGCAGCGCCTCGGCGACCGAAAGGTAGGCATCGGAAAGGTCGACGTACTTGCCCACCAAAGCAATTCGCACGGTCTCGTGCGGCTCGTGCACCCGTCGCAGCAGGTCGTCCCATTCGGTCCAGTCGACGTCGCGGAACGGCAGGTTGAGCCGGCGCACCACGTACGCGTCGAGCTCCTCGCGGTGCAGCACCTTGGGGATGTCGTAGATCGAGGGCGCGTCGGGCGTGGAGATGACGCCGTCGATATCGACGTCACACATCAGCGCGATCTTGTTCTTCAGCGGCTCGGGAACGTCGCGGTCACAGCGCAGGATCAACGCATCCGGCGTGATACCGATGCTGCGCAGCGCCGCCACCGAGTGCTGGGTCGGTTTGGTCTTCAATTCGCCTGATGGCGCCAGATAGGGCACCAGCGACACGTGCAGGAAAAAGACGTTCTCCCGGCCGAGGTCGTGACGCACCTGACGTGCCGCCTCCAGGAACGGCTGTGACTCGATATCGCCTACGGTGCCGCCGATTTCGGTGATCACGACGTCTGGACGGTTGCCGTCGGCGTCCGGCTCGGCCATCGCCAGGATCCGCCGCTTGATCTCGTCGGTGATATGCGGGATCACCTGGACGGTGTCACCGAGGTATTCGCCCCGGCGTTCCTTGGCGATCACCGTCGAATACACCTGTCCGGTAGTGACATTCGCCGAACCAGACAGGTCACGGTCGAGGAACCGCTCGTAATGACCGACGTCGAGATCGGTCTCGGCGCCGTCCTCTGTGACGAAAACCTCGCCGTGCTGGAAGGGGTTCATGGTGCCCGGGTCGACGTTCAGGTAGGGATCGAGCTTCTGCATCGTCACCTGCAACCCGCGCGCGGTCAGCAACTGTCCGAGACTGCTGGCGGTCAACCCTTTGCCAAGCGAGGAGACGACGCCGCCGCTGACGAAGAGGTGCTTGGTGGCGGTTTGCGGATGCTTACGCAAAAGAGCAACCTCCGTGAAGACGGCGCAGGGTTGGCTTCCGACCCACGGAACCCCACCCTAACACTGACCTCGCGGACCGGTCGCTGACACGCCCGGCCGCCGCTACTGCGCGACCGTGAGGGCGCCGGCGCCGTGACCGATGCCGTACTGGCCGGTGCGTCCGCCGTTGACCAGGTCGGCCAGCCCCAGGACGGCGGTGATCCGCCCGGGTTCGGCGTCCACGTCGTCGACGGTGCTGATCGCCGAGGCGACGCCCGCGTCGGCGCGGGCCACTGCGACCGCGGCCGTTCCGACCGACGACCCGTCGCGCCCGGCCAGCACCACGCCCGAACCGTGCGGGGCCAGTCCCGCGGCGAAGCGCGCCACGGTCGCCCCCTGGTTGCCGGCGTCGTCGCCGAGGCCGCCGCCGGTGATCACCAGCGCGGCGTTGGATGCGCCGATGTGCTGGTCGCGGTAGGCGATAAATCCGGTGTCGCGCAGTGCAGCCAGCACGGTGTCGCGCTGGGTGTCGTCGACGGGCAGAACCGCAGGATCCCGGTTGATCAATAGTGCGATGCCCAGCAGGTCGCCGGCCTGCGAGCCCTGGTCCACCAGCTTGGTGCTCAACTGGGCACCCGCCGGCACGATGGACGAGTTCACCACCGAACGCAGTTTCTCCGCGGAGTTGGCGTCGACGAACTCCTGCGTCAGCGACACCGTGCCGCTGACCGCTCCCCCGGCCTGACCGATGACCTGCGACAGCGCGTCGACGTCGTCGTCGTGTGCATCCGGAGTGCGGAAGACGACGACGGACTTGCCGGTCAGCGCGTCATGAACAATCCGCCCCGCCATCTGCGCATCGAAAGCGTTTGCCGCGGTGAGCTTTTCATTCAAGACGTTTTTCTGGTCGTTCAGTGAGTTGATCTGGGAGTGCAGATCGCGCTTTTCCTCGCGCAGTCCCGACAGCAATGTGTCCGACAGCACGCCCGAGCCCAGGACGACTCCGACCGCCAGCGCAAGGAACACTGCGGCCAGCGAAATCGCGTGGTGCCGTAGGGAGATCACTGTTCTAGCTGACCCAGCCCTGGACCCAGAGGGAGAATCGGTTCCAGTACTCCACGACCCAGTGCATCACCAGGGCGTCGGTACGTGAGACCCACAGCATGATGCTGATCGCGATCAGCATCGCCAACACCAGGAACGCGATGGCACCGGCCGAAATCCGGTTGCGGTACAACGTGGCAACCGCCTTGGCGTCCACCAGCTTTTCCCCCACCCGCAGCCGGGTCAGGAACGTCGAGGGGTTGCTCTGCTGGCGGGTCCGGTCGAAAAACGTCTCGATGTTGGCGGTATGCCCCGCGGTCACCAGCAATGCGGCGCCGTGATGATCGGCCAGGAGCAGCGCCAGGTCCATGGGGGAACCGGCGGCCGGGAATGTCATTGCACCGACGCCGAGATCCTGGATGCGCTCCAGGCCGGGCGCGTGGCCGTCGGCGTCGGCCGGCAACACCACCTGCGCGCCGCATTTGAGGACGTCGGCGCTCATTTGGCTCGGGTCACCGACGATGATCTGCGGGCGATAACCCGCCTTGCGCACCACGTCGGCGCCCGTGCCGACGCCGATCAGCACGGGTTGGTATTCCTTGATGAACGGCTTGAGGCGCTTGAGGTCTTCCTCGGCCTGCGGCTCGTCGCCGACCACCACTACGTGCCGGCGGCGCAAATCGACGTCGATGTCGGGGATGCCGATTCCGTCGATCAGCAGCGGGCTTTCGCTGCGGATGAATTCAATTGTGTTGCCCGCGAAGGCTTCCAGGTGCGCAACCAGGCCGCTCTTGGCCTCCTGCATCAGGTCGGCGATCTCGTGGTCCGTGCGCTCGGTGCCCCGGACCAGCCGCCGATCGCCGGAGTAGACCCCGCCGTTGTACAGCCGGATCTTGGCGCCGTCCTTGACCTTCTTGAAGACCTCGGGGCCGGTCTCGTCGATGAGCGTGACACCGTTGGCCACCAACACCTCTGGGCCCTGATTGGGATAGCGTCCCGACACCGACGGGGACGCGTTGACGACGGCGGCGATCTCGGCGTCAACGAGCGCGTCGGCGGTGATCCGGTCCAGGTCCAGCACGTCCAGCACCACGATGTCGCCGGGGCATACGCGTCGCAGCAGCCGGTCGATGTCGCGGTCGACGCGGGCGGTACCGACGACACCCGGCCGCTCGGTGTTACGGGACAAAAGCGCTGACATCCTCATGCGGCGATTCTGTCGGCGAACCCGCGGTCAGACGTGGAGGCGCGCCGTAACAGGAGCCTCAGAAGTTGAATCTTGTCACATCTGTCACAAGCAAAGAAGTGGTCAGGAGGCCGCGATCCGATCACATTGCGCGGCCTCGAGCAGTTCGCGGGCGTGGGCGCGGCCGCTGTCGGACTCACCGAGCCCGGCCAGCATCCTGGCCAGCTCGGCCACCCGCTCGTCGCCGTCGAGACGCCGTACCCCGCTGGCGCCGTCCCGCCCGGTGCTGTCCACCATCAGGTGCACGTCGGCGTAGGCGGCCACCTGCGGCAGGTGCGTCACCACGATCACCTGCTGGCTGCGGGCCAACCGCGCCAGCCGGCGACCGATCTGCACCGCCGCCCGGCCACCGACGCCGGCGTCGACCTCGTCGAACACCATCGTGGTGCCCGCCGTCTGTTTTCGCGATGTCGCCAGCACCACCTCGAGGGCCAGCATCACCCGGGACAGCTCGCCGCCGGACGCGCTCTTGGACAACGGCAGCACCGTCATGCCGCGGTGGGCGGCGAAGCCGAACTCGATCTGGTCGATGCCGTCCCCGCCGGCGTGCACGCGCGCTCCCGAAGGCAGCGTCAGCGCGGCGGCGTCGTCGCCACCGGCCGACAGCGTGGTCACCGTGATCGTGAATTCGGCGTCGGCCATTGCGAGGCCGGACAGCTCAGCGGTGACCGCTTTGGCCAGTCGCTTGGCTGCTTGGCCGCGAGACTTGCTGAGATCCGCTGCAGCGTCGGCTAATTGGGCTGCCAATTCGTCGACGCGGCGCTGCAGCCCGGTTAATGCTTCTTCGGATACATCCAACTGGGCCAGCCGTTCTCGCGATTCGCGGGCCCACGCCAGCACTCCGTCGATGTCGGCGGCGTATTTGCGGGTCAGCGTGCGCAACTCGGCCTGACGGGCCAGCTTGGTGTCCAATGCGCTGGCATCGGCGGGGAGTTCGCTCAGGTATGCGCCAAGTTCCCGAGCGGTATCGTCGACCACCGTCAGCGCCTCGTCGAGTTGATCGGCCAGCCCGCGCAGCGTGGTGTCATCGGTCGACTCCAGTGCCGCCTTGGCCCGGGCCAGGCAGTCCGACGCCGCGGCGGGCCCGGATTCCGCGGTGTCCTCGGCAGCTCCGGACAACGCCGCACGGGCACGTGCGGCCGCCTCCCGCAACGCATCCAGTTCGGAGAGGCGGCGAATGTCGTCGATCAGCGCGTCGTCCTCACCGGGCGCCGGGTCCACCATGTCGATCTCGTGCAACGCGAATTTGAGCCGATCGGCCTCCTGCGCCAATTCGCGTGCCCGGTCGCTGCGGTCGATGAGGTCACGTCGCGCCGATAGCCACGCGTCGCGCAGTTTGCGGTATCGCTCCAGCCGCGCACCGACGTCGGCGAACCGGTCGAGCGCAGCGCGTTGCTCGTCGGGCCGCATCAGGCGCAGCTGGTCGTTCTGCCCATGCAGGGTAAGCAATTCCGCGGTGAAACCGCTCAGCGACTTGGCCGGCACGCTGCGGCCGCCGAGGTAGGCGCGTGACGGCCCGTCGCGGCTGACCGAACGCAACGCGATCACGCTGCCGTCCTCGTCCCGATCGGCCCCGGCGGCGTCGAGTATCCCGTCGATGCGTGATGCCGCGGTCTCGTCGAGATCGACTGTGCTGAAACGACCTTCGACGACCGCACGGCCGGCTCCGGAACGCACCCGGGTGGCGTCGGCGCGTGCGCCGCCGAGCAGGTGCAGCCCGGTGACCACCATGGTCTTTCCGGTGCCGGTTTCGCCGGTCAGCACCGTCAGGCCGCGGTCGAACTCCGCGGTCGCGACGCTGATGGCGCCGAGCGACTCGATCCGTATTTCGGTCAGCACGGCTATTGCCCGCGCCAGCCCGTGACCGGCAGCCGGAACTTTCGCACCAGACGGTCGGTGAACGGCGCACTGTCCAATCGCGCCCATTTCACGGCCGTCTCGCACCGCGTCACCTCGAGCCTTCCGCCCGCGGGCACCCGCATCTCCCGGCGGCCGTCGCAGAACACCAGCGCGTCGTGCCCACCCGCCTCGATTTCGATCGCGACGGTGGCGTCGGGGCTGGTCACCATCGGCCGGGCGAACAGCGCGTGAGCGTTGTTGGGGACCACCAGGATTGCCTCCAGGTCCGGCCACAGCACCGGCCCGCCGGCGGAGAACGCGTACGCGGTGGATCCGGTCGGTGTCGACACCAGCACCCCGTCGCAGCCGAACGTCGACACCGGGCGGCCGTCGACCTCGACGACCACGCCGAGGACTCCCAGTCGCGGACCCTTCTCCAGGCTGGCGTCGTTGAGCGCCCATCCGCGGTCGATGACGCGGCCCCCGGCGCGGACCGCGACGTCGAGCGTCAACCGCTCCTCCACCCGGTAGGTCCGGGCGATGACATGCTCGAGCACGGTGTCGATATGCTCCGCCTCCGCTTCGGCCAAGAAGCCGATGCGGCCCAGGTTGACGCCCAGCACCGGAATGCTCGCATTGCGTGCCAGCTCGGCAGCTCGCAAGAACGTGCCGTCGCCGCCGAGCACAATCACCAGTTCGCATCCGTCGGCGGCGCGCGGATCGGCGTCGACCACGTCGATGTCGACGCCCAACGCGCGCATGTCGTCGGGCGCCAAGTGCAGCGATCCCCGGTCGACAGCCTCGGCCGACAGCATGCGCAGCCCAATGCCGTTGTCGCCCAGCACTTTCTCGACACGGCGCGCGGTCTCGGTCGCCTCCTCGCGGCCGGTGTGCACCACCAGCAGAACAGTGCGTTCCTTGGTCATTGCGGCCCCTCGGCGACGGCGTCGGTCACTGCGCGCACCAGCGCATCGTCCAACAAGCCTTGATTCGTGCGCAGCCACAGGAAGTATTCGACGTTGCCCGACGGCCCCGGTAGCGGGCTGGCGGTGACGGCGATCGTGTGCCAGCCCAGTTTTTCGGCGGTTCGCGCCACGCTGAGTACGGCGTCGGCCCGCAACGCCGGATCGTGTACCACTCCGCCGGCTCCGACCTGGCCTTTGCCCACCTCGAACTGCGGCTTCACCATGGGAACGATATCGGCGCCGGGCGACGCGCACTCAGCCAGCGCGGGCAACACCGTCGTCAGCGAGATGAACGACAGGTCGGCCACTATCACGTCGACCGGGCCGCCGATGACCGCCGCCGACAAGTTCCGGGCATTGGTTCGCTCGACGACGACGACCCGTGGATCCGAGCGCAGCGGCCAGGCCAGCTGGCCGTAGCCGACGTCCGCGGCAATCACCTCACGGGCTCCGCGGTCCAGCAGCACTTGCGTGAATCCACCGGTTGACGCGCCGGCGTCCAGACAGCGACGGCCTTCGACGCTGATGCCGAAGGTGTCGAGCGCACCGATCAGTTTGTGGGCACCACGCGACACCCAGGCGCGGTCGGCATCGTCGGCCACACGCAGGGTCGCGGTGACCGCGACTGCGGTGGCGGGTTTGACCGCCGGCATGCCGTCGATGCTCACCTTGCCGGCACCGATCAGTTCGGCGGCCTGCTGGCGGGATCGCGCCAGTCCGCGCCGAACCAATTCGACGTCAACACGGGCACGCCGTGGCACGCAGTCAGCCCTTCTCCGCCATCTCCAGAGCGCGCACCAGCGTGTCGTGCGCCTCGGAAAGACGGCGCGCTATTTCCTCGAGTTTGGCCTCGTCAAGCTCGTTCACGTCGTCGTCAAGCTCGGGCAGCTCGGCGAGCACAGCGTCGATCTGGGCGCGAATCTGATCAGGTTCCATAGTCATTGCGCTCCTAACGCTAGCCGATTTACGCCAGGGACCAGCGCTGCAGGGCGTTACGGGCGGTGTCGTCGCCCGCCTTGATGGTGACGGGGCCGTCGTCGGTATCCGCGTCCCACACCGCGCTGGCAACGGCACGAACAATCGACAAGCCGTCGCCGCCCTCGTCGTCACCGCGGCTGCTGACGGTCAGCGTTGCATCTCGAATCTCGACATGCCAGGCCCGCTGTGGCGCTACCGCGACCACGTCGGTCTCCTGGTGCAGGGAGCGCAAGTCGTGGCCAATATGCGTGGGCCGTTGTGCAGGTATGGCATGCACCGCATCGCGCGCGGAATTGACCCCGGTGAGCACCATCATGCTGGGCAGCCCTGCCGCGTTGGCCCCGGCGATATCGGTGTCCAGCCGGTCCCCGACAACCAGCGGTGCGCGAAAGTCGCCGCGCGCCAACGCATCTTCGATAAGCGCGGGCGCCGGTTTGCCGGCTATCTGCGGTTCGGCGTCGGTGGCGGTTTTCAGCGCGGCCACCATAGCCCCGTTGCCGGGCAGCAGTCCGCGCTCCGACGGCAGGGTGGGGTCGACGTTGGCTGCCACCCACAGCGCCCCGGCCCGGATAGCCAACGCGGCCTCGGCCAGGTCCGTCCAGCAGGTTTGCGGCGAGTGGCCCTGCACGACGGCGTCGGGCTTGTCCTGCGCCAGCCGCACCGGCTGCAATCCGACCGCGGCGATCTCGTCGGCCAGCGACTCGGTGCCGACGATCAGCACGCGGGAGTCGGGGGGCAGCTGGCCGGCCAGCACGTGGGCGGCGGTGTGCGCGCTGGTGACGACGGCGTCGCCGGTGGCGTCCAGGCCGAGATCGCGTAGATGGGCCGCCACCTCGTCCGCGCTACGGGAGGCGTTGTTGGTGATGAACAGCTTGCGGCCGGGCGCCTTGTCCAGCGACTCCACCGCGCCGTCGGTCAGCTGGTGACCGCGAAACACCGTGCCGTCGAGGTCCAGAAGCAGGCAATCGTAGTCCTGCGCAAGCGTTCCCACGTCAGCCGAGCTCACTCACCCGGTCTTCGGCGTCGGTGACACCGTCGACATCGGCGGCCGCGGCGCGCAGGAACCACTGCAGCGCCTCGTCGCCGCGGTCGAGGGCCAGCAGTGTGTCGGCGTAGGCGTAGAACAACCGGGCGGCGGTCGTTCCGGTGCGCGCCGGATCGAGCTGCGGGGTGGACAGCACCATCAGCGCCTGTTCGAGCTGGCCGAGGTCCGCGCGGGCGCCCGCGGCGACAATGCGCAGCTCATCGGCGTCATCGCCGCTGAGTTGCGCCGCTTCGGGGCCGCGCGCCAACTCGACGGCGCGTTCGGGCCGGCCGAGACCGCGTTCGCAATCGGCGATCAGCGCAAGCAGCGACGATTTGCTGCCCATCCGGCGGGCGGCCCGCAACTCCGCCAGGGCTTGCGCCCAGTCGCCGCAACGGTAAGCCGCGATCCCGACCGCTTCGCGGACCGCGGCGATGCGGCCGGACCGGGCGCGGGCCGCCCGCGCGTGCTCCAGCGCGGCTTGCGGGTCATCGTCGAGCAACTCACCGGCAGCGACCAGGTGGCGGGCCACGGCATCGGCGGTGGCCCGGTCCAAAGTGCTGAGCTCACGCCGGATTTCGGGCGCGAGTTGGCGCGGCTCGATGTCGGGTGGGACCGGCGGTGTAGCGCGGTTGTCGTCGTTGTGCGGGGGTTGCGGCTGGGCTCGGCGCGCCCGGCCCGGGCCCGATTGGGGCCCTCGCGGCCCGCGCCGCCGTCCCCGTTCCTCCCGGCCGTTGTGCGTGTCCACTCGTGCCATTCACCTCCGATTACATCCCTGGATCAAAGGATACGGGTACATTCAACGGCGCCATAATTAAGCATCGGTCAAGCGCAATTTCTGCAAATTAAAAAAGGGCACCTTGTGGGTGCCCTTTTTTGTGGGTGTTCGGCGGTGTCCTACTTTTCCACCCGGGGTGGGTAGTATCATCGGCGCTGGCAGGCTTAGCTTCCGGGTTCGGGATG
>Ga0070737_10003332_pt1 | contig 17541 bp, 13 predicted proteins | sample Coa_R1_10_FD_66438 | JGI IMG/M metagenome (GOLD analysis project Ga0070737, IMG submission 66438) | Surface soil microbial communities from Centralia Pennsylvania, which are recovering from an underground coalmine fire - Coalmine... | ecosystem: Environmental > Terrestrial > Soil > Unclassified...
TACTCGGCGATCTCCTTGACCAGGCTGGAGCTGAGGAACGAGTACAGCGGGTTGGTGGTCATGAACAGCGTCTCGACCTTCGCCATGCGGTAGTTCATCTGCGCCATCTGCATCTCGTACTCGAAGTCACTGACGGCGCGCAGCCCCTTGATCACCGTCGAGATGCCATGGGACTCGCAGAAGTCCACCAGCAGCCCGTGAAACCTGTCGACCCGGACATTGCCGTAGTCGGCGGTGACCTCGCGCAGCATCTCGATGCGCTCATCGACCGTGAACAGGCTGTGCTTGGTGATGTTGATGAGCACCGCGACAACGACCTCGTCGTAAAGCCCGGCAGCCCGCTCGATGATGTCCAGGTGCCCGTTGGTGACGGGGTCGAAGGACCCCGGGCAGACGACACGGCGCACGCTAGATCCCCACCTCGTCCCTCCTGCAGGGTTCATGTTGACGATAACGACCCTCACTTTGCCGGTCAGCGCCAGCCCGCGTGCCCTGCCGGGTGCGCAGGTCACGCTGGCCGTGCCGCCTGGGCGGCGGTGCCATACCACAGCGTCGTGTCGCCGTACCGGCGCGTCCTGCCGGGCAGGTAGCCGCCCGGCCAGCCGGGCGGGCCCGACCGCGTGGCACGTTCGACAATAACGAGAGCGCCGGGCGCGAGCCAGCCGCCCTCCGCGAGCGCGGCAAGCACCGCCGTCACCGCGTCGCGGGGCATCGCGTACGGCGGGTCGGCGAACACGATGTCATAAGGCTGGTCGCCGCCGGGAAGCCCGCGGGGGACCACCCGCTCCACCCGGTCGACGATGACGTGCGCGCCGGGAAGGCCGACCGCGGCGATGTTGGCCCGGATGACCCGCGCGGCGCGCGGGTCAGCCTCGATGAGCAGCACCCGCGCGGCGCCGCGGGACAGCGCCTCAAGGCCGACCGCGCCCGACCCGGCGTACAGGTCGAGCACGCGGGCACCGCTGAGGGAGCCGAGGACCGAGGTCACGGCCGCGAAAAGCGCTTCCCTGGCCCGGTCGCCCGTCGGCCGGGTGAGATGGCCGGCCGGGACCGCCAGCCGCCGCCCCCGCGCCTGTCCCGCAATGACCCGCGTCACGCGTCCAGTCTGCCCGCCCGGGCCGCCCGGCGCGACGGCACGGTCAGGTCTTGTCGAGCACGGTCAGGTCTTGTCGAGGAACTCGGCCCGCTGGTCGCCGAGCAGGTCGCTGATTGCCGCCGCAAGCGCGGGATAACCTGACAGCCCAGGGTCCTGCCCCACGATGACGGCCGCCTCCTCACGTGCCCGCCTGATCAGGCCCTCGTCGGTGAGCAGGCTCAGCAGCTTCAGGCTGGACCTGCGGCCCGCCTGCGCGGCGCCCAGCACATCGCCTTCCCGCCGCTGCTCGAGGTCGAGCCGTGCCAGGGCGACCCCGTCCAGCGTCGCGGCGACCGCGTCGAGCCGCTCACGCGCGGCACCGCTGCCGGCCTCGGTGACCAGCAGGCACAAGCCCTCCGCAGCCCCGCGGCCGACCCGGCCGCGGAGCTGGTGGAGCTGGGACACGCCGAAGCGGTCGGCATCCATCACGACCATGACGGTCGCGCCCGGCACATCGACTCCGACCTCGATCACGGTGGTCGCCACGAGGACATCGAGGTCGCCGTCGGTGAAGGCGCGCATCACGCGCTCCTTCTCGTCCGGGGGCATCCGCCCGTGCAGGACGCCGATGCGAAGGCCCGCGAGCGGCCCGTCCCGCAGCGCGGGGGCCACGTCGAGCACGGCGAGCGGCGGCCGGCGGCTGTCTCCCGTTCCCTGCCCGCCGCCGGCCGCGTCGCCGTCACCGGCGCCGCGGACCGCGTCATCGTCATCATCGTCGCCATCGCCGCCGACGCGGGGGCAGACCACGTACGCCTGGCGGCCGCGTCCCGCCTCCTCCCGCACGCGCTCCCAGGCGCGCTCCAGGTACCGGGGCTTGTCCGCGGCGGGCACCACGTACGTGGCGATGGGCGACCGGCCCGCGGGCAGCTCGGTGAGGGTCGATACCTCCAGGTCACCATAGACCGTCATGGCCACCGTCCGCGGGATCGGCGTGGCGGTCATCACGAGCACGTGCGGGCGGCCGCCCGGCGCCTTCTCGCGGAGCGCGTCGCGCTGCTCGACACCGAACCTGTGCTGCTCGTCGATCACCACGAGCCCGAGATCGGCGAACCTGACGTGGGTTTCGAGCAGCGCGTGCGTGCCGATCACTATCCCGGCGTCGCCGGTGAACGCGTCGGTCAGCGCCTCACGGCGCGCGGCAGCACCCTGGGACCCGGTGAGCAGCGCGACCCGTGTCGCGTGCTCCGGCGCGCCGAGCTGGCCTGCGCGGCCGAGCGGCCCCAGCATCGCGGTGATGGAGCGGTAGTGCTGCTGGGCGAGCACTTCGGTGGGCGCGAGCAGCGCGGCCTGGCCGCCCGCATCCACCACCTGCAGCATCGCCCGCACGGCGATCACCGTCTTGCCCGAGCCGACCTCACCCTGGAGCAGCCTGTGCATGGGGGAAGCGCAGGCGAGGTCGGCAGCGATCGCCTCCCCCGCGGCGAGCTGCCCCCTGGTGAGGGTGAACGGCAGCGCCGCGTCGAACGCCTCGGCGATCCCGCCGGGAACCGGCGGCCGTGGCGTGGCGGGCATCGCCGCGGCCGCGTGCCTGCGCTGCGCGAGCGCCGCCTGGAGCAGGAATGCCTCGTCCCACTTCAGGCGGCGCCTCGCCCGGTGCGCGTCGGCGAGATCCAGCGGCCGGTGTATGGCGCGGATCGCCTCTGCGAAGCCGCAGAGGCCGTGCCGCTCGCGCAGCTCGGCGGGCAGGGGGTCCTCACCGGCGTCGAGCGTGTCGAGAACCGTGCGGACCGCCCTGGCGATCTGCCATGACGTGATCTTCGCGCTGGCCGGGTAGACGGGGATGAGCTCCGTCGCGTACCCGGCGGCGAGCTCGGCGGTCACGCCGGGGCCGGCCGCCTCGCTGGGCAGAAGTTCGCAGTCGGGGTGGATGAGCTGACGGCGGCCGCGGAAGCTGGACACCTCGCCGGCGAACAGCCCCTGCGCCTCCGGCCTCAGCCGAGCCTGCCAGTAGCCGACCCTGTTGAAGAAGGTCAGCACCAGCCGGGCGGTGCCGTCGGTCACGACCACTTCGAGCCGGTCGCCGCGGCGGTTCGCCATCGGCAGCCTGCGGGCGTGCGCCACCTTCGCCAGCACGGTGACGTGCTCGCCCTCACGCAGCGAGGAGAGCTCGGTCAGCTCGCCGCGCCTGTGATACCTGCGCGGGTAGTGGCGCAGCAGGTCGCCGGCTGTCCGCAGCCCGAGCACGTCGCTGAGGACCTTCGCCGTCTTCGCGCCGAGCACCCGGCTCAGCGGGTCCCGCAACGTCGTCACGACCGCAGGATAGAAGCACCGTATGACACTGCCGCCGCGCAAGCGCGGGCGCGCGGATGAGCACCGGCACCCGGTGCTCATCCGCGTTGCCGTCGCGGGGCAGAGCTCCCGCCGCCGGTTCGCGCGCCGCCGCCGCGGTCGGGTATTCTTCGACGGTTGCCGGCCGGCTCTATGCACGGACGGCACGCGGACCATTCCCGGCAAGCAACCAATGGAGCGACCCGTGGCTTCCGTCTGTGACGTATGCGGCAAGGGACCGGGGTTCGGCAACAACATCTCGCACTCGCACCGCCGCACCCGCCGCCGCTGGAACCCGAACATCCAGACCGTCCGCGCCATGGTTGGCCGCACGCCCAGGCGCCTGAACGTCTGCACCTCCTGCATCAAGGCCGGCAAGGTCACCCGCTGACCCGCAGAGCCAGCCTGGGGTCACCAGCGAGCCGAACGGATACATGGTCCCCGTCCCGGCAGGATCAGCTGGCCAGACGTGAAACGGGGCGTGTCCGTTACCGGCCCAGCGGTCCCGGGCCGGCGGCCCGGACGGGCGGCCGGTGCGGGACGGCCATGGGCAGGCCCGCGGACAGCCGGGCTGGAAAGCCCGGGCCGGCTACGAGCCCCGGCCTTGCGCCCGGGCGGGCGGCCGGTGACACGGCGGGAACCCTGGTGATACGGCGGGAACCGCAGCGGGGACCCGGGGGCTCCGGGAGGCCGCCCCCCGGCTAACAACCTCCAGGCGTGATTGACAGGGCCGATCCCGGCGCCGATCGGGAACCCCGAGCGTATAGCCCCCTGCACGTATTCCCTCGCCCTGGCGGCCGCGCCGGGCACGTCCTCGCCGAGCGCCAGGTAGGACGCGACAGCCGACGCCAGGGTGCAGCCCGTCCCGTGGGTGTGCGGCGTGCTGATCCGCTCGCCGGCGAAGCGCCAGGTCCGCTCGCCGTCGGAGAGCACGTCAACGGGGTCGCCCGGCAGGTGCCCGCCCTTGATGAGCACCCACCGCGGCCCGAGCTCCCTGAGCGCCTGCGCCACCGCGAGCATGCCCTGCTCGTCCTCGGCCTTGCGGCCGGTGAGCAGCTCCGCCTCGTCGAGGTTGGGGGTGACGACAGTGGCCAGCGGGAGCAGCAGCGCCCGCATCGCGTCGACCGCACCAGGGGTCAGCAGTGCGTCACCGTGCTTGGACACCGCCACGGGGTCGACGACCAGCGGCACGGACAGCCCGGCGAGCGCGCCGGCGACGACGCCGATGGTGCCGCCCGACGCCAGCATGCCGGTCTTGACGGCCCGGACCTCGATGTCGGAGAGCACCGAGTCCAGTTGCGCCCTGACCGCCTCCTGCGGAAGCTCCCAGAACCCCTGGACGCCGAGCGAGTTCTGCGCGGTGACCGCGCACACCACGCTCATGCCGTGCACGCCGAGGGCGAGCATGGTCTTCAGATCCGCCTGGATACCTGCGCCGCCGCACGAGTCGGACCCCGCGACGGTCAGCACGGCGGGCGGTGCGGGCGATGACCGGGACGACATGCCTTCACCCTACGGCAGGCCGGGGTCATGTCCCCTTCGGTAGCGGCCTCCCGGCCCGGCCCGATATGGTGCAACGCAGGTGTTACGCCAGGTGAAAGGCGGGACATGTCGCACCAATGGAGCCGACTCATGAGACACCCTGCTCGGGGTTCCCGGCCGGGGCGAGCAGGACGGGCAGTTTCCCTTCCCCCGGCCCATAACGTCTTATGCGAATTACCTGGGGAGCCACGGGCCCGGGGGACGGTGTCAAGGGCCGGCGCGTGGCGGTGACCGGCATGGGTGTTCTGGCGCCGTGCGGGATCGGGCTGGATGCCTTCTGGCTTGGCCTCCCGGAGCCGCCTCCCCCCGGCCCCACCCGCCGGGTCGCGGGTTTCGACCCGGTCGCGGCCTGCGGGCCCAGGCTGGCACGTCAGCGGGACCGGTTCACCCTCCTGGCTCTGGCAGGGGCCATGATGGCACTGGCCGATTCAGGGGTTCAGCCGGACCCTGACCGGGCGGGGGTGGTCATGGGGACAGGGGTCGGCGGCATGATCACGATGGAGGCCCAGTTCGACGTCAGCCGGGCCAGAGGGCTGGGCCGGGTGTCACCGTTCCTGGTGCCCACGATCATGCCCAACAGCGCCGCGGCCACCATCGCCATGCACCTCGGGTGGCGCGGCCCGTCCCACGCGCCCGTGAGCGCCTGCGCCTCGGGTGCCCACGCCCTGGGCCACGGGGCACGCATGGTGGCGGCCGGCCGCTGCCAGGCCGTGCTCGCCGGGGGCAGCGAAGCCATCCTGATCCCCATCACCGAGGCATCGTTCCGGAACATGACGGTGATCTCCAAGGCGGAAAGATGCCGGCCTTTCGACAGGGACCGGGACGGGCTGGTCCTGGGCGAGGGAGCGGCGGCGTTCGTGCTGGAGGACTGGGAGATGGCGGTCGCAAGGAGCGCCCACATCTACGCCGAGCTGGCCGGAGCGGCCAGCACCTCGGACGCCTACCATCTCACGGCGCCGTCCCCGTCGGGCGAGGGAGCCGCCACCTGCATGGAACTGGCCCTGGCGGACGCCGGCGTGACCCCCGGGGAGGTGGCGCACATCAACGCCCACGGGACGGGCACCCGGCTGAACGACGTGGCGGAGGCCAAGGCCATCGCCAAGGTTTTCGGCAGCCCGGGGCCCCCGGTGACCTCGATCAAGGGGACCATCGGCCATACCCTGGGCGCGGCCGGCGCCATCGAGGCGGTGGCCACCGTCCTGGCCATCGAGCGGGGGCTCATACCGCCCACGGTCGGTTATGAGACCCCCGACCCGGACGTGGCCCTGGACGTGGTGGCCGGCTCCCCCCGGCCCTGGACGCCGGGCCCCGCACTGTCCAACTCCTTTGGCTTCGGCGGCCACAACGGTTGCCTCGTCTTCCTGCCCGGAGGCGGGTAAATGGATGTGTTCGACAAGTGCCGGGACGGCCGGCTGGGCGAGTACCGTGCGGCTGAGGCGATCGGGCTCATGCCGTTCTTCCGCGAGCTGGACCGCTGGCCTGCCGGGGACCTCGTCATGCTCGGGTCCAACAACTACCTCGGCCTGGCCCGCGATCCCCGGGTGCGCAAGGCAGCCGCCGAAGCCGTGGACGCCTTCGGGACCGGCTGCACCGGCAGCAGGCTCATGAACGGGACGCTTTCGCTGCACCGGCAGCTTGAGGAGGAACTGGCCGACTGGATGGGCACGCAGGCCTGCCTGGTGTTCGCCACCGGCTACGCGGTCAACCTCGGGACGATCTCGACCCTGGTGGGATCAGGTGACCTGGTGCTGCTGGACACAGCCAGCCATGCCAGCGTGGTGGACGGCGCCCGCCTTTCACCGGGCCGGATGCGCTTGTTCGGCCACAACTCGGTTCCCAGCCTCCGCCGCCGGCTGGAGAGGTGGCGCGGCCAGGGAGACGGTGGCGCCCTCGTCGTGATCGAGGGTGTGTACTCGATGGAAGGAGACCTGGGTCCCGTCGAGCCCATGCTCCGGACCTGCCGGGAGCTGGGGGGCCGGCTGCTGGTGGACGAGGCCCACTCGCTCGGCGTGCTTGGCCCGGGCGGGGCGGGCGCCGCCGCGGCCGCCGGGGCCCGCCCGGATCTCATCATGGGAACGTTCTCCAAATCCCTCGCCTCCTGCGGGGGGTTCCTGGCCGGCCCCACCGACGTCATCGACTACCTGCGCATCGCCTGCCGCCCGTTTCTCTTCACGGCCTCCGGTGTCCCTGCGGCCGTCGCCGCGGCCCTGGCCGCGACCCGGATCGCACGGGAGGAGGGATGGCGCCGGGAGGCGCTGGCCGACCGGGCCCGGCAGCTCCACGAGGGGCTGGCCGGCCTCGGTTATCGCGTCGGTGACCCTCCGGCGGCTGCCATCGTGCCCGTGGTCGTCGGCGACGACTGGCGGGCCGGCCTGCTGTGGCGGGCCCTGATCGAGGAAGGCGTGTACACCAACTGCTGTGTGGCGCCTGCCGTGTCCAAGGCCGGCGCCATGCTCCGCTGCTCGGTGGAGGCCACCCACTCCGACCATGACATCGACCGGGCGCTCCGCGCCTTCGAGGCGGCACGATCGAAACTGGACTGAGGTGACACGATCGACGTTGGACTGACGGGCGCGACCGGCCACCTCGGGTCTCGCCTGGTGCGGCGCCTGCTGGAGGATCCAGCCGTCACCGTGGTGCGCTCAGTCGCCCGCCGCCCCCTGCCGCCCCATCCGAAGCTGCGCCACACCCAGGCTGACCTGGCAGCCCCGCGCGCGGCGAAGGCCCTCAGCGGCGTGGCCGTGCTCTGGCACCTGGGTTTCGCTCTCTGGAGGGAACCCGGAGCGGCCGCCGCCAACCGTGCGGCCACGCGCTCCGTCCTGGCCGCCAGGCCCGGCCGGGTCGTGCTCGCCTCCTCGGCGGCTGTCTACGGCGCCTGGCCCGACAACCCCTGCCCGCTGACCGAGGAGGCCGGCCCGCGGCCCAACCCGGAGTGCCCCTACGCGTCGCAGAAGCTGGAGGCCGAGCGGATCCTGCTGGGCGAGTACCCCACGGCTGTCCTGCGCATCTGCGCCGTCCTCGGCCCGCACGCCGACCCGAGGGTGGGGCGGGCGGCAGACGCCTACCGGCTGGCGGTCCCCGCCATCCGGGGCACCGCCCAAAGGCTCCAGTTCCTGCACGAGGACGACGCCGCGGCCGCCATCCACCTGGCCGGCATGTCGGGCTTCACCGGCGTGTGCAACGTGGCCACCCCGGACTGGCTGGCTGCCGGCGACATCGCCCGGCTGGCCGCCAGCCGGGTGATCAGCCTCCCACGAACGGTTCTGCTCGGCCTCGCGGAGACGGCCCGCTGTCTCCGGATCTCCCCCTTCGGAGCCGACAGGGCCGTTCTCCTTTCTGGACCGCTGGCGCTCGACCCGGCCCGTGCGGCCCGGGAACTCGGCTGGCGTGCCACTCTCGGCTCAGCTCACGTGCTGCGGGCCTTCCTCGCCCGCTCCCGGGCCGGGCGATGAGGATCGCCTACGTGACAGAGACCTGGCGCCCCTCGGTGGACGGGGTGGTGACCCGGCTGGAGGCGACCCTTGCCCAGCTCGGCCACCTGGGACATCAAGCCCTGGTGGTGGCCCCGCGGGGCGGTGAGGCTGGGCTGGGCGGTGTGCCCGTCGTGGGCGTGCCCAGCGTCGGGTTCAGCTTTCTCGCCGGAGGCAAGCCCTGGGGCCTCCCCAGCCCCCGGGTAGGCCGGGCGCTGCGCAAGTTCCGCCCCGATGTCGTGCACGTGCTTCACCCTTTTATCCTCGGCCTCGCCGGCGTGGCGGCCGCCCGGCGCCTGCGTCTTCCGCTCGTCGCTTCGTTTCACCAGGACATCGCGCTCGTCGCGAGCCGCTACCACCTGGGATGGCTGGGGCCTGCCATCTGGGCGTACACCCGGTACCTGCATGCCCTGGCCGACGTCACCCTGGCCACCTCCCACGCGGCAGCCGCCACCGTGGCCGCTCACCGGATAGGACCGCCGCTGCTCTGGCCCTACGGGGTCGACCTGGACCTGTTCAACCCGGCCCGGCGCAACGAGCGGGCCCGCGCGCGACTGACCGGCGGGCGCCACGCGCATGTGGTGGCGCTCTACGTCGGCAGGCTCGCGCCGGAGAAGGACCTGGAGCGCCTGGCCCCGCTCGCCACCGGCTGCGGCCTCCACCTGGCTGTGGTCGGGGACGGCCCGCTGCGGCCGGCGCTGGAGCGGCGGCTCGGCGGCCCGTCTGTCACCTTCCTCGGCCGCCTGACCGGCACAGCTTTGGCCGAGGCCTACGCCTCCGCCGACGTGTTCGTGTTCCCCTCGACCATCGAGACCCTGGGGCTCGTGCTCCTCGAGGCGCTGGCCTCGGGCCTGCCCGTCGTGGCCTTCGCGACCGGGACCAGCGAGGAGATCCTGGCCGGGGAAACCGGCAGCCGGCTCTGCCCGCCCGGCGCCCTAGAATTGTTCCCGGCCATGGCGCGCGAACTCGGCACCCCAGGCCCGGCCTGGTTGCGCCGTTCCCGCCAGGCAAGGCGGGCAGCGCAGCGGTGGAGCTGGCGTACCGCGACGGAGAAGCTGCTGGCCGTGTACGAGGCGGTGATCAACGCTGACCGACACGGAGGAGACCCGGGCCGGTAGGGCCGGGCAGAGCCCGGGTCCCGCAAGGCAGCCGCAGGCCGGGATCGGGGGATGGATCCGCCAGTTCGTCAAGTTCGCCCTGGTCGGCTTGAGCAGTACCGGGATCGAGCTGGCCCTCTACAACATCCTGCTGCTGATCTACCCGGCTCGCTCCCGCGTGCTGCTGCTGGTGTACAGCACGGTGGGGGTGGTGGGTGCCATCGTGAACAGCTTCCTGTGGAACAGCCGCTGGGCATTCCGCGCCGGCGCGGCCCGCAGCGGGCGCAGGGCTGCGCGCCAGCGCCTGCTGTTCCTCGTCCAGGCCGGATGCAACATCGCCATCAATGACGGGCTGGTGGGGCTGACGGCCAAGCCGCTGCTCGCCGTCCTCCCGGTGGCGGCGGCCGCCAACCTGGCCAAGGTGGCGGGCATGTCCGCGGCTTCGCTGTTCAGCTTCCTCGTGCTCCGCCTGATCGTCTTCCGGTGATGCGGCCCGCCGCTGGCGGTGCCGCGGGCGCGGGAGGTGCTGCTGGGACACCGGTGGGATATGGTCGTGCTGTGCAGCGGGCAGCGCCTGCCGCCCGCGGATAAGCCGACCCGGTGCTCGTAAAGGCGCCACGTCTTGTGGTGGGTGGCTCCGATGGCCTCGATAGCCGAATTGATCTTTTTGTTGGTGGCCAGCGTCCAGGACGCCTCGGCACTTGCCATCCGCGGCTTGGCCGCCAGGCGCTGGATGAGGGTGGAGTAGAGCAGCGGGCCCACCCCGCGTGTCTCGTACTCGGGCCGGACCCCGAGCAGCAGGATGCGCGCCTGCGTGAGCCGTCGCTGCGCCAGCAGCAGCCGCAGCCAGCCGATGGGCAGCAGGCGGCCGTCCCGGAGCCGGGCCGTGGCCTGGTTGATGTCGGGCACGGCCAGGGCGGCCGCGATCGTTTCGCCGGAGTCAAGCTCCACGAACAGCGCGAGGTCGGGGTCCGCGATGAGCCTGAGCTCCTTGGCGAGATGGCTGACCTCGGCGTGGGTCATCGGAGCGAAACCCCAGTTGCGCGACCAGGCCGCGTTGTAGATGTCGAAGAAGCGATGAACCTCGGCATCGAAGTTGCGCATGCTGGCGCTGCGCACCCGGTACGGCCCTCTGCGCGCGAGGCGTTCGAGGGCTGCCTGCTGGCGCTCGGACAGCCGGGGGATGTGCGGCCCGAAACGCCAGCCCCACAGGTCCATGACCGGTTTCCATCCGGCGTCCACCCAGAGCTTCTCGTAGTACGCGGGGTTGTGGGGGGTGAGGAGGGCCGGCGGGTACTCGCGGCCTTCGACGAGCAGCCCGATCTCGTCGTTGGTCGTGAACGACCCCGGCCCCACGCAGACCTGCATGCCCTCCTTGGCCGCCCAGCTCCAAGCCGCGTCGAACAGCGCGGCGGAGACGGCCGGGTTGTCGACGCACTCGAAGAACCCGACCCATGCCCAGGCAAGCCCGTGGTAGTCGTTGAACATCGTGTCCACGCACGCCGCGATCCTGCCGACCGGGCGGCTGTCCTGAAACGCCATCCAGAGCCGGGTCCGCTGGTGCTCGGCGGCCGGATGCCGGGGCGAGAGCCGGTCGCGGACAGACTGGCGCAGCGGGGGTGTCCACTGCGGATCCGAGGCGAACAGCCGGAACGGAATGCCGACGAAACGCGCCCTCCCCAGCGCGCCCTTCACCGGGCGGATCTCCAACCCCATATGTCACCTGCCTTACGCCGCTGGATAGCCACGACACTACCGGCGCGCGGCGCTGCCCGGATGGCTGATCGGCCAGCTGGGCCGCCGAAGCGGGCACGTGGGTGACGACCGGCACCCGCCGGCCGCCGGTATGCTCCCATGGATCTCCCGGGACGCCTGCCGCGGGCGGATATGCTGGCTGACCGGGTGGCCACCTGAGGGGAACGTCACACAATGAGCGTCGACCAGGCACGGGTTCGCCGTGCGGAGACCGCGGCGCTGCCCGACGACCGGTTTCTCGACCGGGAGGAGAGCTGGCTGCGCTTCAACCAGCGGGTCCTGGAACTGGCCGAGGACACGGGCCTGCCGCTGCTTGAGCGCGTGAAGTTCCTGGCGATCTTCGCGAGCAACCTCGACGAGTTCTTCATGGTCCGGGTGGCCGGGCTGGCGCGGCGCATGGCGGCCGGGATCGCCGTGCAGGCCGCCAGCGGGCAGCAGCCCCGTGAGGTGCTCGAGCGTATCTCCGAAGTCGCCCACGAGCTGATGGCCCGCGCCGCCGCCCTCTTCCACCGGGACATCCGCGCCGCGCTGGCCAGGGCCGGCATCCAGCTCCTGCGCTGGGACGACCTGGCCGGGGCCGAACGCGAGAGCATGAACCGGCTCTTCTGCCAGCGCATATATCCAGTGCTGACCCCGCTGGCCGTGGACCCCGCCCACCCGTTCCCGCACATCTCCGGGCTGTCGCTGAACCTGGCGGTGATCGTCCGCGACCCGCAGGACGGCTCCCGGCTGTTCGCGCGGGTCAAGGTGCCGCCGCTGCTGCCGAGGTTCCTGCAGACGTCGCCGTCGCGCTTCGTGCTGCTCGAGGACGTGATCGCGGCCAACCTGCCCACGCTGTTCACGGGTATGGAGATCCTCGAGAACCACGCGTTCCGCGTCACCCGCAACCAGGACCTCGAGGTGGACGAGGACATCACCGAGAACCTGCTGCAGGCGATGGAGCGTGAGCTGCAGCAGCGCCGGTTCGGCCCGGTGGTGCGGCTGGAGGTGGAGGAGCCGATCAGCGCCGAGGTGCTGGAGCTGCTGAAGACCGAGCTCGACATCGACGAGCCGGCGGTGTACCGGCTGCCGGGGCCGCTCGACCTCGCCGGGCTGTCCGCGATCGCCGGCCTCGACCGCAGCGAGCTCAAATACCCCCCGTTCGTGCCGTCGGAGAGCGCGCTCCCCCACGACGCGGACATCTTCGCCGTGCTGCGCGAGCGCGACGTCCTCGTGCACCACCCGTACGACTCGTTCACGACCAGCGTCGAGCGGCTCATCGAGGAGGCCGCGGCCGACCCGCAGGTCCTCGCCATCAAGCAGACGCTGTACCGCACCAGCGACAGCTCCCCGATCGTTGAGGCCCTCATCGACGCGGCCGAAGCCGGCAAGCAGGTCGTGGTGGTCGTCGAGATCAAGGCGCGGTTCGACGAGCACAACAACATCGCCTGGGCCCGCAAGCTGGAGCAGGCGGGATGCCACGTCGTGTTCGGCTTCGTCGGCCTGAAAACGCACTGCAAGCTGGCGCTGGTGGTGCGGGAGGAACCGGTCGAGCCTTCGCCGCTCGGCGGCACGGCCCGGCCGCCGACGGCGCTGCGCCGCTACTGCCACATCGGCACAGGGAACTACAACCCCAAGACCGCCCGGGAGTACGAGGACCTCGGTGTCCTCACCAGCGACCCGGACGTGGGCGAGGACGTGGGCGCCCTGTTCAACCATCTCACCGGCTATTCGCGCAGGGGTGAGCACCGCCGGCTGCTTGTCTCCCCCGAAGCGATCCGCGCCGGGCTGGTGCGGCGGATCGAGCGGGAAGCCGGGAACCACAGGGCGGGCCAGCCCGCCCGGATCCGCCTCAAGTGCAACGCGCTCACGGACGAGGTGGTCATCGACGCGCTGTACCGCGCCTCCCAGGCAGGCGTCCCCGTCGATCTTTGGGTACGCGGTATCTGCGCGCTGCGGCCCGGCCTGCCCGGCGTATCCGAGACGATCAACGTGCGCAGCGTGCTCGGCCGGTTCCTGGAGCACTCACGGATCTACGCGTTCGAGAACGGCGGCGAGCCTGAGGTGTGGATCGGCAGCGCCGACCTGATGCACCGCAACCTCGACCGGCGCGTGGAGACGCTGCTGCGCGTCCGCGACCCTGGCCACCGCGCGCAGCTCACCGAGCTGTTCGAGCTGGCCATGGACGAGCGCGCGCTGTGCTGGCGGCTCGGCGCCGACGGGACCTGGACGCGCCATCCCGAGCCCGGGTCCGTGGAGCACCCGGTCGACGTGCAGGCGTACCTGATGCGCAGCCGGCGCTGGAGGACCGTGGATGGATGAGCCGACAACGGCCGTCACCGGGGGCGTGGCGGAAGGGCCCGGAAGACCCGGGGGGCCCGGAAGGCCGGGGGGAACCGGAAGGCCGGGGGGAACCGCGCAGGTCCGGGCCGCTGGTGCCGTGGTGTGGCGCCCCGGTCCTGGGGGCCTGGAGATCGCGCTGATCCACCGCCCGCGCTACGACGACTGGAGTTTCCCCAAGGGCAAGGTCGCCAGCGGCGAGCACCTGCTGCGCGCGGCGGTGCGCGAGGTGGCGGAGGAGACCGGGATCCGGCCGGTCCTCGGCCGGCGGCTCCCGTCGGCCCGGTATCCGGCGGACGGCCGGCTCAAGCAGGTGGACTACTGGGCGGCCACCGGGGCCGGCGGGGCGCCGCCCGCGGGAGGAGAGGTCGACAAGGTCGACTGGCTGCCGCTGGCCGCCGCCGGGCAGCGGCTGAGCTATCCCCATGACGCCGAGGTGCTGCGGGAGTTCGCAGCCGGCCCGGCACGCACCACGCCGTACATCATCGTGCGCCACACGTCAGCCGGCGACAAGCGCGACTGGCCCGGCGACGATCTGCTTCGTCCCCTCGACCCGCCCGGCCGCGCGGAGGCTGGCGAGCTGGCGGAGCTGATGGCGTGTTTCGGGCCGGCGCGGGTAGTCAGCTCGGCGACCGCGCGCTGCCTGGAGACCGTGGTGCCGTTCGCGGCGCAGACGGGCGCCGGTATCTGCGCCGACCGGGCATTCACCATCGGTAGCTGGGCACCCGCCGCCGACAGGCTGGCCGGCCTGCTCGCCGACGAGCATCCCACGATCGTGTGCACCCACGGCGAGCTGGTTCCGTGCCTGCTGTCGCGGGCCTGCAAGGAACTCGGTGCCGAGCCCCCCGCCGAACCAGCGCTGCGGAAGGGCCACTTCTGGGTGCTCCATGTCGCCGGGGGACGGCTGGTCTCGGCCGAACGCCACGCCCCGCACCCCTGAAGGGGAGCTGCGCCCGCTCCGGTGGTGCCTGCTGCGATGCGTTGCAGCCCCGCCTCTCAGCCGCTACGTGGCCGGCTGAGGACACTGCCAGGCAGGCCGGGCGGCCTCCGGGCATACGGCTCCCGGGCAGGGCGGTCCCGCTCCCCCCGCCGCCGGCAGGCCCTGACTGCCAGTCATAGGCGTTTCAGCCGCCGGGCGTACTTCGGCTTCGAGGCCTTCGCCCATACCGCGGCGATGTCGTCCAGCGTGCGCTCCGCGGCGCAGTGCTCGACCCCGGCAACCATGCCGAGCAGGAACGTCTCGCCGGCGCCGTCGCTCATCTGGGCCAGCCGCCGCTGGGCGACGATCCCGTCCTGGTAGGTGCCGAGTACCTCCTGGAGGCGCTCGGCCGTCGCGGCGATGGCCTTCGCCGGGCCGCCCAGCACGGGCCGCGCAGCCTCGGCTGCATACCGGGCACGCTTGGCGGCCTTCCGCGCGGCATGCCGGGCGGCGGCGCGGTCGTCCTCGCTCGCACAGCGGTCGACCTGAGCGAACCTCCTGCCGACACGCCGCCACGCCCGTGCCACCAGCGGCCGGACCGTCCGGGCGGCGTCGCCGGCGGCAGCGCCGGCCAGCGGCGGGTCAGCGACGAAGCGCTCCAGGGCGTCGAGCAGGCTGACGTACCGCTGATCGCGGAGTGCCTTGATGAGCCGCGCGTGGGCGGCGCTCTGCTGCCGTGCCATCATGCCCAGCCAGCCGGGCCGCTGCTGGCCGAGCTCGTCGATCCGGTCAGCGAACCGCCCGCGCAGCACCTCCAGGTCCCGGACCGTGCCCAGGCAGGCGGCGAGCCACCGGAGCTCGGCATCGAGCGGGCCGGCCCGGTCACGGTCGAGCAGCCGGCCGTAGACGCGCAGCACGCTGCGGATCCGCCGCACGGCAACCCGCATCTGGTGCACCGCGTCGTCATCGGCCAGCCGGACCCTCGGGTCGTAGTCCAGGATCGCCGTCACCTGCGCCGCCACATAGGACACGAGGACGTCCCCGGCCGTCCGGTACCGCTGGGGCGGCGGCGTCCGGTGCACGCCGAGCAGGCGGGAGAGCTTCGAGGCGGCGGCGGACGGGCGCGCACCCGCGGCGCGCAGGCGCTCGCCGATCGCGGCGAGCAATTCCGGCGGGCCGCTGCCGAGTTCGACCTCGATCTCGCGCCACCGCACCGGGCCTGGCCGGTGCGCCGTCCCGGCGGCCACCCATCCGCCGGCCGCCTCCGCCGCCGTACCACCGGCGGTCTCCGCCGTCATCAGGTCCCCGGCGGCCCCGGCAGCCGCCAGGTCACCGGCCACCTCGGCAGTCACCCGGTCGTCGGCCACCTCGGCCAGCGTCTCGCCGCCGTCGTCAAGCAGCCCGAACACCCGCCGGTCGGTCTCTACGACCGCGACCTGGCGCAGGGCGCGGCCACGCGCGTAGGCTGCGGCAAGCCCGGCCAGCCGGGGCGGGACCGGCTCCTCGCCCGCACCTTCCGCTCCGAGCCGGACGCGGATCTCCCGCCGGGTCCCGCGGGCGACCGGCAGCTTCAGATGCCATCCGGCGTCAGCGCCGCCGCTGCGGCGGCGGAGCGTCACACCGTGCCGGGCGAGCCGGAGGTCACCGGTGTCGAAGTAGCTCGCAGCCAGACGCTCCGCCCGGGGGCCGCTCACCCTGGCGCACCCGGGCATGCCGCTGAGGCCGGGAACGGCGAAGTCCGGCGGCACGTCGAACTTGCGCTCGACTTCCAGGTGCTCGGTCATCCGGCTGTCTTCCAGTCGGGCATCGGGTCAACATCTGTAGCGTAATGTCGCCTGCGACCTGCTGAAATGGTCCCATCCCGCGGGGCCGCGGTAGGGTTCCCCGTCCACGAGGACGCCGCGGCCCTCGCGGACGTGCCCGATCACCCGCCAGCGGCCCGGCAGGCCCACGTCAGGCGGAAATGCCGCGGCCAGCGAGTGGTCCTCGCCGCCGGTCAGCACCCAGCCGAGCGCGACGCCCGTGCCGGCCGCATCGCCCCCGTCCGTTCGGCCCGGTGATCCACGTCCTCCCCCGCGTGATGCCCGTCCTCCCCCGCCGGCCGCGCCCCGCCTTCCCTCGGCCGCCCTTCGCGCCCGCCGTCCCGGCCGCGCCTCTCCGGCCCGGCGCGCGCCGACGGCGGCCGCGGCGGCCTCCAGCGCGTCGTCGGCCCGCAGCAGCGCGGTGTCGACGTCGATGAGGACGCCGCTGGCGTCCGCGACATGGCCGAGATCGGCGAGCAGCCCGTCGCTGATGTCGATCATGGCGGTGGCGCCGAGGACGGCGGCCTCGGGACCGGCGTCGTAGGGCGGGGCTGGCCGCAGGTGCGCCGCCACCAGCCCAGAGAGCCCGGCGGGCCCGGGCGGCCCGGACGGGCCTGTGACACCGGCCTCCAGCAGGGCAAGCCCGGCGGCCGAGCGGCCGAGCGGGCCCGCCACCGCCACGACGTCCCCCGGCCGGGCACCGCCCCGCCGCACCGGCTCCCTGCCCTGCAGATCACCGAGCCCGGTGACCGCGAGGATCACGGCTGCCGAGGCGGCGACGTCGCCGCCGGCGATCGAGGCCCCTGCGCGCGCCGCTTCTCCCGCCAGGCCTGCCGCCACGTCGAGCGCCCAGGCGGCAGGCAGGCCGGGCGGCGCGGCGAAGGCGGCGAGCAGGGCGGTGGGCACCGCGCCCATGGCCGCGATGTCGGCCAGGGAGCGCGCTGCCGCCCGGTGCCCGACATCGGCGCCCCGCGCCCACTCCCTGCGGAAGTGCCGTCCTTCGATGAAGAAATCTGTCGTCGCGACGACGCGGCGGTCCGGCGCGGCGAGCACCGCCGCGTCATCCCCGGCCCCGACCACCGTCCAGGGCCCTGGCGGCATCCGGGCCGTCATCTCCGCGATGAGCCCGAACTCGCCCAGATCCCCGATGCTGCGGTCCCCGGTGCTGCGGTCCCCGGTGCTGCGGTCCCCGGTGCTGATGGCGGTCCTCCGATCTTGACGTCAGGGGGCTCCG
>Ga0070737_10003333_pt1 | contig 17540 bp, 21 predicted proteins | sample Coa_R1_10_FD_66438 | JGI IMG/M metagenome (GOLD analysis project Ga0070737, IMG submission 66438) | Surface soil microbial communities from Centralia Pennsylvania, which are recovering from an underground coalmine fire - Coalmine... | ecosystem: Environmental > Terrestrial > Soil > Unclassified...
ACCAGTGAGAGCTTTAATTCCTGAGCTCATAGATGATGTGCTCAACGAGAGAATAAAGCCTAATAAGGTATTCGATTATACAACAAACCTTGAAGGAATACCAGAAGCTTATGCTCTAATGGATCAACGCAAAATAATCAAGCCACTTGTCAGAGTTAGATAAACTTTGTTCTAATATTGAAGCAAGGTAATTGCTGAGAAGAAATCCTTAAATGAAAAATCTCTTTCGCCTAAGAATGCAGCCATTAAACTTTCATCAGCCTTTGATAGCAATTTAGCCTTTTTCTTAGTATTCAGATTTATCAAACGAGCTAACAACTTAGCGTTCAAATTTATTCTTCTTTCGATTTTCTTTATCAATCCAGCATGACCGAAAAATTCCAGTGCAGAGTAAATAGAAAACCTTATGCCCTCCCCTGTTGTTGGCATTACGAATCCTGCGGCTTCGCCTATGATCCTGATATTACCTATGGCCCTTTTTTTCAATACACCACCAATAGAAACGGATGCGCCTTGCCTCTTCTCTTTAAAAATCCTTAATCCGAAAGCTTCAATTTTTTTATCGAGTATCTTTTTGAGTTCGATGCCGCTATAAAAACCACCTATGCCAATGTTATAAGTGTCCTTTCCATATGGAAAAATCCAGAAATAACCTCTATCGAGAAGATCGAAAAGTAGTTGATCATTTTCTATGACGCCATTGGCCACAGCATAATCCCTCAAAACAGGTATGACTCTATATGAAGAATACATTTCTCTATCTAAATTCCTGAATGCAGTTAAATAGCCTGACGAATCGATTATATAATCTGCGTTTTCCTCCTTGAACTTAAAAAACTTCCCCATTTCTATCTTTCCTCCTTTTTTAATTACTACATCTGCAAGATCTTGCAAAAAAGCAGCCTTGTTTATTATGATCCCCTTGTCCTTGAATGGTGAGCTTATAGTTCGTAAATAAACACCCTCGAAATAAATATTCACTTGCTTGAACCTAGTGAGTATCCACTTATGGTTTTCATGAATATCAAAAGGTAATACTTCAAGCGCCTCTCCATGAAGCGCTTCGCCGCAAGGCTTGAAAGCGAATACGTTCCTCCCTTCATATACCTTAACATCATGCCCTCGTTCCAATGCATGATATGCAAAGGTTAAACCTGCTGGACCTGCTCCAATTATTAAGAACTTCATGTCATGCTTCAGCTTTCCTTATATGCTATTGCCTCGATTTCAACAATTGAACCCATGGGGAGAGAATTGACGAAGACCATAGATCTTGCAGGAAAACCTTCCTTGAAGTAGGATGAGTATACTTCATTGAACACCCTAGCTTGTGTTGGATCTGCAAGATATACTGTAACTTTCGCGATATCTTCAATTCTAAGGTCATTTTGGCTCAGAACATCTTTGAGATTCTCCATTACTTGCTTAAATGCCTGTCTTGGATCAGTTTCGACTACTCCTTTTTCGTTCAAAGGTATAACGCCAGAAATGAAGAAAAAGGAAGATGCTTTCTTAACCAGTGAGTAAGGCCCAATTGGCTTATACATAACTTAACTATACTTTTTCTAGGAATAAAATGGCTTCGTCAATGCTTTTAAATATACTCTCTTCTCCTCCCTTCTCTAAAGAGATTGATTCTATATCGAAATTGTTGATGAGATCTCTTAGAGTTAGATTCCCAAAAGCTTGAAACCACTTCACTTGCAATCCTGTGGTTTTATCCTCCACTTTTATTGCTTTCCCCAATACTAGTGAATATTTGACTTTTTTAAAATCTATTCTGAGTAAAAACTTTTTGTTCATAGCCAACTCTCTTAATCTATTCAATTTTGCTTCCAATGAGACTTTTTTCTAATCTTTTCTTTTAAATTTTAGCAAGAAATCAGCAAGATTATCTATAGCAACCTCATACTGTGTTCTCTCCTTTAGATTTCTCACTGCAACTTTTCCTTCACGCAATTCCTTTGAACCTAATATTATGAAAAGATCATAGCCAAGCTTCGAGGCCTTGGCCAATGCCTGAGCGATGTCTTTTTCTCCAGTTTCTATTACTGCTTGGAAATCATGCTTCCTTAGAATTGCAGCTATTTCAAAAACTTTTGATACCAAAGAATCACTTTGATCAAGCGCAAATATCATTGCACTGGATAAGTTTTTTTTGAATTCCTTCTTCAGTAACAAAGCTATTCTATCTATCCCAAGCGCACATCCTGTAGCTGGCGTCTTCGGTCCACCGTAATATTCGATGAGCAAGTCATATCTTCCGCCTCCTCCTATTGAAACCTCCAGTTCCTTATGCTGGAATTCGTAGATGATGCCTGTATAATACTCTATACCCCTCGCAAAAGATAGATCGAGAACAATTTCTTTTATGCCTATAAGTCTTAGAACATCATATATGTACTTTATATCATTTACAGTTTCTTTCAATTCTTCATTCTTCAAAAGATGGAGAGCTTCAGAGATCTTCGCTTCAGCAGTTCCTTGGAGATTCGCAAGCTGCGATATGGATTCATATGCCTCATTACCTTTTTCATATTTATTGAGCTCTTTCTTTAGATCATCGAACTTACGCTTATCAGTCAAGTAAAGGAAATAAGGCAAAGAACCATATTCAACACCTGCATTCAAGAAAATTTTCTTTATTAGATCCATGCTACCTAGCTTAAGGCTAACTTCTCCGAGTTCTAACGTTTCGAAAATGTCATATGCAAGCCTTATCACCTCGATATCTGCAAGCGCACTTTTAGAGCCTAGATGCTCAAAACCGGCTTGCCAGAATTCCCTGTATCTAGCTTTTTGAGGCTCATCGTATCTAAATACATTGGCAAAGTAGGAAATCCTCAATGGCTTAGGCATGACCTGTAGCTTATTTATGAATACCCTTGCAACGGAAGGAGTTAATTCAGGCCTCAACGCAATTTTTCTCCCTGAAAGGTCATCGAAAACATACATCCTTTTGGTTATTTCATATCCAGATTTCTCAGCGAATAGCGAATAATATTCTATCGTAGGAAGTATCGCTTCTCTATAACCGTACTTGTAACTAATCTCTCTACTTATGTCAATAATATAGAGTAATTTTTCAGCCTCATCATAGAGCAGATCGCGCATTCCTCTAACAAGCTGTGGCTTCTCCTGCTTCATATCGATGCTAAGAAAAAGCATAGGAGAGATAAAAACATAGCAAATAAATATCTGTTCTTCGTTATGTATGCTTGATTTTTCTCAGGCTTTTTGAGCACTAAATAACTATAATACATGAAGATAAAGTCTGCTAAAATTAAGAGTGGTATGAAGTAAATGTTCAAATATCCCAAAATGAATGGAGTGAAGCTGAGTGCTACAGCTATTGCTATGAACACAAAGGCAAGCTTCGATGCGAAATCAGGACCTTTCGTATTTGCTATGGTTTTTATTCCTATAGCCCTATCTCCTACAATATCTACAATACCTTTCACGATCTCTCTGCTCAAGTTAGAAAGAAAGGATAAGATGCATAAAATCATGATGGTGAAGAAATTGTTCATGCCTACTAGACTTGCGCCATATATAAAGGGCAACGTTGTAGTATAGGCTACTGCGATGTTGCCAAGAAGGCCTCTTCGTTTGAGCAGAAAGTTGTAAAGATATGCAACGATGATGCCACTAAATGCTATGGCAATGGAAATGGGATTGAGCAAAGATAAGGCTATGATGATGCCCATTACTGCAAGTAAAATAGCATAATAAAATGCGAAACTCCTTGTTATTAGGCCGGCAGGTATAGGTTTCTTGGGGAAGTTTATTGCGTCTATTTCATAATCAACATAATCATTAAGAGCCATGGAAGAAGCTGAAAGGAAGAAACCTACTAAAAAAGGTAGCAAAAGATTTGAGACACCTAAAACTTCTCCAAACAGGCTTGATAATGGAACTGAATACCAGTTGTGATTGGATATTTGAAGGCCGACCAATACACCTATGCCCATCATTATTGAATTGGGGATCCTAATGATCTTCAACGCTCCTTTTAACTTAGTGCTCATAAGTTGATCTTAGAGGCCTCATAGAAAGAAACATCGCTATTCGAATCTATTACAGCGAAAACCATTGTCTTACGCATCCTTATAGCAAAGGCAAGGATTTCATTGAGCTTCTCTATTTCAAGGCTTTCGCCCTCATGCAAAATAGAAACAATGTATTTTGCAGCCTCTTCCTTTATGGAACTTCCTTTTTCATAAAGCAAGAAATCATATGGTCCTCCATAGCCCTTGCGAACCAAGTAATTCTTTTCTCTAAGTTTGAGATAAACAAGGAATTTCTCCCAAACTCGACGATCGTTCTTTAAAAAATATTTCAGTGCATCATCGAAGCTCAAATCATTGTTATTGTATTCTATCGAGGCCTGATTCTTGAAAAGCAAATAGAGCGCTTCAAAGTTTTCCAATCTAAGATCATCACCTTCTTCAAAGCCATACCCTTGATCCATTAGCCTAGCAGCATATTTTTTAGGTATCTTTACATTGAAATTCTCATCCATGATGAGCTTGAGATTCATATAAAGATAATATTAGGCTATCTTTAATACATCTATGCTCATAAACATTAGGTATGAAGATGGAGAGGTCAAGTTCATCGATACTACGCTATTACCAAATAAGTTCAGAATAGTTTCTACAAAAGATCCTGATGTGATAATTGAAGCGATAAGGAAGATGAAGATTAGAGGTGCTCCTGCAATCGGTGCAGCATCTGCACTTTGCTTAGCTCTGGCTGCGAACAAAGCTCAGAAGAATAATAAAGAAGAACTGAAAAAGATCATCGATGACTATGCTAGGAAGCTCATCGAAGCAAGGCCTACTGCATATAACATGTACTATGCTATCAAGCGAATTCAACGCGTCATTGAGGAAAATGACAATGATATAAGACAAAAGATTCTCGATGAAGCACTTAAGATATGTGAAGAAGACATAGAAGCTAATAGGAAAATAGCAGAATTGGGGGCTTCTCTAATAAAGGATGGAGACAGGATCTTAACACATTGCAACACTGGCGCGCTTGCAACAGTGGGCATAGGAACAGCATTGGGAATAATTTCCTATGCAGCTAAAACGAAGAAAATATTTGTCTACGCAACAGAAACAAGGCCTGTGCTCCAAGGGGCTAGGCTTACTGCATGGGAATTAAGGGCCCAGAAAATACCTTATAAAATTCTTCCAGATAGCGCTGTAGGCTACTTACTGAAGAGAGGAGAAGTTGACAAGATATTTGTGGGAGCAGATAGGATATTCTCGACAGGCCATGTCATTAACAAAATAGGCACTTTTACTATTGCAGTTTTGGCTAAACGCTTCAACATTCCTTTCTATGTTGCAGCGCCTACGAGCACGATAGATTTCAAGAATAAGGTTGAGGATGTTAAGGTTGAGGAGAGATCGAGAGAAGAAGTTATAAGGATAAAAAGACTTTACATCGCTCCAAAGGATGCAAATGCCTTTAATCCTGCTTTCGACATCACAGATCCTGAGCTAATCGATGCGATAATAACTGAAAAAGGTATTGTATACAGACCTTTTGAAAGAAGTCTCAAAGAATTGATATTATAGGTATATTCGAATCTTTGCTAACCCTGATTTCCAGTTCCTTTAAAATTTTCTTATTTTTCACCTGTAAAAAGGCCATAGCTATTATTTTTGAATCCATCCTAGCCCTCCTCAACAACGTAACCAATGCTAGATAGTCATCCGGAACATCCAAGCTATGACCAACGATTAATATGCGATCGTTTGGCTTTATGGAATGCTTAGGTAAAGCTATGCTTTTCCTTATCTCAGCGCCAGTGCTTGAGCTCTTTATTACATAGTTATATTCAATTCGCTTTTCTGGAAAGAGATACCTTTCCTCATATGCCAAGATGAGCTTAGATTTCGATAACATAGCTAGAGAATAGCCCAAAAAGGCATCTTTGTAAGCGAAACAGACTACTTTGTTGAAGTTAGATGGTAGCAATGAATGGAGGATGTAAGATGAGAAAAAATAGTAAAATTGAGGATTGATTACTTGGATGCCGGACTCTTCCTGAAGCTTGCTCATAAGTTTCATCATCAACTTCTTATCCAGACTTTTAGTTATGATCACTTCAGCCTTGCTAACACTCGGCAATACATGACCAGATAAATATCTAGAGAGTGTTGAAGGATCGATGTTGAATATGCTTGCAAGTTCTCTATAAGTAGAGAAGCTTTTTATTGAACGTAGAAGTTCCACAGCGAATATCTTCATCTGATTCAAGCGTAGCTTATTTTCTTCAGACTTAGGATCTTGAGAGTTGGACGATTCATCATCCAAGAACATTTTCGCAAATAATTTTCGAAAAAGTTTAAATACTTTTCCCATAACAAAGTAAAACAAGGAAAAGCGTAGGTGGGACAAAAACCTATTCAGGTAGGTAAGAAGGAAAAAGTCATTGGAAAACATGTATACGGAAATCTGTACGAATGCGATTTAAACGCGATTTCTAACGAAGAATATCTCAAAGAAACAGTAATCAATGCTGCAAAAATTGCTAACATGCACCTAGTAGATATTCATTCATGGAGTTTCGAGGGGCCCAAAGGTGGAATATCTGTAATCGCCTTAATATCTGAAAGCCACATATCGATCCATTCATGGAAAGAATACAATTATGCAAGCGTCGACGTATATACCTGTGGTTACAAGAGCAAACCAATGAAGGCCTTTAAATACATCCTCGAAAGACTAAAACCCAAAAAATACAATCTACACAAGGTAAAAAGGCTAGGATATAAACTATACTAAATTTTTTATTTTCTTGGTCTCCTTTCTCCTTTAACTATGTAGAGTACAGCCTCAGCTATATATGAAGCATGATCAGCTATCCTTTCTAAATACCGCAATATCAGCGTTGCAGAAACTGCGCATCTCAAATCTTGTGGCTTTTCCTTTATCAGATTTGATAGATGGGATTCATAAATGTCATCGATATCATCATCCATCTTATCGACCTCTTCTGCTTTTGCGAGATCTTTATTTATGAAGGCTTCAATGCTGAGATTAATCATTTTATGAACTATGTCATTAGCTTTAATTATCTTAGTTTGGTCGCAAGATGATAGATCGCCAAAAACTTCAAGGACTTGCATAATGTCATAAGCGTATCTTCCAAATCTTGAAAAGCCATAAGCTATCTCCATACAAGACTTAATGTATCTTAAATCCGAAGCAACTGGCTGATATCTCGCTATTAGCTCAACTGCAAGCTCACTAACTTCATCTTGTAATATCCTAAGCGTCTCAGAGTTATTGAATATCTTCTCAGTCAGTCTTTCATTCTTTAAATAAGCACGCACAGCTAGTTCAACAGTTTCCCTCGATAGATTAGCCATCCTTATTATCTTGGAATTAAGCCTAGCAAGACCTTCGTCTATTAGCCTCATCCAAACTTACCTGTGATATATCTTTCAGTTAACTCGTTTTTAGGAGTTTCGAACAGTTCCTCTGTAGGTGCGAATTCGATGAGCTTACCTAGATACATAAATGCTGTGTAATCAGCGATCCTCGCAGCTTGTTGCATGTTATGTGTTACTATGACAATTGTATATTCCCTTTTAAGCTCTACGAGAAGTTGTTCAATCTTCGAAGTAGCTACTGGATCCAGTGCAGAAGTTGGCTCATCTAACAGAATTACCTCTGGATTATATGCTATCGCTCTAGCGATGCATAACCTTTGCTGCTGACCGCCAGATAGACTTGCACCTGATTTATGCAATGCGTCCTTAACTTCATCGAGTAAATAAGCCTTCTTAAGCGAATCCATAACGATCTCGTCAATTTTCTTCTTATCCCTAATACCATTTATCTTCAGCCCGATCGCAACATTGTCATAGACTGAAAGCATAGGAAATGGGTTTGGTTTTTGGAAAACCATACCCATGTGACGCCTTATCTCAACAGGATCTACTTTGCTATCGTAAATATTACCTTTGAAATTCTTTCCATAAAAATAGATTTCGCCTTCCACTCTATTGCCTGGTGTGAGTTCATGGAGGCGATTCAAGCAGCGAAGGAAAGTAGTTTTTCCGCATCCTGAAGGACCTATTATTGCAGTTATGTTGTATCTAGGAATTTGAAGACTCACATTATATAGAACTTGCTTCTCTCCATACCAAGCATTGAGATTTTTGACATCGATGATGATATCCATATTTATCTTATCATCCTTCTTTCGATTAAAATTCTCAATGCTATATTAAGGATTAAAACGACAAGTATCAGCAATAGAGATGCTGCCCAAGCTTGTGCTCTATAATCTTCATACGGAGATAACCCATAGGTAAATATCGCCAAAGGTAAGGCTCCAATTCTATCATAGAAACTCGTAAACCAATAAAAACTCCCCAATACTGTAAGTAGAAGCGGTGCTGCTTCTCCAGCTATCCTCGAAAGTGCCAGTATATAAGACAATATTAGCCCTCCTCTAGCATAGCTAAGCGATATTGTTAAAACCATTCTCCAGCGTGGCATACCCATAGCCAATGCTGCTTCCTTTATAGAAGTAGGCACTAAATTAAGTGCTTCTTCAACAGATTTTGTCACTATCGGTATCATCAAAAGCGCAAGAGATATAGATCCTGCAATCGCAGAGAAACCTGTCGGGCCTATGCAAATGCTGCCTAAGCATAGAGCATTGATTCCAAATAACTTGAAAATGTCTCCTCTGACAATGATTACATAGACGAATATGCCTATAACTATTGCTGGAAATTCAGCAAAGACATCAACAAAAAACCGAACAACAGGAGCAAATTTATGCTCTCTGTATTCAGATATAAATATTCCCATTAGTAATCCTACGGGGAATCCTATTAAAGAGGCTACAGCTGAGAGAATAATTGTTCCTTGAATATAGTTGCCTATACCTCCGCCTGGAATTCCAGGTGGTGCTGGGAGATTTGTTAAAAGACTAAAAGAAATTGCAGAAATTCCGTTCGCAATAACTTCCGCCAATATCCAGATCAAGGGAACGAGAGTTATTATCAGAGCTAGAGAACAAATAGCTACAAAAAGGATGTTATAAAGTTTTATTTTCTTGATCATATCGCTAGCCTCATGAATCTTGTTGTCCTGTATATTATCAGCCTTGCAACTACGATATTAGCAAGCGCTATAACGAAAAGTACAAAACCTGCAGCGATAAGAGCGCTATAATGCAAAGGGCTAGTCGCTTCTGTAAATTCATTGACGATCAAAGATGGCAATGTATAACCAGTAGCAAAAATGCTATTTGGGAAAAGATGGCTTCCACCTATCACCATAGCTACTGCCATAGCTTCTCCGAAAGCTCTTGCAAAACCTAACATTATTGCTGCAATGATCGTTAGTTTGATATGAGTGAAAATTATTCTTGCAGACTGATAACGCATCGCTCCCAAAGCTATGGCAGCTTCCTTTATACTAGCAGGCAGAAGTTCTATAGCTTCCTTAGTTATTGAAGTGATGGTTGGTAGTATCATAATTGCTAGCAATATACCTGCAGTCAAAATACCGTAACCTGTGATTGCCCCTCCGAAGCCTGGCAAGAAGTAAAAAGCACTTTGAAGCGGTACATATATGTTATCACGCAGAAATGGAACAAGAACCAATATCCCCCAAAGACCATATACTACACTAGGTACTGCTGCAAGAAGTTCAACGAGAGAAGTGATATAAATTTTCAATCTTGAAGGAACTAGCTCAGAAATGAAATACGAAGTAAGTAAAGCTACAGGTATCGCTAAAATTAAAGCTATGAAACATGTTAGGAATGAACCCAATATTACTGGTGCAATTCCGAAGACTCCTCTTACAGGATCCCATGTGCTACTTAAAATGAAATTAAAACCGAAAATATCGAATATTGATGAAGAGCCTCTATAAAGTTCAAAACCTAAGAGAAATACGATGACTACGAATAATGCCGAGATAAATAGAAGAATATAGAGAAAAATCTTATCTCCTCGCATCAAAGTTCTAAAAAACTATTGCTATAAATTCATTCCGTTGTATGTTACCATCGATAGCGTCTGTAGATCTAGATTCTGAACAGATTGTGGCAGTGGCACATAATATAGATTTGTTGCATATTGTTGCCCATCAGTAACGAGCCACTTTAAGAAGTTAACCAATGCTTGAGCTTTTTCTTTTGTCATGTTAGGAATCTTAGAGAGCTCTTTGTGTATAACGATATATGTGAAGGTGACAATAGGATAAGCGCCAAACAAGGTATGATTGCTTTTGGACATTTGTATAAATGTTCTTACCATGGATACGCTTGACCAATCTTGATCCCCTCTAGGAAGGGAGAGAGCTACATAGCTAACAGTTTTCGAGATGCTTTCTATAGTTGGAGCTACGAATTCTCCAGTGGATGGATTTTCGACATAACCATAGTTTATGTTGTTTTTCAAGGCATATGTAAACTCCACGTAGCCTATGCTATATGGAGTATTTTTTACTGCGCTAGCAACGCCTTCACTGCCTTTACCTCCCAAGCTATTTGTTCCAGGCCAATTCACAGATAATCCAGAACCTACAGTTTGTGCCCATTCTTGTGATACAGAAGAAAGATAATCTGTAAATACGCCCGTAGTTCCACTTCCATCTGATCTATGAACAGTCGTTATAGGCTGGTTTATATTAGCAAGTATTGGATTTAATTTAACCAATGCCGGATCGTTCCATTTCGTTATTTTCCCTAAATAAATATCTGCGATTACTTCACCTGTGAAATTTAAGTGTGTATTCGGTGGCAAATCTGGTATATTGTATGTTAACACCACTCCTCCTATAGCTTCAGGTATATGCAATGCATCACCGGCCTGCTGCCATGCCTGCGTGCTCAACGGAACATCTGTTGCGCCGAAATCCACTGCGTTGGCTAAGAATTGCTGTATACCTGCACCGCTTCCTATGGATGCATAATCTACTTCAACGCCATATTTTTGCTGGTAATAATAGGCTGCAGTTTGTAAGAAGTAAGTAACAAATGTTGAACCTGCTCCAGATATTCTGATCGGTTGAGATCCTTGCGAACCTGAAGTTCCTGGATTGTTTGAAAGCATCCAGTAAGCTACACCTCCAATTGCAACTATAGCTACTATAACTATACTCAATACCAACCTGCTCATCCCAGAGCTATCCATCACGGATTAGTGGCTATAGATAGATTTATTTATTAAGTATTTAGGTTATTTAGATATATCTTCATCTATATAGATTTTATTTATAGTATGTAGCTTAATTTTCTTATATGGTGAGAGAAATAAGAAGTCTACAGGTAACAGGAGGAGAAACCTATATAGTTTCTCTTCCAAAAAATTGGATTAAATCACTCAAGCTAAATCCACATGACAAAGTTGTAATGGTCGAGAACGAGGATTCTTCTCTAGCAATATATCCTGCAAAGCTACTAGATAAAAAAACAAAGCGTAGCGTAACGTTGATGTTTGAAGAATTGATGGATGAAAACACGCTCATAAGAGAATGTATAGGTAGCTACCTTGCAGGTTATACGAACATAAAGATAATCTTCGATAAGAAAAACATTCAGAAAAAGGCCTTTGTGAAAAATACATTGCGAGATAAGCTCATTGGAATAGAAGTAATCGAAGAGGGAATCGATAATATGACTATACAGGTATTCGCCGAAACTAAGGAGGCTGGTTTGATTAAGACATTGAACAGGCTTTTCAGCGTTGTTTTTCTCATGCTTGAGAATTTGCTTGAAGGCATGAAGGCCAATTTAGATATACTTAAGGAAGTTTCGAAGTTAGATGATGAAGTCGATAGATTTTATCATTTCATAACGAGGCAAATAAACCTAGCAATAGAAGATCCATACTCAATGCTCGATCTAGGCGTATCGAAGAAGACAGTTCTGATAGAATATAGACTCTTTTCTAAGACTTTGGAACGCATCGCAGATCACATTAGCCTAATATCCAAGAATTATGTCGAAGCTGAAAAGGAAATAGACAAGGATGTCATGGAAGAACTGCTTAATATAGGCAGCGAAGTTAAGGCACTTTTCATGAAGGCTTCAAATGCCTTCCTAGATAATAAAGTCAAGATGGCGAGGGAAAATGCGCTTGAGATTGAAGAATTCATAGCTGAGATCGATGCATCTTTAGAAAAAATTACAAGGCAAATAAGGGAAAGGGATGCACTGCCGCTTGTAAGGATGATTCTAGAAAGCTTCAGGAGAATTGCAGAGTATTCAATGGATATATGTGAACTCGCAATAAACATTGAGAAGTTAAATAAGTAGCGGGCCCTGTGGGATTCGAACCCACGACCCCCCGGTTAAGAGCCGGGTGCTCAACCTGGCTAAGCTAAGGGCCCTCAGTCTTCGACTTTAATATTTAATTCACGGATCCTTTTAATTATTTTTGAAGTATCGTATAAGTCCTTATTAATCCTTTCCTTCAAACGCATGACCTCAGCTTTTATCCCATTTTCCTCTAAAAACTTATGCAGTTTCTCTTCATCAACTCGCTGATCAGGGCCTAGTAAAATTATGTCTGGCTTTATTTTCTTTATTATTTCGAAGATATTTTCGCCTTTATTGCCTAGCATTGCTTTGTAAACATATTTTATGCTTTGCACAACTTCGAGCCTTTGTTTCTCACCTATCACAGGCTCTCTATTCTTGAATCTCCTAACATTCTCATCCCTAGCAACAACTACATATACCTTTCCCAGCTTGCTTGCTTGTTTGAATAAATAAATATGTCCAGGATGCAGGATTTCAAAGGTCCCAGTTACCATGACTTTTTTTACCATAGCTAAGAATTTAGTTGATTTTTCAAATAAATTAACGATGGAAAGGGTAATAGAGGAGCTTAAAGAACTAGGCATAATTAGACGTGAAGTTGTTGAGAAGGCATTGAAAGAAGTACCGAGAGCAGAGTTCTTGCCTGAAGAAGTTAGGCAATATGCGCATCTAGATACGCCAATACCAATTGGCTATGATCAAACTACATCTGCGATCCACATGGTTAGCATGCTATGCGAGGAAACAGAGCTTGAGGAAGGAGATGAAGTACTAGAAATAGGTACTGGCTCTGGATACATGGCATGTGTTTACAGTAAGATCACGAAAAAGGAAGTCTTTACAATAGAGATCATTCCAGAACTTGCGAAATTCGCAAAGAAGAACTTGAGGAAGCTTGGAATGGATGCTTTCATTCATGTTATCAATGCAGATGCAACGTTTTCATTGCCTTTTAGAAATGATTTCGACGTCATCATAGTTACAGCTTGCTCTAAAGATATTCCTAAGGAATACATTGAAAAGCTCAAAGATAGAGGGAGACTGATAATGCCTGTAGGCGCATACAAGTTCTCGCAAGATTTGATACTCATCAAAAAGATAGGAAAAAAGCAGGAAATGAAAAAGATAACTGAAGTGGCTTTCGTACCATTAAGGGGTATTGGAAGAATTTATAATGATTAGCTGAACCAAGCTTCTAGCCCTGTTTGGCCCTTCTTAAAAATGCTCGCACTTCTTAGCCTTTGAATCGCATTCTTAACCCTATCTTCAGAAAAGTCCTTCTCGCTACATAAGAAATCTATTATTCCCTTCTCATCAGGATAAGTCCATTCTATTTTATAATCCTTTCTCACTTCAGGCTCCAAAAAGAGCTTCTTTATCCTTTCATATTCTTCGCTATATTGAATGTTCAAGCTTGAAAGCGCCTTTTTGAGATTCCCATATGTCGTTATTAGATTTAGTGCCCTCTTAGGACCTATCCCCTCAAAGCCTTCATTGTAATCTGTGCCTATCAATATTCCAAGCTCAATGAGCTGCTCTCTGTTTATATGCAAACTGTTAAAGACATCGTTCAGTTCAATCAACTCTGGAGAAATCTCTACATATGCCTCAACCCTAGGAAGCTTCCTCTTACCAGAGATCGTCAAGTTCCTTACCAATCTTGGAGCACCATAGAGTAGAGAATCATAATCTTGGCTAGCAGCAGCCCAAGCATCGCCTTTAATGGCTAGATAAGCTGCTTGCGCTTCGCCTTCTGAAGGACTTTCTACATAAGGTATGCCCATTAGGCTAAGAAGTTTTTTGCTATCTTCGACCATCTCATCGCTCAATCTTACTGTACGCATGGCATAGGACTTAGCCTCTTTAAGCTCGCCTTTCTCATATGCCTCCTTGTACTTTTCCTCAGCTTCTTCCTTCAACTTCTTTCTCCGCTCTAATTCTTTCTGCTTTAAGCTAGGCGGCCTCCCATCAAAAACATAGACTGGCTTTATCCCTAGCTCTACTAAATTGACAGTCCTATAGAAAAGTCCAGAAATATGGCTGGTTATCTGCCCTAACCTGTTCATAAGAGGCGTCCCATCAGCCTGCCTAATAGCAGAAAGATACTGATAAAGTGCATTATAAGCATCGATCGCAATTATTTTACCTGCTAAATCTTCGAGTTTTATGTTTTTTCGGGGAATTATGTCAGCCAGATCTACCCCCATGATCTTTCAACATGATTATTTTCGTATCCCTTTGATTTATAACTAAAATTTTGTCCATGAGCTCAAGATACATAAGAGCCTTATAGACCTCTTTTTTTGAAGGTAGCTCAACTAGATTCTTTTTTATTTTAAAGGCATCCTTCAATTCTTCCATGAGTTCATCCTCACTCAAATTGTTCTTCTTTTTCAAAATATCATAGATGACATTCTCGAGCGGTAGCCTGTAATTCATAAAAATTGAAGCGCAGAGGGTTTTGTCTGGAAGAGCTGCCTCGATTTATTATACCAGTCTAGATAGAAGTTCACGAGCGCCTCATTTGCAGAGGGCCTTACCTTCTTAAGCACTTCAAGGAAGTGCTTCATGGAAACCCTTTCATCTTTATTCCTTATCGCCAAGAGTGCAGCCTCTCTGCATATACTCTTAATATCTGCACCAGTATACCAGTTCGTCATCTTCGCTAGCTGTAGGACATCAATGTCTTTATCTACCTTCATCTTTGATATATATAGCCTGAAGATCTCGGCTCTCTCAGTCTCATTGGGAGGAAGAATCAAGAGCACCTTATCGAATCTGCCAGTTCTAAGTATAGCGGGATCAAGAAGATCTGGCCTGTTCGTAGAGCCGAGAACGAAAACTAAATCCTTATTATCGAAGCTATCAAGCTCTGTTAAGAACTGGCTCAATACCAAATCATATACTTCGCTGCTATAATTGCCCTTCGTCGAAGCTATAGCCTCAATTTCATCGAAGAAGATTATCGCCGGAGATGCCATTTTAGCTTTCCTGAATATCTCTCTTATCGCCCTTTCAGACTCACCTACCCACTTGCTATATATTGAAGGACTGTTTACAGAGATGAAGTTTATTCCGCTTTCATTCGCTATTGCTTTTGCGAGCATTGTTTTACCAACGCCCGGAGGACCTACGAGCAAAATCCCTCTTACAGGCTCTATCCCGAATTCCTTGTATACATTGCCCTCCTTTACAGGAAGGATCAAGGAATCGTAGAGCTCTCGCTTAGCATCTTCAAGACCCCCTATATCGCTCAGCTTAATATTAGGCTTCTCGAAATAAACCTCTCTGAGTGCACTAGGAGTTATTTCCTTCAAAGCCTTGAGGAAATCTTCATTCTTAACTTCTACCTTCTCTATTATTTCAGGTGAAAGCTTCTTATTTGAATTGAGATCGGGCAAGTATCTCCTTATTGCTATCATTGCAGCCTCTCTTACAAGCGCAGCTAGATCTGCACCTACGAAGCCATGCGTTACTTCAGCGAGATAATCTAGATTAACGTCCTGCGAAAGCGGCATATTCCTTGTATGGATTTGAAGGATTTCGAGCCTACCGCTCTTATCTGGAACTGGGAATTCGATTTCTCTATCAAATCTCCCCGGTCTTCGAAGTGCAGGATCTAGCATGTTTGGCACATTCGTTGCTCCTATAACAACGACATTATCCCTCTGCTCCAAGCCATCCATTAATGCTAATAGCTGAGCAACGACGCGCTTCTCAACTTCACCATGTACTTCCTCTCTCCTAGGAGCTATGGCATCGATTTCATCTATGAATATTATCGAAGGTGCATGTTGCCTTGCATCCTCGAATATCTCTCTAAGCCTAGCTTCAGATTCACCGTAATATTTGTTCATGATTTCAGGGCCGTTTACAGAAATGAAATATGCTGCACTTTCATTGGCAACAGCCCTAGCTAACAAAGTCTTACCTGAGCCAGGAGGGCCATAGAGCAATATGCCTTTAGGCGGATCGATGCCTAGCCGCTTGAAGAGCTCAGGATAGCGAAGTGGAAGTTCGATGAGCTCCCTTACCTTTTCTATGATCCTCTTAAGGCCACCAATGTCCTCATAAGAAACTCTGTATCTCGCTAGCTCAGAGACTGGCTTCTCAAGGAGGACAAGATTTGTACTGCTATCTATTATCACAATACCATTGGGCTTCGTAGATACTACCTTGAAAATGAGACTATATTCAAGGCCTGGAACTTGGACCAAATCTCCTTCCAAAACTGGTCTATTCATGAGTTTATTCTTTATGTATAGCAGCGATGACTGATCTATGTTAATTGCATGATCTTGTGGTGCAAGTCTAACGAGCTCAGCTACACTATAATCGGCTTTCCTAACAACAACCCTTTCTCCCAGTGAAACATTGGCATTCTTCCTAAGCAATCCATCCATCCTTATTATTTGGAGACCTTCATCTTCTGGCATCGCAGGCAATGCTAGAGCAACAGTCTTAGATTTACCTTCAATTTCAACTACAGGAAGATCACCCAGATTTAGCTTCTCTAGCAAAGAACCATCGATCCTCACCCTTCCCTTTCCAACATCTCTTTGCTTAGCTTCCGCTACTCTTAGAACGATCTCTCGCTTCTCTTGGGAAGAAGATTTCATCTTAATTTTAAATTAAGGATACGAATTCGATTTCTACTTGCTCCACACCGTTTATCTGCGAAAGGAATTCCTCTATTTTTGAAGTACCTCCTTCAGTATTATCTGGGATCGCAAGATAGAGCTTGAGTGCATTGAGGCCGAAAGCGACGGGCTCTATCTTATATCCTTTGAGCTCTACATTTTGAGGAAGCTGGTTCTTAACAGATTGATAGATCTGCTCAAGGTTTAAGTTTATATCATTCGGCAAAACCTTCGCAACGACCAATACCTTTCCCATTTCAAGGACCCTTAAAACCGCACTTAACGCAGGTATATGATACGACGAGCTTCCTGCATTTCTCGCACCTTACAATTATGCTGCCTCCGCAATTAGGACAAGGGAATTTTACTGCTCTTTCATATGGAGGAATGATCCTATTGCAAGAGCTACATCTGCTAAGCGTTACTCCAAGACTCATGAATAGTGATATTCGTAAACATATTAATAAATCTATGCGCGACCCAAAAAAGAATTTATAAGGCTTTTCAAACCTTTTCTCGAAAAACTTAAGTCTTTTATAAATAGTGAGATGACATTTTCATGGAAGTCTTGCATATCGATGCTT
>Ga0070737_10003334_pt1 | contig 17539 bp, 14 predicted proteins | sample Coa_R1_10_FD_66438 | JGI IMG/M metagenome (GOLD analysis project Ga0070737, IMG submission 66438) | Surface soil microbial communities from Centralia Pennsylvania, which are recovering from an underground coalmine fire - Coalmine... | ecosystem: Environmental > Terrestrial > Soil > Unclassified...
GGCTCGGCGTCTTCACTTTATCCGCCGCACCAAGGAGGAGATGGTGCTTTTTGACGGCTCACGCATCTTTCCCCGGCGCGTGTCCGATACGCTCAGTTACGAACTCTCGCAGGGTGAAGTCAGCGAGCAGAAGCTTTACGACAAAACCACCGACTACATTAACCATTACTACAATCGCGCCCGCTTCCTGAATCGCTCGGCCGCGCGACTGGCGATGAGCGTCTTTCAGCGCCGGCTCGCCAGCTCGACCTATGCGTTGATGCGATCGTTCGAGCGTCGGCTCGCAAAACTCGACGCCCTGGTCGAGGACGTCAGCTCGGGCCGCCTCACTACTGAGCAACTGATTTCGCTTCAGGAACGGCTGCGCGTCCGCGATATCGAAGATGACAAGACCGCCGACGAGGAGCAGGCTGAAGACGGGCTTGAAGAAAACGAAGCGGCCGAGCTCGAGGCGATGGCGGGCGTGGTCGGCGCCACACTTGGCGAGCTTGAGGCCGAGCGCAGCCAGGTGCGCGATCTGCTCGATCTCGCGCGCAAAGTTTACGAGCGCGGCGAAGACTCCAAGTTCGAGAAGCTCCGCGAAGTAATTCGCGACCCTCGCTGGAGCGACCAGAAGATCCTCGTCTTCACTGAGCATCGCGACACCCTCGATTTCATCGTTCAGCGTCTTGAAGGGATGGGCTTTGCCGGGCGCGTCGCCCGAATTCACGGCGCGATGGACTACCTCGAGCGCCAGGAGCAGATAGCGTTCTTCGACAGGTCAACCGCTGACGGCGGCGCGGCATATATGATCTGCACCGATGCCGCCGGCGAAGGCATCAACCTTCAGCGCGCGTGCTGGCTGATGGTCAACTACGACATCCCGTGGAATCCGGCGCGGCTCGAACAGCGAATGGGCCGTATCCATCGCTACAAACAGACCCACGAGGTGCGCATCATCAACCTGGTCGCCGGCCGCACCCGCGAGGGCCGCGTCCTCAAGACCCTGCTCGACAAGCTCGAAAAGATTCGCAAGGAACTCAACTCCGACAAGGTCTTCGACGTTATCGGCCGGCTGTTCGAAGGCTTAAGCCTCAAGGACTATCTCGAAAAGTCGGTCACCGACGAGGGCGCGACCCAAAGCGTGGCCGAACTTGAGGGCAAGCTCACGCCCGAGCAGATCAAGGCTTTCGAGGAATGGGAACGCAAGCTCTATGGCGACGGCGGCGAAGTCGTCGCGAGGCTAGACACGGAGCGCGCCGTCGTCTCGCGCGAGCAGCTACGCCGCCTGCTTCCCGGCTACGTCCGAAGCTTCATCGAGCGGACCGCCTCGCTGCTTGGACTGCGCATCGAGGGCGACTTAGATGGAGTCTTCTCGTTCGCCGAAGCACGGCCGCGCGCGCTCGAACCATTCTGGCCGATCCTCGAAGACTACCCGCCGGAGACCCGCAACCGCTTCGTGCTCCATAATCCTGGCGATTCAACCGCGGCGGTATTCCTCCATCCCGGCGAATCCTTCTTCGACGCGCTGCGCGAGGCGGTGCTGTCGCGCTTTTCCGCCGATGCGCTTCGCGGCGCGGTCTTCATCGACCCGACGGCCGAAGCTCCGTACTTCTTCCATCTCGGACTGCTTCGGATCGTTCGCGGGGCCGACCAGGAACCCGGCTTGCTCGGTGCGGAGCAACCGATCGAATACCGGCTAATCGGCTTGCGGCAGGACAGCGCGGGCCGGATCGAGGAATGCCCGGTCGAGCATCTGCTGTTGATGCGCGGCGGTCCCGGCGGAATTCCGCTCGCCGTGCGCCCGTTCGCGGCGCAGGCTCCGACCGCGACAGAACTTGCCGCCCGCTTTGCGCGCGAGCAAATCGCGGCGCCACTGGCAGAACGCCATCGCTCTGCGATGCTTGCCAGTCTTCCCGAGCGCGAACGCTTTATCGAAGCGGGCTACCGCTACGAGGAGGATGCGCTGCTCGCGCAACGCGTAATTACGGCCAACCGGGCGCGCGAAGGAGACAAACGAGCGGCCGTCGAGCTTGATCGGATCAAGCAGCGCCAGCGCTCGCTTGAGGATTTGAAGCAGCAGGCGCTTGCAGCGCTTCGGCGCGAACCGGAACTGATCGAGCCGCGCGAGGTCACTTTTCTCGCCCACGCGCTCGCCGTTCCGTCGTCCGACCCGGAAGACAAAAAGCGCCACGACGCCGAGATCGAGAAGGTCGCCGTCAGAATCGCCGCGGAATACGAACGCGCTCAGGGATGGACGCCGCGCGACGTATCGACGCCGGCGCTCGCGCGCGCGGCGGGGCTTTCGGACAACCCCGGCTTCGACATCCTCTCGAACCGCCCGGCTTTCGGCGCGACCAGCGGGAAATCTACCGTATTCGAGGAGCGCGCGATCGAGGTCAAAGGCCGCGCCGGCGTCGGCGATATCGAGCTTACCGAGAACGAATGGAGCCGCGCATGCAATTCGCGCGATCACTACTGGCTCTATGTGGTTTACGATTGCGCCACGCCGAACCCGCGCCTGATGCGCGTGCAGGACCCGTTCTACAACTTAGTTGCCACTGCCAAGGGCGGCGTGATTATCGATGAAACCGAGGTTTTCAGGGCGGCAAGCGTTTAAGCCATGCTGGCGTCAGCCTTTAAGAACGCGCAGGCCGAGATAACGCTCGAACGGCTCGAAATCGCGGTCGCAATGCAGAAGTTCGTGACCATTGATGATGCAAAAAGTTGCGATCAGGACATCAATCGTCTTGCGCGCCGTAACGCCGCGCCGCCTGAGCGCCCGAAAGTTCTGCGCGGCCGCAATGGCCGTATCCGGCCCGCCAATCGTCACACATTGCAGCATCCCCAGCACCCGGCGCGCGCGATGAAAGTCCGGGTCCGAGCGAAAACCTTGCAATACCTCGGCCAGAATCAGATCGCCGAGCAACAGCCGCTGAGCGCTGAGCAAGCGATCCAGCAAATCGGTTTCGCCGGTCGCCCACCCGTTGAAGTAATCGATCCAGACGGAGGAATCGACCAGAATCATTCGCTGATGAAGCGGCTGCGCCGCATCGCCTTCAAGTCGCCCTCCCAACGGAGCTTGCCGCGCAGCCGGCGAATCCGCTCCTGCTGCTTGATGCTGACCATCAGGCGGAGCGCGGCTTCGACCGCTTCGCGCTTGGTCCTGGCGCCCGACGCGCGCATCGCGCGCTTCATCAAGTCGTCGTCAATCACGATATTGGTCCGCATCGCGAATCACCTGATGTGTATGGTAGGCTCAGATCATACACATCGCAAGCATCGGGCGGTACACGCGGCCGAAGTCAAGGGCCGCGCCGGCGTCGGCGACATCGAGCTTACCGAGAACGAATGGAGCCGCGCTTGTAATTCGCGCGACCGCTACTGGCTCTATGTGGTGTACGATTGCGCCACGCCGAATCCGCGCCTGATGCGCGTTCAGGACCCGTTCTACAAGCTGGTCGCCACCGCCAAGGGCGGCGTGATCATCAACGAGTGCGAAATCATCGGAGTGGCCGAAAAGTGACTCGCAGGTGGCAAGGGTGTTTGCGGGAACAGCACGCGCGAACTCTCAAAGAATAAACATCTATTTGCTAATTGAGTGCCTAGGAAAGGCGCACAAGCGTGGACGAATCAAAAAAGAATGAGTACAAACAAAAGCTCCTTGACCTAGTACCCGAAGAGCCAAAAAGCATTGGCAACTACACTTTGCGCACTCGCCTGCGAGAAGTGGTCGAAGCCACTGGTGACCACTTGGAAGACCCCGATTATTGGTCTCTTCGAAACTCGCTGATCGATGACGGACTGATTGAGCAAGGCAGAGGCAGGGCGGGTCCGTTCATCGGGTGCCTCCTATAACGACAGGCACAAGCGCCGAAACCGCCGCGGCTCCGCAAACCGTTTCGGCCACCGCTCCTGAAGCCGAAGAGGCAGAGCGTATCACAAAACCAGAGGTGGCCCTGTATGAACCTTTTCACAAAGCAATCAAACTCGGCTACGTCGAAAACTACAGAATCAAGCGGTTTATTTCACAGATCACGGCCTCCCAGGGTAGACGCGCAACAGGCGGGCGATGGACGCGACCAGACATTACACTTGTCGCGGTGAGAACTTATTCTTTCACTCCCGGCAAGAGGCTCGAAGTTATCACGTTCGAGTTGAAGCCCAGTCTGGATTCTGCCCTAGAAGGAGTATTCGAGGCCCTGGCTCATTCCGCTTTCGCTCACCGGAGTTACCTTGCCGTCGATGTAAGTTCCTATGGATCTAGCATCGAAGATGAGCGCATAGTTCAAGAGTGCAGCCGACTTGGTATTGGTTATATCACCTTCGAGGATCCCGGAGATTATGAGACCTTCGACATAGTGACCCCAGCAAAATTGAATGAACCTGATCCTTACGAAGTCGACACGTTCATCAAGACCCAGATCAGCTCTGCCAACCAAGAGGAGCTTAGAGAATGGTTAGCATGAGCTCTGAGTCGCTCCCAATCAGCCGAACTACGGGAGGAACGTGCATTTACTGCAACGAACAAAGGCCCATAACTCGCGATCATGTTCCGCCACGGAGCATCTTTCCCGATCCGAAGCCGGCTAATCTCATAACGGTTCCTTCTTGTCACGATTGCAACGCCGCCTTCAGGCTGGACGACGAGTATTTCCGAACCTTCGTGGTTACCGGTAGTTACCAAAACTCCCGAGCACGCAGCTTGTGGGACCGAAAGATCGTGGGCTCACCCAATGCTGAATCAATTCGTCGGATACTTCGCACATCGATGAAGGATTTCGAGGTCCGAAGCCCATCGGGTCTTTACCTCGGAAAAGCCCCTGCAGTCTTTCTGGATGCACGGCGCACACTGCGAGTCGCGGCCCGCATTATCCTGGGACTCTGGTGGCATCACTATCGAATCCGCCCTGAGCCTTCTATCAGAATTTATGCCGGCCGACTGTGGAGATTGGAAGGTATGGAACAAATTTTGGGAGCTTGCCAGAAAGCTTCTATTGGGGGAGATGTGTTTGCCTATGCGCATGGCGTCCCTCCGGAGGACGCCCACCAGTCAGTCTGGTTCTTACAGTTTTATACCCGCCTCATATTCTTCGTCCTTGCTGTACGGCGTCGGCACCTCGAAAGCGAGTGGATGTTTGAAGTGCCTCGCGGGTCTCTCATGCGGAGCGAAATCGATGGATGACCAGGCGCGCCTCATAGAGCGAGCCTTTCCTCTCAAGCAGGCGTCGCTGGATTCCGTGCACGAAAAGAACGTCCGGCACGGGCATATTTCGACGCTGCACATATGGCCTGCACGGAGGCCGCTCGCCGCATGCCGCGCCGCGCTGATCGCGACGCTCTTGCCCGATCCCGGCGACGCCGAGGAGCGGCGCAGGCTTATCGAGCGCATCGGCGGGCGCGTCGTCCCGAAAGTCGAAAAGAAAAACGTCGCCGGCAATCGCGTCGAGGTCGAGCGCGAGGAGACCGTCGGCGGCATCCTCCATTGGGGACGCGAATCCGGCCCCGACCTGCAATTCTTCCGCGACGAAATCCGCAAGGCCCACGGCGGACGCGCCCCGCGCGTGCTCGATCCGTTCGCCGGCGGCGGCGCGATCCCGCTCGAAGCGATGCGCCTTGGATGCGAGGTGACCGCAATCGACATCAACCCGGTCGCCTGGTTCATCCTCAAATGCACGCTCGAATATCCGCAGAAGCTGGCGGGCCAGAAGCGCCCGTTGCCGGAGTTCGTCCTACGCGACCGCGAGTTCATGGAGTCGTTCCTGAAGGCGCAGGGACTTAAGGGCGCGACGCTTCGGACTCAACTGGAGCGATTGCCCCTCGCCAACAAAGAAAATTCATTCCCTCTCCCTCTGGGAGAGGGCCAGGGTGAGGGTCAGCATGCGGCGGATTCGGACAGCGGTCCCTCACCCGGCGCTTCGCGCCGGCCTCTCCCGACGGGGAGAGGCTCGCGAGGGCAGGACGCATTCAGCTTTGGCGGGCCGAGTCTCGAAGCCGATCTCGCGTGGCATGTGCGGGCGTGGGGGCGATGGGTGCTGGCGCGGGCGCGCCGCGAGCTGGCCCGGTTTTATCCCACCTATGCCGACTTCCAGCCGCTTGTCGGACACGAATCGCGGGAACCGGCGGAGCGAAGGCTTGTGCCGACCGACGAGAACGGCGCCCCGCAGATCGAGCGGCTCAACGCCGAGTTCAGCAAGGAGTATCTCAACAACCCGCGCAATCCACGATGGGTCCAAAAGCCGACCGTCGCCTATCTCTGGGCGCGGACGGTCAGATGCAAGAACTGCCGGGCGACAATCCCGCTGCTCAAGACCAAGTGGCTGTGCAAGAAGGACAACAAGCGCGTGCTGCTCAAGGTCGAGCCTGCCTCTTCATCCCCTCTCCCTCCGGGAGAGGGCCAGGGTGAGGGTGCAGGCGCGGCCGCTTCGGGAAGCGGTCCCTCACCCGCGCCTGCGGCGCGACCTCTCCCGACGGGGAGAGGTGCAGACATAAAGTTCAGCATCCTGAGCGGCAAGGACGCGGTGGCGCAGGGCGGCAACGGCGCGCAGCGGCGCGAGTACGACAGGAAGATTGGCGCGGGCACGATGTCGCGCGCGGGGGCGACCTGCGTATGCTGCGGGCTGCCGTCGATGACGATGGAGGACATCCGGCTCGAAGGAAAAGCAGGGCGGCTTGGCGCGATCATGACGGCCGTGGTGGTCGATGGTCCCGAGGGCAAGGAGTACCGGCTGCCGACCGAAGACGAAATCCGGCTTGCGGCGGAGGCGGAAAAAGAAGTCGAGCGCGTCTTTGCCGAGATTCCGTTCGGGATTCCGGACGAGCCTACGCCGACGCAGAGCCAATTTTCTGGAGTGGCTAACTACGGGTTCATGAAGTGGAGCAAGCTCTTCACGCCCCGCCAACTCCTCGCCCTTGGCACATTTGTGAAAGAGACACGATCGGTGCCCGACCAACTCCGTAGTCAGGCGGAAGTCGCGAAATGGGAAGAGGCGATTTGCGCGTATCTGTCGTTGATGGTTGACCGGCTCGCGAACCAAGGCAGCAACGCAACGATGTGGAATACGATAGGCGAGAAAGTAGAGCAGACGTTCGCTCGCTTCGCTCTTCCAATACATTGGGACCATCCTGAGGTGAACCCACTTGCCGAGACAACCGGCGGGTATCAAAGCGCACTCGACTGGGTTTCACTCGTTGTTTCCGATCTCCTAAAGGCGACAGCGTCCGCCCCGATGCCGCAAGCGTTGTGGAAGACTGCAACTTCTGGAGCGGCACAGCCTGTGGATGTGGTCGTCACAGATCCACCGTACTATGACGCAATCCCATATTCCGACTTGATGGACTTCTTTTACGTCTGGTTGCGGAGAACCCTGCGCGGACTTTCGCGTGAAATCGACGAGGCTTTCGCGCAACCTCTGGGTCCCAAATGGGATTCGGAAAAACAAGATGGCGAGCTAATTGACGACTCAAGTCGATTCGGTGGCGATCCTGTGGCGTCGCGGGCAGCCTATGAACACGGGATGCTCCGCGCGTTTCGCGCCTGCAGCCGCTCGCTAGTTCCAGATGGGCGCATGGTGGTCGTCTTCGCAAACAAAAATCCGAAGGCCTGGGAGACATTAGCCGGTGCGATCATTAAAGCCGATTTCGTCGTCGATGGGAGTTGGCCCATAGTCACCGAGATGCGTGGTGGGGTGCGAAATTTTGGACGCGCTTCGTTGGCATCGTCCATCTGGCTGGTATGCCGCAAGCGGCCGGAGAGCGCGCGGCCCGGATGGGACAATCGCGTGCTCGACGAGATGCGCGAGAACATCCACACGCGCCTTCGCGAATACTGGGACGCCGGCATCCGCGGCCCCGACTTCGTATGGGCGGCGACCGGCCCCGCGCTCGAGGCCTACAGCAAGCATCCGGTCGTCAAGAAGGCCAATGAGCCGGGCGCCGTGATGGAAGTCTCGGAGTTCCTGCGCGCCGTGCGCCGGATCGTCGTCGATTTCGTGGTCGGGCGCGTGCTGAGCCATAACGGCGAGGCGTCGGCCGTCAGCGGCCTCGACGACGTGACGACTTACTATCTGCTCCATCGCCACGATTTCGGGATGGAAGACGCGCCGATCGGCGCCTGCATCCTGTACGCAATCTCGTGCGGCCTTTCCGATCACGACCTCGCCGACCGCTACGAAATCCTCCAGCGCACCGGCGGCCGCTCTTCCGAGCCTCTCCCTGTCGGGAGAGGCCGGTCCGAAGGACCGGGTGAGGGACCGCCAGAAGAATTGGAAGATGACGCCGATTTCGACGAGAGCGACGGCCCTCACCCCGACCCTCTCCCGGAGGGCGAGGGAGAAGAGGGCAGCGGCAGCAAGGTGCGCCTGCGTCCATGGAACAAGCGCATCAGAAAGAGCATGGGCTATGACGGCGACTCGCGGAGCGCCGGCGAAAAACCCGCGCCCCTGATCGACCAGGTGCATCGCCTGATGCATCTGTGGCGCGCGGGCGACGTGGTACGCGTCGATGAATACCTCGATGCACGAGGTCTCCGCCGCAACGCGCTGTTCCACCAACTTCTGCAGGCGCTGATCGAACTCGCCCCCGGCGGCAGCGAAGAGCGCTCGCTGCTCGAGAGCATCAGCAACCACATCACCGCCCGCCCCGCGTCGGCGGAGGAGCGGCAAGCAGAGATGTTTCGAGCCAAGTCAGAGTGAAATAGAAGCGGTACACTGACAAATCAAAAGCGAGCCAGGAGCATTCAGCGCCACCGATTATAATAAACCAATTGGACTAACTCTTAGCCGATTAGCAGTGGAGGGGGACTGCAGATGATCGACATTGGTCAGGTTGAAGAACTAGTTGGAAGAATTGGCTTCAAACTCTCAGACGTTGCTAGTCTGCCGGGAAGGGCGGGGAAATTCTCGTCATGGCCTGCCGAATGGCCTTCCGAGCTCTGGAGCCTCTTGGCGAGCAAGTATCCTAGCGGTCTGTACGAACATCAGGAACGCGCGATCAAGTCTATCCTGGCGGGCGAAGACGTTTGCCTCGCGACGTCAACCGCATCCGGCAAAAGCTTGGTGTTTATGGCCAGCGCCGCCAATCTTCTATTGAGGAACCCAGTTGCGAAAATCATTGCACTATACCCCGCTAGGGCGCTGATCCTGGATCAACTCAACAAATGGCAAGAAGTCATGCAGCCCTTAAGGATTAGGGTTGCGCGAATCGATGGCGGGGTCCCGTTGAACCAGCGAATGGAAATCGTCCGCAAAAATCGGGTCCTATGCATGACGCCCGACGTGGTGCATGCGTGGTTGATGCGCTCGCTTAGTGAAAGGCCGATCGTGAGTTTGATGCAAAATCTGGCGCTGCTAATTCTGGACGAAGCGCACACGTATGAAGGTGTCTTCGGAACCAACATGGCGTATCTCTTGAGGCGATTCGAGGCAGCCGGCAATCGACCTCAGATGCTGCTCAGCACTGCGACGTTGAATGAACCTCAGGAATTCGCAACGAGACTGACTGGCCACAATTTTACATGCTTAGGACCTAAAGATGAAACCAGCGCGATCTCAAGCAAAAAGCTGCTGGTACTTCGCTCCGAAGGAAACTCGAACAAATCTATGGACGCTATCGCCAGTCTCCTCGCTGGATTGGCGGAAATCGCCCGCGTGCAGGGCTTTCGCTTCCTAGCCTTTGGGGATTCCCGCAAGTTGGTCGAGCGAGTGGTGGTTATCACTCAGCGGCTACTGGCGAAAGTGCCAGCTCCGACTGACTATGATACCGCGCAAGAGGAGGAGAGCGGCGGCGACAGTGGTGAAACGAGCTACCCAGTATTGCCCTATCGTGCGGGTTACGAAGAGGAAGACCGGGTATCCATTCAAAGGGCGCTAGCCAGCGGTGATCTGGCCGGTGTGGTGGCGACCAGCGCGATGGAGCTGGGGATCGATATTGGGGAAATCGACGTGGTGGTGTTTCTGGGAACGCCACCATCGATGAAATCCTTTTGGCAGCGATTAGGAAGGGCGGGGCGCAAAAACCAAGGACTCTGCTTGATCATCGACGATGAAGATCTGATAGCCACCTACGGCGGAGTGGCATCGTACATGCAGCGCCCGCTAGAGCCCAACTGGCTGTATTTGGAGAATCGGTATATTCAATACTCGCACGTGCTGTGCGCCGCAGCGGAACTCGGTGCTGTCCCTGCGTCCAAGGCTAATCTGAAGCCGTTCGAGAGCCTGCCGCCCGGATTCAAACGCTTGCTGGAAAACGAATTGGATCCCAAAGAGGCGGTGGAAAGCGACCTCTATGAGCTCAAGCAAAGAGCTCTTGGTGGACCGCATCAAGAGTTCCCTCTGCGCAGCGCAGTCGAGCCGAACTTTAGGGTGCTGGGACCTTTTGGCAAAAGTCTGGGTGAACTGCCCTATTCCTATGCCCTCAGAGAAGCATATCCGGGCGGCATCTACTACTACATGGCACGCCCGTACCGTGTAATTAGCTTCAGTTACAAGAGCGGCGAAATCCGGGTAAAGCCTGAGAGACAGTGGACCACAGTACCGAACGCGCGGGTGATGGTTTTTCCCAAGTATCCCAAGGGCGTGCTTACTTGGCTTAGCGCCGGGGAAAATTCCATCATCGAGGCCGAATTGCAGGTAAGTGAACTGGTGACGGGTTTCACCGAACAGCGGGGTCCCAATAAAGAAACGAATCTTTACGACCAAAGTTCGCCATACTACCAGCGAAGCCTTAATCGGTTCTTCCGCACCACCGGGGTGTGTCTGCATCTACCAAAGTTGAATCTGTCGGCCGACTCACTCCAAATCCTGCTGGAGGCGTTTTGTGGAGAATTCGGAGTGCAGGAAAGAGATGTCGGAATCGGAGACTTTCATACCAAGGTCGATGCTGCGGGTAACGCTCAGACGCAGAGAGGCGTGTGTATCTTCGATGCTACGAACGGCAGCCTGCGCCTCACGCAGCAACTCGCGGCGAATTTTCCAGCGGTCGTGAACGTTGCAGTCGATTTGGCCGGCCGGCGAGGTAACGCTGAGGTACGGAACCAATTGGATGCTCTTCTGAGAACAGCTGAATCACTTAGACCGAGAGCGGTAGATCCGGAATCACCGGATCTATTTCGCAGCGAAGGCGACGGCTGGTTGGAAGTGATCTGCCAAGGCGAAAAGGCAGTATACAGGGGCGACAGCGGCAACACGGAAGAAGTGGAGATAACGGGTGTTCGGTATACGCCAAACGGGCCCGTTTATGACATCAAGGTCGATGTACCGAACCTCAAACGATCCCTAGGAATTCAGTCAGTTGAACCAATCTTTGGGCAGACAAAGACGCATCTTTGGAATCCCACCACGGACGAAACCAAGCCAAAAGACTAATTCGGGGGCGAGCTGACCAAATGACCAAACTCGCGTGGACGCCGTGGCATAAGGTCGTCAAAATCCGGCCGGACCTGAAATCCGGAGAGCTTTCGCTCAACGTATTTGCCGCCGACCTCTACGACGTGGCGATGGGCAAGGCGAAGCCGGTCTACCAGGAACCGCGCGAATTCTTCTCGCTTACCTATCCGACCTTCAACCTTCGCGAGCTGGCCAAGGATGTCGTGCTGCGGCTTCTAGGCAGGAGCGAAAAGGCGGTGCGCCAGCTCGAACTGACCTACGGCGGCGGGAAGACCCATTCGCTGATCACCCTTTGGCATCTGGTGAACGACCCCGAGAAGCTGCCCGATTTGCCGGCGGTGAAGGAATTCATCGAGCATATCGGCGCGAAACCGCCCAGGGCGCGAATTGCGGTGCTATCGTTCGACAAGCTCGACGTGGAAAAAGGGATGGAGGTGCGGGGGCCGAAGGGCGAGCTTAGGTGGCTTAAGAATCCGTGGAGCGTGATGGCGTTTCAGATTGCCGGCGCCGAGGGCATGCGACTGCTCAGCGCCGAGGGAAGCGAAGATGAACGCAAGACGCCGCCCGCGGAAAACCTGCTCGCCGAGCTGCTCGCATTGCCCGGCCGCGAGAACCTGGCGACGCTGATACTTATCGACGAGGTGCTGATGTTCGCGCGGGCGGCGGTCGATCTCGATCCGGCGTGGAACGACCGGCTGCTGAACTTTTTCCAGTATCTCACCCAGGCGGCAACAAAGGTGGAGCGCTCGGCGGTGATCGCATCGCTGCTGGCGACCGATCCGCGCAAGAGCGACGCGCTCGGCAAGCAGATCACGAGCGACCTTTACAACATCTTCCGGCGCGAGCGCGAAGAGGGCGTTCAACCGGTGCTCAAGGACGATGTCGCCGAGGTCTTGCGCAGGCGGTTCTTCGTCGCGGATTCGATCGGCAACCGGGAGAGTTTCCGCAGCCACGTGGTCGCGGCGCTCAAGGGAATCGCGGAACTCGACGACCAGACCCGCAAGGATGGGAAGGCCGCGGAGCAACGATTCCTCGCCAGCTATCCGTTCCATCCCGACCTGATCGAGATCTTCTACAGCAAGTGGACTCAGCTCGAAGGCTTCCAACGCACGCGTGGCGTGCTGCGGACCTTCGCCCTGGCGCTGCGCGAGGCGGAGCGATGGGACGAATGTCCGCTGGTGTCGGCGAACAGCTTTCTCGCCGAGCCGGGCAAGGGCGGGATTTCGGAGGCGGCGCGCGAGCTGACCGTCACCGCGGCGACGGAGGAGTACGAGGGGCGGAAACAGGAATGGACGGCGATTCTCGAAGGCGAGCTCGAGAAGGCGAGAGACATTGAGGCGGAAAGTCCGGCGCTCAGATTCCGCGAGCTGGAACAGGCGGTGTTCGCGACGTTCCTGCATTCGCAGCCGATCGGTCAGAAGGCGCTGACGCGCGATCTGATGGTCCTGGTAGGCGCGACGCGGCCGGACAAGATCGAGCTGGAAAAGGCGCTGATCAGGTGGAGCGAGGTTTCGTGGTTCCTCGACGAAGCCGGGATCAGCGACGTTGATCGCGGCAACGGACCGGCGAAGCAGCTGCCGAAATCGTGGCGGCTCGGCTCGCGGCCGAATCTGCGCCAGATGCATTTCGACGCCTGCCAGCGGGTTTCGGTCGAGGTGATTGACGCCCGGCTCATCGACGAGGTCGGCAAACTTAAGAGCCTGACGGCCGGCGCGGCGCCAGCCGGGGCGGTGGTTCACAATCTTCCCAAACGGCCGAGAGAGATCGAAGACGACGGAGAGTTTCATTTCGCGGTTCTCGGCCCGCAAGCTGCATCGGACTCCGGCAAGCCGAGCGCGGAGGCGAAACGCTTTATCGACGAGACCACCGGACCTGACAAGCCGCGCAATTACCGCAACGCGGTGGTGTTGGCCGTGCCGTCGCGTGACGGGATCGAGGCCGCCCGCAATCGAATCCGCGACTATCTCGGATGGGAAGAGGTGCGCCTCCAGCTTAAGGAGCAACTCAAGGGGCAGGAGCTCGATCCGATCCGCGAAGGGGCCTTGTCGGCCAGCATAACCGCCGCGCGCTCGAAGATCGGCGAAGCGATCCAGCAGGCCTACTGCATCGTCGTTACCGTCTCCGACAAGAACGAGATTCAGGCGTTCAAGATCACGCCGGAGGGACCGTCGCTGTTCGCGAAAATCAAAGAGGACAGCCGGTCGCGCATCCAGGACACCGCAATCAGTGCAGACGCGCTGCTACCGGAGGGACCCTACAATCTGTGGCGCGAAGGGGAAACGTCGCGTCGGCTCAAGGACTTGGTCGGCGCGTTCGCGCTTTCGCCGCAGCTCCCGAAAATGCTCAATCGGCGCGCGATTCTCGACACGCTGGTTCAGGGATGTAAGGACGGACAATTCGTGCTTCGCGTCGTCCGGCCGGATCGCTCGGTTAGGACATTCTGGCGCCAGGAACCGGACGAGACCGCGCTGAAGGACCCCACTCTTGAAGTGGTTCTCCCGGAAGCGGCCGAACTTAGCGAAGTCCCGGCGGAGTTGCTCGTGCCCGGACGGCTCCCCGGTCTGTGGAAGGGCAACAGCGTAACGTTCGGCGACATTTGCAATTATTTTTCGGGCAGCTTCGTTGCGAAGATCGACAAGGGCGGTTACGAGGAGCCGATCGTCGTACCCAAGGCCTCGCGCGAGACGCTGAGCGCCGCTGTCATAGAGGCGGTCAGGCAAGGAATATTGTGGCTGACATCCGGCCAGGCAAGCATCCTGTGCGAGGACATTCCGGCGGGTCTTCTGACTGACGAAGCCAGGCTCCAGTCTCCGCCTGCTCCAATTCCAGCTACGGACCTTGCGCCAGCTAATATGCCCGAGGTCTGGACAGACGGCGTTACCACCGCGCTTTCAATTGCGGTTGCGCTTTCTAGGAAGGCCGGCATCACTCTGCCCTGGGCGACGGTTCGGGATGCGATCGATGGCGCGATTCGCGCACGTTTGATCGAACCGGCTGTAGATTCGGCGCCGTGGCCGTGCGAATTCGCCGCCGCTCAAAACGTGAAGCTCCGCGTAGCGGCGCCCTCTCAGAAGCCACCTGAACCGCCATTTAAGCTTCGGCCGAACGTGCTGGTCGCGGAAGCTGAGCTTCGTCCGAGCGAGATACAGGATCTCGCCGATCAGCTTTCTGATTTGAGAAAGCTTGCGGGCAGCGCGGAATTGAAATTCCGTCTTCGATTGGAAATTGACGGACACGCACAATCGGTTGGCGCGGAGGCTATCGCCAGGCTGAACGAGGCGCTCGCGAAAATTTCGAAAGCGCTATCGTTCAAATAGCCTCTCGAAGGTTGTCGGTTGATTTTTCTCAGTCGCTTGAGTGGTCTCTGCCAGCCCCCGACGAAATCAGATCATCAAACGTCGCGCACGGCCTCCTTGCCGAGTTCCGCGCGAAGCCGGTCGGCGACAAACATCTTGAGCAGCGACTGATACGGCACGTCGCGCTTGTTCGCGAGCTGCTTCAGTCGGGCGAGCATCGGCTTGGGCAGCCGGAGCGAGATCGTCTGGGACGACGGCCTGAGGTTAGGCAGCGTGGCGCGTTTACCTCTGCGCCAATCGATGAAGTCGGTGGAATCGTGCCTGGCCCAGAACTCGCGCTCGGCGTCTTCGTTCTTGAATCGAGGTATCGGCTTTTTCATGATTCTTAGTAAACCTTGCGCTCCTTTCGGCTCATGTCGCGAGCCGAAATCACCCGAATTCGCCGCGCCCGGAGCGCGAATACCACGAACAGCCGCCGGCCAGCGTCGGTCTGGCCCAGCGCATAAAACCGGTCTTCGCGCTCCGAATGCCTCTCGTCCTCGCCAACGATTAGCGGCCGGTTAAAAAACAACTCCTCGCATTCCGTCGGCGTCACGCCGGTCCCAGATCTTGGCGGAGTTGCCGGCGTTCCATTGGAAGCCCTCGCACTCGCCAAGCCTTTCCTCCCAGCCCATCCGACGAATTAGTGTATATTACGTGAACATACACTTAAAGCCACGGAATCCCCTTGTTAACAGCTCCAGCCGCGCAAAGGTGGTAGAAGGACCGCTCGCGCGCCTCGGCGATGCGATCATGGTTCGCGTCGCCGCCGCGCTCCGCGAAGTGCTCGACCTGGTGTGAAAGCGCGGTCTTGACGCTCTTATGCCACTGCGTCCATACGAGTTTGGCCTCGGTATCGGGGTCCATCGTCATGCGATTAAACTGATGAGGTCGACTTTCCGTTAGATTTGCCTCCGTTGGAACCCATTGGCAGCTCCGAGAAGTCTCGCGACTCCTGTCGGTCGAGAACGCTGTGTCGCAAAACCTCGGCTGCACGAGCAAATTTCTCACGCACCTTTGCGAGTTCTTCTTGGCACTTCTTTAGCACCTGTTGGGCATTTCCCTCGTAATTAACTGCGTGGTTGCCAGCGAACTGATATTCCCGCGTCTTCTCGCGAAGATCCTCTGCTACAGAGAAGCCGTACAGTGGCTCGGCTGCGAGCAGATAGGGTTCCAGCACCGTCTGTAGTTCCCTCCAACTAAGGAGCTTGGCGACGAGGGGCAATTGCGCCTTCAGCACGTTCTCGCTGTAGCCGGCCGGTCGGTGTTCTCCTACGTAGGCGAGCGCCTGGAAGTTCCGGATAATTTCAGCCAGCAGTGCTCTACCGGCTGCCCTGCATTTGCTTCGATCAATTCGCCAGTTGAGAAACATCGATCCGACGAACCCGGCGAGCGAACCTATCACCGCGCCTATTACGGCACCCAGCAGACCGCTGGACAGGTTGTTCCACTCAGTTGCGCTCAACTTTGGGCCTCACCTCGTTTGAACATATCTACTTGCCGGTCTTCTGCCGACATGGGGCGGGCGGAGATGTGGTTGCTGATGCTCTCGAGCAGCGACCGCTCTTCGCTGCCGGCGGGGGCGAGTTCGATCAGCGCCTGCAGGAGCTGATGGAACAGCGCGTTGCGGCGCAGCCCGCGCGCATCGAGGTATTCATCGACGCGCACCACGTCGCCTGCGCGTCACAGATGCATCAGGCGATGCACTTGGTCGATCAAGGGCGCGGGTTTTTCACCGGCGCTCCGCACGTCGCCGTCATAGCCCATGCTCTTTCTGATGCGCTTGTTCCACGGACGCAGTCGCACCTTGCTGCCGCTGCCCTCTTCTCCCTCGCCCTCCGGGAGAGGGTCGGGGTGAGGGCCGTCGCTCTCGTCGAAATCGGCCTCATCTTCTAATTCTTCTGGCGGTCCCTCACCCGGTCCTTCGGACCGGCCTCTCCCGACAGGGAGAGGATCAGAAGACGCGTTCGACTTCTTTTTCCGCCCCGGCCGCAAGCCGGATTTCGTCTTCGGTCGGCAGCCTTGTACTCCTTGCCAGCGTCAACTGGAGTGAACCCCGAAAACTGGACAGCTGAAGTTCGCCGGATTGGACCGGGCAAGGGCAGTTATCGGAGGATAGCCCAATGGTCCGGTACCGAAGTTTCAGTTCGGAGTTCAAGCGCGAGATTTCACGGTAGTTCCTCGAGGGACGCGCGGGCATGCATGAACTGGCACGCCGCTACAGCCTCTCGCGCAACCTGATCCGGCTTTGGGTCCGCAAGTACGAAGCCGGCGAATTCACCGATGAACTGGCCGAGGCAGTGCGGATCGCCGAATACGAGCGCAAGATCGGCGAACTTGAGCGCAAGGTGGGCCAGCTCACCATGGAGGTCGATCTACTCAAAAAGGGGGCGCAACTGGGACGCGCCGGGAACGCCGCGAGTTACTCAATCGTGAGCGGCCCAGGGCCCTCTCCGTCACGCAAGGATGCCGAGTCATGAAACTCGCGCGATCGACCTACTACCGTTCGCGCCGCCAGACCGCCGCGCGCAGGGCGGTGGAGCAGCGGATCGCACGGCTGTGTGCGGAACTTCCGCGCTATGGCTACCGGCGCATCACTGCCCAGTTGCGCACCGAGGGCCTGGACATCAACCACAAGGCGGTGGCCCGGATGATGCGGGAACGAGGTCTCCAGGTGCGGCCGCTCCGGCGCTTCGTGCGTACCACCGACAGCGAACACGACAGCCCTATCTTCCCCAACCTGGCGCGCGGGTTCATCGCCACAGGCGCGGACCAACTCTGGTTGTCAACGCCGATTGAATGTTGACCCACCTTCGTTCGAGATCGCCGAAGTAAAACTGA
>Ga0070737_10003337_pt1 | contig 17535 bp, 16 predicted proteins | sample Coa_R1_10_FD_66438 | JGI IMG/M metagenome (GOLD analysis project Ga0070737, IMG submission 66438) | Surface soil microbial communities from Centralia Pennsylvania, which are recovering from an underground coalmine fire - Coalmine... | ecosystem: Environmental > Terrestrial > Soil > Unclassified...
GTTGCGATAGCGTAGACGGCGTCGTCGCTCTCGACCGTGACATACATCATCTGTGTGAAGGGGGACTGCAAAAAGAGGCTCGGGTTATCCAGTCCCCAGGTCGCCTCTTTTCATCTCGAGAACCTCGAGAGTAGCGGGCTCGCTTTGAAGAATGAGAACGGTGAGTATTCGGTGAACACAATTTACCTGAAGCACTACGTGAGGCTCCGGCGTCATCTCATCCCCGATACATGTTCCACGCAACGCTCGCCACGTTTCTACTCATCTGCTGGATGCTCGTGTTTCTTTCTCCAAATCCGGGAGAAGCGCTCCGCTATCCGACCCCCGCAGCTGGCTCCGCGATCGCTCTCCTCTTTGGGTATGGGGGTCTTGTGACCGCTGTTCTAGCGGGTTTATTTTGGTATGAGACGATTGGAATTTTGAAGAAAGAGAGAATTTGAGTTGAGTCAATAAATAGGAGGAGCGAGTGTCCAAAGGAGTTGTGTCGGTAAATGTCAAACTCTGCATTGACCTGTTGCACCAACTCGAGCGATGCATGCGTGGAGCTGACCAGAAGGGAATGGAACGTGTGTCATCTGATTTGCCAATTTGATGAACCGATGTCTTTCTCAAAGCTCAAGGAACTTTCTGACTTGCACCAAGAAGTGCTTTCGCGCATCCTGAGAAGGTTGACGATCTACAAATTGATCGAGAAGGCGCTCGATGGCAAGTATCAGAGAGTTAAATGCAGTCAATAATAACTCCATAGTTGAATCAGAGCAGTCAGAGGAGGCGAGAGACCAATAACAGACTCGTCGTCATGTTGCTCCGATTCTTTTTGTTGTTGCTGTTGCTGTTGTTGTGGCGAATCGATTAACCGTTGCTCGACAGCAAAAAGCTCAGCAGTAAACGGACCGAATAAATCACTTGCTTGAATTCAAGCGATCCAAGGTCGCCTGACCCCTCACAATTTTTTCCCACTTTCTATGCAGACTGTATTCTCCGGATAACTGGTCGTGCATTACGTATGAGTGGTTTCCGTAGACGTAGTGTTGTTTGCAAGTTGCAGCGACAAGATCTGGTATTCGACCATCATACTTCCCGACTGAGGCGAGGAATAGTATTCATCCAAGAATGTTAGCACGCTTATGTTTGTATTGGGGACGCGACCGATTTGGATGGTGAAGTAGCCCGTGATGTTTTCTAGAGGTACCTGGGTCGCAGGAGAGCAACCGGGAGGCGGGCCGTGTGACGAGGAGTAATTGTACTGTGAAGAAGCAGGAGCGGTCACGTTGTAGTTTGTAACGTTCATCGTGAGGTTACCCTCTAGCTTGATCGTCGTCTGGTTGATGACTTTGAAACCAGGAAAGCCAGCGCCGCCGAAGAGCGCGACCGCGTTTGAGAAGATAACAGTTAACTCGAATGGGAGCATGATCGGAAGCGCCTGCTCTTGAGCGTAGATCCCGGTGTACCTCGAGTTTCCTGACACGAGGATACTGGCATTGCCGTAGGGATCAAAGTAGATAGTCCCGGATTCATTTTGTCCTCCCCTACCGAACATCTCAGAGCCGTTGATGTTCGCGGTTTGTGAAAAATTGATCTCGGTGTACCGCACGCCATTCATCAGAGGATGCCCGACAACCACGTAAGATGCCGCCCCGGAGGAGATCTCGTAGAGCGGTTGACCGGGCGGGAACATGGAGCTGCTGCTTGTCCCAGTAAAGTTGTAGTTGGTGTATTCGTGCATGCTCATCTGCGAAAAGTTCCCAAGGAGGTCCTTCACGTAGGCTCCGGAGAAGGGATTCCCCATGAGGCTCGTGGTGTTGAGGTTCGGGCCGGTGACCGTGCTCTGATTCGAGAAGCAGGTTGTCGTAGTTTTCAATGTGGAGCTACTGCTCCTCGTGGTCGTCTTTGTGGTGGTCGTGGAACTAGAGCTAGTGGTTGAAGACGATGACACAGCGGTCGTCCTAGTCGAGCTTATCGTTTGCGAAGTCGTAGGAGTTGTACTGGTTGATGAAGTCGAGGATCCATTTTTGTTAAACTCGAGCGCGTAGTACCCTCCGACACCTGCTGCAACGATGAGTATTACGATGACAACGATTGCTACACCAACTGCAACTCCGCGGCGAGAATACAATTACTAAAACCATGGCTAACAGTCTTTGCTGAATATTTAGTTTTTGAGGAACAACTTTAGCTAATCCTGAGATCATGAAACAAATTTTCCATTATAGACATTATGACTGATCTCAGAATCTGCCGTTCGGAGTTCAACGTTTCCTAGATCAAGATCATTACACGATGAAGCAAAACCGCCATCAACCTGAGTGAAATTTCATCCAATCTTCTGGAGCGAATTGCCTTCAGCCGCGTTCTTGATCCTTTCTAGGGCCATCGTGGTACCCTTCTCCACGTGTCCCTTGATCATAGGTGTCCCCAGCTTGAACAAACCCGGAAACCGCACGTCCCAGTAGGCTCTCAACCTCTGTTTATTTTCGCCGAGAGATTCAATCGTCAAGACCTTTACCCCCTCTGTCACGCCCCTGACGTATCTCACCTCGATAGAATCCTTGGGGTGGAGCACAACCCTCTGCTTTATCCTCTTCCCGCCAAAGTTTTGAGTTATCTCCCGGACGATGACGTCCCCCTCCCTTGAGATGTTGTGAACGCTCTTCGTCCCATACCAGTACTCCGGCTCATTGTCAAGGTCAGAGATTACGTCCCACAGCTTATCTCTTGAACTATTGATTTCGATTGAGCGCTCGATTCTCGGCAAATTTGCTTTCAGCCGACTAGATTGAGGGGGATCTTTGCGAAAGAAAACTCTTTCGGGTTTGGAAGCCGGTGACAGCGTTTAGCCTTTGAATCGGGTGCTGCAACCATCGGTGTTACAGGGTTTGTAGCGAGGGCCCCCTTTACCTCTCCATCATATCTTCGGACACCGTGCTCCGGTTGCGTGGATCCCCTAGCAGCGAACAGTGCGCGTCCCCTTCATGGACTTACTTGATGCTGGGAAACGACCGATTGCAATACGTCGATAAAATCATCGCTGTCGTTGAAGGATTCTGTCCTTTCGAGATGGACTCCTAGTTCTCTTGAAAGTTCCTTTGCTTCAACATCGATGTCGAACAAAATCTCAAGATGATCCGAAACAAATCCTATCGGAATTGAAAGTATCTCCGTCCATCCCCCTTCGTCCTTCAGCTGCTTGATCTTTTCCAAGATGTCGGGCCCGAGCCAGGGCTCGGAAGTGTGCCCGGCGCTCTGGAATGCAAACCCGTACTGGCTTGGAGCAAGACCCAGCACGTTTGCCAACTTGCCTGTGGTTTCGAGGAGCTGAGTGTTGTATGGATCGTTCCAAGATAAGATTCGTTCCGGGAGTGAGTGAGCGGAGAAGAGAAAGTAGATCTTGCTCCGATCAGCCCCTCCAAATTTCTCATTTTGAGCTTTGATTATACGCTCGCTCCACTTCTGGATGAACACCGGATTCAGGTGCCAATCGTTCACGAAGGAGACCTTGACCTTGGATCCGTATTGAGAGTTTGCCCTCGAGACTGCATCTTGGTAGCTCCCGATGCTCATCTTGGAGTAGTGAGGCGCGAGCGCCAAGGCCAGAAGATCCGTCACGCCATCTTCTGAAATTTTGTCGAACGTCTCGGATATGAATGGGTGCCAGTGCTTCATCCCCGCGAAAACTCGCCTTCCCAACCTCTGCTCCAGTTTCTTTGCTGTCGAATTGGTTATCTCAAGGAGCGGGGAGTGGCCTCCGATAACCCTGTACCTTGATCTCAGGTTCTCTACCTCTTCCCGGGTCGGCTTTCTACCACCCCGGATGTGGGTGTAGTATGCCTCGATGTCCTCATCCCGGTCCGGGCTGCCGTAGGCCATCAGGAGAACTGCTTCTTGTTTCTTCATTTTTCAAAACAACTTCCCAAATCTTCTGCTGACACGCTTCCTTCTTTTCTAACTGTGTTCATGTACATACTTTGCCACGAATCTGGCGTTTTCCGGAGGAGTGTCACGTAGTATTCCGTGACCCAAGTTGAATACGTGGCCTGGAGCCCCTCCGTTATCATCCAGCACTTCCTGCGTCCTCTTTGCTATGAATCCCTCCCGATCATGCGAAAGGAGTACGGCGGGCTCCAAGTTCCCCTGAATCACCGCTCGCTGGCCCAGAACTGATCTCGCTCTCCTGATGGGGGTCCTCCAATCGATGCTGTACACGTTGCCCCCATCATTCTTCATCGATTCGAGCAGGTGAAAAGTGTTTGTACCAAAATGGATCCTTGGAACTCCGGGCTGCTCGCGTTTCACTCGCTCGAATATTTCTCTCACGAATGGAGCTACGTAGTTCACATAGTCTTGCAATGAAAGGGTACCGACCCACGAATCGAAAAGCTGAACCGCATCCGCGCCTGCTTTTATCTGGGCGCACAGATAACTGCCAATCATATCGCTAAGCTTTGACATTAACAATTTGAATGCTTGCTGATCATCAAACATCATCCTTTTCGTCTTTGTGTAATCCCTCGATGGCTGACCCTCTATGAGGTAACTGGCGATCGTGAACGGAGCTCCCGAGAACCCCACGAGCGCGTTGTCAGGGAGTTTTGATTTTACTCGAGAAATCGCTTCAAGGACGAATCCGACGTGCCTTGCAGCGTCAAAGGGGCGCAGCCTCTCCACGTCCGCCAACCCCCGGATCGGATCCGAGATCACAGGCCCCAGATTCTCCTCAATCCTGAACTCAACTCCCATCCCCTCAAGGGGAAGCATAATGTCGGCAAACATGACCGCAGCGTCAACCCCCAGCTCCCTGACGGGCATCACTGTGATCGCCTCGCAGAGCGCTGGGGTCTTTGCTATCTCCAAGACGGAGTGATCCTTTCTTACTTCTAGATACCCGGGAAGGTAGCGCCCCGCCTGACGCATGAACCAAACCGGTGTATGATCCACGTCTTCACCCATGCAGGCCGCGAGAAAACGATTTCTCGGATTCATCTACTCCCCGCACCGCGGATTGATCGGAACGCGCCGTTTGCACGAGCAACCGTCCTTGAAATGTCAGAGTTGGAGTGTGCGGTTGAAACAAAAATTGTCTCAAATGGAGACGGGGGAAGATAGATACCACCTTCGAGCATCGAGTTGAAAAACCGAACGTAACTTTCCTTATCGCAATTCTTTACGTCGTCATAATTCAAAACTTGTTTGTTATTTGTAAAGAAGAGGCCGATCATCGAGCCGACTCTGTTGATCCGAACCGCAACGCCAGACTGGCCGGCGCACCTCTCGAGTCCATCAGCCAGCTCTTTTGATCGCGTTTCGAGCTTCGAGTATGATGATGAATCCAGCGCATCGAGCGTGGCGATGCCTGATGCGACCGCGACTGGGTTGCCGGCGAGGGTTCCCGCTTGGTAAACCGGACCGAGCGGCGATACCATCTGCATGACATCGTTTCTGCCACCGTAAGCGGCAATGTTCATTCCTCCACCGACCACTTTGCCGAGACAAGTTAGATCGGGCACCACATCGTAGAGGGCCTGCGCTCCTCCCGAGGAGACCCTGAACCCGGTTATCACCTCATCAAAGATGAGCAGGATACCATTTCCATCACATAGGGCTCTCAATCCCTCGAGGAATCCATCGGAGGGAGGGATCACCCCCATGTTTCCGGCAATCGGTTCAACAATTACGGCTGCTACTTGATCCCTGTTATTTTGAACGAGGGCCTCCACCGAGGCAAGATCGTTGAACCTCGCAACCAAAGTGTCACGACCAACACACTCAGAGATCCCAGCGGAATCCGCGATTGAAAGTGTGGCCAAACCCGATCCTCCACGGACGAGGAAAGTATCGGAGTGTCCGTGGTAGCATCCATCGAACTTGACTATCTTCTCCCTCTTGGTGAAGGCCCTTGCAACGCGTACGGCCGACATTGCGGCCTCCGTCCCGGATGAGACAAGGCGCATAAGCTCCATGCTCGGAAACCGCTTTTTGATTTCCTCCGCTAATGAGACCTCAAGACTCGTGGCTGCCCCAAAACTCAACCCCCTCGAGGCAGCTGCTTGAACCTTTTTCACCACCGCTGGGTGAGCCGAGCCAAGTATCGACGCTCCCCAAGAACAAACGTAGTCGATGTATTCGTTGCCGTCTGCGTCGTAAATCTTGGAGCCCTTGGCCCTACTTATGAAAAGAGGGTTCTCTCTTCCCACGCTCTTGAAGGATCTTACTGGGCTGTTTACCCCTCCCGCCAGAAGTTTCTGCGCATCGTGGAAGAGTTTCTTGCTTTGAGTTTCTCGTCGCCTCAAGGGAAAAGATTTCAATTCGCTTTGAGTTGTAGGATGGATTCTCTAGATTTGCTGAACGAGCTCATCCAGGCTCGTTGAAATGCAGGTGAAGATCGGCGTTTCTACCTGCGTGTACCTGCTCGCATCCGAAGATCTGAGCGCCATCACGAGCTCCAAAAAGTCGCTGGGATGGTTTGTCTCAAATGAGAGAACGAACTCCTGATCATCCAGCCCGAAGGAGTAGGATGTGTTGATCTTCACGCTGGGGAACTTGTGCCCGGTTCGGATGTGATCCATCATCATCCTGTGCCTTTCCTCCTGTGGCAGGTTATACCACTCCCTCTTCTTCACGAAGGGATAGACAAATAGGTACCTCGCATCACCAGGCACTTTCTTTAGGGCATCACCCTCCTGCCCCGGATGCCTGTGATCCCGAATGTACTCTGATCTCCTGGTCATGGAAAGGTAGGAGTACGGAGTTACAACATAACGCCCGATAGGAGACCTTAAGATCTCGGCGATCAAATCCTGAAAATCTTCGAGCCGCTCGCTGATCGTCCAGAGCATGAAATCGCAGTCTCCTCTTGTACCGAAGAGGGAAAACGTCTTTACGATCATCCCTCGCTCCGAATGCCTCTCGACGATATCCTTGAAGGAGGATTTTATCTGATCCTTTTCCTCCGCTGATCGCCACTCCGGGATCAGCTTGAAGAAAGTGTACTTTAGATACTGTCTACCCTCCCTCATCTCTTCAATCGACTGTCCTTCTCTTTGATGAGTCACCTGGGTCAATTTGTGTTCCAGACACGCTCCTCTTTCACTACGATGATTTTGAACGGCGGCTCGAAGAGAGATACTGCTTTGCAAAGTACGTGATGATGATGTCAGCGCCCGCGCGCTTGATCGAGTGCAGCGTTTCTTCCACAACCCTCTCCTCCTCGATCCATCCGTTGATAGATGCAGCCTTGATCATTGAATACTCGCCGCTCACGTTGTATGCTGCGAGCGGGAGAGCAAATCTTCTCTTCATTTCGCTGATAACATCGAGGTATGGGAGCGCTGGTTTGACCATGATGATATCCGCTCCCTGATCCACGTCGAGCTGAGTTTCTCTGATCGCTTCGCGCACGTTCCTCGAATCCATCTGATAGCTCTTCCTGTCCCCGAAGCGAGGAGCGGATCCGGCCGCTTCCCTGAACGGTCCATAAAAAGCCGAAGCATACTTTGCAGAATAAGCCATGATGGGCAGTGATTCAAACCCCTCTGTGTCCAGCGATTGTCTGATTGCTCGTACTTGGCCATCCATCATCGCGCTCGGAGCCACGATATCGGCCCCCGCCTTTGCATGCGAGAGCGCTATTCGCCCAAGATATTCATTCGTTTTGTCATTCTCCACGACGCCGTTTCGATCAAGGATGCCGCAATGACCGTGTTGAGTGTATTCACACATGCAGACATCGCTCACCACAATCATATCCTCATTGACACGCTTGATGCGCCTGATCGCCTTCTGGACGACTCCATCCGGATTGTACGCCTCGCTCCCGACTTGATCCTTCTGAGCCGGTAGTCCAAATAATAGGACGGCGTTGATTCCAAGAGAGGATAATTCGTTGATCTCCTTCTCAAGCTCCTCGTCGGGAGAAAACCTGAACACGCCGGGCATGGCGTCGATCTTCTCCTTTGTTCCGGCGCCTTCCTTCACGAAGATCGGAGTCACGAGGTGGCTAGGATCAATGCTCGTTTCGGAGACCAGCGCCCTAAGCTTTGGGGAGGAGCGCAACCTCCTGGGCCTTTCCCTCTCTGTCCTGCCAATGTGTTCCAATTGCTCGATCCTTTCCAGGCGATTCATTCAGTGCTTCACCATTTCAACCAGCATCCCATCTATAGAGTGAGTCTTGGCAATCGATGCTATGTTGAGCCCCAACTCTGCTGCTTTCTTGGCTGTTACGGGACCGATGCAGTGTACCTTGATATGAAGCGAACTCAATTTCTTGAGATCTATCGCGTGAGCAAGAGCTTCCACGGTTGATGGGCTCGTCAGGGTGACGTCTGTAATCTTTGAGAGAGAATCCTCCGGAAGTCTGGATTCCTCATTGGTCATCGTTCTATACGCCAGTACCTCTTCCACCTGCGCTCCAGCTTTCTCCAAAATGGAAACTATTTCTTGACTCGCCCTTTCGGCTCTCGGGAGAAGGATCCTGGATCCGGAGAGATTTGAGAAGTGAGCGAGCTCGACACCAAGACTTGAGGTCAAGAATTCCTTTGGCAGGAATTCCACAGTGAATCCTCTTTCTTCCACCGAGCGCTTGGTGCCGGGGCCGACGCACGCAAATTTCTGTTTCCTGTCTCCCTTTCGGAGTCCGTCGATCTTCCCCTTTTGGCTACATCTTTCGAGGAAGTATTTCGCCCCGTTCGCACTAGTGAAGATTATCCAATCGAAATCGTTCAACCTCTCCAGCGCAGAGTCAAGCTTCCGCCATGAACTTGGCGGTTCAACTCTGATCGATGCAATCTCTACCACGGATGCTCCGAGGTCTCTGAGTTTCTTGGACTCAAGGGCGTTTCCCTCAGTTGTACGAGTTACAAGGACGGTACGTCCGGCGAGCGGATTCTTCATCGCGATATTCCTCTTCCTGCTAGCCCCGTATCCGATCGCCCATTGAGCCACCACCTTCATCATCATCTTCTTTCCTCGATGAACCCACTTAGTTGTACAGCTAATTGCTTGCCGAGCGTCTCAGCTTCATCTCTCTTCCCCTCCATTCTGGACCTCGCCACAAGCGAGTCTGATTTCGGGCTTTCCACCATCCCCTCAAGTATGAGCTTGTTCTTCGCAACGGTGGCGAGGGCAGCTATTGGTGTATTGCACCCTCCCCCAAGCTCTCTTGAAAACGAGCGCTCGGCGAGCACGGCGCTCCTCGTATCTGCGTCATCAATCATTGAAACGATCGATCTCATCTGTGGATCATTCTTTCTCACCACGACCGCAAGACATCCCTGCCCGGGAGCGGGGAGCACGATTTCCTTTGGGAGGACTGATCCGAAATCTGCAAAACCCAGCCTATTCAAGCCCGCCCTTGCAAGCACGATTGCGTCAAGGTCTTCTTCTTCTTTGCGAAGTTTCTCGATCCTGCTTTGGACGTTGCCGTAAATCTCCACGATCTCGACATCGGGCCTCGCGGCTCTGAGCTGCACGGCTCTCCGTCTGCTGCTCGTACCGATCTTTGCGGAACCGGGGAGGCTACCCAAAGTCTGCCCCTTTATCCTTGGGATCAAGACATCGTACGGGGACTCTCGCTTGGGGAACGCGGCTATCTCGAGGCCATACAATGGATCCGCGGGGAGATCCTTCAAGCTGTGAACCGCGATGTCTATCTCGCAAGACTCGAGGGCAACATCGATGGCTCTCGTGAAAGAATCCTTCCCCGACGACGTTGATGATGTTGCTGTTTTCGTGCCATTGACGTCCCCCTCCGTCCTGATCTTTATCGTTTCAAAGTTGAAGTTTGCTCCTTCCTTCTGCTTCCTCAAGAGATCGGTCACAATTTTCGTCTGGGCCAGCGCAAGGGGACTCGCCCTAGTTCCCACACGAATGGTCCTCTCCATTGAAGCGAGCCAGCTCATGTTTCTACTTCTTGTATGAGGAGTGCCGAGGACGACGCCTTTTCTTCTTCCCCCTCCTCCTCGTTTTCCTCGGATGAGGAGAACAATTCACGAAGAACCTCCGCATACTGCCTTGTCTTCGCAGCGTCTTGCCCTCTCGTCATTTGTTTCAGCTTGGCGGTGGGCTCGTGCAGAAACCTGCGCGTCAACCGCTCCGTCATTTTTTCGATCACGGCTCTTTGCGAAGGAGCAAGGTCAGGCATCCTTGAAAGAGCGTTCTCGAACTCCTCCGCCCTTATCAATTCAGCCCGCTTTCTGAGTAAAGCAAGGACGGGCGCGACCTCGTCATATTCCCTCAGCCAATTTACAAAATCACCCACCCGGACAGAGATGAAAGAGCGCAGCTTGGCGAACGTAGGCAGATCTTGAACGTCAGCCATCGAATCCTTCAAATCATCCAAGTTGAGCAACGTCACGCCCGGCAGATTTCCGACTTTTGGGTCAACGTTCCTTGGCACCGAGATATCGAGTATCAACAACTCTTTCGTGAGACCGGTCGCCAGGTCTTGCGCGGACAGGATGAACCTATCAGCCGACGTAGCGGTGATCACGACGTCCACCTTGTGATCGAGTATCGTTTGACCGATGTCCGAAATGGGAACCACCGAATCGGCCTCTATCCCGTTGAGGATCCGCCTTCTCGCCGCCACGTCCACCCTCCCGAGTTCCCGCCTGTCAATTAGGGCGAGCGCGAGTCTGATCATCTTCCCCGAGCCTACGAGCAGAATGTTGGGCTTGCTCTTTTGTGAGAAACTGTTTGAGATAAATCGGAGCACCGAGAGGCTAACAGAATTCTTCATACCATTGGTGAAGTTCGGATTCTCTTCCCTCAGCCTTCTACCGCAGTCGTATGCCTTTGCGAACATCTTGGAAAGAACCGGCCCACACACCTTTCCAGATTGCTTGGCGGCCTCTCTGACTTGAGACAGAATCTGTGTTTCTCCAACTACGAGCGAATCAAGACCTCCGGCCACTTCGAAGAGATGGGTTACGGCGGAGACTCCTCTGTGATGATAAAACTTGAACTGTTCCCCTGTGGCAGTCCGTCTGAACACATTTTCAACTGACTCTGATAGTTCGCTCGAAGTTTCGTAGTAGTAGTACAACTCGACCCTGTTGCATGTTGAAAGCAACACGAACTCACAAACATTGGGGTCTCCGAGTTTTGCTACTTCGTCAATGGTGATGCTTCTCGCAAAGTGCTCGCGGACTGAGATTGGAGCCGTCTTGAAATTGATTCCGACCACTCCGATGCGTGAGACGTTCAGCGGTGATGACGACGATGCTACATCATTCTTGCCTACTGAAACTGCGTCTTCGCGCAAACTATTGTAATCTCCCGATGAATCAGAGAAAAAAAGGCTGTAAAACCCTGGACGATAATTTTGTGCTCAACTTATCTTGTTTAAATCTTGCGCTAATCATAGAAATCGGTCGAACTATTTGTGGAAACAACAAAGGTATCCCATTTACTAGCTGGTAAAGTAATGCCTCGCTCTTTGATTGATCACTCCAGCGCAATCAACTGTTGCTGGGACTCGCTTGCAAATCTTTTAACCCAATTTTTTGACTGGAAAAATTGCGAAATCTCGCCGGCCCCTCCAGTTGATCTTTCGAGGAAGAAGAACAGAACCCGAACGGGGCGATTCTCGTACAGTGAGGAAGAACAATTTCTGCCTTGGTCAAGTTGTGGATTGATGTACTCACACCAAAGCAAGCATTGTTCACCAGGGCTCTCGTAGACCGAGCCCCATCGCGTATAGACTGCGTTGTAACTACAAGAGATTATTTCGAGTTGAATCACCTGCTCGGCCGACTGAACCTCAAGTACACGTCGTTCGGCAAGCACGGGGGAGGAGATCTGCTCGGGAAGCTAAAGTCAAGCGTCGAACGGATGCGGGAGCTCATCCCCTTCGTTTCGAAGAATGGATTCGATTGCGCTCTTTCCTATATTTCGCCGGAAGCTGGGAGAGTCAGTTTCGGGCTAGGGATCCAGCACTTTATTTGTAGCGACTCGCCTCACGCCAACGCGCCGTGCAGGCTCGCCGTCCCACTTTCCGCCGGAGTTTTTTCGCCCTTCGTGATTCCAAAGCAGAGGTGGGCGCAGTACTCCGCAAAGCGTGTGATGAAATATCGCGCCCTAGATCCGTGGGCGTGGCTGAACGGCTCAAAATACCAAGAACAAGCAAAGAAGCAAGTCGTGACAGGTAAAGTCGTAATCCGTCTTGAAGAATGGTTCGCCTCTTACTTCAAAACTGGAAAGGGAGTGTCCGGTACTCTGACCAAACTAATCAGGGCGATTCGCGCAGCGGGTGATTTTGAAATACTGCTCTTGCCCCGCTACGAGGGGCAACGCGAGTGGGCTGCGAAGAACTTCGGCAAAGATTGCAGGATACCAAGAACCGCAGTTGACGCGGCCGATGAGATATCCAGGTCTGATTTACTGATTGGGGGAGGTGCTACAATGACGCAGGAAGCGGCCCTCCTCGGAATCCCGAACATCTCGTATTTCCCCTCGGCAAGACTGGATGTATTTTACAACTACTACTTTCCAAAGGGACTATCGCTCGGAGCCACGAACCACTCACAGCTCATCGAGGCCTCAGTCCGGATCCTGAAAAACATCGACAAAGAGAAAGGGAACTTTTCAAGGAGAGCGCAGAGGGAAACTAAAAGGTTCGAAGACCCGGTGCGATTCATCTTTGAAAGATTGCGCTTGTAGGGCCTCAAGACAAGCCAAAGAAAGAGAAAAAAAGGAAGAAAACTCGCGCGGTGTGATCCTTTTTTCTTTATGGGAATCGTCGTCGGATTGACGCTGAGCCTGCTCGCCGTCCTGTCTTCTCTCGGAGCCTTCTCCATACTCGTTTATCTTTCGTTAACCCACGCAAGGGCACCCAGGTTTTCCGAATCCATCAAGCGCACGCAGAGGGTTGATCAAGAGCGGCCCCTCGTTTCGATAGTTGTTACTGCGCGGAACGAAGTGGACAAGATCTCGAAATGCTTGGATTCCCTTTCAAGTCAAGCGTATCCCAATCTGGAGATCATCGTGGTGGATGACTCCTCAACCGACGGTACAAGGAAGATCGTTTCACAGAAAGCGATCATCGATCCGAGGATCAAACTGGTTGATGGGGGCGAGCGGCAGGAAGGCTGGGTGGGCAAAAGCTGGCCGTGCTGGCGAGGATACACATACGCCGCCGGGCCTCTACTTCTGTTCGTTGACGCGGACTCTCAGTTCGGGCCGACGGCTGTGCAAGAGGCTGTTGGCTACCTCCTATCTAAGAACTACGACGTGCTCTCGATCTCGCCGAGGGTCAAGATGAAGGGAGTCTGGGCGAGCGCGACCCTCCCGCTTGTTTCCGGCGCGATCGACCTGCTCTACCCCATGACGAAAGTAAATGATCCTCACAATCGCAGAGCGTACGTGTTCGGAACGTTCATACTCATCAGGCGCGGCGTCTACGAGGCCATAGACGGTCACAGGGGCGTCAGGGCTCTGCTCGTCGAGGACGCCGCACTGGCTCAGGCGGCAAAATCAAAGGGATACGCCCTGCGCGTGGAAATCGGGACGGAGTTTCTTTCAACGGATTGGGAACACGAAAGATCAAAAATATACAGCGGGCTGGAGCGAATCACGTCTTCTTCGATAAAGAGCTATGGGCTTGCTTCAAACCTCAACGCGGTTCTGTTGTTCTTCATTGCGATTTATCCAATCCTGTTTCTCCTCGGCTTTGCAATCGATCCAAATGATGAGCTAATTGTTGGAGCGATTGCGAGCATCCTCAACGTGGTCTTTTTCTTGACTATTTTTAGCACCGAGACGAAGCTCATCGCCGAATCAGTTGGTGTCGCACCGTTCCTCTATCCTCTCGGGGCGCTGATATTCATGTCCGCGATAATTACGACGTCGATCAAACTGAAAAGAGGAGCCGGAATACAATGGAAGGATAGATCATACAGGCAATGACTGAGCGGGGGAGAGTCAGAACTCAAAACTGGGTCTACTCTTGTTGTTCATTGCTGATTCTTCCTCCTCTTCCATGTCCTGCCTCAGGATCTGGCTTTTCTTCTCTTCCTCCTCGACCACAATGTTTGACCATTCCAAATTGCATCTTTCGCATTTGAAGCGAACAATCAACCCGAGACCCTGCAATTTTTGTTGATTTTGAATCTCCCACTTGTGGGTTGCGAGCGCGCGTATGAATCCCAGAGAATCCCCTTTGTTGTTATTGATCACATTCGGACTGACGCAAGATTGTTTTTCCATGAGGTAAGAAGATTCACTTCTCTGGGCGGGCAAGAAGGAAAGTGTAACACCCGTAGGCGCTCCAAAGCCAAGGATTAAAAAGTTATCATCTCCTTCCAAGCCCCGGAATCTACCATCAGCTATTGCCTTATAAACCGCTTCGGGTGCTTGCCTATCCTCAACAGAAAAACTCGTCAAGTGGACTAGAGATGCTTTTTTGGGCCAGATTAGTTATGAAATAACAAGAATCTAACCAAACTTGGACTTTATCGCGGCGACAAGGTCTGCCATCACCTTCTTCGCGTCTCCGAACACCATCATGGTGTGCGGAAGATAGAACAACTCATTGTCCATCCCGGAGAAACCTGGATTCATCGACCTCTTGATGAAAACCACCGTCCGTGCCTTGTCAACGTCGAGTATCGGCATTCCGTAGAGCGGAGAGTCTGCCTTGGTCCTCGCCGCCGGGTTTGTCACGTCGTTTGCTCCCACCACGATCGCCACGTCCGTCTCGGGGAACAGCGGATTGATCCTGTCCATCTCCCACAACTGCTCGTATGGCACCTGAGCCTCGGCCAGGAGCACGTTCATGTGTCCAGGCATCCGTCCGGCGACCGGGTGTATGGCGTACTTTACGTCGATGCTCTTGGACTCGAGTAAATCTGCGAGCTCCTTTACGACGTGCTGGGCCTGGGACACCGCCATCCCATAGCCAGGCACGAAAACCACCGACCTGGCGTTCTCAAGGACGGTTGCAACATCCTCAGGTGTGTAGCTCTGGACGCTCCGCCCCTGCTGAGCCGCGCTCGATGATTCCGTCAAGATCTTGGCACCGACTCCACCGAAGAGCACGTTCAGGAAGGATCGGTTCATCGCCTGGCTCATTATCATAGCGAGTATGAACCCGGAAGATCCATCGAGAGACCCGGCCACGATCAGGACTTTGTTGTCGAGCACGAACCCGAGCCCAGCGGCAGAAATCCCAGCGTAGGCGTTCAGTATCGAAATGACGGTGGGCATGTCCGCGCCGCCGATCGCCATCACGAGCAGGAATCCGAAGAGTAGCGCGAACGCCGCCATCACGGGGAGGATGAAAGAATCGGCGGGGTTGAGTATGAAGTAGACGGCAAGCGCGATTGCAATCCCAAGCGATGACAGGCTGACGTATATTCTCCCCGGATAGATCAGCGGCTTGCCAGGGATCAGGCCCTGCAGCTTGGCGAATGCAATGCAGCTTCCGGTGAACGTGAGGAAGCCCAGGATCATCTCCGCGGACAGAACTGAAATCGAGAACGTGTCTATGCCAATAGCTCTATTGTAGTATTCGGATGCGCCGACGAGCGCGACGGCGAGAGACCCAAAAGCGTGTGACATCGCAGTCCTCTGGGGCACCGCAGTCATCGGCAGTTTTAGAGCAATAAGCATACCAACAATCGTGCCGACGATTACAGCGCCCACGAGCAGGTCGATCCTCTGAATCTGGTAAGCAAGGAGAGTTCCCCCGACTGCAAAGATCATGCCAACGACCCCCGCCCAGTTCCCCCTCTGCGAGGTCTTTACCTCGCTCATCCATCTAAGCGAGAGGACGAAGAGCACTATGGCTATTACGTAAAGGTACGCCACGAGCAGATCGTTCATGCCTTGGCGGACCCCTTCCCATTTTGTTCTTCACCTTTCGCCGACTTTTTCCTGCCTCCGTTGGGTGCAAACATGCGAAGTATGCGTCCAGTGATCATGAACCCGCTGACTATGTTCGTGGCCGAAAGCGCGAGCGCGATTGTGACGAGAATCAGGATAAAGTCGTTCTTCGGCTCCGCGAGCACAATCAGGGCGGCCACGATCGACACCGAGGAGATTGCGTTTGTGAGCGCCATGAGCGGTGTGTGGAGCAGCCTCGAGACGTGCCGGATCAACTCAATTCCGAGGAACGTGGATATCAGGAAAATCAACAGGTTTACAGCGAGATCCGCCTGCGCTGCATCGCCGCTCATTTCTTCATGACCATCCCCAATAGGGCATTCTTCGTGGGCTCGTGCAAGATTTCCCCCTTGTTCACGACGAGAGTTCCCCTGACAATCTCGTCCTTGAGATCAATGTTCAAAAGACCGTCCTTCATCACCACCGAAAGAAATGATGCAATGTTTTTGGAGTAAAGCTGGCTTGCCTGAGCCGCCATCATCGAGGGGACGTTGATTGGCCCGTGGATAGTTACTCCGTACTTCACGACGCTCTTGCCAGGCTCCGTCGCTCCGCAGTTGCCCCCCTGCTCCGCCGCGAGGTCCACTATCACGGAGCCGGGGCGCATCCCCCTAACGGCTTCCTCCGCCACAAGCAGCGGCGCCTTCTGCCCCGGCACCTGAGCTGTCGTGATCACGACGTCTGACGCCCTAATTCTCTCGGTGAGGAGCTCTTGCTGTCTCCTGTAAAACTCCTCGGACTGCGCCTTCGCGTACCCTCCGCTCGTTTGTGCATCCTTTACCTCAAGCGGGAGCTCGACAAATTTCGCCCCGAGACTCATCACCTGTTCCTTGACTACCGGCCTGACATCGTAGGCCTCCACGAGCGCCCCGAGCCTTCGCGCTGTGGCTATCGCTTGCAATCCCGCAACCCCGGCTCCCATAACAAGAACCCGAGCTGGCGAAATGGTACCCGCGGCAGTCATGAGCATCGGAAACAGCTTGGGCAGTGAGTCGGCCGCGATCATCACTGCCTTGTAACCAGAAACGGTTGCTTGCGAGGAGAGCACGTCCATGGATTGAGCCCTGCTGATTCTTGGCATGAGCTCCATAGCGAAGACCGTGGCTCGTCTAGCAGCGAGTCGGCTCACGGTTTCTAGGTTCGAGACAGGAAACAATGCTGAGATCAACGCGGATCCCTCCTTCAGCAGCTCAGCCTCCCTAGGAGAGGGACCCTGTACTTTCAGGACGATGTCGGATTGACCGTAGAGCGAGGCCGCGTCGGGAGCGATGCATGCTCCCTTTTCGATGTAGGCGGAATCGGCGAATCCCGCGGACTCTCCGGCCCCGTGCTGCACCAGAACAGAAACATCTTTGAGCCTTGAGAGCGTATCGGGAACCATCGAGACCCGCCTCTCACCGGTCGCGGTCTCCTGGGGGATTCCGACGACCGAGGCAATCTTGCTTGCCGACAATATAACGCCGAAGGAAGGAAAAATTGGTTCAGTTTAATCTTTTGCACTAATTCACAAAAAAATGATTCCGCCTCGGCATTTTTAATTCAACGCCAACGAGGGGGGATCGATTGGCCAACAAGGCCGCACGCGGGGATTGCAAGTGAAATGGCGTCTAGGATGAATTTCAGATTCAGTAGATACGCATTCCTCGGAATAAATTACGC
>Ga0070737_10003339_pt1 | contig 17528 bp, 12 predicted proteins | sample Coa_R1_10_FD_66438 | JGI IMG/M metagenome (GOLD analysis project Ga0070737, IMG submission 66438) | Surface soil microbial communities from Centralia Pennsylvania, which are recovering from an underground coalmine fire - Coalmine... | ecosystem: Environmental > Terrestrial > Soil > Unclassified...
GTCAACACGTCCGCTGACGACGCCACGACCACATCCGCCAACGCTGTCACAGCGGCGGCGTAGCATCACCAACCAGGAGCCTTCGTCCCGCGGCTTTTACACCGGATCTGGGACGCCACCGACGCCTCGTCCCTCTCCGCGACGGTCACAACGGGTAGCTTCCTTTTCATCGGTGGTGGTCCCCTTCCTGGTTCGGATGTCTTGGTGGACGCCTGAACACCTACCAGCCGGCAGGCATCAGGCGGGGGACCGCCACCTCAATTCCCACAAGCTTCGGGGCAACCTCGGCTGCCGAGGCCTCCGGATCAGCCCGAAGTACCGCCGAAGTCCGGTCAGCGAGCAGCTCGTGGCGTAGCTGCTGGAGCTGGCGGACGATCTTGGGCTCCATCTCGACGCCGCGCCATCCTCGCGACGCGCGGTCGAGAACTGCCCAGACGAGCGAGAGGCACGAGCGCTCGCCGGGAAGCCGGCCGATCACCTTCACACGCCTTTTCGTCTCACCGAAGGTTCGCTCGATGAAATTGGAGTGGCGGATGCGGTGCCAGTGCTCCTTTGGGAACCGCAGGTACGTAGTGAGGTGGTCGAGGTCGACGGTCAGGCACTCGACGGCGGCCGGGTAGAGCTTGGCCCACTTGGCGCAGAATGCCTTCACGCGCCGCCCCGCCTCTGCGACGGCCGCTTCGCCTGCCTCCTCGTCGATCCCGTTCCAGATGGCCCAGAAGTCGATCTTCACCTGGGCTTGGGCGTGCTTGGGGACCTTGGCGAGCACGTTCCTCTCGCGGTGGATGAGACACCTCTGGCGCGCCGAGTGGGTGAAGACGAGTTCGACGGTACCGATCAGGCCGGCCCCGCCGTCGGAGATGACGAGGAGCGGCGTTCTCAGCCCGCGGGCGGTCATCGACTGGAGGAACCCGCGCCAGGCATCGGTCGACTCCGTAGAGCCCGGCTCGATCGAGAGCAGCACCGGCTTGCCGTCGGTGGTGATCCCCCAGGCGACGAGGACGGGCTCGGGTCCCGCCCCGGGGTGCATCTTGAAGTGCGATCCGTCCAGGTAGAGATACTCGAGCTCGACACCCGACAGGTCCCTGCCCTTGAACGCCTCGAACTCGACCTTGATCGCCTCGCAGATCCGGCTGACCGTCGACTTCGACACGGTCGCCTCGTTCCCGAGCGCCTCAGCGAGCGCGGCCTCGACGTCGCGCGTCGACAGCCCCCGCACGTAGCCGGCGATGACGAGGGACTCGATGGCGTTGGTGCGGGTCACGCCCTTGCCGAGAAGTCGCGACGCGAACTGCTGGGTCGTGCCCCGCAGCTTCGGGCGATCGAGCGTGACCGGCCCGGTCGTGGTCTTGATCGTGAGCGGGCTGTAGCCGTTCCTCGAACCCTGGCGAGGTTCGTCAGCGCCGGCGCGCTGTTCGTAGCGGGTGCGACCGAGGAACTCGGTCACCTCGGCCTCGAGGGCGGTCTGGAGCAGGAGCCTCGTCGCCAGGCGGGCCACCTCCTCGAGCACCTGGCCGAGGTCGCCCTCGGAGGCGAACAGCGCGTCGATCTGTGCGCGGATGCGCTCGGTGGGTGATACTCGTGCAGTCACGGGTGTAGGTCCTCCTTCGTTGAACTGGTACTTCTCGAAGGAACCTACGCCCGCTGACATTTACACCAGGGGATGGACGCCACCCGGAGCCAAGTAGCGGCTTGCAACGCCTTGAGGCCGTGCGGCTCCGTGTGATCCTGCGAAGCAGCGAACCTCACACGACAGAGAGGGGCGGCGGCCGATACCGTTGTGACGTCATGACGGTGTTGTGGTACCACCACGTCATGGCAAAGAAGAAGACGACCGTCTACCTCGATGCCGACGTCCTCATGGCGACGAAGGCTGCGGCGCTCACGTCCAAGCGGTCGGAGAGCGCGATCATCGAGGACGCGCTGCGGTCGTACCTTCGCAGTGGCCACGGCGATGCGGCACGAGATGAGCTTCGGGAACTCCTGGAGCGTGTGACCTCGACAAGCGATCTTGACGAGGATGCAGCGCTCGCGCAGGCCGTAGGCGAGGTGCGAGCGGTGCGTCGGGAGCGTCATTCGCGATCGGTGCGTGGTGAGTGAGCTGCGTCGTGTTGTCTTCGACACGAATGTATTCGTAACGGCGGTCACCTCACGAGAGGCGTCTGCGCGCGGCTCTTGCTTGCTGCGAGAAGCGGGCGGTATCGCCTCATCGTCTCTCCGATGCTGCTCGACGAGGTCTCTGCGGTGCTCGCCCGGCCGAAGTTCCGGCGACATCTGAGCGTCGAGAACGCTCGTCGGTTCGTGGAGGTGATCGGGCAGCTGGCAGCAGTGGAGGACGATCCCCCGGAGGGAGATGGCCCCGTCACGGATGATCCCGATGACGACTTTCTCGTCGCTGACCCCACAGGACCAGGTCGTGGAACTCTGCGTGGCTCCTGCCGTTGGTGGCGACCCGGACGGTCGTAACGTGCTGGCCGGATGCGGTCTCACGCAGTTCCGGTGCGGCCACCAGGTACCCGATGAGGGTGACCTGGTTCACCAAGTCTCCCCGAGAGGGGCGCTCGTCCGGGCGACGGGCTTGTCCGTGCTGTTGGTCTTGTTGCTGCGCATTGTGCACCTCCATGCCGTGTGGACCGATGCCTCGGTGAAGAGCGGACCGATCGCCGAGCGGAGAGGGGTGACGTGCTTCGTCAGGCGTCCAATGACCACCCCGCAGGATCGAGGAAGCGGTCGATGACGTTGCGTGTGATCTGGGACACGTCGGCCTCGTCGTCGTTCAGGGCCGCGCACCAGGCCATAGTTCCGACCGCGAAGACCGCTCCACCCGACGGCTCGAAGCGGATGGTCATGTCGCAGTGGTACGGGGCCCGTGCCGCGCCGAAGAGGGCGGGGACGATCGAGTGGCCCTCGGAGCGTGCGAGCACATGGTGGTAGGGCGGCACGTCGGTGCCGGCGGCGTTGTCCCACTCCTGTCCCACCACCGCGCCTCCGATCCGGCCGTGCGCACCGATGACAGGGGCCGTGACACCGTCGAAAACAAAGGACGTTCGGGGGTCGGGATCGGGCAGCCGACGGTAGGGGCGCGACTCGTCGAAGCCCATCGTCACCGACTCGACGCCCAACAGCCCGATTGTGCTGCGTCCCGTCTGGGCAACGTACCCCCCGAGCTCCCCATCGCTGGCTAGACGTCGCTCAGCGGCCATCGTTGGCCAATTCCCACCCCAGTGCTCGATGCGGCGGTTTTCGGTGATCCACGGGCGCTCCCTGTCGAAGCTGACCCGGGTCTGAAAGCCGTTTCCGCCGAGATAGATCATGCGGCCGCCGCGTCGTATCCATCCGGCTAGCGCGTCGAACTCGTTACCGCTCACGTACTCGGGATGGGTGCCGGTGACAACGACACTGCACCGGTCAAGGATTGAGGGGTCTCTATCGAGCTCGCGATCGCTGACAGCCGCCCACCGGTAGCCGCTCTTCTCCAGCCACTCGACGAGATCAAGATCGCTGCAGTATCCCTCGTCGTGGACATTGTCGGCTCGGAGGTAAACGTTCGGGCGCCGATCCGAGACATGGCAGACGTCGGTCCCGTCGGCGTGTTGGTCGTAGTGAGACAGCCCCAGTTCACTCCATGCCATCAGGGTTCTGTCACCCTCTCCGATCTCGACGAGTCGATCGGAGACAGCCTCCTGGATGGGGTCTTCCCACCAGAATCTGGAATTCGCATAGGCCGTGTAGGTGGCGGTCGGAACGAGGAGGAGAACCGGCGTGGATACGTGCGACGGTGGCATCACGATCAGGGGCACATCGATCTCGTCGTCCCGGTGACGTACACGGAACGCGTAGAACCCGGAAGCGAGGTCGGGCACTGTTATTGCATGGGTGACGGGCCAGCCGGCGTCCTCCAAGGAGTCCGAGCAGAGGTGCACGGCCGCGAACTGATCAGGCGCGCGCCGCCAGTCCTCCGTGGTGCCGTCCCAACGTGACCCGCAGACGGCACGACGAGGGAGGTTGTGCCACGTGCCGTGACGCGCCCTTGGCCCTCGGTCGGTAATCGTCCACGCGGCGATGTCGACGGAGAAGTCCCACCAACCGACGAGCCGGTCCACGAGCTCCTGCGCCCCACAGGTATCGCCCGGTGTCGCTAGGTGCTGCGACTCCTCGGTGGACAGCGTGCCCGCCACAAGCGCCACCTGCTCCACACGCCCGTCGAAGTGATCCCGTGCGTCGGAGGGTCCTCCGACGCCAGTCGCGCCGATCACGAGCTCACCGGGCACTGAACGCCAGGCACCACCGGCGAACGTCGAGCGGTGAACGCGGTCCCCGTCCTCGCCGAGCACCGTCACGGAGAGGCTGGCCGCCTCGACGGTGGCCGTAACGGTGTGCCAGGTCCAAGGAGCGAAAGTCGCTCCGGGCAACTCGATCGTGGAGTACACCCCGCCCTTACTGGTCGTAGCGGCTAAGCAGTCGCCAGGCTCAAGGTGAAGCGCTAGCCCTTCTCCGTGCCAGGGGTCGCCCCACGAGGCGAGGACCCCCCGGCGCTCCCGGGAGCGGGTGGAACAAAACGTCAACTGGAGCGTCACCGGACCATCGGCCGAGAGATCCCCGAGGGCCACACGTCCGTGCGCGCCGGGCACGACCCGCTGTGGAGACGCCGGACAGACCACGGCTGCGGCCTCCCCAACGACGAGCGCATCCGAGCGGCGTCGGGATTGAAGTCGAACAAGCTCAACCTCGACGGGGCCGGGGGCCGAGACGTGGAGAGTGACCTGCTCACCCGGGCGGACCGCCGTCGTGGAGGTGTAGGCCAACAACCTAGAGGGAGCCTCGGGCAAGGGAACGGGTGCTTCGTGAGGGGGGTCGGTGCCCGGCAAGGGCTGCCCGGTAGCCTCCGCCCAGCGGAGCCTGAACCCTAACCGCTCGGCGTCTTCAACGTCCGCAACCGTTGCGATTGGCCGAGGGGGTTCGCCTCGTTGGCGTGGTGCACTGAGCAGGACTACTCGGCCGTCGCCCGAACGTTGGATCACCAGGCGGGGCAGCCCGAGGTCACTGCGCAGCCGGCTCACCAGTAGCTGGAGCTCCTCGCTGTGCCGTCCTAGGGGCTTCGCCAGAAACTGCCAGGCGAGATCGGCTCGCGCCGGTTCGATCTCGCCCGGCAGGGTGTAGAGCCCAAGACCCGCCCGCTCCACCATCGTGGTCACGCGCGGCGTCGAGACCTCACTCACTTCGTGAGCGTCCAGGTCGATGGAGCGACGTAGCCGAGCGGATTTTGTGGCGTCGCACCTTCGAGCTTGTTGGAGATCGCGGAGACCTGGTTGACCGTGTTAGGCACCCATAGCACCGGCAGAAGACGCGCTACGTCTGCCTGATACCTGGCCCACGCGGCCCGTGTGGCCGCTGCGGTTGGAGCGGTCTCGATGGCAGCAATGTCGGCGTCGACCGTCGGATTGCTGAAGCTGCCGGCATTTACACCGCCTCCGGTAGAGAAGAGTTGCTCCCCCGTCGGGTAAGGGGCTCCCCAAATCCACGAAGGAGTACCCCACTGCACCGCCTGCCACTTGCATGTGGGTCCGCCGGTGCAAGCAGTCGCGGTCCCGACGACCTGCCCCTCAGTGCCCTGGCTCAGCGACACGGTAATTCCGGCGAGTGACATGGCAGACTTGAGAGCCTGCATCATGTTGCTGAGGTAGGGAAGGCCCGCCACGTACTGCAGGGACAGCTGCAGCTTCGTGCCGGCAGCGACGCCGGGTCCGCACTCGTCCGCCGACACACCCGGGTGGGTGCAGGTCGTCGTGCCGTTCGGAACGACATGCCAGCCGTGTGCGCGGAGCAGGTCGATGGCGTGTGAGGGGCTGTACGGATAGGGATTCGTGCGAGCCGCAGCCGTGGCGTACGGGTTCGAGGGCTCGATCGGCACCGGACCGTAGTCAGGCACTCCGGCTTGACCGAGGAAGCTCTTCAGATACGCCGGCTCATCGATGAGCGACTGCATCGCCTGCCGGACGTACAGCTGCTTGAGTGCCGGTCCAATTGTCGGGTTGTTGAAGTTGAGAACGATATAGCTAATCGACAGCAGTGGCCAGGGAACGAGGCGATAACCGGCAGCCGTGAACCTAGCGGAAGCCGAGAGATCCGAGACTGGAACGTAACCATAGGTCAGTCCACCCGTAGACAGCTCGTTTGCTTCCGCCGCATCCGAGGTGAACGGCTCCATGATGAATTTCCCGATCGTCGGCTTCTTACCGATGTCGTACTTCAAGTTCGGGGTCAGAACTGCGTAACCATCCGGGTCGTACTCGTTCAAGTGCCAGGGGCCGTCAACAACCTGCCACAGCTTGTTGGAGGTGTAGGCGTTGGTGTCTTTAGCCTGCCCAAGCAGAAAGGCGAGGACTTTTGCTGCCCCTGAGGACGTCAGGTCGAAGTTGCCGACCGCACCCGTTGATGACGTCTTGTCCCATGCTTGTTGGGGGAGGGGGATGATCTCGGAAAGCTGGGAGTCAGTATACCAGCTAGGCGAGAACGCCTTCGTCAGACGTAGCGTGAGGGACCTGGCGCTGTTGATCTGAATCGACCGAATGTTGGCCGGAAACTCGCCGGCAACAAAGCCCGACCAGCTCGACTCGTACGCCCGAGCAAGGTTAATAAAGAACTCGACGTCACGACTCGTGATGGGCGTCCCCTCAGACCAGTGCGCAGGCTTCAAGGTGATGGTGACGGCCGTGTCCCCGTTGCTGTAGACAGGTGGCTCTGCCAGGCTGAGCGACGGGTCAGGTGTGAGCGAGCCGCGCTGCCCAAACCAGTACAGCGGCTCCCACTGGAGGTACTGGAAGTCGACGTTGGACGGGAGGTCGACCGCAAGGGAGTTGAGCGGGAAAATCCAGTTGATGGTGCCGGAAGACTGGTTTTCGGCGAAGGTTACCGTTCCTCCGGTAGTTGGTATGCCGTTGCCGCCACCAGCAGTCGTCGAGCCGGCGCTGCAGGCGGCGGTGATGACTCCCATCACGATGGCTCCCGCTGCTCTGAGAACTCGGCCAAGGGCTCGTCGTAGTGGCATCTCTGCCTCCTCCTTGATTGGGACCATGGCTAGCGTTCGCGGAGCCGCACTTCCAGGGCCTCGCGCAATGCGTCGCCTATGAAGTTGAACCCGACTACGGTCAGCACTATCGCTAGGCCCGGGGGATACACGAGCCACCAATAGCCGGAGTACAGGTAGTTGATACCGTTGGAGAGCATGCCTCCCCAGTCGGCGGCAGGCGGGGGTAACCCTAGGCCAAGGTAACTCAGAGAAGCAAGAAGAAGAATGGCATCGGCAACTTGAAAACTCGCATTTACAACGAGCGTCCCGATGGCGTTCGGGATGAGATGGCGGAGGATGATCCGACGCCGCTTCACGCCAAAGAGCCGAGCGGCCCGCACAAAGTCGCGCTCCTTGAGCACCAGGACTTCGCCTCGGACCAGCCTGCTTGGTATGAGCCAGGAGACGATCGACACCACGAGAATGAGCAGCGGGACGCTCGGTTGGTGAATGGTCGCCAGAAAGAGCAGGAGGAGAATTGGAGGCACTGACAACAGGGCGTCGACGACGCGCATCATCACACTGTCGACCCACCGGCTGGCAAACCCGGCGATAGCCCCCCAAAGGGCACCGAACGCCGTGGCAATAAGGGCCGCCGCCACACCCACCTCGAGCGATGACTGGCCCCCCACCATCAGCCGGCCAAGCTCGTCGTAGCCGACGTCGTCGGTGCCGAGCGGGTGAGCCGCGCTGGGCGACAGGTGCACCTGGTTGAGGTGAGTGTGAACCTGGTCGGTGTGATACACGAGCGGTCCGACGAAGCAGAACAGAGCCATCCCGACGACGAGTAGCGTCCCCAGCACCCCGAGCCGGTTGCGTAGGAAGGCGTGAAGCGCAGCGCGAAGGTTCCGCCCCTTCTGCGGGATTACATCTTCGTCCGGTGGTGCGTACGCTGACGGAAGCAGAGTTGTCATCGGAGGCGCACCCGGGGGTCGATGGTGGCGTACAGCACATCGGCAAGGAACGAGCCGATCACCGTCGCTACCGCCACGACGAGCGTGACCCCCAGGATGACGGGATAGTCCTCGTCCTGAGCTGCGTTCCACAGCAGAAGGCCCATTCCGGGGTAGTTGAACACGGACTCCACGACCACGGCTCCGCCGACTACGACCGGTAGCGTCAGGCCAACGAGAGTGACTACCGGCCCGACCGAGTTGCGAAGGACGTGGCGCCAGGCAAGATCGATCTCTTTGAAGCCTTTCGCGCGGACAGCTCGCACCCAGTCCTGGGTGAGCGCCTCGATCGTGGAAGAGCGGATGTAACGGCTGAACAGGGCAATTGTGACGAGAGTGAGGGTGATGACCGGTAGGGCTATGTCAGCTGGATCCGCGATGAGTTGTCCGAGAGATGCCTGAGGAACAATCGGCGGGAAAACATGGAGCTGAACGGCGAACAGGATCACGAGAATCAGGCCGAGCCAGAAGATCGGCATCGAGTAGAACACGAAGGACAACCCCGTGGCGAGGTAGTCAACCAGCCGGTTCCGGCGAAAGGCTTGAACCATTCCAATGGGAATAGCCAGCACGAGCGCAAAGAAATTCGCTAGCCCCACGAGGAGGGCGGTGCCCGGAAGGCGCTGGCCGATCAGCGTCCTGACTGGCTCGTTGAGCTTGGCGGAGAATCCAAGGTTGCCCCGGAGGACGTTACTGAGCCAGCGGATGTACTGCACCACTACGGGCCGGTTGTAGCCGTACTGGCGATTGAACGCCGCGATCTTGGCGGGCGTAGCGCGGTTGCCGAGCATCGCACGAGCAGGCCCCCCCGGAAGCAGATGGATCATGACGAACACAATGATCGACACGCCGAAGAGCACGGCGATTGCCTGGCCGGTGCGTCGCAGCAGGAACTTGCCCACGGACGGCTACTTGCTCAGCCACCAAAGCTCGGGAGTCAACGTCAGTCCGTCCACAGGTTGTGGGACGGCACCATGAAGCCTCGTGCTGATGGCGGAGACCTGCACCGGAGATACTGGCATGAAGAGCATCGGTAGCTGCTCAGCCGTGTAGTTCTGCCAGCTGTTGAGCGGCCCCTGGCCAGGCTCGGTCGTCGTAGCCTTGATCAGTGCGTCCATCTTCGCGTTGCTGTAACTGCCGAAGTTCCCTACGGCACCGGTAGCGAAGGCGACCTCTCCTGAAGGGTAGTTGTCCGGCGAGAACTCCCAGCCGTTGCCCCAGTAGGCCATACCCCACGAGCAGTCCGACTGGTTGGACGAGCAGGGAACAGCTGCCGCATACACCTGCGCCGCGGGCTCCTCAGTCAGCGTGAGGTCGATGCCCGCCTGCGAGAAGGACGACTTGAGCGCCTGTGCTTCCTGGCTGATGGTGGCGACCCCGGCGGCGTACACCATCGTGAGCCGCAGCTGCGTGCCGGCCTTGATCCCGGCACCGCACTGCTGGCTCCCGACGCCAGGCTGCTCGCAGACAGCAACGCCACCCGCGCCTTGCCTCCAGCCGTGGCTTCGAAGCAGTGACTTTGCGGCAGCCAGGGAGTAGCGGAGAGGCCCTGCCTTGACAGTGGTATCGACGTACTGCGTCGATGGGCCGTTCGGAATCGGCCCGTTGTCCGTGATGCCATATCCATCGAGCACTGCAGACTCGAGTTGGCGTTCATTGATCAAGCGCTGCATCGCCTGACGAATATACGTCTGCCGGTAGAGTGGCCCCTGGACCGGGTTATTGAAGTTCATGGGAATGATGTTCATCGACCAGAGGTACCATGGGACAATCCGGAAGCCTTGACTTTCCAGGAGTGCCTTCTGTCCGAGGTCACTAATGGGCACATATCCGTACGTCAATGACCCGTATCGAAGGGCATCATACTCAGCTGACTCGGACGTATATGGCACCTCGATGAACTTCGCCAGCGCGGGTTTGTGACCGAAGTAGCGCTTGTTGGGGACGAACACCGCGTAGCCGTCGGGGTTGAAGCTCGCCAAGTGCCAGGGACCATCCACCACCTGCCAAAGGCGGTTCGTGGCGTAGGTGTTGAGATCCATCGACTGCGCGTTGAGGAACTTGTACACGGCCCGCGCTCCAGACGGCGTCTCGTCATAGTTGCCGATTGGGCCACTCGAGCGCGTCTTGTCCCAGACTTGCTGGGGGATCGGAACGATCTGACTCAGCTCGTTGAAGGTGAACCACGTCGGGTTCACCGTCCCCGAAAGGTCCAGCACGATAGTTGATGTCCCTTGCGTGGTGACGGAGGTAACGTCGTCGGGGAAGTATCCGGGCGCGTATTCACCCCAATCGTTCTTGTTGGCTCGAAGGAGATTAATCCAGAAGGTGACGTCCCTTGCTGTAAGTGGCATTCCGTCGGACCATTGCACTGCCTTGAGGTGGATAGTGACCTTGCTATCGTTGTTGCTATAGACAGGTGGATCTGCGAGAGAGAGCTGTTTGTTCAGGACTACGTTGTTACCCTGTCCGAAGAAGTACAGTGGTCGCCACATCAGGTTCTGAAACTGATTGATATTCGACGTGTTGAAGTACTGCAGGGCATCGAGCGGGAAAATGTAGTTGGGAGGCGAACCTGGAGCCTCAGCAAAGGTGACCGTACCGCCGACGACGGGCTTGCCTCCGGCCGTCGATGATGGGGTTCCGGTCGTAGCGCATGCGCTGGCGCCAGAGGCCAGGGCGACGAGCAGAAGGTACGCAGCCGTACGACGAGATTTCATGCTCAACCATCCTCACGACGCTTCTCGAAGCGCCTGCTTGTGCTGCGACGCCCAAGTAGCGGCGTCGCCAGGACCTCCCCGGCTGGTTGCCCAGCGCTGCACCTGCGTAGCAGGTTTAGCTGTGCTGAATAGTAGCGGAGGGGGATGGAGCTGTCAACGGGGACGGCTGCTCCCTGGTGGTGTCGGTTTCGTTCCCGAGAGCCTACGAACCGACTGCTCAGGGGCGGGCACGGTGGCCCACGTTCCTGGACAGAGCTCGGGAGACGATGTATGTTTTGGCTATACGTACAGCACGCTCTGGAGGACGGCACGTGACGCCAGGGGGCACCAGCCGAGCGGACCGGATCAGCTCCGGGCCAGAGATTGGGCAGAGCCCACCGACGCCAGCGTTGCAGATCGGACCGAGGCTGCGGCGCGCCCGGCTCGCCAGTCACCTGACCCTTGAGGACGTCGCGCGCTTGACGGGCCTGACTAAAGGGTTCATCAGTCAGCTCGAACGGGACATGACGTCAGCGTCAGTGGCGTCACTTGTCAAGCTGTGTGGCGCATTGCACATCAGCGTCGGCGCGTTGTTCGAGCCGGCTTCCACCTCCCTCACCCGCTCGAAGGAGGCGCCGTGCATCAACTTCGGCGGCACTGGCCTGCACGAAGTGCTCCTCACCCCGCGTGGCAGTAGCGATCTTCAGATCATCCGGTCGGTCATCGAGCCGGGCGGTGGGAGCGGCGACGAGCCCTACGGGCTCGACACCAAGACGGAAGTGGCTTACGTCCTCGAAGGCGAGCTCCTCGTGGCACTCGATGGAGAGGAGTACTTGCTCGCTGAGGGCGACACTCTCACGTTTTCTGCTCAGGTGCCCCACGCCTGGCGCAACCCCTCCAAGCGGCACCGCGCGGTCGCCTTCTGGATCCTCGCTCCGAGTCCGTGGTGAGTTGCGTGCACACTCCTGATCTGGTCGGGACCTTTGCCGTCGACGGCGGACCGGCCGTGCTCGACCTTCGGAATCTGGAGACGACGATCAAGCTTCGCTCGGGAGTCGTTCGAGCCGTCGATGGCGTCAGCCTGACCGTCCGAGCCGGTGAGATGGTGGGCCTTGTTGGCGAGTCCGGCAGCGGTAAGACGATGACGGGCATGTCCATTGTGCAGCTTCTTCCGCCAGGAGGCGAGATCATCGGGGGCGAGGTTCACTTTGCAGGCCGCGACCTAGTGCACGCGTCGTCCGACGAGTTGCGGCGCATTCGCGGAGGCGAGATCGGGGTCATCTTCCAGGACCCCATGACCTCTTTGGACCCGACCATGCCGATCGGTCGGCAAGTCGCCGAGGTCTGGCGACTTCACCGTGGCGGCTCCCGCGCTGAGGCCCTTGTTCGAGCCGAGGAGATGCTCAGTCGGGTCGGGCTGCCGAACCCGCGGCAACGTCTGCAGAGCTACCCCCACCAGCTGTCAGGCGGGCTCCGCCAGCGGGTGATGATCGCAATGGCGCTGGTCTGCCGACCGAAGCTCGTCATCGCCGACGAACCCACGACAGCGCTTGACGTAACCATCCAAGCGCAGATCCTCGATCTACTGGGGCAGTTGAGGCGTGAGCTGGACGTTGCCGTCCTGCTGATCACCCACGACATGGGCGTCGTGGCCAATCACACGGACCGCGTCGCGGTGATGTATGCCGGCAAGATCGTCGAGGAGGCTGCGACAACAGAGCTGTTTAGCGGTCCGCGCCACCGCTACAGCCAAGCACTACTCGAGTCGATCCCGAGACTCGCCCAAGACCGATCTCGGCGGCTGTATGCCATCGGAGGCCTTCCGCCAGACCTGTCCCGCGAGCTGAGCGGTTGTAGGTTCGCTGCGCGGTGCCGGTTCGCCCATGAGGACTGCACATCGACTGAGCCGGCGCTCACTGGCGACTCCACTCACCGCTTCGCCTGCCTGCACCCAGCTCCGGTGGGAGAGACGCTGGTCGGAGAGAACGGGACTACGACCTCTGTGGGCACGGCCGAGGCAGCCGATCTCGTGGCATGTGAAGATCTCACCAAGGAGTTCCCGTTGAGCCGGGCCCTTGTGCCGGGGCGCAAGAGCCCCATCGTGCACGCCGTATCCGGCGTAACGCTCTCCATTCGCACAGGAGAGACATTCGGCCTCGTCGGAGAGTCCGGCTGCGGAAAGACGACCCTCGGGCAGATGCTCGTCGGACTGGAGACGCCGACCTCTGGACGTGTCATCTACGACGGCGTCGACCTCGCCGCCGGCCGCCGCAAGGACCGCGCCAGGCGTCAACGCGAGCTCCAGCTGATGTTCCAAGACCCCTACTCGTCGCTCGACCCTCGCATGAAGGTCGGTGCCATCATCGCCGAACCCCTCGTGGCTCAGCACGCTGGTGATCGGTCCTACCGGCGCACAAGGGTGCTCGAGCTGCTCGACCAGGTCGGACTTCCGTCATCGGCTGCGGATCGATACCCCCACGAGTTCTCCGGCGGCCAGCGCCAACGAATCGGATTAGCACGTTCACTCGCCGTGAATCCGAAGCTCATCGTCGCTGACGAGCCGGTCTCCGCTCTCGACGTCTCGATCCGCTCTCAGATCCTTAACCTCATGCGTGATCTGCAGCGCAGCCACGGCCTCACGTACCTCGTGATTTCGCACGACTTGTCGGTCGTGCGCTACCTTGCGGACCGCATTGGTGTGATGTACCTCGGGTGTTTGGTCGAAATCGGGACGGCCGCGGACATCTACCAGCGGCCTGCCCACCCGTACACCGCAGGCCTGCTCGCGAGCGTGCCGGACCCTGACGCCGAGCACCAGGGCCGTTCGAGCGTCGAGGGCTCACGCATCGGCGGCGAACTGCCCTCTGCGGTAGATCCTCCCTCGGGGTGCCGCTTTCGGACACGTTGCCCCCGGGCAGAAGGGATCTGCGCGGAACTTCAACCCCGCTACACCGCGTTGGGATGCGACCACCGCGTTGCCTGCCATTTCCCTCTGCAGGTAGCGCGCCCCACGCCCGCCTTGGCTGGAGAAAGGACCGACTGATGGGTGTCGAGGAGATACGAGCGATCCGAATGGGTGAAGGTGCCGTCGTCGAGCCGCAATGGCCCGAGGGTCACGCGAGCCCGACCTGGTCCGAGAGGGAGTATCGCAGCTTCGCCGATGCGACCGGGGCCCTGTTCGGTGGTACCTGGGAAGGTGAACCAGGGACATTGCACATGGATCCCTACCCGTACGACGAGGTCTGCATCATGCTCGCTGGTCGGGTCGCCCTCGTCGACGTCGACGGCGGCCGTCGAGAGTTCGGGGCGGGAGAGGCCTTCTTCGTCCCACGCGGCTTCCGGGGGACGTGGGAGACCTTGGAGCCGTCGCAGAAGATCTTCGTCGGTCTGCAACCGGTTGGCGAGCCAGCGTGACTTCCGCTCCGTTCGCCTGGTCGCCGCGTGGCTGGCCCTCCGAGCGGGCCTTCGCTACTGGAGATCCGGAAGTCTGGTGTTACACCGACCGGTTCTCCTACTTCCCTGGCGATACGGTGGCACTTCACCTGGCCTCCTCAGCTCCGAGCTTCGAGGTGGAGGTCACTCGCGACGGCGCCAGACCCGAGATCGTGTGGTCGAGGAGCGGGGTGACCGCCGAACGCTACGACCCACCAGAAAATGCATACGCCGTGGGATGCGTCTGGCCCGTCGGGCTGACCATCGACATCCCCGAGAACTGGTCCTCCGGCTTCTATATCGTCACCGTCCGAGCCGATGCTGGCGCCGACGTCTGGGAACGTGAGCACTTCTTCGTGGTCCGTGCCCCCCTGGAGCGTCGGGCGGAGATGGCACTCGTGCTCACCACCAGCACGATGCTCGCGTACAACGATTGGGGCGGAGCCAACCACTACCGAGGTCTCGGCGACGATCCCCACGTCGAGGGCTCCTCGCCCCGTGTCTCGCTGTTGCGGCCTGTCGCCCGGGGGATGATTCGAAAGCCGGCGGGTGCGCCGAGAGAAGCCAACCCGCTGTCGCTTCCCATGCACGCCCCACCGCGCTACCCCGCTTACGAGTGGGCAAGGCTGTTCGGTTACAGCCGACATCACGCCGACGCCTTCTGGGCAACCTACGAGCGCCCCTTCGCCGTATGGGCCGAGCGCGAGGGCTACCACTTCGACATGCTGACCCAACAGGACCTGCACCACGACCCTGACGCGCTTAGGGGCTACCGCTGCGCCGTGGTCGTCGGTCACGACGAATACTGGTCGTGGGAGATGCGCGACACCGTCGACGCGTTCGTCGGCAGTGGCGGCAACCTCTGTCGCCTCGGCGGCAACTTCTACTGGCAGGTCCGGTTCGAGGATGACGAAACGGTCCAGTGCTGCTACCGGGCACCGGCACTCGACCCCATCACCCCTTCCCAACCGCAGCGAGCGACGACGGCCTGGGAGGCGCTGTCCCTAGCGCGCCCAGGAGCATCGACCGTTGGCCTGAACGGGATGGGCGGCACGTACGCCCGCTACGGCTGCGCAGCGCCGCGCTCATCTGGCGGGTTCACCGTCTACCGCGAGCGCCACTGGGCGTTCGCCAACACGGACCTCTACTACGGCGATGTGCTCGGCGCCGCCCCAACCTTCGTGGCCGCCTTCGAGATGGACGGCGTCGACTACACATTTCGACGAGGACTGCCATATCCCACATTCGAGGACGGCGCACTTGCCAGCCTGGAGATCCTCGCGATGACCCCTGCCGTACGCGGTGAGGAAGACCGCTTCGGTGGTCGCGTCCCCCTCGGTGGACCGCTCGACGAAGGGGAGGAGTACAGGAGCACCATGGCAGCAGAGATTCCCACCTGGGCATCCGAAATGGGCAACCGCGGAGCAGGGATGATCGGAGTGTGCACGCGCGGAGCTGGCGAGATCTTCAACGGCGGCTCCACCGAATGGCCCCACGCACTCGAGGTCGGTGACCTCTTCTGTGCGCAGGTGGTCCGCAACGTCCTCGACCGCTTCGGCGCCCAGCGGTCATGATGAACAGCCGACACTACCCTCAAGCTGAAGTGCACGATCGAGCGTCTCGCGAGTCCTCCGCTCGTGCGGAAGTCTGGCCCACCCCCACAAGCGAGCGACCATGACCACTGATGGCATGTTCATGCCGGTCGGGCCACCCGACGGACGCAAGGTTCCCCGTTATGCCGGGCCGGACACTTTCGCGCGCCTCCCAACCCTCGACGCGGTCGGGAGGGCCCACGTGGCGCTGGTCGGCGTCCCGTTCGACTCCGGCGTCTCCTACCGGCCTGGTGCCCGCTTCGGTCCCCAGGCGGTTCGCGCCGGCTCAAAGCTGCTCCGTCCCTACCACCCGGACCTCCAAGTGCAGCCGTGGTTGACTCAGCAGATCGCCGATGCCGGTGACATCGCCGCCAACCCCTTCTCGATCGAGGATGCGATCGAGGCGATCGAGCAAGCAGCATCCGACCTACTCAGTCGAGCGGATCACGTGGTGGCGATCGGTGGTGACCACACCATCGCGCTGCCCCTCCTGCGCGCCACTGCACGTCAGCACGGGCCCCTCGCTGTCGTCCACTTCGACGCCCACCTCGACACGTGGGACACGTACTTTGACGCGCCCTACACCCACGGAACGCCGTTCCGGCGCGCAGTTGAGGAGGGCGTGCTGGACCTCGACTGCTCGGCCCACATCGGCATCCGAGGCCCGCTCTATACGACCCACGACCTCGTGGAGGATCACGACCTCGGCTTTGCCACCATCACGACCTCGGACGTCGCGGAACGCGGTGTCGCGGACGCCATCGCCCGGATCAAGGCCCGAGTCGGCGAACACCCCGTCTACGTGAGCATCGACATTGATGTGCTGGACCCGGCCCACGCACCCGGTACCGGCACACCCGAACCCGGTGGGCTGACCAGCCGCGAGCTCTCAGGGATCATCCGGGGACTCGTTGGATTGAACCTTGTAGGCGCTGACGTCGTCGAGGTCGCACCCCCCTACGACCACGCCGAGATCACCGCGCTGGCGGCCGCCAACCTTGTTTACGACCTCATCAGCCTCCTCGCCCTCGGGACCAAGGGTTGCACGGCTCCACCAGGGACTATCAAGGCGAGAGCTCGGGGAGGGAGTTGCTGACTGCCGAAGCGTGACCCGGCGCACGATGGCAGCGCATCTGCAGCGGAACGTACGTGGCGTCAGATCAGACCGGACTTCCGGAGATGGTCGGCAGCCGAAGGCTCGGCAAGTGGTCGCCACGACGCCATGTGTGTCAGTCGCAGCCCTACCGGCCTGGCTGATACACCCCGAAGGCCTCCCGCAGCACGTCGGACACCTCGCCGAGCGTGGCCGAGGCCTTGAGCGCGGCGCGCATGGGCACGAGGAGGTTCTGGGTACCCCTTGCCGCCGCCGCGACATCCGCGAGGGCGGCCTCCACCGCAGCGGCGTCCCGCTCCTGTCTCACCGCGCGGACCCGCTCGACCTGCGACCGCTGCAGGGCGGGGTCGATCGGGAAGACCTCAGGCTCCTCGGGCTCGTCCTCGGCGAAGCGGTTGACGCCGACGACCACCACCTCGCCGGAGTCGACCGCCTTCGCGTGCTCGTAGGCGGCCTGCTCGATCTCGTCCTGCAAAAAGCCCTGCTCGATGGCGGCGACGGCGCCGCCCATCTCGTCGATCCGGTCGAGGTAGGAGAGTGCGAGGCGCTCGACCTCGTCGGTGAGCCACTCGACGAAGTACGAGCCCGCCAGCGGGTCGACCGTGTCGACGACGCCGGACTCGTAGCCGAGGATCTGCTGGGTGCGAAGCGCCAGCTTGGCCGCCCGGG
>Ga0070737_10003340_pt1 | contig 17525 bp, 15 predicted proteins | sample Coa_R1_10_FD_66438 | JGI IMG/M metagenome (GOLD analysis project Ga0070737, IMG submission 66438) | Surface soil microbial communities from Centralia Pennsylvania, which are recovering from an underground coalmine fire - Coalmine... | ecosystem: Environmental > Terrestrial > Soil > Unclassified...
CCGACCTGGCGCCAACCTCGCAAAACAAAGCCGCCTTCAACGAGATGCGCAGCGATGAAGACGCCCATGTGCAATTCCTGATGGGCGCGTTGGGATCATCGGCGCGCCCCAAGCCCACATTCAAGGGATTGGAGCAAACCGACATCAATGCGTTCGCTAAGCTCTCGATGACGCTGGAAAACGTCGGCGTTGGCGCCTATCTGGGCGCGGCCCCGTCCATCAGCAGCAAAGCGTATCTTGCGGCGGCGGGATCGATTCTGACGATTGAGGCGCGACATGCGGGCTTCCTTGACGTGTTGCTGAAAATGCCGATCTCGGCGAACGGGGCCTTTGACAAGCCAATGACCCAGGCGCAGGTGGTCGCTGCGGCTGGCCCCTTCGTCGCCAGCGTCAACGGCGGCCCAGACCCCTCGGCTCCCTTAACGAGCGACGCTGACATTCTGAACTTCGCCCTGTTGCTGGAATATCTTGAGAAAGAGTTCTACGACATCAACGTGCCGAAGTTCTTCCCGTAGGCTGGAGAGTACCTATCCCCCTGCCCCTTTCCTATCGGTGGGGAGGGGAGAGCAGGTATCACAGCAGACGGCGCTCGCTACTGGGCGTTGTCTGCTGGTTTTTTGTGCGCAGCGGGCGGGCGGTTGAAACCGCGCCGAAGGGCTGGCGCCACGCGGCATACTTCCCCATTATCTCTGCCTATGACGTCGCCTGTCCACGCGCCTGCTGAAGCTGCTCCAGGTGTTCCGCTTTGTGTCCAACCACATAGCGGTCGAGATAGACGACCATTGGCTCCTCGCCAAACTTGCGGTTGTTGATCGTGCGTTTGAGGTCGGCGTCTTGCAGGCGCGCCAGGGTCGCAGCCATCGCGGCGAATGCCTCGGTGATGCGGGCGCGCAACTGGGATAGCTCTTTCTGGGGGGCTTCGGCCACCGCTTGCAGCCGTCCCGGATACTCCTTCGTGCGGCCAATCTCTGTACCGGGCGCATCTAAATCTTGCGCCAGGTCTGCGGCGAAGAACGCGGGAAACTCGCCAAGATGGCCGAGCAGTTCGGCAAGTGTCCATTCGCCCTCGCCCTGTGGCGTATGCAACTGCGCCGGATCGATCTGTTCGATCTCGGCGAGCAGCGCACGGTCAAGTTCGGCGTTTCGCGTCCGCACGCTTTCCGCTGTGGCATAGGTTTCGGCTGGCTCGATCATTGGTTTTCCCCTTCGCTGCTGCGGCGAACAGCCGCTACCGGCTGGCCTCCGTCAAGTTTGTCTGGCTCAGTGTACGCCCCTGCACGCTTCATATGCAAGATGCTTCCATATCTGGTTTGTGGTAGTTCTCATCAGCCGATTTGCGACTATTTGCCACGCCGACGTGTGTATGAAGCGTCATGCGCCGAAAGACGAGCCGCAGCGCCACGTTGCTCCACTTCCAAGGCCGCTTGCGTCTCCGCTGTACGCCAAGCGTCACACATAAAAGGAAAGCATGCGCATGGCAGTAGTGTATACGATCGAAAGAGGCCACTTATGGTTGTCATCAATCCACAAGCCGCAGCAGGGAGAGCAGAGAGAGCAGGCAGCGCAACGCTCATTGATGACGCTGCCACCTCCAGAGCGCATCGGACACACCTCGTGCGCGCATTCTTCTCAACTGTCATTGCCGTCGTCTGGCAGCGCCGCGCTGGCGCAAAATCCCTACCAGCGCCCTGGCGAGAGATCGCCATCGAGCGTCCGCAGTCTCAAGTAATTGCGGCGGCTGGCTGTGGCGCCACAGCCGCCACTGTAGAAGCATTTGAGCGGTTTTTCCAGCAGCACAACGCCGAGATCGTCGGCTATCTCTGGCGCATGACCTGCGACGAGCAGGCGGCGTATGACCTGACGCAAGAGGTATTTGTGCGCGCATGGAGCCATTTCGCCGAGGTCAGCGGGTTTGAGCGCCCCCGCGCCTGGCTATTTCGTGTGGCGACCAATCTGGCGCTCAACCACATTCGCCAGCGCACGGCGTGGGGCAGGCTGACCTCTCCTATTTCGTCTCTACTGTCCCCTGGCGGTGAGGCGGTGCCTACCGAGCCATCGGGTACAGCGCCAGCCATCACCTCGGCGGATCATGCGGCTGCGATAGCCGAGCGCGACGCCATCCGGGAGGCGTTGCTGGCGCTGAAATCAGGCTACCGCGCGGCGCTGGTGTTGCAGGCGGTCTATGGGATGACCTGCGCCGAGATCGCCGAGGCGTTGGGCGTCTCGCTCAGCGGAGCCAAGACGAGGCTTGCCCGTGGCCGTGCGCGCTTCCGAGCGCAGTATCTCCGCAACGAGCGGGATGCTGAGGATGATCTCCAACAAGATGACAAGGAGGATGACGCATGACGCACGCTGATTCCTTCACCCGTGACCTTTCCAACCATTCCCATCCCTCGTTCGAGGCGCTTTCGTCCTGGCGTGCGGATGGCCTGGAGCCTGATGAGGCGCAGGGCGTACAGGCGCATGTGGCAGGATGCGCACAGTGCCAGGGGATCGTCGCCGACTTCGCGACGATGGCTCAGGCGATCCGTCGGTTCGAGCCGGACGCCATGCTGGTGGCGCGTGTCGCCAGTATAGACGCGCGTCGGCTTGCCGATGTTGCTGTCTCCGATAGGCGCGTAGCCGCTATGCCTGGCGTACATGATGCTGAGACCAACGAAGACGATGAGTCTGACGAGATGACGAGGACACATCTCGACGGTACGTCAGTTCGGGGGAGAAACCTGCGGCCTGGGCGACGCTCGCTGCTAGGCGGCGCGCTGGCGCTGGTGGCTGTTCTCGCGTTGAGCGTGGGCTTTCTGGCCGTCTTCCATGTCGCACAGCCAACACGGCCAGGCGGCGTGACAACCATCATCAGTGGCAAGCTTACCTGGCGCAGCGCTACGCTTCCACCAGGAGTATCCGCCAATACCTATGCGTCTGAGGATGACCAGGGCAATATCTCGTACCTACTGGTGGATAAGCCGACGCAGGTCGCCGGGGTGTGGGTCTCGTATGACTTTACCCAACACTGGAAGCGATTGCCTCTGCCACCAGTAAGCGCCAGCGCGGGAACGCCCAATTTGCGTATAGACGACAACGACGCATATAAGATTGTGCTGGTCTATACGCCGTCTCTCCGACAACATGCGCCGAACAGCGCACTGCCAACGGAGCAACAGTGGGTGATGTTTGATACACGCGCGTCACATCCAGTCTGGCGACAGGCGGCGTCGCTGCCCTTCGCAGCGTTCATTGTCAATCTAGCAAGCTGGCATACGCAGACGTATGAACTGTATGCGACATCTTCTGGCAACAACAAGCTGTTGGTCAGCAATGACCAGATGCGTACGTTTACGCCTGTCGTCACGCCGATACCCCCATCGCTGATCATCACGTTCTGGGTGCAGCGAACGACTGGCCAACTCATGATCGAGGGGCCATCAAGCACGACCACCAATGCGCCACTGCAATTTTGGTTGCTCGCGCTCACAGGCGCACACTGGACGTTGATCACCATCCCCTATTACACGCCGCTGCCTATCGGAGCGCCCGCCGCCAGCGCGCCCAATCCCACAAAGCAGCCAAAAGCATTGGCGATAACGGCCAATTACTTTGTGGCGCAGCCGAGCATAGGGACAACCTTCTCGATCTGCTCGTGGAGCCTCACACAGGATCCCAATACCAATCAGGGGACATCCTATGCCTGTAGCTGGGATAGCGGCAAGCACTGGCAGCGTCAGCCACAAACGACCGCGCCATGTCGGGGAATCCGTAATTGCCCTGGTGGTATTGGTTTGCAACCGCTGGCGATTAGCCCAACTGGCGAAACGCTTGCACAGGCATACTCAATAGGGGGGAAGCAGGATCTCTTCCTGTTGCCGAAGAACGCTACGAGCGAGAATGAGTGGGAGGATATCGGATCGCTCCCAATGACGTCGCTGCAAGGGTTTTCACTCGCCGTGGCTCCTGTAGGAGATCACTCGGTTGTCTGGGTTGCTCAACCCGGCAAGACGCCGTATATACAGTATTATGCAGTGATCCCGTAGGGGCTCTTCACCCCTATCCTGCTCCTTGCGCCTGCCATCTCCCACCCAATGGACAGCTTGTGCGTAAAGGTGTAGGATAAGGGCGTAGGGTGAGCGACACAGGCGCGACAGGGCGCTTGGGCTGGCGGATGTGAGCATTTGCCTGATCAGAGCGTACTATCCTGCATAAAGGCAAAGTGGTTGCTCTATCAAGAGTTGGCCTGCCCATCGCGTTTGCGTTGGGAAATCTACGGTGTCTGTGGCGGCGCGGGCGCCACAAAGCGTGTCGGCGCGCTCTGGCGTGTCATCCCGTTGTGAAGGGAGCTTGCATGGGTGGGCGCATAGTCAGGCCGGAACTTTCCATTGTGATTCCGGCGTATAATGAGGCGCGACGCCTGCCGGAGAGCTTTACGCGCCTGCACGCCTATCTTAGCAAGAAGCCCTTCGCCAGCGAGGTCATCGTGGTGGATGACGGCAGCACGGATAGCACGAGCGCCGTAGTGAAAGCCTGGGCGGCGCGCTGGTCGGCTGTGCGGCTGGTGGCGGGGCCACATCGCGGCAAGGGTGGGGCCGTGCGCGCTGGTGTGCTGGCGGCGCGCGGCGAGTGGATCGCCCTGGCCGACGCCGACTTCTCTATGCCCGTCGAAGAGTTCGACCACCTGCGCGACGCCAAACTTGGCGCATTCGACATCTCAATCGCCTCGCGCGAGGCTCCCGGCTCGCACCGCTTTGGCGAGCCATTTTACCGCCATCTGATGGGCCGCGCCTTCAACGCGCTGGTGCAATTGCTGGCGCTCCCCGGCATCGAAGATTCGCAGTGCGGCTTTAAGGTCATGCGCCGCGATGTCGCGCTCGATCTCTGCCTGCATCAGACGATTCAGGGCTGGGGCTTCGACATCGAACTCCTTTCGATTGCCCGCCAGCGTGGCTACCGCATTTGCGAGTCGCCGATCACCTGGTATTACATGGCGGGAAGTCGTGTGCGTCCCATACGCGACGCGGTTACGATGGCGCGTGATCTGCTGCGTGTGCGCTACAATCTGCTCAAACATCGCTATGAACGGCGGCTGGTCGCGTTGCCCACTGCCAGCGACTTGGGCCATCCCACCGATGATCCCGATGCCGAAGACACTGCGGAGGCGCACGACGCCGAGAACGAGGCTGAGGATCAGGCGGATGTGGCGGATGTGGCGGATGTGGCGGCGGGCGGCGCGGGCGCGCTCACTACCTTCGAGCTACGCGACGGGCGGTCGCCCAAGCGCGAGTAGAGCAAACGAGACGAAGAGCGAGGAAGAAGGATGTGACGCTATGGCAGAGTATACGCCGCAGGAGTTCATGGTGGTCTGCGCCGCCCGCCAGATTGGCGACGGCGAGGTGGTCTTCGTGGGAATGCGCCTGCCGCTGATCGCCTTCGCGCTGGCCAAACGCACGCATGCGCCACGCGCGGTCGGCCTCTTCGAGAATGGCCTTGTGCGCGATACCCCCTCGCGTGAGTTGTTGCTGACGATGGGTGACGCGCCCAACATTGCCGGGGCGGAATGGGCCACCCGCACAGGCGCGCTGATGGGTCTGATGGCGCAGGGTGTGGTGAATCTTGGCTTTGTTGGCGGCGCCGAGGTGGATCGCTATGGCAACCTCAATACCAGCCTGATCGGCGATCAGGCGCATCCGCAGGTGGCGCTCCCCGGCAGTGGCGGCGGGGCCGACATCGCATCGCTCTCGCAGCGATTGGCGATCATCATGGCGCACGAGCGCAAGCGTTTCCCCGAAAAAGTCAGTTTCATCACCAGCCCCGGCTATGGCGATGGCGGCGACTGGCGTCAGCGTGTTGGTTTGCCGCGTGGTGGCCCAGCCGAGGTGATCACTACGCTGGGGACGCTTGGCTTCGCGCCTGACACGCACGAGATGGAGCTACGCTCGTGGCGGCCCGACGTGACGGTTGACGACGTGCGCGCAAACACCGGCTGGGAGCTACGCAGCGCGCCCGACGCGCATCCCGCGCCCGCGCCCACCGCCGACGAGCTACGCATCATTCGCGAGTGTGATCCAGAAGGATTCTGGACACGTTAGACTACCAGGTGTATATTGTTGGGCAGAAGTCTTTCCCCGCCCTTTCATAGGCAAGGGGATAGGTTTGTCTGTAGAGTCAGAAAGGCAAATACCGATGCCCTGGTTTGGCTGGTTGCGCCGTAAGCGAGACACAAACACGACAGTCGTATTGGATAGGGGTGCGTTTCAGGTGATGGGTGGGCGCAAACGCTCGCTTGGCGTTCCCTATCTGATGCCAGCGGATCTGGAAGAGATGAACCGGCTGGATTTCCAGCACTATATGCTGCGCTATGCCCTCAAAGGGAACTATGCAGCGCCGATTGGCGATCATCCCACCAGTATTTTGGATGTGGGAACAGGCACGGGGCGCTGGGCGCGCGAGATGGCCAGCCTCTTCCCGGAGGCAAATGTGATCGGCGTGGATGTCAACGTGCCTCCAACCGATAGCCAGGCGAAGGGTGGGAAAGACGATCTCCTGCCACCCAACTACACCTTCGTCCCTGGCAACCTCTTTGAGGGGCTACCCTTCGCTGATGGCAGTTTCGATTTTGTCCATATGCGGCTGCTCATCATGGCGATCCCTCATGAGCAGTGGCCCCAGGTCATCCGCGAGTTGATGCGCGTCACGCGCCCTGGCGGCTGGGTGGAGTCCGTCGAGACGACCATTTTGCAGCAGGCTGGTCCGGCGATGAGTCAGATCATCAAGTGGAGTACCACTGTGCTAGGGTGGCGTGGTGTCAATTTGCTCGATGGAGAGCATGTCGGCGAGGTGATGCAATCGGCGGGGTTGGTCAATGTCGCCACGCAGCCGGTGTTTTTGCCCTGTGGAGACTATGGTGGGCGCGTCGGCAAAATGCTGGCGGCTGACTATATTTCGGGGGCAAAAGGCCTTGGTGGTGTTGTGGTCTCGCGTGGGCTGGCAAGCGCGGATGAGTTTGAGCAAACGCTTGCCGCAGCAGGGGCAGAGTTCGCCTCGCCCCAGGCGCGCTGTGTCGTGCCGTTTTATGTCGCTGTGAGCCAGCGCCCGCTCTGATCTCTGATACCTGGATAGCTGGCGCCGGATATGCGGCTTCCTCTCATATGAAGCCCTCTCGATAGAAGCTAGATACAGACTAGCGCCTGTCTTCTTCTTCAGGAGGGCCGAGTGCGTATGACACAACAAAGAAAAGGAGGCTGAATCCGTATGTCTATCGAACGTTGGGATCCCTTCCGTGGGCCACGTCCTCTGCGCGATCTGATGGATCGGTTCTTCCGTGAAGGGCTGGGCGGCCCAATGAGCGAGTGGATGGCTGACGCCGAAGGGTCTATTCCGCTCGATGTCTCGGAGAGCGACAATGCGTTTATCGTTCGCGCGTCTATTCCTGGGGTCAAGCCAGAGGATATTCAGGCGCAGGCGCACGGTGATCGTCTGACAATTCGGGCGCGCAAACAGGCTGAGCAGCAGCAAGAGGGTGAAAATTATTTGGTGCGTGAACGTAGCGCAAGCGCGTTCTATCGCACCATCACGCTGCCAGCGCCGGTGAACGCCGAAAACGCCGAGGCCACCTATGAGAACGGCGTGCTCACTCTGAAGCTGCCGAAAGCCGCGCCAGGGCGGCCGCAGCAGATCAAAATACAGGGCGCAGGCTCGAACCCACCCCTTCCATCTGGCGAGACGAGCACGGAGCAGAGCACGCAAATGTAAGTGGCGCCATCACCCATCCAGTGGCTCAAGCTCCACCAGCGCCTCGCCGCCAGGGACAACGTCGCCCGCCGCGTGCGCCACCCGGCGCACGCGCGCGGCGTGCGGCGCGACAATTGCATGCTCCATCTTCATTGCGCCTAGCACCACCACCGTCTGCCGCTCGGCAACCACGTCGCCCGCCTGCGCGTTCACCTTGATGATTGTGCCTGCCATTGGCGCGCGGAGTGTCTGTGCGCCCGTTTGCGCCTCACCGCCCTGCGTCGCCGTCTCCACATCCAGTGGGCGCGGCTTCGCCAACATTGTTACCGCGCCACGCCGCCAGACCAGTATTTCATAGTCGCGCCGAGCCAGATACAGCGTCTCGCGGGAACCGTCCTCTGCGCAGAGCGTCAGCGCATCCCCTGGGCCAGGCAGCCGTTCGATCAGCGCGCTGAGCGCCGTTGGTTCGCCTTCGTCTGATGATGTCGCCTCGCCAAAACGATAGGGCGCGTCATCTACCCAGGCGTGATAGGCGCCCGTTCCTGGCTGCGCACGCAACGTGACGACGCGGCGGTGGCCTGTGGCGTCCGTATAGATAAAACGCCTTTCGCCGCCTGCGCCCATCGCTGCGGCTCCCCGCGCCCAGGGGTTGAACGGCCCGCGCCGAGACGCGCCAGTGCTTCCGTTGGTGGCTGCGGAGGTTGTAGATTGGGCGAGCGTTTCCCACAGCGCGGCTGCTACCAGCGCCGTCTCGGTGTCCATCTGGGTCGAAGCTTTGCCGCGCGCCAGATCGTGTGTTTCGAGGAACGCTGTGTTTGTTTGTCCGGCCTGGAAGTCGGGCTCGTCGGTGATGGCGCGCAGCAAGGGGATATTTGTTGTCACGCCAAGCACGGCGAAGTGATCGAGCGCCCAGCGCAGGCGATCTATCGCGGCGGAGCGATCCTCTGCGCTGACGATCAGCTTGGCCAGCATGGGGTCATAGTTCATACTGACCTCGCCGCCCGCGCTCACTCCTGCATCCACCCGCACACCAGGGGCGAGTGGCGGCGCGAAAACCAGAATGCGCCCGCTGGACGGCAGGTAGCCCTGGGCGGGGTCTTCGGCGTAGAGCCGCGCCTCGATGGCATGGCCGCGCGGGCTGATCTGCTCTTGTGTCAGTTCTAGCGGACGCCCGGCGGCGATGGCCAGTTGCAGGTGTACGAGGTCAACGCCGGTCACCTGCTCGGTGATGGGATGCTCCACTTGCAGGCGGGTGTTCATTTCAAGGAAGTAGTAGCTGCCATCCTCCGCCAGCAGAAATTCGCAGGTGCCCGCGTTGTAGTAGCCCACTGCCTGGGCCGCACGCACGGCAGCCGCGCCCATCTCCGCTCGTAGCTCCGGTGTCAGCGCGACGCAGGGGCTTTCCTCGATGACTTTCTGTCGCCGTCGCTGGATGGAGCATTCGCGTTCGCCCAGGTGGATCATATGGCCGTGCATGTCACCGAGTATCTGGAACTCCACATGGCGCGGCGCGACGATCAGCTTCTCGAAGAAGACTGCGCTATCGCCGAACGAGGCGAGCGCCTCGCGCTGTACGCTGGCCAGCGCCTCTGCGAAGTCTTCGGGCCGTTCCACCGCCCGCTGACCCATGCCGCCGCCGCCTGCCGTCGCCTTCAGCAGAACGGGATAGCCTATGCGCGCCGCCTCGCGCTGCAGCGTGCGCAGATCGCGCGCCGTCCCCATGTAGCCCGGCACGGTTGGCGTGCCGACGGATTCCGCCGCGCGCTTGGCCGCCGTCTTCGATCCCATCGCGCGGATGGCCGAGGGCGGGGGGCCAATGAAGACAATACTGGCCTCGGCGCAGGCGTCAGCAAACTCGGCGTTCTCGGAGAGGAAGCCATAGCCGGGGTGGATCGCCTCGGTGCCGCTGGCCTGGGCGGCGGCGATGATCGCGGGGATGTTGAGGTAGCTCTCACGCGCAGGGGGAGGGCCAATGCGATAGGCGGCGTCGGCCAGGCGCACATGAGGCGCGTCGCGGTCGGCGTCGGAATAGACGGCGATGGCGCGTATGCCAAGCTCCTGGCAGGCGAAGATGAGACGCACGGCGATCTCGCCACGATTGGCGATCAGGACTGACGCGAACGGCTTTGGCTCGCGCGAGACGATTGGCGACGCTGCCACACACACCCCCCGGTGCTATAGAGTGAGACGCTCTTCTTTGCTGGTGATATTTCGATTATACAGCATACGGCGGGCGCATCCGGCAGATCGGCAAGTAGAACAAGGGTGAGCGCAGCAGCAGCGGGCGAAGTGGGCAGGCGGTTGAAACCGCGCCTCGTAGTCAGAAGGGGGCAGGCGGTTGAAACCGCGCCTAGGGGCTGCGCCACGAAGTCCGCCTACGCGGACTCCTCCCAGGCACATAAGAAGGCGCATGGCAGGTGTTGTCCTATGGACAAGCGGCTTGTAACCTCATATGTATTGCCACCGCATGTCATGTCATAGCCGGACACATGATACATATGGTAAGCTGTGTGGGAGCGCAAGAGCGCAGTATACACTATGCGCTAATCTTGCAGGATCACGTACCATCTGTACTGATAGGGCAGACTATCGTCGTACTTCACGAGAGCTTCCCACTCATCATCATCCTGGTAGACCGTGACTCTTTCGTTCTCCTGTAGTCCAAGTCGCCTGGCTTCTTCGTGCGAAAGGGCCGGCTTGCTTGCTCCAAGCCAGTTGAAATTCGTGTCGATCATGAACCGCTTCATATGCTCCTGATAACCTCCTACCCAACAATATGAACTGCATAGGGTGATCCCTGTGCAATGATGACTCCGCCGCACAAATCGTAGAATGCTCGCACGTCCTCCGGCGCACTCAACGGGGATTCTCTCTGTGGCTGCCCAGTTGGTGGGAAGACCGCGCAGTCAGGATCACTTGTCAGTCGGTGAATCAGCGTGATCAGGTTCATTGAGTCGTACTCCGTACAAAGGTTGTGGACGCTCATTCTCTTGCAGGATGACCAGAAGTAGCCAGCGTAGGCGGCTTTCCTTGTCACAACGACAGTACTCTCCCCTTCCCATCGATGGGAAGGGGCTGGGGGTTAGGTTTACGCCGACTGACGACACGGGGCCGCTCTGGAGAACGGCGCTACGGCAGAGGGCGCCCCATTTACCCCGGCCATGTCCAATTGCTGATCTCCGGCTGATCTTCGAGATGCTGGTGTGAGTAGGCCATCGCCTGGGCGATCAGGTTGTGCAGTTGGGTGATCAGCGCGGGGCCTTGTGGTCGGATGCGCGCGGATCGCTTGATCGCCTCTATCGCCAGGTGGTAGCGGCTCATCTCGTTAAGGATCACCATGTCGAATGGCGTGGTGGTCGTTCCCTGTTCGTTGAAGCCACGCACATGGAAGCGTTCCGCGTTGGGGCGTCCGTGGATGATCTCGTGCAGGGCGCGCTGGTAGCCGTGAAACGCGAAAACCACCGGCGCGTCATCAGTGAAGAGGTTGACGAACTGGCTTTCACTCATCCCGTGGGGATGGCGATCCGGCGGGAAGAGTGTCATCAGGTCTACCACGTTGACCACCCGCATCCGCAAGCCAGGCAGATGCTCGCGCAGCCAGGCCGCTGCGGCCAGCGTTTCGAGCGTCGGCACGTCGCCCGCGCAGCCCAACACGACATCTGGCGTTTCGCTGCTCGCCGTACCGGCCCACTCCCAGATGGAGGCGCCGCGCGCGCAATGCTCGATAGCCTCGTCCATCGCCAGGTATTGCAGGTGTGGCTGTTTGTCGCAGACGATCAGGTTGACGTAGTTGCGGCTGCGCAGGCAGTGATCCGTCACCGAGAGCAGGCAATTCGCGTCGGGCGGCAGATAGATACGCGAGACCGAGCCGCGTTTGGAGAGCATCACGTCAATCAGGCCAGGCCCCTGGTGGCTGAAGCCGTTGTGGTCGTTGCGCCAGCAGGTGGAGGTCAGCAGGATGTTGAGCGAGGCGACGGGCGCGCGCCAACTCAGATTCAGGCTGCCCTCCAGCCATTTGGAGTGTTGCACGGTCATCGAAGAGGAGATCATCGCGAACGCCTCGTAGGTGGCGAAGAGGCCATGTCGGCCCGTCAGCGTGTAGCCCTCAAGCCAGCCCTCACACAGATGTTCGCTCAACACCTCCATTACGCGCCCGCCTGGCGAGAGGTGATCGTCAATCGCCAGCGTCTCGCCGACGTAGCAGCGGTTTTCCACATCGAAGACGGCGCCCAGCCGGTTGGAGTTTGTCTCGTCGGGGCAGAAGAGGCGGAAGTTTGCCTGTTTGGCGTTCCGGCGAAACGTATCGCGCAGCAGTGCGCCCATCGGCGCGGTATTTTCAACTGAAGAGACGCCATGCCGCTCAACCGGCGTCGCGTAGTCTTGGAAGTCGGGCAGGTCGAGGTCAACCAACAGCCTGCCGCCGTTGGCGTGTGGGTTGGCGCCCATACGGCGGTCGCCTGTGGGAGCCAGCGCCGCAAGCTCCGGGAAGAGCCTGCCGCTCTCGTCGAACAGGCGCTCCGGGTGGTAGCTACGCATCCACGCCTCGAGCTGCGCCAGATGCGCCGGATCGGTTTTGACGTTTGGCAGCGGCACCTGGTGCGCGCGGAACGTGCCCGCCACCGGATGACCGTCCACTACTGCCGGGCCAGTCCATCCTTTGGGGCTGCGCAGCACAATAGCGGGCCAGCGTGGGCGCGTCGTGATGGCGGCGGGATCGCCTGTGGTGCGCGCCTGCTGCTGAATCGCGCGAATATGGTCATAGCAGACATCGAGCGTGGCGGCGAAGGTCTGGTGCATTGTTTCGGGATCGTCGCCCTCGACGAAGAAGACCTCGTAGCCGTTGCCTTCCAGCAGCGCCCGTACCTCATCATCAGGAGAACGGCCAAGCGCCGTGGGGCCGCTGATCTTATAGCCATTGAGGTGCAGGATGGGCAATACCGCGCCATCGCGCACGGGATTGAGGTAGCGTGTGCCTTTCCAGGAGCCTGCCAGCGGCCCCGTCTCGGCCTCGCCGTCGCCAACGACAGCCGCCGCGATCAGATCGGGATTATCAAAGACGGCGCCGAAGGCATGCGCCAGCACGTAGCCAAGCTCGCCGCCCTCGTGAATCGAGCCGGGGGTGGGCACGCTCACATGGCTGGGGATACCGCCCGGCGTGGAGAATTGGCGGAAGAGGCGCCGCATGCCGTCGAGGTTCTGCGTGATCTCCGGGTAAATCTCGCTATAGGTTCCTTCCAGGTAGGTGTTGGCCACAATCGCGGGGCCGCCATGCCCAGGGCCGACCAGATAGATGATGTTGGCGTCGCGCTCGCGAATCAGCCGGTTCAGATGGACGTAGATGAAGCTGAGGCCGGGCGACGTACCCCAGTGACCCAGCAGGCGCGGCTTGATGTGCTCCGGCTTGAGCGGCTCGCGTAGCAGGGGATTGTCTTGTAGATAAATCTGGCCGATGGTGAGGTAGTTCGCCGCCTGCCAGTACCGCTGGATCAGGCTCAGTTGTTTCTCATTCAAGCGTTTGTCGTGCGGTGGCGTCACGGTGTTTTCGCCCGGCGAGAGTGCATGGCCGCGCGCGACCACACTGGAAATGGCGACATCAAAGGGAAACGGCTTGTGTTCGGTGGATTGTGTAGGGTGCGCCTGACTCATAACGTCTTTATCCTCTCTGGCTTGGCTATCTGATGTGTGAAAGATCGAGTGTTTCGGCGGTGTAGCGCGCGATCATCATCTCCTCATCGGTGGGAATCACCCGCACAACGACATCGCTCGTATCGGCTGAAATGATCGGGGCATTGCTGGCATTGCGGTCGGCGTCAAGGGTGATCCCCAGAAACGCCAGCCCGTCGCAGATGCTCTGGCGAATAGGCGCCGCGCGTTCGCCGATGCCCCCGGTGAAGACGAGGCGATCCAGTCCGCCAAGCGCGGCGGCCAGCGCGCCAACTGTCTTGCGGGCGGAGTAGCAGAAGCTCTCGATGGCCTCTGCGCAATGGGCATCAGTTGGCGCGCGTTCCAGCAACTCCTGCATGTCGCCGCTGACCCCTGATATGCCACGCATGCCGCCCTGTTCGCTCAGCAGCGATTCAAGCGCATCAGGCGAGAGGCCGTACACGCGGGCGAGGTAGATCAACACACCTGGATCGAGGTCGCCCGTGCGGGTCGCCATCACGAGGCCGCCCAGCGGGGTGAGGCCCATTGTCGTGTCTATGCTCTGTCCGTCGCGCAGGGCGGCCATGCTGGCTCCGCTGCCCAGATGCGCGATGATCGTGCGCCCGGCCAGCGCGGCTGGCCCATCCATCCGCTGAAGCGCGTCGCAGATGTAGGCGTAGGAGATGCCGTGAAAGCCGTAGCGCCTGACGTCCGCCTCGAACAGGCGACGCGGCAGCGCAAACCGCTGGGCGACGGCTGGCATAGTGGCATGGAAGGCGGTATCGAAGCAGGCGACCTGTGGCACATCGGGCCATGCTTTGCCAACCGCCTCGATGGCGGCGATCTCGGATGGGAGATGGTTGGGCGCCAGGGGGATCAGCGAGCGCAACGTCTCCATCACCTCCGGGGTGATGCGCTGTGGGCTTTGATACTGCTGGCCGCCGTGAACGATGCGATGACCCACGGCGGCCAGCCCCTCAAATCTTGCTTTTGCCTCGGCGCCACGCGCCCAGGCCAGCAGATGTTGCAGCGCGGCTGCCTGCTCTGCCATCGCCACCCGCTCGTTCGTCAGCGATGCGCCGTTGGCCGCGCGTACGGTGAAGGTCGTCTCCTGGCCGCCAATGTCGTTCAGGCTGCCCTGCGCTTCAAGCGTCATCGTGGAAAGGGTTGGATCACCCGGCGCCTCGCGGTTGAGGCGATAGAGCGCGAACTTGAGGCTCGATGATCCGCTGTTGAGCGTGAGGATACGCAGAGCATGTGTTAGTTGTTGCGGTTGTTGTGCGCTCTCTGTCGTGTTCGGCATGTTCGGCATGTCTGGCTGGCTCATGGCGTGTGACCCTTCCTTCGTTTCTCTGCTGATCAGGCGTATTGATCATCTGTAACTCAGTATGTCTCGCAGCGAATAGGCAAGCATGTTGCGCGCCAGATGGCGTCTCTGGCGCTTCGTCGCGCTACGTCATCGGATTATACTGCCGAAGCCGCCTCTGCATCAGATGTTTCTTCGGTAAGCGGCAGCGTAAACGCAAAGATGGTTCCCTGTCCCTCGACCGAGTGGAACCAGATGCGCCCACCCTGGCGCTGTATCAACTCGCGACAGAGATAGAGTCCCAGCCCCACGCCACCGATGCCCAGCGCGGCTGCGTTCTCGGCGCGGGAAAAACGGCCAAAGATGCGATGCTGCTGATCGTCTGGTATACCGATGCCGTGATCGCGTACACGCACTTCTGCCATCTTGTCCATCCCGCCGGATTGTAGCTGTGTCTCTACTGCGCCGGTCACTTCTACCGTAATCTCGCCGCCCGCCGGACTATACTTGATGGCGTTGCTGATCAGGTTGCTGAGCGCCTGTTCGATACGCCCGCTGTCGCAATTAACGACAACATGCTCGGCGTCGCTCTGAAGCGAGATGGTGTGGCGCGTGGTGGTCACGCTCAGGCGCCGGATCACGCGCCGCGCCAGCGCCACCAGATCGTGCGGCTCGATACGCAGATGAAGGCGACCACCCTGCAAGCGTGTCACATCCAGCAGATCATCCACAAGCTCGACGAGGCGGCGCGTAGCGTCCTCAATGGTCGTGAGCGCCTCTTCCTCCCAGGCGGGCGGCGCATTGCCATTGGCTGCATGCTCGTTGCGAAGCTGGCGCGCCAGCAGATCGGTGTAGCCCGCAACGACCGCCATTGGCGTCTTCAGTTCGTGCGCAGCGATGGTGATGAAGTCGTCCTTCATCCGCTCAGCGTCTTTGATGGCGGAGATGTCCTGCAAGATGACCAGCGAAGCGTATTCCGGCTGCTGAAGCGACATTTCTTCGCCAGGCGCTTCGATCCCTGGCGGCTCATGCTTTCCTTGCCTCTGGGTTGTCCAGGTGAGCAGGGAGCTATCCAGCGCCACAACGTTGAGCATAACGGGTTGCGCTCGTCCGTCGGGTCGTTGGATGCTCTCCTGGTGGTGATGGATCGCTACGCCAGTGCGCGCCGCGCGCACCGTCGCCAGCTCATCTTCGGTGAGTTCGCGCCCCTCGTTGTTGAAGATGCGTACACCACTGGTCGCCAGGAACTCGCGCATGGGCATGCCAATGGGCCAGCGCGCCCCCCAGACCTCTTCCGCCGCACGGTTGGCCAGCGCCAGGCGGGCGTCGCGTCCGCGCGTGAGGTACACGCCACCAGGAAGTTCGTCCAAGACCACCTGGAGCAATTTGCGGCGCTCCTCGGCCAGTTGCAGCATGGTGTTCAGCGCCTCGCGCGCCTGGCGTTCTAGCCGCTTGCGTTCGGTCACATCGCGGATCACTGCCATGACACAGTGTTCGCCATGCAGCATGATTGGGCTGAGGCTGATCTCGACGGGAAACTCTTTGCCATCCTGGCGCACGCCGTAGAGTTCCAATCCTACCCCCATTGGGCGCACCCGTGGATGCGCGGTGTAGTCTGCGCGTAGCTGTGAGTGGCGCACGCGATACCGTTGTGGAATCAGTAATTCGATCTCAGCGTCAACTAGCGCCGCGCGGGGATAGCCAAAGAGCGTTTCGGCCTGCCGGTTGACCATCCTGATCGCGCCCTCTATCGAGGCGATGACCACGGCGTCGGGCGCGTGCTCGAAAAACTGCTCGAATGGGTTGTCGTCGTATGGCTCCTGGCGTTGAATAGGTGGCCGGGCAAGAAGCTGATCTTCCGCCGTGGAGGAATGTCTCCGTTTAGATGGGGTCTTCATCCGCGCTCCTTACTGACGCCTGCATGGAACTATGGGTGATCATACGACGCTGCGGATTTTGCTTCCAGCCCCGTTCCCTGAATGGAGAGCGAGGCCGGAAGAACATGTACCTGATGGGATCAGCGGCGCACTACAGAAGGCGCCTCGGCTGCCATCGGTCTGGCGGGAGCTGCATCTGCTGGGGCGGTTGGCTGCGCCGGGCGCATGCTGCGATTGACCGAGCGCATCACCTGGATGAAGAGCCAGACCGCGACGAGCGCGACGCCCGCCAGCGAGACCCACATCAGCCAGAGCGCCACCGTCGTGTTGGTGTTCGTGGTGAGGTACTGGGTGAACCAGCTCAGATGTTCCTGGCTGGTGGCCTCCACGGCGAAGACCTGTGGGAAGTAGTAGAGCGTCGCGCCGATCACCAGGAAGAGCGTCGTCAGGCGATAGGCGTTGATGTCGTCATCCGCGCGGCGGGTCAGCTTGACGGCCAGCGCGAGCAGCAGGCAGAGCGCCGCCAGCGAACCGGTGATGGGCAACGCCTGGTTCACGACAAGGTTTGGCTCGAAGAAGAGCCAGCTCAGCGCGAAGGTGGCCAGCAGCGTCGCGTCGCGCATCAGCAGATAGCTCATCCACCAGACATCCGCGCCGAGGCGCAGCCCACAGCGGCGCAGTGTGCGCAGCACATACGGGCGGCCAATTTGAAGGATCAACGCCATCGTCCAGAGGACGGGCAGAAACGCGACGAGCGTCGAGACCAACCACTGCGAACCGCCCTGAACGAGCGCCGCGGTGATGGCGTCAGCAACATCTTGTGGGGACATAGGTGTACTCCTGTTTCACTTGCAAGACAAACGCCTGGCTCTGCTTATTGCTGTTGAGTGGATGTTTCTTCGGGCTGGCCGCCCACTCGCAACGTGTAGATCGCCGCGATGGCGCCCATAATGGCCAGGCAGGCGATGGCGACATAGCCA
>Ga0070737_10003341_pt1 | contig 17524 bp, 14 predicted proteins | sample Coa_R1_10_FD_66438 | JGI IMG/M metagenome (GOLD analysis project Ga0070737, IMG submission 66438) | Surface soil microbial communities from Centralia Pennsylvania, which are recovering from an underground coalmine fire - Coalmine... | ecosystem: Environmental > Terrestrial > Soil > Unclassified...
GCCTACGGCGGGGTTGAATTGACAGAAACTGTGGCACGCCGAAGCTTGATGCATCCATCTCGATCTTCAGACGCCAGGCAGTTGCTGTTTTGCTTTCCACTTTTCAATTGTCAAGGTACTCTCCGAAGCAAATGCCATGCTTCTGTATCGCCAGCGCAGACAGATAATGAACACCAGGTACCAGATACCCACGCGGGGAAACATAGCCCTGGGTCATGATTTTCTTCAGGAAATCCTTTTAAGGGGTTCGCTTACGAAGCCTTTAGCCGTCTTTTTGGCGACAACGGTATTATGCCATAGCTCCTATCCGTTGTCAAGGGGTTTTGAGGATCATTTTTTACAAACTTATAAAAATGTATTTTCTGTTTTTTCGATCTTCCGGCATCTCTGAAGTTGTTAAGGTGCAAAGAATAGGACACCCACATCGTTTAATTCATTCCGGTTTAATACCAATTTGTTTCTTGATACGTTCTAGTTTGTAGGGTAGACGCAGGGTGATTTCCGCCAGGCAATAGTGAGGTATAGGCATGTCAGTAAGTTCGATAGAAAATGACGCAAAAGACAATAAAGTATGTCCGGCGAATGCGCCCGGCTGGCAGACGCTTCTGATGTGGGGAGTGATTATAGCGCTCGTTATTGCCGCTGTTCTCATGCGTCTATACAAGCTGGACGCTCCATTCGACCGGGATGGTTATGATGAGGGAGTCTACTGGCAATCCTTGCGCGCTATGAGCGCCGGCCATGCCCTCTATCAAAGTATCTTCTATTCACAGCCACCATTCTTTTTGCTTTCAACCTTTCCTGGCTACGCCTTTTTTGGTAGCACCCTCTGGTCGGCCCGCCTGGGCATCGCTCTGGTATCGCTTTTCGGCCTCCTGGGAGCATTTCTTCTAGGGAAAGCCCTGGGAGGCCGCCTGGGCGCGGTAACGGCTCTTTTGCTGCTGATCACCAATCCGGTCTATCTTGCCGAATCCCAGACGATTCAGGCCGAGGCATCATCCACTGCGTTTTCGCTGCTCGCGGTCGGACTGGCTTACATGTGGTGGGAGCAACCCGAGGGAACGGCCGGAGTGTGCTGGGCCGCTCTCACAGGCATCACCGTCTCGCTGGCCATTATGTGCAAGTTATTGAGCGTCACCTGCCTGGTACCTATCGTACTGTTGATGCTGGCACGCATCTGGCAAGGTTTGCGGAAGCGCATAGGGGCCCGAAATATGCCCGTAGTATCAATTGTCGCCGGCATTGCAGGCTGTATTCTAACGGCATTGCTACTGCTGCTCCCTTTCCTGAATTCGTATCAAACGCTGATCTCAACGGTAATCTCTTTTCATACGAAAGCCGCAGCGACATTTGCATCCAGTCAGAGAGGCAATTTTTCTCTCATCCAGGATGCCCTTATTTCATGGTTGAGCCTGGCCGCGCTGTTTGGCATCGCAGCTTCTTTCATACGCAAGGATTGGCGGGTTCTGCCATTGATTGCGTGGCTGCTTGCGACGATTTACTTGCTCTGGCGCCAGGTTCCACTTTTCCAGCACCATCTCATAGCGCTGATTCCTCCTTTGCTTGGGCTAGCAGTGGTAGGAATCGGCAAGAGCCTGGCGTGGGAGACCCTAGCCCGGTATTACACGATCTTTACAAGGAGCGGGCGCATCACTACAGAGAAAAGAAGAGCGAGCGACCCTCCGGCTTTCATAGAAAACAGCTTGCCATGGATTGCGCTTCTCCTTATAGGAATAACGGTTGTGCTGGCGATCCGGCAAGACAGAGAGTATTACAGGAATGTGGCGTATGTGGCTACCGACCAGCAGACCCAACAGGAATTACACGTCGCGGCAGATTTGCAGCATGCCATTACTCCGAACCAGTTGGTGATAACAGACGCGCAGTTCATCGCGGGACTGGCCGACCGCAATACGCTGCCGTCCCTTGTCGACACTTCGACAGTGCGTATCGAGAGCGGCTATCTCACCGTGGCCCAGCTTGAAAATGCGGCCTCCCAGCCCCAGGTTCACGCGGTTCTCTTTTATACCGGGCGTTTAGGAGAGGGGGAAACTGCGCCTTTCCATGCCTGGGTTGCGCAACATTTTCGCCTGCTACATAACTATGGAGGAGGACGAGAACTGTGGGTGAGATAATCAGCGGGCGGCCTCCACGACACGACCAATCTGATTCCTGGGCCACACTGGAAGTACCGGCCAGATTGATTACTTTCCGATACAAAATTCGCTGAAGATGCGTTCCAGGAGGTCCTCACTGGCTGTCTCACCGGTCACTTCTCCTAGCGCGTCATAGGCGGCGCGCAGGTCGATAGAGACGAAATCGAGGGGCAATCGCTGTTCAAGCGGGAGCAGCGAGGCCTGTAAATACTCAGCAGCCTTACGTAGCGCTTCCTGGTGGCGAGCGCTGGTAATCAGCGAACTTTCACCGGCTAAGACTTTGCCTCCCAGTACCAGGTTGGCAAGCGCCTCCTCGAGCTGGTCAAGCCCGGCGCCGCTTAGTGTCGACGTGGAGATGAGCGGCGCTTCCGGCCATATGTTGTGTACTTCCTCGATTTGCAGTTGCCGGGGCAGGTCCGATTTGTTCGCTACTACGATCATCGTCCTGTTCTTTGTGCCAAACCCCATGGCACGCAGTTCCGCGGAAACCTGCAAATCTTGTTCGTTCAGTCGCTCGGAACCGTCGAACACCAGCAGCACGACCTCCGCGCTTTCGGCTGCGGCCCGGCTGCGCCGCACGCCAATCTGCTCGACAGGATCATCGCTGGGAGTGATACCGGCAGTATCAATAAGATGAAGTGGAATGCCACGCAGGTTCGCCACCTCTTCAACCGTATCGCGTGTCGTCCCTGCGATGGGCGTGACGATGGCGCGTTCCGTACGCAGCAGGGCATTGAGGAGGCTGGATTTTCCGACGTTTGGCCGTCCAATAATCGCGGTACGCAGTCCTTGCCGGTAGAGCCTTCCCTGTTCGGCTCCGGCAAGCAAGGCATCGACCTTCTGCTGCGCTATTTCAATCAGCGGGCGTAACTCTTCAGATTGGGGAGTGGGCACGTCCTCTTCGGGAAAATCGATGCTGGCCTCGATGCGCGCAATTACCCCTAGCAAGGCATGGCGGGCATCCTGCACCTGTTCTGAAATGCGCCCGCGCAGTTGTTGTATAGCCAGGCGCTGCCCGGCCTCGGTCTGCGAGCTGATCAGGTCCATCACCGCCTCGGCCTGAGCGAGGTCGAGCCTGCCATTGAGGAAGGCGCGCAGGGTAAACTCACCAGGATTCGCCAGGCGCGCTCCTTGAGCCAGTAGCAGGCGCAACATGCGCTGGAGCACCAGTGGCCCGCCATGCCCCGAAATCTCGACAACATCCTCGCGCGTGTACGTTCGGGGGGCACGCATGAAAGCCACCAACACCTCATCGAGTATCTCTCGCGTTTGAGGGTTGACAATGTGGCCATAGGTGAGTACGTGCGACGGCGGCACTTCAGTACTTCCACCTGGGCGACGCAAGAGCGGCAATACTACGTCAAATGCGTCCGCGCCACTCACACGGATAATGCCTATACCCCCTATACCGGGCGGCGTGGCAATAGCGGCTATCGTATCGTTTTGCATGAGCGGATTATACAGCAACGACTTGCCGCGCGCAATTCACTTTCGTACTCTCTCTGGATGCGTATACACGTTCATTTCGCGGCCCCGCAAAAAACCGATCAGCGTGATTCCGGCCTGATTAGCTAGTTCGACCGCCAGGCTCGATGGAGCCGAAATGGCGGCAACACAGGGAATACGTGCCAGCAGGGCTTTCTGGAGAATCTCGAACGAGGTACGCCCACTGACCAGTAGCAGATGTCTCGCATAAGGAAAATCGCCATGCCGCATTCCGTGCCCGATAATCTTATCTACGGCATTATGGCGGCCAACGTCTTCACGCAGCAGGCACAACTCGCCATCTTCGGCAAACAGGCCCGCGGCATGGAGGCCTCCGGTATGGCTGAACACCGATTGGCCCGCACGCAACTTTGCCGGCAAATCGTAGATGCTTGCGGGTGAAAAGCGTACATCGCCCTGTTCCAATGGCGGCAGGGAAAGCATTAAATCGTCGATGCTGTTTTTTCCACAGAGCCCGCAGCTTGCCGAGACCGCGAAATGGCGCTCGAAGGTTGCCTGCCTGGATACCAGGGCCTCCGACTGTTCGCTCTTGCGCAGCGATACATTGACCACATTCGCCAGTGGCAAGCCATCTGCATCGGTCGCGTCTTCGATTGCGAGTACTTCACCGGCACCGGCAATAACACCCTCCGTCAAGAGAAACCCCAGCGCCAAATCGAAGTCGTGCCCAGGGGTGCGCATGATCACGGCCAGGCTGCGACCGGCAATACGTATTTCAAAGGGCTCCTCAACTGTCAGATACTCTTCGCGCCACTGCTGCTCATCTTCGCGCCAGTGCGTCACCTGGACATTCATCACGCGCTCAGGATCGAGTTGCGAACGCCAGAAGTCCGGAACGGTCATTTACTTCCTGCCCCTCTGTTCATAGGTTGGTATAGCTTGAGATGGGGGCGTGCGCATAGACGCCTGCAAATTCTGCCGCTTGAAGTAGTACTTACAGGCGCCGGGGCGCACGGGGTCTGGCGGCTCGATGGCCACCAGGCCCCAACCCTCCTGCTCCAGCCAACTCCATGCCTCGTATTCTTCATCAAAGTCTCGCACAACATCGCCTGCAATCGTAAACACCATCGTACCCAAAAGGTAGCGATGCTCCCAGCGTACCATAGTTTTTCATCCTCTCAAGGCAAAACTATCGCATTCTGCATACAGTAGTATAACAGCGAACTTGCAGATAAGCGCAAGCTCACGCATTGCTCATATTCTGGAGAGACAATCCTTTCAGAAGAATCAACGTGGAGGTGAGAAGTTGTCGTATACGTGAACAAGCTTTCCTCTATGTTGACGCCAGTACAAGGCAATGATACGATAAGCGCACAACAATCTTCCAACAAGGAACGGGGTTAGAGGATGCACCATTACAGCAATTCAAGCAACGAAACATTGCGCAAGCGCGGCTATCGCCTGACGCCCCAGCGCTATATGATATTGAGTGTGATTCAAGAGGCCAATGAACATCTGAGCATCGACCAGATTCTAGAGCGCGTGCAGAAGCGCAATCCTTACGTCAGCCTCTCCACGATCTACCGCACGCTGGAATTGCTGCGGGAGCTTGGCCTTGTGCGCGAAAATCACCTGCCTGGCCAGCAGCCTCGCTACGAGATCGCGGAGGGGAAGGCCCATCATCACCTGGTCTGCCGCCGCTGCCGTTCGATGATTCACCTGGACGATACCTTGCTCGGCAACCTTAACGAACAATTGCAGGAGCAATACCACTTCCACAATTTAACGCTCGATCTGGTAGCCGCGGGCTACTGTGAGGACTGCTGGACGATCATACAGCAAGAAAACAGCGATAAACAAGGAGCGCCCGGCGCGACAGTAGCCGAGAATCAGCCATAACCCGGCAGTACAACGCAACTCATTGCAGCAGTCCTGTCTGCGCGCAATACTGGTTATCCTGGGCTTGCAACTGGCCAGGATCCGTGGACTCCACGGGCGCTAACTTGTACTGGGGAATATTCTGAAAGATGTAATTATACAACTGCTTAATAATTGGCCCATTCACCAGGCCGCCCTCACCGGCATTTTCTTTCATGGAGACAATTGTCAGCTTTGGATTCTGGTATGGCGCCTGGCTGATTACCCAGCTCTCGGCTCCCAAATCGCCGCCAACTTCGCCTGTACCCGTCTTAGCGATAATGGCATAAGGCGAGGACCACATTTCAGGATTGAGAGGAGAAGTGGGGCTATCGCCGAAACGTCCAGAACCGCAACGCACCACGCCTAACATCGCCTGGCGCACCTGCATGGCCGTGCTTGCTTTCATCTTGGAACCCAGGTCCTGCGGGCCAAACGATTGCACGACGGCGGAATTTGTCGGATCGACAACTTTCATCACCAACCATGGTCGCATCAAATCACCATTATTAGCTACGGCATTATCCAATAACGACATCTGGAAAGGCGTGACAAGGTCCACGCCCTGTCCAAAAGAATTCTCGGCAAGCCGGGCAACACTGAGCGTAGTCGCGCCCGTGGGCAAAACCGAACTTGGCGTAACCGGTAGATCAAAAGGCGGCGACTGGCCAACGTAAAAGGCCTGGTTGTATTTGAGCCAGGTAGCGGCACCCATTTCCGCCCCCATCTGGGCATAGATGATATTGTCCGAATGCGAAAAGCCATATTCGACATCTACCGGGAAATGAAAGGTGAAACCCTGAATGTTATTTCCAACGCCGTTGATGCCGAATGTCTCCTGCCCATCTCCACAACTCTTGGGCGGAAGCACAATACAACTCTGCTGCCCATACTGTACGGGGTTGGCGCAATTTGTGCAACTGGCAGTTGATGTACCGTTTGGGGGGCCTATCACTACCGGACCTAGCGCATTCTGCTTGCCGAACTGATCATTCAACTGCCAGTTGCCCGAATCAAGTCCGGCCACGAGCGTCATGGTTTTATAGGTCGAGCCAGGCACATAGCGGTAGTCAAGAGGGCGCTCAGGCAACGGGTCTTCCTTATCATGCCTCTGGTCGAGCTTGATGAGCGAGTCAATGTACGTCGGATTCGAGGCGCTCTCGGGCTGATCAGGGTTGACCAGGGCGAGAGAAGCAACTTTATTGGGATCAAACCCGGGACGACTCACCATAGCGAGTACTTCACCTGTGTGCGGGTCCATCACGACGATGGAGCCTCGATCAGAAGGAAACACAAACTGGCCATCCGGCGTGGCGGCGTACTTATCAAAGAATTCATTGGCCGCACGTTGGATGCGATCATCAATGGTAAGGTAAATATCATCCCCGATAGCAGGGCGGTGAAGTGTGCCGTTCAAGGTATTGGTGAGGCCGGTAATTCCTACTGTGCCGTTCAAATAGGCATTGTACTGGTGTTCAATACCCGTTGAGCCAAACAACGGACTGATATAATATCCGATCAGCCCCGCCAGGGAAGGATCGGTGTAAACGCGCTGGTAACCGCATAGAGCAGGATTGGTGCTGGGTACCGAATATGCCAGCACGACGCCATTACGGTCAAGAATACGCCCTCGCTTGGGCGCACTGTCACTAAGACAATGGCGAGTATAGGTACTATAAATATTTGATGTGACTGCTGGCGCCGCCCATACCTGCCAGTAAACCAGGCCAACGCTGAGCATGACAAAGAGTATGATAAACAGATATGTGAGTCTGCGTATGCTTCTCCCGATATACACTATGCTATCCTTATCTGCTATAAAAACAGATTCCACCAGCGACGAGGCTCACGACGGAGCAAGCGCCCCACCCCTACTTAAGGATGCCGGTTTGATGGTGGAAACGTAAAAACATTTACCAATTTCTGCCAGCGAAAAGTGTACTATTATTAACAGCGTTTGACAAGCAATTCGGTCACACAAATCTGCTCTTCTTCTCGTTGCCCAATAAAAGAGCAATGGCACAGCACGCCATGCTTGCCCCAAACAGGTAACCAGCAATGACATCGCTCAGAAGATGCAGGCCAATGTAGAACATGATCAGTCCACCTGCTATAGCAATGGCAAATGCGATTGCCAGTAACAGCCAGCGCAGGAATCGTGGCCTTATGTGCCTCCAACAGAGCCAGCCCGCCACGATTCCAAGAAAGCTCCACCGGATAGTATGACCACTCGGATAGCCATTATCGGGATTCGTATCGGTGAGCGAAAACGGAACCATTGCGCTATATTGTTCTTTACGAACAGCCTTCGCCGAAACGGGGCGCGCCTCCCACCACATACCCAGCATAAGCATCAGCCGTACCGAACGGGGTTGACGTAGCGCCTGCGGGCATGCCAGAACATTCATGCCATAACCGAGAGAATCTGGAACCGGCTGCGAAAATACTTGCTTGCCCACAAACTCAACGCCCAGGCCTAGCACAAGTAAAAGTACTATATAAAGTAGCACGCGTTTGCGATATCTCAACCACAGGCATACAATACCCAGTAGCACAGTAAGAAAGGAGCTAAAAGAGGGGTCTCCTAACAGCTTCCACTGGCGAAACACACAATCAGCACTTGTAAGGGGCCGGTGTAAGAGCCATTGTTCGGCGCGCAGCGTCAAATTTATGAAGATACCGCTCGAAAAAATGGCGGTATACAGCAAGAAAAGCAGCAGCAGCACAAATGAAACGAAAAACCATCTCTTTTCTGCCGGAATACATCGCACTGTTCGCTTCATCGTTCTCCATCATCGAGTTTCAAAAATAAGGCCGAATACAGCGATCAAATACCGGTATTCAGCAATCCTTTGAGAGTAGGAACGTATGATCCGGGAAAAGAATAGCGCTGCTGATTCCCTGTAGGAAGATTGTCCAGGTTGCGCAATGGAAACGTTTCTTACAGGGCATAAACAGTTGAGATGTATTTCTTTTTCCATTTTAAAGGTGAAAGCGTGCTATCGAACAATAACTTTTACTAATTTTCGCCTAATTTGATAGTATGTATGAGTCAATCTGATTGTTGATAAATTCTATTCAGTTAAGACTTGACAGAAGCAGGGATGTATTTTACAATAGACATGGTTAGCCATTTTGTTATTTATTGATTTCCCCTTCGCAAAAAATTGGCGATTAGGTAGGAGGGCATTATGCCATATGATTCATCGCAGCAAAACATTGGTCACTCGGTCGGGGCCAAAATCCGCGCTGCGCGATTAGCCAGGAAGTATACCCAAAGTCACCTCGCCCAACCTGATTTCTCAGTTAGTTATATCTCTGCTATTGAACGGGGCCAGATTCACCCATCGCTGCGAGCCTTAGAGATTCTGGCAAATCGGCTCGGTCTCACCTCAGCCGACTTCCTACCAGATGCTTCATCTAATAATTCACACGCCGAGGCCACCATAAATGAAGCGGTGCGAAACACAGCAGATATTGAAATTCAGTTTCTTGAAGCGCAAATTGCTATCTGGCAAGGTGGGACACAGAGCGCTATCGCTCAACTACGCAAACTAGCTTCCAGGGATCTGACTGTGCGTCAAGAGATACAATTGCATTATCTTCTTGGTTGGGCCTACTCCAGCGCATCTCAATTCCCGGAAGGGGAAAACGCCCTTTCGGAGGCGCTGCAGCTTATCAAAGATCCAAACGACCATATGGGATTGCAAATCCTCAATTTATTAGGCAACGTCTATGCGGCGATGCACAATTACGCACAAGGACTCCAGACTCACCGGCAGAGCCTTGACATGCTTGAAAACATGCAGCCTCTGAATCCTTTTTTAATGGCGCAAGTATATACGAATATGGGCTTGCATTATACCTATTTGAACAAGTTTCAGCAAGCGATTGAAATGTTCCAACGCGCCCTGGCACTGACCGAGGCGGTTTCTCACCCCGATCAACTACAATCACTCTATTTGCATTTGTTCCAGTATTATAAAGAAATAGAGGATTACCAGCAGGCACAGCTCTATGGATACAAATTGATGCAGGTCTCTTCACAGGAATATAGTCAATCACTCAAGAGCGGCGTCTATTACTATCTTGGACAAGCGATGCTGCGTGACGACCGGCAAAGCGCCCTTGCATACCTTAAGAAAACATTGGCAGAGGTAGAGGCGATGCAAGATCAACTGGTTCTGGCGATTGTCACCGGCCAATACGCGCAATGGCTCTTTGAGAACGGCCAGCTTGCGGAGGCACAAGAACAGGCGGAAAAGGCCCTGGTCCTGGTATCCCCGTATGAAGATACGATTATGAAAGCCGAAGCGCTTATGACACTGGGAAAGATTGCCTACGCGCAGAAAGCGTTCGAGATTGGCGATGGACACTTCGTGGCCGCGCTTCATATCCTGGAGCAGTTGAATGCGCTTGAGGAACTGGCCGACGGATCAGCCATGTATGCACAAATTTTAGAGGAACATGGCAACATGAACGAGGCATTCATATATATGAAGCAGGCTTTCGCCGCTCGCCGGCGCATGCAAGTTTACAGTCTTGATTAAGCATTGGAATTGTAAAAAGAAGGCCGGTGTATCTATGCCATCCCAATCAACCGATCAACCCGAAAAACCCGCGGAGCAGCTGACCCACCTGGACGAGAGCGGCAATATTTTTATGGTCGATGTTACGGAGCGCCCGGAAACGATGCGTGAAGCCGTGGCCAAAGCGCGTGTACGCGTGGCGCCCCAAACGCTACGCCTGATCGAACACAACCAGGTTTCCAAGGGCAGTGTGCTGGAGGTAGCCAAGATCGCAGGAATCATGGCTGCCAAGCAAACGCCGCAGCTCATTCCACTTTGCCATCCCCTGCCCATGACGCATATTGATCTGCGCTTTACGCTTGACAGCACCATGGGATTGATACATATCGAGGCTCGCACCCGCACGACCTATAAGACCGGCGTAGATGTAGAGGCGCTTACGGCGGCAACCGTCGCCGCGTTAACAATCTACGATATGTGTAAAGGCGTGGATACAACAATTACGCTCGAACAAGCCTATGTGGCGCGCAAAAGCGGTGGCAAAAGCGGTACCGTTGAATTTGAGCCGCATTAGTCAGCAGGCCTGACATCCAGTTTTTTGAATAGCGTTTCCAGCAGGTAACGATCTTCCGCCCTGCTCAGGCGCAGTTCGGTCGTGCCAAGAGGGGTTGTTAACGAACCATCCGCATCGACAGGAGCTTGGCTGCGAATAGCGCGTGGGTTTCCGCCGAGCCAGCGCACCGGTTCGAGGAGCGTTCCAAGCAGGACAGAGATGTTGATGTAACGCCCGCGTAACTGCTTATCCAGCTCTACAAGATGAAGCTCTAGCGTGTCTTCATGCTGAGTAATGGCACCCGAAAGCCTGCCCGATTGGAGGTAAATGACCTGCTGGCTATCAGGTCGCTCTAAGGTATGCACGCCTCGCCAAACTCTTGCGTTGCGTGAGCCATTTCCACTTCCTACCAGGGATGCATAGGAATGCGCAGCGGGATTCTGCTCGCTGGGATCGGGAATAGTATCGGCGAGCGTAGCTACTTCCACCAGGTTGCGCAGGGTATGTTGCCGCATATTATTTTGTTTAATATGCAAGCTGATATAGATGGCTTGCTGCAAGAGTAGGCGAGCTCGCTCATCATTCTGCGTATGGTCATGGCGTGCCTGCCTTAGCAAGGCACCGGCCTGGTCGATTAGCAATTCGCATAGCAATTCCACCATACGTATAGGAACGCTGACCATGGAACGCATTTGCTCATCCTCTTCCACCTCAACAACTACTATATCCGACCGGATGGCAGCTTTCATTGCGTCATAGATTTCCAGATATGCTGTATGGCAGGTTCGACAGCCTATTAAGTGATAGATGAGAGGCGCATAACGTAAGATTGCATATGGTTCATTCTTCAGTAGAGCCATCACAAAATCTGGCAATTGCGTATAGAATTGAGGATGATAATTTCCGGCCACCACCTCCTCATCACGTAAAGCATCAACTTTTGTTTGCCCCTGCCCTGGTGGGGCAGCTAATACTTCTTGTAGCCATTGTGCGAGTTGTATATTACCGGATTCATTTTTTTCTGTCATAGGTTTTCCTCCAGGTTTGCTATTGCTCGTCCTCTTTTTCATAGTAGCGCGCTAGACGCTTTGCCTGGGCAAAGGAAAAGCGCACTATTTCTTCGCCTTGCCAATTCAGCAATCCCCTGGAGACCAGGTACCCCAGGGCGCGCTTGACTTCCTGGTCAGACAAATCTTGTTTTCCTTGTGTATCCGTCATGAGTTGCTTAATCGGGACTGACCTCTCACCTGTTTTGGTGGCATGCTGCCCATATTGTGATAAACGCAAGGCCACTAGAACTCTCAAATTGTTACTGCTGCCCTGTAAACAAAGCCTTAACTTCTTATGTGCATGATCCTTGTGCTGGCTCATATGGTCTGCTTCCACATTGGTAAGCTGTGCGTCGAACTCTTGATGCATAAATTGAACCAGCTCTTCCACACCAAGCTCCTCAAATTCTTGCTCCAGTGCCAACAATTGATGCGGTGCATTTCCTAATAGCCTGATGCACTCCTTCAGCAGGACAAGCAAGAACGTATTTTTTACTGCCTCCAGCGCGGCTTCTTCAGGAGTAGCGAATGGAGGCTTGCTCCAGACCGTTTCTACTCTATCCTCGAAAGGGTCTTTTTCTTCCTCCACTTCCCCATAGGTCTCGATGCCGGCCGCCAGACTTACCGGCAAGCGCTTCTTGCGCAATCGATCAATCGCTTTATTCTTGATACTTCGGTTGAGAAATGCGAGAAACTGGGCATCGGTCAATTGCTCGAGTAGAGTTGGTGGTTGATCGTCCCTGGCGCCTATCAGTCCAAGACGAGTAAGTTGCTCGATAATGTGAGCAACGACCTCATCTACTTCCATAGAGTCATGCCCCAATTGCCGTAAATAGAATTTTGCTCGCCGTTGTAGGAAACTGCAAAAGGATGAATAGCAATCTTCTATATGATAACGAAGATTGCGAGCCGAGAATAGCATTCGCGAAACCCTCCCAGGAGCCAGTATCTTGCAAAATTAAAGATATTTTACATATTTTGCATACAAAATCTCTAAAAATGAAAGGCAAAAACACAGGAGCCCCTACCACTCTATTATACATAACTTTCTGTATTTTCGACAGTAAGGGCCGGGTGTGTTTTTGCCTTCTATCTGGCGAACACCTTACTTTTTTTGCTATAGTCGCCTTGTGTCGTAATCCGTTTGGGCAATCCAACACCGGGAGTAGTTTATTCTACTTCCGGGAGTGTATTTTGAATACTTTGTTTATTCCAGGTCACCGCGATTGCCCTGACGCTGGTGCTCATAGGCCTTCTTGATCGCGCTCAAACTCCGCTGCACCTCACCACGCTGTTCCAACAAGTTGGCATAGCGGAAGTAGGCCCCAGCGGCGATCTCATGCGCATTCGACGAATCGAGCAGGGTCAGCGCTTGTGTGAAGAGCTGATCTGCGCCGGCGTAGTCGTTAGCGGTGTGCCGGATCTGCGCGAGAGCGATAAGGGCCTGACCCTGGGTCTGGGCATCTCCGCTCTTATTCGCGAAGTTGAGCGCTTCCTGAGCCTCCTGCTCGGCCTGTGCTGTTTGCCCACGCTTCAACAAGAGTTCGGCCAGGCTAGTATGGCAAATGGAAGCTGAGACATCATCGTCGAGTTCTTGCTCGATATCGATGGCCTCTCGATATTCCTTCTCGGCGCCATCCAGGTTATTCTGGCGTTCGAGCGTCTTGCCGAGGCGCTGGTGGGTCAAGCCGACGAGCCGCTGCTCATCGCGCATCTCATAAATCGCCAGGCTCTTCATCATATAATCGTGGGCCATAGAGAGTTTACCGACGGACTTATAGTGCTGCCCAACCTCCATGTACTTTTGCGCGAAGCTTTTACTATCCCGGTTCATGCCCTCAAGGGTCTCTAAAGCCTTGTGATAAAAGCTGACAGCTTTCTCGAGGTCTCCATGCCGGAAATAATCATTGGCAAGGTTACTATAGACATCAAGAGCAAAAATTGGATCGGTAATGTGGCCGCTTTCGATGGCGCTATTGCAACGCAGATGATTTTCCATAGCCAGGGTATAGTTATACAGCAGGAAGTACGCCCTGCCCAGGAGATTGCGCGCTCTTTCGATATATTCGATATCGTTGAGGCCTTCTCCTTGTGTGACCGCCGCGCGTAAATCTACGACGGCTTCTTGATTTTCATTCAAGCCTAAGTGGATTTGCCCTCGTAGCAAGTACAGGCGATACACCTGGTCGGTAGTGATTCGTTCTGGTTGAATTGGCGCCAATATCTCCGCCGCTTGCAGGTACATATGCTGATAAACCAGCACAGTGGCCTGCAGCAGATCCACATCGATTCTTTGATCCGGTCCGGAGTCAGCCGGGGAATAGCCAACAGCACGTGCCTCGGCAGCACCAGCAGGGGATCCTTCCAACAAAAAGGTCAACGGTACGTCAAGCCTTTTTGCAAGGATAGAAAGTGCCTTAAGCGATGGCCGGATTTTCCCGCGCTCAATAGCTGAGATGTAAGAAATGGAAAATTCGGGCGCAGCCAGTTGCGCTTGAGTAAGGCCAAGTTTGGTTCGCACCTCGCGTATATTGGTCCCCACTCGAGCGGCGACGGCTTTCCCGACATTTGCCGCTTCGATTGTAGCCATGTCTTTGTTCGTGTTCCTTTCTTTAGAGTTGGGGGGAATTACCCTATTTTTGTGAGAGAGACTGCCTGATTCAGGAAATGCCCTATTCTTTATACATCATCTCCGGTATTCCTTTTTGAAAGGGAATCTGTAGCTTGAAGTTAAAGATTAAGAGCCCCCGAATACATCATCTTATGAACTTATGTTAACATATACCCGTATGTATGTCAATATGCTTTTGAAAGAATTTTGTAATTTCTAGTGCAGAAATTCTTCCTGGCTATCACTAGTCTTCCATCTTCTATTTTTACTGATCGCCAGTTCATTTGTGAGATTGGGGAGGGAAAGGGAAAATATGTTAATAAGTTTTATAATAAAATATCTGTGTTTATTACATTTAAAATATCGATAAAATACATCACAGATTTGTGCGAGCGCGACAGTAAAAAGGATGCTCTGTGTCATGCCCTACGCTTATTATACCTCTACATAGCAAATTGAGATCACAGTACTATTAGAAATGCTATACCCAAAGCAACAGCCATTACTGGCAAAATATCTCTCTATCCCTTATAATGAGCCTACCATATCCGCCAACGGCTTGAATGCCTTTTCAATAATTAAGAGCGATACGCCTGGCAGAAAAGAGGGGACATATGGAAACCACCATCAATGAACTTTTCGCAAATACTGCGGCACTTTATGCAAATCGGCCCGCATTATTCGAACCGCTTCAAGACGACGAGGTTGTTTACCTCACCTATGGCATGCTGCAACAGAAAATCCACGATTTTTGTGGCTACCTGCAGGAGCAACATTTACAGAAAGGTGATCGTCTCCTTCTCTGGGCGCCCAGTCGCATCAACTGGATGATTAGTTATCTCGGGGCACTTCTTAGCGGTGCGGTAATCGTTCCACTCGATGTCAATTCAAGGCCGGAGTTTTTGGCGAAGATTGCGGATGTAACCGGGGCAAAATTTCTGATCACCTCGCAAAAAGATTACGAGAAACTACCGCAACCGGGGCTACCGCTCATCGATATTGATGCTTTACCGTCGGGACTATTTGATCCCTCGCAACTACCGGTCATTACCGGCCAGGATCTCGCCGAATTAGTTTTTACCTCTGGTACTACCGGCCAGCCCAAGGGTGTGATGTTAAGTCACAATAACATTGCAAGCAACGCTATAGCCGCCGTCTCAGTCGTTCGTATTCGTAGCGATGATCGCGCGCTCTCGATTCTGCCGCTGAGTCATATGTTTGAGTTGACGATCGAAGTCGCTATTTTTTATACCGGTGCCAGTGTGCTCTATGCTCGTTCTTTAAATCCCGATACGCTCTTGAAATTGCTTGCGACACAACATGTGACGTGCATGGTGTTGGTGCCACAGGCATTACAACTCTTTATGAACGGCATTGAGCGTGAGGTGCGCAGGCAAAAGCGCGAAAAGCAATGGGAAATGTTGCACCGCGTCGCGCCCTATCTCCCATTCCGGCTGCGGCGCCTGCCTTTCAATTCGGTACATAAGCGCTTTGGGGGACATTTCCGCTTCTTTGTAAGTGGTGGGGCTTACCTACCGCCGAAACTGGCCACGCGCTGGGAGAATATGGGTTTTCGGGTCATGCAGGGCTATGGCGCGACTGAATGCTCGCCGGTTGTCTCGGTCACCCCTTATAACGAGCATATTTATGACTCCATCGGCAAACCGCTGCCTGGAGAGGAGGTTCGCATTGCCGAAGATGGCGAACTGCTCGTACATGGCCCGAACGTCGCTCTGGGTTACTGGAAGAATCCCGAGGCCACGGCAGCAGCATTTCAGGATGGTTGGTACCATACCGGGGATCTGGGTTATCAGGATAAGAAAGGGCACCTCTACCTCAAGGGGCGCAAGAAAAACCTGATCGTCCTTGCCAACGGGCTCAACGTCTATCCAGAGGATATCGAGAACGTGCTTCTCGCGAACCCACTTGTAAAGGATGCTGTCGTTGTAGGCTTGATGGAAAAGGATGGGGGCCCGACCGTGCATGCCATCCTGTTAATGAACGAACCTGATAAGGCCAGAGTTGTGATTGCGCAGGCCAACAAACAGCTCGCCGCTCACCAGCAAATTCGTGGCTTCACCATCTGGCCGGAGGAGGATTTTCCGCGAACCCATACCTTGAAAGTGAAGCGCCCTGAAGTGCTCGATAAACTTCAATTGATCAGGAAAGGGATACGTGCCGAAAGCTAACAAAAGGCCCCATGCAGGGCGACCGCAGGGGCACGTAAGCCTTTACCCTCGACGAGAAGGACACTATGCTTTATCTTGTAGCGACTCCTATCGGGAATCTGAATGATATCACCCTGCGTGCCCTCAACACCTTGCGCGAGGTAGACATTGTAGCGAGTGAGGATACGCGCAAGACCGGCCTGTTACTCAAGCACTTCGATATTTCCAAGCCCCAGGTCGCGTTTCATGAACACAATGAGCAGCGCGCGGGTCAACAGATCGAAGACCTGCTGAAGCAGGGGAAATCGGTGGCGCTTGTGACCAATGCAGGCACACCGGGCATCTCCGATCCCGGCTTCACCCTGGTAAGGCGGGCTCTCGCGGCACACATTGATGTTACTATGATCCCAGGGCCCACAGCATTTGTGATGGCACTTGTCCTCTCTGGGTTGCCCGTACACAGCTTTACGTTTCGTGGTTTCGCGCCGCGCAAGTCTGGGCCCAGGCGCAAATTTTTAGAGATCGACAAAGACGCCCCGCACACACTTATCTTCTACGAAAGCCCGTACCGTCTCACCTCTTTCCTGCAAGATGCGCTGGAAGTCTATGGTGACCGGGAAGCCGCGCTCGCGAGTGAACTCACGAAAGTCTTTGAATCCGTCCGGCGAGGGAGGCTCTCATCGCTTCTCGCATCGACAAGTGCGGCAAAGCTCAAGGGCGAGCACATTATTGTTATCGCCGGAGGGGATACAAAGAAGCCATTGGAGACGGAGCAGGAAGAGGGAACCTAGTTATTGATGAGTTTTGCGAGTGTCTCAGTGGCGGTATGTCCGAGCAGAGAATCTCGCATGGCTCCACAGGAGGGTTTAAAGATAATGCGGCAACGATTCGCCCTCATTTCTGGCCTCCAAAAACTCTTTTCCAAACAGGTTCTCGCAAACACTTGCTTTCTCCGGCTTCCAGTGCTATACTAGAGGTACAGGTGGCTAAAAGGGCCTGACTTCCCGATGGGGATTGAAACTCCTCATCGACAAGCGCTTGACTCCCACCTGGAAAGGCTAAAAGGGCCTGACTTCCCGATGGGGATTGAAACGT
>Ga0070737_10003342_pt1 | contig 17510 bp, 17 predicted proteins | sample Coa_R1_10_FD_66438 | JGI IMG/M metagenome (GOLD analysis project Ga0070737, IMG submission 66438) | Surface soil microbial communities from Centralia Pennsylvania, which are recovering from an underground coalmine fire - Coalmine... | ecosystem: Environmental > Terrestrial > Soil > Unclassified...
GAGCACATCGGGCAGCGCGGTACCGGCCAGCGACTCGGGCTCGCCCGGAACCGAGTCGGCGAAGGCCTCGTCGACCACCACGATCCGGCCGGGCCGGCGCAGTGCGAGGATCTGCTCGCGCGGGTGCAGCACCGAGGTGGGATTGGTGGGGTTGCCCACGACGACCAGGTCGGCGTCATCGGGAACCTTTGCGTCGGCCAAATGGAAGGGCGGCGACAGCACGACATGGTGCGCCGGTAGCCCGGCCGCGGTCAGCACCGCATCCGGTTCGGTGAACGACGGCGCGATCAGCGCCGCCCGGGTCGGGTGCAGGTTGCCCAACAATGCAAAACCCTCGGCCGCGCCCGCGAGCAGCGCCACCTCGTCGGGGCCGCGGCCGTGGCGGGCCGCCACCGCGTGCACTGCGGCCGCCTCATCGCTGCGACTCGGGTAGCAGCCCAGATCGGGCAGCCGGGCCGCCAGCCGCTGCACCAGCCAGGCGGGCGGTCGCCGGTGGCGGACATTGACGGCGAAATCGAGCATGCCCGGCGCCGCCGCCTGATCACCGTGATACCGCGCCGCCGTCAACCGGCCTGGGTCCAGACGCACCACAGGGTCAAACAGTAGTCGGCGGCGCGGCGGCATTCCGGAGCGTGGCACGCAGGGCGGCACCGCCATCAAGGACAATGAGGACGTGACGTATCCCATGCCCGCTCGAGTTGACTGCCCGCAGCTGGTGATCTTCGACCTTGACGGCACCCTCGCCGATTCCGCACGCGGTATCGTGTCCAGCTTCTGCTATGCGTTACGCCAGGTCGGGGCCACCGTGCCCGACGGCGACCTGGTCGCCCGGATCGTCGGCCCGCCCATGCATCACACGCTGGCGTCGCTGGGGCTGGGCGAACACACCGACGCCGCGATCGCCGCCTACCGCGCCGACTACGGCACCCGCGGCTGGGCGAACAGCACGGTTTTCGACGGCGTCGAGTCGCTGCTGGCCGACTTGCGCGCCGCGGGTGTGCGGCTCGCGGTGGCGACCTCGAAGGCCGAGCCGACCGCGCGACGCATTCTGGCCCACCTGGGGATCGCCGATTATTTCGACGTTGTCGCCGGGGCCAGCGTCGACGGGTCTCGCAGCAGTAAGACCGACGTGCTGGCTCATGCCCTGGCCCAGCTGCAGCCGCTGCCGGAGCGTGTGGTGATGGTCGGCGACCGCTGGCATGACGTTCAAGGCGCTGCCGCACACGGCATCGACACGCTGGTCGTCGGATGGGGATATGGACAGGCCGATTTCACCGAGGACCGCGCGCCGGCCGTGACACACGTTGCGACCGTCGCCGAGCTGCGGAGGGCATTGGGTGTCTGATCCCCGCCTGCACATCACCTTCGTCTGCACCGGCAATATCTGCCGTTCTCCGATGGCCGAGAAGATGTTCGCCCACCAGATCAGCCAGCGCGGCCTGCACGACGTCGTGCGAGTCACCAGTGCGGGCACCGGCAATTGGCATGTGGGCAAGTGCGTCGACGAGCGCGCCGCCAGGGTGTTGCGGGCACACGGTTACCCGACCGACCACCGCGCCGCCCAGGTCGACGCCGACCACCTGGCTGCCGATTTGGTAGTGGCGCTTAGCCGCAACCATGTCCGGCTCCTGCAGCAATGGGGAGTCGATGCCGCCCGGATACGGATGCTGCGATCCTTCGACCCGCGTTCGCCCGGGTATGCGCTGGACGTCGACGACCCCTACTACGGGGACCACGACGACTTCGAAGAGGTCTTCGCCGTCATCGAAGCCGCCCTGCCCGGCCTGCACCAGTGGGTGGACGAGCGGCTGGCGCAGAACGGCCATCGTTGATGCGGCGCTTCGGGTTTCTGCTGCGACCGGGCTGGCTGGCGCTGGCGCTGGTGGTGATCGTGTTCACCTACCTGTGCTTCAGCGTGCTCGCGCCGTGGCAACTGGGGAAGAACGCCAAAACCTCGCGCGAGAACAGCCAGATCGAGCATTCGCTGACCACTCCGCCGGTTCCATTGAAAGATCTCCTGCCACAGCAGGATTCGTCAGCATCTGACGCGCAGTGGCGACGGGTGACCGCCACTGGACATTACCTGCCCGAGGTGCAGGTGCTGGCTCGGCTGCGGGTGGTCGATGGTAATCCGGCGTTGGAGGTGTTGGCGCCGTTCGTCGTTGACGACGGACCCACCGTGCTGGTCGACCGCGGTTACGTGCGACCCGAGCAGGGCTCGCAGGTGCCGCCGATACCCCCGCCGCCTAGTGGCACCGTGACCATCACAGCGCGGCTGCGCAATTCCGAAGCGACGACACAAGGTAAAGAACCGTTCTCCAAAGATGGTGTCCAGCAGGTATATTCAATTAACACTGCTCAAATCGCAGCGCTCACCGGGGTCCGGTTGGCCGGGTCGTACCTGCAGCTGATCGAGAACCAGCCGGGCGGGCTCGGCGTGGTCGGCGTACCGCACCTCGATGCCGGGCCGTTTCTGTCGTATGGCATTCAGTGGATTTTGTTCGGCGTCCTCGCGCCGATCGGTCTCGGTTATTTCGTGTTCTCTGAGATCCGCGCCCGCAAGGTGGACCGGCAGACCCCGACCGACACTGCTGCGGCACCGATGACGGTCGAGGAGAAACTCACCGACCGTTACGGCCGACGACGCTGAAGCCGATCCCGGCACATAACGCCATCGCGGCTGCTGACGCCGTCTGTACCAACCGCGAAAGCAGCACCGCTCGGCGCAGATCGGCCACCGAGGGCGTCACCCCTTCTCCCAACGTCGGTCGGATCTGCAGTTGATGCCGGTAATGCGTGGGGCCACCCAGCCGCACGCCCAACGCCCCGGCGAACGCCGCCTCGACGACTCCCGCGTTGGGGCTGGGATGTCGCGGGGCGTCACGACGCCAGGCCCGCACCGCGCCGGACGGTGAGCCGCCCACGGCGGGCGCGCACAGCACCACCAGCGCAGCCGTGACGCGGGCGCCGAGATAGTTGACCGCATCGTCCAATCGTGCTGCGGCCCAACCGAATCGGGAATAGTACGGTGTGCGATACCCGATCATAGAGTCCAGCGTGTTAATGCTGCGATACGCCAGCACCGCAGGCGCACCACCGATTGCCGCCCAGAGCAGTGGCGCCGTGTGCGCGTCGGAGGTGTTCTCGGCGACGGATTCCACCGCCGCGCGGGTCAACCCGGCTCCGTCGAGGCGCGCTGGGTCGCGCCCGCACAGCGACGGCAGCAGGCCCCGCGCGGCTTCGACGTCGTCGCGGCCTATCAACTCCGCCATTGCTTGGGCCGTGCGTGTCAGTGTTGTCCCGCCAAGCGCGACCCAGGTAGCGGTGGCGGTGGCGGCTATGGACCACAGCGGGCCCCGGCGCTCTGCCTCTCGCTGCAGCATCGCCCCCAGCACGCCGACTGCGCCGACCAGGACGCCGACATGAACGACGCCGGCAATCCTGCTGTCCCGATAGGTGACCCGCTCCAACACCGCGGCCACGCCACCGAAACCGGCGACCGGGTGACCCCGTTTCGGGTCCCCCAGCAGCGAATCGGCCAGGTATCCGATCAGGGTGCCGAGCAGCCGCACCTGGCGTGTCGTTTTGCCCACCCCGGCAGGGTCTCACACCCGGTGCGACAGCAGGTCGGCAGCGCTGCCTGCGGATCCCGGACGGCTGGCCCGATGGTGCCTGCGCCGTGGCGCCGTGGCGTGGTCTACTCGGTTGCATGACGAAACGGCACATCAGCCGGGTGGCCGACCTGTTGAACCCGGCTGCGGTGCTCCTGCCGGCCGCGAACGTGATCATGCAGTTGTCGCTGCCCGGGGTCGGCTATGGCGTACTGGAAAGCCCGGTCGACAGCGGCAACGTCTACAAGCATCCGGTCAAGCGGGCCCGCACCACCGGCACGTACCTGGCAGCGGCCACCGTCGGCACCGACGCCGACCGTGAGCTGATCCGCACCGCGGTCGACACGGCGCACCGGCAGGTTCGGTCGAGCCCTTCGAGTCCGGTGTCTTACAACGCCTTTGATCCACGGCTACAGCTGTGGGTAGCAGCCTGCCTGTATCGCTATTTCGTCGACCAACACGAGTATCTGCACGGTCCGCTCGACGACGCCGCCGCCGCCGCGATTTACCGGGACGCCAAGCGGCTGGGCACCACGTTGCAGGTCGGCGAGGACATGTGGCCGCCGGACAGGGCCGCGTTCGACGAGTACTGGAAGCGTTCGCTCGACGACCTGCGCATCGACCCACCGGTGCGCGAGCATCTGCTCGGGGTGGCCTCGTTGGCGTTTTTGCCCCGTCCGCTGCGTGCGGTCGCCGGTAGACTCAACCTGTTCGCGACGACGGGCTTTCTCGCACCGGAGTTCCGGGCGATGATGGGGCTGCGCTGGTCGTATGCCCAGCAGCGGCGCTTCGAGCGGCTATTGTGCGCGCTGCGCCTCGCCAATCGGCTGACACCGCACTGGGTCTGGCTGCTGGGCTATCGCGCCTACTTGTGGGATATGCGATTTCGTGCTCGGCGGGGCAGGCCAATCGTGTAGCGGTTAGCCGAATACGACCAGCAGCACCATGGCGACCATGCACAGCACCGCCATCCAAAACCAGGGCTCCAGGTAGACGCGTTCGCGGCGTTGATCCGTCGTCTTGGTCCGACGCGAAGTCGTCCGTTCGGGCGTCAATTGTGAAGTCATACTAACTACTGTTACCGATTGGTCGTCGCCGGGTAAATGTGTTCCTCACCTCACCACGCCGCTGTTGCGGCGCAGATCACATTGCCGGGGCACACTGGGTCCAACCGTTGACCACTGCAGAGAGGCCGATTCATGAGCATGCCGGCGCTTAACCACGTCGCGATCACCGTGCGCGACATCAACATCAGCGGCCCCTGGTACCGCACGCTGTTCGGCGCCGACCCGGTGCTCGACGAACACACCGACGCCGGATTCCGGCACATGGTGTGGCGCCTGGACGACGACACGCTATTCGGCATCCATCAGCATGACCGGCCAGCGCCCGACGACAAGTTCAGCGAGTTTCGCGTCGGCCTGGACCATGTCGGCTTTGGCTGCCGTGACCGCGCCGAGCTCCAGACGTGGGCGCAGCGGCTTGACGGGCTCGGTATCGGGCACGGCGGCATTGTGGACGCGCAGTACGGCTCGGGGCTGAGCTTCCGCGACCCGGACGGGATCGCTTTGGAGTTCTTTGCACCGCCCGGGTGAATCCACCAGCGGCACAACGCGTCAGCGTACCGTTGCGAAGAAGGCGCGCACGTCGTCGACAAAAAGCTCCGGCTGCTCGAACGCGGCGAAGTGTCCGCCGCGCGGCATTGTCGTCCAGCGGGTGATGTGGTAGTTCGGTTCACACCAGTGCCGTGGTGCGCGCAGGACCTCCCTGGGGAAGGCGGCAACACCGGTCGGCAATTCGACACGGCCCGTGGATCCGAAGCTTTTGAAGCTCTCCCAGTACAACCGGGCTGACGAGGCACCGGTGCCCGTCGCCCAGTACAACATCACGTTGTCGAGCAGCTCGTCGCGGCTGAGGACGTTTTCCGGGTGGCCGTCGCAGTCGGTCCAGTCCCAGAACTTCTCGACGATCCATGCCATTTGCCCTACCGGCGAGTCGACCAGCCCGTAACCCAACGTCTGCGGTCGAGTGGACTGCTGCTTGGAATAACCTGTGCCCCAACGCCGGTAGTGCGCCAGCGCGGCCAGCGCCTGTTGTTCTTCTTCGGTGGGCTCGCTGATGCCTCCGGCCGGCGGCCAACCAAACGGCATGTTGAGGTGGATGGCCACGCAGTGGCCACGGTTGCGGCCGATCTGGGTGGTGACGGCGGCGCCCCAGTCACCGCCCTGCGCGCCGTAGCGATCGTAGCCAAGGCGCAGCATGAGGGTCTCCCAGGCCTGTGCGATCTTTTCGACGCCCCACCCGGTGCGGGTCGGCTTGCCGGAGAAACCATATCCGGGAAGGGACGGGCAGATGACGTGGAAAGCGTCGTCGGCGCGTCCGCCGTGGGCTGTGGGGTCGGTCAGCGGCTCGATCACCTTGTGGAACTCCACGATCGAACCCGGCCAGCCGTGGGTGATCAACAGCGGGAACGCGTCGCGGTGCGGGGACCGCTGGTGGATGAAATGGATGTCCAGGCCGTCGATTTCGGTGATGAACTGATCGAATCGGTTGAGTGCGGCTTCACGGGACCGCCAGTCGTATCCGTCGGCCCAGTAGCCGGCCAGATCGCGTGTGTAGCCCAGCGGCATACCCTGGCTCCAGTCGTCCACGCATTCGGCGTCCGGCCAGCGGGTACGCGCCAGTCGAAAGCGCAAGTCGTCGAGAACGTCGTCGGGGATGTCGATGCGGTAGGGCCTTACCTCGGTCATGGCATTACATAGTGGCCGATCCCAATTTTGCTTCGCAGCCCGTCGGAGGATGCCAGGATTAAGACGTGCGCGGACGCCACGTCGCGCATTTGTTTGCGGTCGCGGTGCTGACTGTTCCCGCGTCGCTCTGGCACGCGCTCATCGCGCCGGCGTCCGCTGCTCCCTGCCCCGACGTGGAGGTCACGTTCGCGCGGGCCACCACCGAACCTCCGGGCGTCGGCGTGGTCGGACAGCAGTTTGTCGATTCGCTGCGCTCGCAAGTCGGCGGCAAGTCCGTCGTGGTGTACCCGGTCAACTACCCCGCCACCTACGATTTCGCGCCCTCGGCGAACACCGGAGCCAACGATGCCAGCGCTCACGTTCAGTCCACGGCCGCGAACTGTCCCACCACCAAGATCGTGCTGGGTGGATACTCGCAGGGCGCGCTGGTGATCGATCTGATCACCATCGCCCAGGCGCCGGTTGCGGGCTTCGTCCCCGATTCGCTGCCGCAGGACGTGGCTGATCACGTTGCCGCGGTCGCCACCTTCGGAAATCCATCGGACAGGTATCTGGGGGCGCCGATAAGCGCGATCAGCCCGTGGTATGGGGCCAAGGCCATTGACTTGTGCGCGGACGCGGATCCGATTTGCTCGCCGGGGCCTCTGGCGCCACCGTCCCAAGACGAAATGTTTTCCCCGGCACACCTGTCCTACGCAAATTCCGGAATGCCCCGACAGGCGGCGGCTTTCGTGGCGAGCCGCCTCTAGCGCGGCAACACTGGTGGGCGCGGACGGGATCGAACCGCCGACCGCTGGTGTGTAAAACCAGTGCTCTACCACTGAGCTACGCGCCCCGCCCCGGGCACGCTACACGCCCGCGCCGCGGCCATTCAAAACGGCAGATATCCGTGGCGGTCAGGCCTTCAGCGCCGCCAGCGCCTCGGTCCACAACCGCTGATCGCGGGCCTCACCAGGCTGCTTCATCTCGGCGAACCGGATCACCCCCGAACGGTCGACCACGAAAGTGCCGCGGTTGGGGAATCCGGCGTCCTCGTTGAACACCCCGTAGGCCTGGCTGACCGCGCCATGCGGCCAGAAGTCGGAGAGCACCGGAAACAGGAAGCCGTTCTCGACCGCCCACACTTTGTGGGTCGGCGGCGGGCCCACCGAAATGGTCAACGTTGCACTGTCGTCGTTCTCGAACTCGGGCAGGTGATCGCGCAGCTGGTCCAGCTCGCCCTGGCATATCCCGGTGAACGCCAGCGGGAAGAACACCAGCAGCACGTTCTTGACGCCGCGGTAGTCGCTGAGGCTCACCGGCTGCTGATTCTGGTCGCGCAGCGTGAAATCCGGCGCGGTGGCTCCGACCGGCAGCATCAGCGTCGCCCTGCCCGCGACTTCGGCTGCACCAGCCGGCTGGCGCTCCAGTCCCCCAAGTTGACCGACGAGGTCGGCATCAGGCCCGCCGTGGGCGCCGACTCGGCGATTTCGGCGGGTAGCACATGTCCGGGCCGGCCGGTCTTGGGGGTGAGCACCCAGATCACCCCGTCCTCGGCGAGCGATGCGATCGCATCCATCAGGGTGTCCACCAGATCGCCGTCGCCCTCACGCCACCACAACAGCACCACGTCGACGACCTCGTCGGTGTCTTCGTCGAGCAACTCGCTACCGCACGCGTCCTCTACGTCGGCGCGGATGTTGTCGTCGGTGTCCTCGTCCCACCCCCACTCCTGGACAACCTGCCCTCGCTGAATACCCAGTTTGCGGGCGTAGTTCGGGGCGTCATCCGCCGCGACCACCGTGGAACCTCCTTCAACTGCTCAGCGCGCCGTGCGATGCGCATATCGTCGCACAGCTGGGCGCTGCCCCACACCGGTGACTCAAAACGAAGCCAAACAGAGTTTCAACGCCTTGGTTTTGGTGTCGTTGAGTTGATCGACCCGGCGGTTGAACTCCCCGGTCGGGGCGTGGCTGGCGATGGCGTTGGCCACGCCGCGGGCCGCTTCGACGTAACCGTTGAGCCTCTCGCGCAGCTCCTGCGACAGCGCGGTGCTGACGCTGGCCGCCACCGTGTCGGCGGTGTTGTTGAGCGCATCGATGGCCGGGCCTTCGGTCGGGGCCGTGTCGCGGCCCTGATTGAACGCCCCGACAAACGCGTTCACCTTGTCGATGGCGTCCTTGCTGGTGGTGGCGAGCGATTCGCATGCGGCACGCACCGCCTTGGTGGTCAGCGATTGCTGCCGCTGCGACTCGCGGATGCGTGAGGTCGCCGACGACGCCGACACCGACGCCGACACCGAGGCCCGGTAGGCCGGGGCAATGGCCGTGTCGGCGGTCGGGGTGCCGTCGGTGATGCTGGTACACCCGACGATGCCCATCGCGACCGCGGCAAGGCTCCCCAGCGCCAGCGCGCCAAGGCGCGCTCGGCGCGCCACCCGCCCGCCCGTTGCCGGCCCGGTGGATTCGCGCGACGTGTGGGCATGCCTTCCGATCAGCACACTGCGTGACGTTACCGGTTCGCTGTTCGCGCTGATCTGGCCCGCTGGATTCCGGCCGTGCGTGCCGGGCCGACCCGGGTGCGGCACGATGGAGGATGACCACAGCATTCCCGCGGCGGAACCCGCGAGAAGCTGCCCCACCGCCAAACAAGGAGTAGCGCGTTGACGACCGAGTTTGTGCGCCACGATCTGGCCAAAAACTCAAGCGGCACAAGCGAACCCGACCGTGTTCGAGTGATCCGCGAAGGTGTGGCGTCCTATCTGCCCGACATCGACCCCGAAGAAACCTCGGAGTGGTTGGAGTCGTTCGACGAGCTGCTGGCCCGCTCCGGGCCGTCGCGCGCCCGCTACCTGCTGCTCCGGATGCTGGAACGCGCCGGCGAGCAGCGGGTGGCCATCCCGGCGTTGACATCGACCGATTACGTCAACACCATCCCGACCGAACTGGAACCGTGGTTCCCCGGCGACGAGGACGTGGAACGCCGCTACCGCGCCTGGATTCGGTGGAACGCGGCGATCATGGTGCACCGCGCCCAACGTCCGGGCATCTCGGTGGGGGGCCACATTTCGACGTACGCCTCCTCGGCGGCGCTCTACGAAGTCGGTTTCAACCACTTCTTCCGTGGCAAGTCCCACCCCGGCGGCGGCGACCAGGTCTTCATCCAGGGCCACGCCTCGCCCGGCATCTATGCGCGAGCCTTCCTGGAAGGCCGGCTCACCGCCGACCAGCTCGACGGGTTCCGCCAGGAACACAGCCATCCCGGCGGTGGTCTGCCGTCATACCCGCATCCGCGGTTGATGCCCGACTTTTGGGAATTCCCCACGGTGTCGATGGGGCTGGGCGCGATCAACGCCATCTTTCAGGCCCGGTTCAACCACTACCTGCATGACCGGGGCATCAAAGACACCTCCGATCAACACGTGTGGTGCTTTTTGGGCGACGGCGAGATGGACGAGCCCGAAAGCCGGGGCGCCGCGCACGTCGCTGCGCTGGAGGGACTGGACAACCTCACGTTCGTGATCAACTGCAACCTGCAGCGCCTCGACGGTCCGGTGCGCGGTAACGGCAAGATCATCCAGGAGCTGGAATCGTTTTTCCGGGGCGCTGGCTGGAACGTCATCAAGGTGATCTGGGGACGTGAATGGGACGCCTTGCTGCACGCCGACCGGGACGGCGCGTTGGTCAACCTGATGAACGTCACCCCCGACGGCGACTATCAGACGTACAAGGCCAACGACGGCGGCTACGTGCGCGAGCACTTCTTCGGCCGCGACCCGCGTACCAAGGAGTTGGTGAAAAACCTTTCGGATCAAGATATTTGGAATCTGAAGCGGGGTGGCCACGACTACCGCAAGGTCTACGCCGCCTACAAGGCGGCGGTGGAGCACAAAGGTCAGCCGACCGTGATCCTGGCCAAAACCATCAAAGGCTACGCGCTCGGTAAGCACTTCGAGGGCCGCAACGCCACGCACCAGATGAAGAAGCTGACACTGGAAGACCTCAAGGAATTCCGCGACACCCAGCGGATTCCGATCTCGGACGCGCAGCTGGAAGAGGACCCGTATCTGCCCCCGTATTATCACCCCGGCCCCGAGGCCCCGGAGATCCGCTACATGCTCGACCGGCGCAGGGCCCTCGGCGGCTTCCTGCCCGAACGGCGGACTAAGTCCAAAGCGTTGACGCTGCCTGGGCGCGACACCTACAAGTCGCTGAAGAAGGGATCGGGCAGCCAGCAGGTTGCCACCACCATGGCGACGGTGCGCACATTCCGAGAAGTGTTGCGAGACAAGGAAGTTGGTCCTCGGATTGTGCCGATTATTCCCGATGAGGCGCGCACGTTCGGTATGGACTCGTGGTTTCCGAACCTCAAGATCTACAACCGCCTTGGCCAGCTGTATACCTCGGTCGACGCCGATCTGATGTTGGCGTACAAGGAAAGCCAAGCGGGACAGATCCTGCACGAGGGCATCAACGAAGCCGGGGCCGTCGCCAGCTTCACCGCCGCGGGAACGTCGTATTCGACGCACAACGAGCCGATGATCCCGGTCTACATCTTCTATTCGATGTTCGGCTTCCAACGCACGGGCGACGGATTGTGGGCCGCGGGCGATCAGATGGCGCGCGGATTCCTGTTGGGCGCCACCGCCGGACGCACCACGCTCACCGGTGAAGGTCTGCAGCACGCCGACGGCCACTCGCTGTTGTTGGCCAGCACCAACCCGGCGGTCGTCTCCTACGATCCGGCGTTCGCCTACGAGATCGCCTACATCGTCGAAAGCGGGCTGGCCCGCATGTACGGCGAAAACCCGGAAAACGTGTTCTTCTACATCACGGTCTACAACGAGCCGTACGTGCAGCCGCCCGAGCCGGAGAACTTCGATCCGGAGGGCCTGCTGCGCGGTATCTACAGGTATCGGAAGGCCAGCGAGCAACGCACCAGCACCGCGCAGATTCTGGCCTCAGGGGTGGCCATGCCCTCTGCGCTCAAAGCGGCCGACATGCTGGCCGCCGAGTGGGACGTCGCCGCCGACGTGTGGTCGGTGACCAGTTGGAGCGAATTGAACCGCGAAGGAGTGGCCATCGAAACCGAGAAGCTGCGCCACCCGGAGCGTCCCGCGCGGGTGCCCTACGTGACCCAGGTGCTGTCCGACTCCAGCGGGCCGGTGATCGCCGTCTCAGATTGGATGCGGGCGGTTCCCGAACAGATTCGGTCCTGGGTGCCGCGCACGTACGTCACACTGGGCACCGACGGGTTCGGTTTTTCCGACACCCGGCCCGCCGCGCGGCGTTACTTCAACACCGACGCCGAATCACAGGTGGTCGCGGTGCTGGAGGCACTTGCCCGGGACGGTGAGATCGACCCGTCGGTGGCCGTCGCGGCAGCACGGCAATACCAGATCGCCGACGTCCAGGCCGCCGCCCCGCAGATGTCAGACCCCGGGCCAAACGCCTAGAACGTCGGCTCATCGCTCGAGTGTGACGGCATCGTCACGCTGGCCGATAAACGTGACGACAGCGTCACGCTGGCGCCGCCGTGACGGCGCGGGTGCCGCCCCGTTGGCAGAAACATCCACAAATGTGGCGTACGTTTTAGGGATGCCCGACAAACAGTTCGCCACCTTGCCGCGCTCGACGCTTGAGCTGCTCGACAGTGTGCCTGACTCGTTGTTGCGGCGACTGAAGCAATACTCCGGCCGGCTGGCCACCGAGGCGGTGTCGGCCATGCAGGAGCAGCTCCCGTTCTTCGCCGAGCTCGAAGCGTCGCAGCGGGCGAGCGTCGCGCTGGTGGTACAGACCGCGGTGGCCAATTTCGTCGAATGGATGCAAGACCCGCGCAGCAACGTCAGCTACACCGCGCAGGCTTTCGAATTGGTCCCCCAGGATCTGACCCGCCGGATCGCGTTACGCCACTCGGTCGACATGGTGCGGGTCACCATGGAGTTCTTCGAAGAGGTCGTGCCGATGCTGGCCCATTCCGAAGAGCAGCTGACCGCGCTCATGGTGGGCATCCTGAAGTACAGCCGTGACTTGGCGTTCACCGCCGCCACGGCCTACGCCGACGCGGCCGAAGCCCGGGGAAGCTGGGACAGCAGGATGGAAGCCAGCGTCGTGGACGCGGTGGTGCGCGGCGACACCGGGCCCGAGCTGCTGTCCCGGGCGGCCGCGCTGAACTGGGACACCACCGCCCCTGCGACGGTGGTGGTGGGCACCCCGGCACCCGGACCCGACGGCTCGAAGGACAGCCAGAAGGCCAGTCAGCAAGTCCGGGATGTGGCTGCCCGCCACGGCCGTGCCGCGCTCACCGACGTGCACGGCACCTGGCTGGTGGCGATCGTGTCCGGCCACTTGTCACCCACCGAGAAGTTTCTGGGCGCGCTGCTGGACGCGTTTTCTGACGGGCCGGTGGTGATCGGGCCGACGGCGCCCATGCTCACCGCGGCCTACCACAGCGCCAGCGAGGCGATCTCGGGGATGAACGCCGTGGCCGGATGGCGCGGGGCGCCGAGACCGGTGCTGGCTCGGGAGCTGCTGCCGGAACGGGCCCTGATGGGTGATGCGTCAGCGCTGGCGGCATTGCACACCGATGTGATGCGGCCGCTGGCCGAGGCCGGCCCGACGCTCACCGAGACGCTCGACGCCTACCTGGACTGCGGCGGAGCGATTGAAGCCTGCGCCCGAAAGTTGTTCGTTCATCCAAACACGGTCCGCTACCGACTCAAGCGCATCGCCGAATTCACCGGCCGCGATCCGACCGATCCGCGCGACGCCTACGTCCTTCGGGTGGCTTCCACGGTTGGGCACTTGGCCTATCAGATGCATCAGTCCAGCATCGGAAACCCGGCCGCGACCCCGCCGCGGGCGGTCGCGGCCACCTCGTCGGGTGATCGCCGTGGAGAGTGAGATATCGCAGCGCGGTATCAAACGAGTCGCATCCAAGGCTGTTTTGTGGAGACCGCACAAAAACCTAAGATAAGGTTCATACTCTGTTACACCCCGCAAAACCGTCTTCACAGTGTTCTCTTAGACACGTGCTTGCATTGCTTGCGCCCGGACAGGGCTCGCAGACACCGGGAATGCTGTCGCCGTGGCTGGAACTGCCGGGCGCCGCGGAGCAGATCGGGGCGTGGTCGGCGGCCAGCGGACTGGACCTCGCCCGGCTGGGCACCACCGCGTCGGCGGAGGAGATCACCGACACCGCGGTTACCCAACCTCTGGTCGTGGCGGCCACCTTGCTCGCCTACCAGGAGCTCGTCAAGCGTGGCGCATTCGCAGACGCCGAACTGATCGTTGCCGGCCATTCGGTCGGGGAGATCGCGGCGTACGCGATCGCCGGGGTTATCTCCGCCGACGACGCCGTTTCGCTGGCCGCCACCCGGGGCGCGGAGATGGCCAAAGCATGTGCGCTGGAGCCGACCGGAATGTCCGCGGTGCTCGGCGGCGACGAAGCCGCGGTGCTCGCCCAGCTCGAGCAGCTGGATCTGGTCCCGGCCAACCGCAACGGCGCGGGCCAGATCGTCGCGGCGGGCCGGCTGACCGCGCTGGACAAGCTCGCCGAGGATCCGCCGGCCAAGGCACGGGTGCGTCCGTTGGGTGTGGCCGGCGCGTTCCACACCGAGTTCATGGCGCCCGCCCTGGAGGGCTATGCCGCGGCCGCGGCCAGGGTCGCGACCTTTGCGCCCACCGTCACGCTGCTGTCGAACCGTGACGGGCAGCCGGTGTCCTCAGCTGAGTCGGCGATCGAGAAGCTGGTCGCCCAGCTGACCCGGCCGGTGCGCTGGGATTTGTGCACCGAGACCCTCCGTCAGCGCAATGTCACGGCGGTCGTAGAGTTTCCGCCCGCGGGCACTTTGGCCGGCATTGCCAAACGTGAACTTCGGGGAATTCCGACGTACGCCGTCAAATCCCCCGCAGACCTCGACGGGTTGACGCAGTTGTAAGACGTGCCAAGCGCTGCCGAAAGGCAGTTGCTGTACAACTCACCCGCACCACAACCGAATATCGTTGATTCGTTATGCATTTGAGGTACGCCACGCACCAATACCGTCATGTAACGAGCTCTTGCCGCAACAACCGTTAACCAGCAGTACCACGACACATACGAAGGGAAGCCACTGTGCCTGTCACTCAGGAAGAAATCATCGCCGGTCTCGCCGAGATCATCGAAGAGGTCACCGGTATCGAGCCCTCCGAGGTCACCCCGGAGAAGTCCTTCGTCGACGACCTGGACATCGACTCGCTGTCGATGGTCGAGATCGCCGTGCAGACCGAGGACAAGTACGGGGTGAAAATCCCCGACGAGGACCTCGCCGGGCTGCGCACCGTCGGCGACGTCGTCGAGTACATCCAGAAGCTCGAGGAAGAGAACCCCGAAGCGGCCGAGGCAATCCGCGCCAAGATCGAGGCAGAGAACCCGGAAAAGGTCCAGGCCGTGCGGGCCCGGATTGCGGAAGCGCAAGCGGACAAGTGACCAAGCCTTCCACTGCTAACGGCGGTTTCCCCAGCGTTGTGGTCACCGCCGTCACAGCGACGACGTCGATCGCGGCGGACATCGAAAGCACGTGGAAGGGTTTACTGGCCGGCGAAAGCGGCATCCACGTTCTTGAAGACGAGTTCGTCACGAAGTGGGATCTTCCGGTCAAGATCGGCGGCCACCTCAAGGATCCGATCGACGCCCACATGGGCCGGCTGGACTTGCGGCGCATGTCGTATGTCCAGCGGATGGCCAAGCTGCTGGCCGGTCAGCTTTGGGAGGCCGCCGGAACCCCGGAGGTCGATCCGGACCGCTTCTCGGTGGTCATCGGCACCGGCCTTGGCGGCGCCGAGCGAATCGTCGAGAGCTATGACCTGATGAACGAGGGCGGGCCCCGCAAGGTGTCTCCGCTGGCGGTTCAGATGATCATGCCCAACGGTTCCGCAGCGACTGTCGGCCTGCAGCTAGGGGCCCGCGCCGGGGTGATGGCCCCGGTGTCGGCATGCTCATCGGGTTCGGAAGCCATCGCCCACGCGTGGCGCCAGATCATCCTGGGCGACGCCGACATCGTGGTCTGCGGCGGCGTTGAAGGCGGCATCGAGGCGCTGCCCATCGCGGCGTTCTCCATGATGCGGGCCATGTCGACCCGCAACGACGACCCGGAAGGCGCATCCCGACCGTTCGACAAGGACCGCGACGGATTCGTCTTCGGCGAAGCCGGGGCGCTCATGGTCATCGAAACCGAAGAGCACGCCAAGGCCCGGGGCGCTAAGCCGTTGGCCCGCTTGATGGGTGCCGGTATCACCTCCGATGCCTTCCACATGGTCGCGCCGGCGCCCGACGGGGTGCGTGCGGGCAAGGCGATGGTGCGAGCCATGGAGCTGGCAGGCTTGTCGCCCAAGGACATTGACCACGTCAACGCCCACGCGACGGCAACCCCGATCGGCGACACCGCCGAAGCCAACGCCATCCGTGTCGCCCAATGCGACCACGCTGCGGTCTACGCGCCCAAGGGGGCACTTGGGCATTCCATCGGCGCGGTCGGCGCGCTGGAGTCGGTGCTCACGGTGCTCACCCTGCGAGACGGCGTGATACCGCCCACGCTGAACTACGAGACACCCGACCCCGAGATCGATCTCGACATCGTGGCGGGCGAACCCCGCTACGGCAACTACCAGTACGCGATCAACAATTCGTTCGGCTTCGGCGGGCACAACGTTGCGCTCGCCTTCGGGCGGTACTGAAAGACACGACGTCCGCGCACCGGCGCGGGCCGCCGACGACCCGAGGAGAAGCCGGACAGTAGGAAAGGAAGCTTCGCGACACCCATGACACAGCTGGTTACGGGCAAAGCGTTCCCCCATGTGGTGGTCACCGGCATTGCCATGACGACCGCGCTGGCGTCGGACGCCGAGACCACGTGGAAGTTGTTGCTAGACGGACAAAGCGGGATCCGGAAACTCGACGACCCGTTCGTCGAGGAGTTCGACCTCCCGGTCCGCATCGGAGGACATCTCCTCGAGGAATTCGACACCCAGCTGACGCGGGTCGAGAACCGGCGGCTGTCATACCTGGGGAAGATGTCCACCGTGCTGGGCCGGCGGGTGTGGGACAACGCGGGCGCGCCCGAGGTCGACACCAACCGGTTGGCGGTGTCGATCGGCACCGGTATGGGCTCCACCGAGGAGTTGGTTTTCGGCTACGACGACATGCGGGTGCGGGGCCTAAAGGCGGTTTCCCCGCTGGCCGTGCAGATGTACATGCCCAACGCCGCCGCCGCGGCGGTGGGGCTGGACCGGCACGCCAAAGCCGGGGTGATGACGCCGGTGTCGGCGTGTTCGTCCGGGTCTGAGGCCATCGCGCGCGCCTGGCAGCAGATCGTGCTCGGGGAAGCCGACATCGCGATCTGCGGTGGCGTGGAGACCAAGATCGAAGCGGTGCCGATCGCCGGGTTCGCGCAGATGCGCATCGTGTTGTCGACGAACAACGACGACCCGGCCGGCGCCTGCCGCCCGTTCGACAAGGACCGTGACGGGTTCGTCTTCGGTGAGGCCGGGGCGCTCATGGTCATCGAAACCGAAGAGCACGCCAAGGCCCGGGGCGCCAACATCCTGGCCCGGTTGATGGGCGCGGCGGTTACCTCCGACGGCTACCACATCGTGGCGCCGGATCCCAACGGCGAGCGCGCCGGGCATGCGATGACCCGCGCGATCCAGCTCGCCGACCTCACTCCCGGCGACATCGACCACGTCAACGCCCACGCCACCGGGACGTCGGTCGGCGACGTGGCCGAGGGCAAAGCCATCAACAACGCGCTCGGCCCCCATGGCGGAAACGCCGCGGTCTACGCCCCCAAGTCGGCGCTGGGCCATTCGGTCGGCGCGGTCGGCGCGGTCGAGTCGATCCTGACCGTGCTCGCGTTGCGGGACCAGATCATCCCGCCCACACTGAACCTGGTCAATCTCGACCCGGAGATCGACCTGGACGTGGTGGCGGGCAAGCCGCGGCCGGGCAGCTACAACTACGCGATCAACAACTCGTTCGGATTCGGCGGGCACAACGTCGCAATCGCGTTTGGTCGCTACTGAGCCGAGCACCAATCGAGGAGGAGACCTGCGATGACGATCATGGCCCCCGACGCGGTTGGCGAATCACTTGATCCACGCGATCCGCTGCTGCGGCTGTCGACCTTCTTCGA
>Ga0070737_10003345_pt1 | contig 17503 bp, 14 predicted proteins | sample Coa_R1_10_FD_66438 | JGI IMG/M metagenome (GOLD analysis project Ga0070737, IMG submission 66438) | Surface soil microbial communities from Centralia Pennsylvania, which are recovering from an underground coalmine fire - Coalmine... | ecosystem: Environmental > Terrestrial > Soil > Unclassified...
CGAGCCGGAGAAAATCGATCTGGTCGGTGGACTGCTGTTGGCGGTGGCGTTGGGCCTGGCGGTGATCGGCCTGTACAACCCGGATCGCAGCGCTCAACAGGCGCTGCCCAGCTATGGGTTGCCGCTGGTGATCGGCGCGATTATCGCCGCGGTCGCGTTCGGGCTGTGGGAACGCTTCGCGCGCACCCGGTTGATCGAACCTGTCGGTGTGCACTTCCGGCCGTTCTTGGCCGCGCTGGGTGCATCGGTGGCCGCGGGCGCGGCGCTGATGGTGACGCTGGTCGACGTGGAGCTCTTCGCCCAGGGCGTGCTCGGCAAGGACCAGGACGAGGCCGCTCTGATGTTGCTGTGGTTCCTCGCCGCACTGCCGCTCGGGGCGCTGACCGGCGGGTGGATCGCGACCCGCATCGGCGACCGGGCGATGACGTTCCTCGGGCTGCTGATCGCGGCCGGCGGGTATTGGCTGATTTCCGGGTGGCGGCCTGACCTGCCGACCCGCCGGCACGACATCCTCGGCCTGGTGAGCTTGCCCGCGATGGACACCGATCTGGTCATCGCCGGGGTCGGGCTCGGGCTGGTGATCGGGCCGCTGTCGTCGGCGAGCCTGCGGGTCGTCCCGTCCGTGCAGCACGGCATCGCCGCGGCGCTCGTGGTGGTGGCCCGGATGACCGGCATGCTGGTCGGGTTGGCCGCGCTGAGTGCATGGGGGTTCCAGCGGTTCAACCAGATCGTTGCGGCCAAGACGGCGGCCGTTCCGGAAAACGCCAGCCTCGCCGAACGGTTAGCCCTCAAGGCGGTGCTGTACCGGGATGCGTTCGCGGAGATGTACGGCGGGATCTTCACGGTCACCGCCGTGGTCTGCATGGTGGGGGCGCTGCTGGGTCTGCTGCTGTCCAGCCGCGGTGTTCACGCCGAGGAGCCAGAACTGCGCGAGCACGAGCCGGTGGGTCCTAAGGCGTAACGGCGCGCTAGGCTAGCGCGGCACCAGGCTTAGCAGCAGGTCCGGTCCGACCCGCTGCACCCCGTCAAACCGCCACCGCAGCGCCCGCGCGATGCTCGGGACCCCGACATCGTCGACCGCGGTGATCGGCCCACCCAGCAGGATCGGCGCGACATAGGCCAAGATGCGGTCGATGGCCCCGGCGCGAAGGAAGGCACCCGCCAGCGTCGGCCCACCCTCGAGCAACACGTCGGTGCGATCCGACAAGGCCTTAAGCACCTCGTGCGGATCATGGGTTCGGATCACCATGGTGCGCGAATCGTCGTTGAGAACCTGTGCCTCCGAGGGGATTTCGCGCTTACCGACCACTACCCGCAGTGGCTGGCGTTCGGCAAGACTGCCGTCGGCCAGCCGGGCGGTCAGGGCCGGATCGTCGGCGAGCACCGTCCCGGTGCCAACGACGATGGCGTCGGCGGCGGCGCGGCGGCGATGCAAGTCCGCGCGGGCGGCCTCGCTGGTGATCCACTGGCTGGAGCCGTCAGCGGCAGCGCTGCGCCCGTCGATGCTGGTGGCGTACTTCCACGTCACATGCGGCAACCCGGTGCGCTGCTTGTGCAGCCACTCGCGCAGCGGCCCGGCGGCCACCAGGTCGGTCTGCACACCTGGAACGACATGCACGCCGGCGGCGGCCAGCCGGGCTGCGCCGCCCGCCGCGACGGGATTCGGGTCGGCAACCGCGTACACCACTGTGGCGATACCGGCGTCGAGCAGAGCATCCACGCACGGCGGGGTCTTGCCGTAGTGGTTGCAGGGCTCCAGCGTCACGACCGCGGTCCCGCCCGCGGCCAGGCCGCCGGCGCGGCGCAGCGCCACGATCTCGGCATGCGCGCTGCCGGCCGGCTCGGTGCCGCCGGCGCCGGCGACCCGGCCCTCACGGTCGAGGATGACCGCGCCGACCGGCGGATTGGGATAGGTGCTGCCCTTGACCAGTTCAGCGTGCTCGACGGCGAGCCGCATGGCGGCGTCGTAGCTGATGGCCACGGGAGTGCTCATCGGCGCAGATGCGGTGACGTGGCCCTGGCCCGGCGGCGCAGCGCCTCCACGGCGGCGGCGGGGTCGTCGGCACCGTAGACAGCGGATCCGGCGACAAAGCAGTCGACGCCGGCCTCGGCGGCCTGTTCGATGGTGTCGGCGTTGATCCCGCCGTCGATCTCGACGAGGATGGTCAGCTCGCCGGAGTCGACCATGCTGCGGACTTTGCGGACTTTGCCCAACACCTCAGGCATGAAGTCCTGGCCCCCGAAACCCGGTTCCACCGACATGACCAGAAACGTGTCGAAGTCCTTGAGGATGTCCAGGTAGGGCTCCAGCGGGGTGGCCGGCTTGATGCTCAGCCCGGCTTTGGCTCCCGCGGCGCGGATGTCGCGGGCCACCTTGACCGGGTTGTCGGTGGCCTCGGCGTGGAAGGTCACGTTGTAGGCGCCCGCCTCGGCGTAGGGCGGGGCCCACCGATCGGGGTCCTCGATCATCAGGTGGCAGTCCATCGGGATGTCGGTGACCTTCAGCAGGCTTTCGACTACCGGCAGTCCGATCGTCAGGTTGGGCACGAAATGGTTGTCCATCACGTCCACGTGCAGCCAGTCGGCGCCGGTCACGGCGGCCACCTGGTCGGCCAGGTGGGCGTAATCGGCGTTCAGGATCGACGGCGCTATCAGGGGCCGATCGGTCGTGCCCGGCATGCGCCTCAGCCTACTTTGGGCCTACTTGAAGCGCCGCGGCGAACATGGCGTCGGTGCCGTGGCGATGCGGCCACAGCTGGACATACGGCCCGTCCCCGAGCTGGTCGACGGGCTCGAACAACGGCCGGGTGTCCAGCGCGCGTACCGGGTGCCGGCGCAGCGCGTCGGCGACCACGCCGACGGTTTCGGCCAAATGTGGTGAGCAGGTCGCATACATCACCACACCCCCGGGCCGGGTCAGCGCGATCGCCGCCGCCAACAGCTCGCGTTGCAGCTTGGTCAGCGCCGGGATGTCGGTGGGCCGGCGCCGCCAGCGCGCCTCCGGCCGACGACGCAGCGCCCCCAGACCGGTGCACGGCACGTCGACGAGAACGCGGTCGAAGCCCGGCTCCAGCCCGCTGCACCGAGCGTCGACCCGCACCACCTCCACCGGGAGCCCACGGGTGTTGCGCGCCACCAGCTCGGCGCGGTGCGCCGACGGCTCCACCGCGGTCACCCGCGCCCCGCTGCCCGCGCCCAGCGCAGCCACCAGCGCGGTCTTGCCGCCAGGGCCCGCGCACAGATCCAGCCAGCGTCCAGTGTCGCCGTCGACCGGCGCCAACGTCAGCGCGCGGGCCACCAGTTGACTGCCCTCGTCCTGAACCAGAGCGAGCCCGTCGCGCACCGCCGGCAACTGCGCGGGGTCACCGGTCGGCAGGTACACCGCATACGGCGAATATCGGCCGACGCTGCCGCGCACGGCGTCGGCCAGCTCCCGAGCGCTCAGCGCATCGGGTCTTGCGGCCAAGTGGACTCGCGGCCGTTCGTCGTCGCTGGCCAGCAGTGCATCGAGTTCACCGGCCGCCGGGCCCAGCGCGTCGGCGAAGGCCTGCGCGATCCACCGCGGGTGGGCGTGCACGAAGGCGGTGTAGCCGATCGGGTCGCGCGCGGGGTCGGGGGCCAACTCGGCTAGCCAGGACTGCTCGTCGCGGGCGTCGATGGCCCGCAGCACTGCGTTGACGAAACCTGCTCTGGCCGAATCGAATTCGATGCCAGCTTGCTCCACGGTGGTGGACACCGCGGCGTGCGCGTCGACCCGGGTGCGCAGCAGCTGGTAGGCGCCCAGCCGCAGCAGATCAAGCAGGACCGGGTTTATGGACTCAGATGGGCGCCCGGCGGCGGCGCCGATGATCGCGTCGAGCAGACCGAGGGTGCGACAGGTGCCGTAGGTGAGTTCGGTGGCAAATGCCGCGTCCCGTCCGCGGATTCCGCGTTCTCGCAGCAGCGCAGGTAGCGCAAGGTTCGGGTAGGCGTCTCGCTCGGAGACCGCCCGCAGCACGTCGAAGGCGGCGCGGCGGGCCGGATCCAGGGGCCGGCGGCGCTGCCGATGCCGCGGTTTACCAGGGCGGGATGACCGGCTCTCCGGTGTACGCCTGCCGCGGGTCATACCGCTCGCGCGTCCGGGTCGAGGCGAGCGCCGCGGGCCCAGTCGACCGCGTTCATGAACTTCTTTCCGGGCGGCTGGATCTGGCCCAGCCGTACCGGCTCCGACGAGGTGCCGATCCAGACGTCATGCCGACCGACGTGAATGCTGCCCGGTTCCAAGGGTTTCGGCGCTTGATCGTCAATGCTGACCGGCCCGATTTTGACCCGCTGGTCGCCGATGAGTGTCCATGCACCGGGCTTCGGTGTGAAGGCTCGGATCCGCCGCTCGACGACCGGCGCGGGTAAGTCCCAGCGCACCCGCGCTCGGTCCACAGTGACCTTGGGAGCGAAGCTGACCCCGTCGGCGGGCTGTGGCACCGGGGTGAGCGTGCCGTCGGCGATGCCGTCGAGTGTGGTCTCCAGCAGCGCGGCGCCCGAAACGGCCAGTCGCTCAAGCAAATCGCCCGCGGTGTCGGTGGGCCGAATCTCCTCGGTGACGACGCCGTAGACCGGCCCCGAGTCCAGGCTCGGCTCGATGCGGAAGGTGGTCGCGCCGGTGATCGTGTCACCGGCCGCGATGGCCGCCTGCACGGGTGCGGCCCCGCGCCAGGCGGGCAGCAGCGAGAAGTGCACGTTGACCCAGCCGTGGGGAGGTATCGCGAGCAGCTCCTCGCCCAGCAGGGCGCCGTAGGCCACCACCGGGCAGCAGTCGGGTGCCAGCCCGCAGAGTTCGGCGACGAATTCAGCGGAGTTCGGCCGCCGCGGCCGCAGCAGCGGGATGCCCAGGTCGAGAGCCGCCCGCGCCACCGGCGACGGCTCTGGCCTGCCCCGGCGGCCGGACGCCGCGTCCGGGCGGGTGAGCACGGCGACCACGTCGTGCCGGGGCGAGTCGATGAGCCGACGCAACGCCGGCAACGCGGTTTCCGGGGTGCCGGCGAAGACGAGGCGCACCGGCACAGTCTAGGAACGGCGCCGCCGGACGTCGCCGGCCGATCAGGCCTCGTCGTCGAGATGGGCGGCCGGCTCTCCCCCGGCGGCGGTGAACGCCGTGAGCGCGCGCACCAAGCCGTGACGTTCCGACGCCGGCATTCGTTCGACGATGCGGGCGATCTCGGCGCGCCGCTGTGCGGTGACCTTGCGGACCACCTCACGTCCGCGCTCGGTCAACGCGGCCAACAGTTCGCGGCGCGACGTGGGGTGAGGTTGACGGTCGACGAGTCCGGCGCCGACGAGCCGGTCCACCATTCGGCCCGCGGCCGACGGCCGCACGCCCAGCAGGGCGGCCAGGGTCGCGAGGTTGATCGGGCCGCGGTTGGACAGGATCACCAGGGTCCGGAACTGCGGGATGGTGATGGTCTCGTCGACCCGGGCGATGGAGTGAGCCGAGATGCCCACCAGCAGGCGTGATGCGGTCAACAGCGCGTCGGTGATCGCGTCGAGCGACTCCTCGGTTGCAGTGGCTTTGGTGGTCATGGCCGCGCTTTCTGTGGTCACGCCGATCGTTTCGGCACACAGGGTTGCCACAGCATAGCAGCAGACAACTATAACCTACCAGAACTATTTCTTAAGACTACTATTGTCGTACGCACCCCGCATTCCTGGAGGAGATTCTCAATGAGCATTGACGTGCCCGCCGGAGCAGAGCACGCCTCGGCAATCAGCGACCGGGCGATGTGGGCATTGGGCGACTACGCGCTCATCGCCGAGCAGGTGATGGCGCCGCTCGGCCCGCTGCTGGTGGCCGCCGCCGGCATCGGTCCGGGCGATCGGGTCCTCGACGTCGCTGCCGGTTCCGGCAACGTGTCGGTTCCAGCCGCCAGGGTCGGCGCCCACGTGGTGGCCAGCGACCTCACACCGGAGCTGCTGCAGCGCGCCCAAAGACGCGCTGCCGACCTGCGTCTGCACCTCGAGTGCCGGGAAGCCAACGCCGAAGCGCTGCCGTTCGCCGACGGCGCATTCGACGCGGTGCTGTCCGCCATCGGCGTGATGTTCGCACCGCGCCATCAACGCGCCGCCAACGAGCTGGTGCGGGTGTGCCGGGCCGGCGGGACGATTGGCCTGATCAGCTGGACCCCGGAGGGGTTCTTCGGTCAGATGCTTGCCGCGATCCGGCCATACCGGCCGACACCGCAGCCGGGCATGCCTCCGGCGGCGCTGTGGGGTCGGGAAGACTACGTCACCGGCCTGTTGGGTCAGCGCGTCGGCGATGTCAGCGCGCGCCGGGGCATGCTGACAGTGGACCGGTTTGACAGCCCAGAAGCGGTGCACGAGTACTTCAAGCACCACTACGGCCCGACGATCAGCGCCTACCGCAACATCGCCGACAACCCGGTCCTGGTCGCCAGCCTTGACGCTCAACTCATCGAACTAGCCCAAAGCCACCTCAGAGACGGCGTCATGCAGTGGGAGTACCTGCTCGTCATCGCCAGAAAGTGGTAGAGCGGCTAGCTGCGTGTTGCCTCTTCTCCGGCCAGCCGGGGGATCAACCCGCCGGCTAGCACGTCCTTCACCTGGCGCTGTGAAAGCCGGTGCCGCACAGTCAGACACGTCTTTTTGGTGACGTTGTCGACCTGCAACGTGTCGCTGCGTGCCAAGGTGTCGCGAAGATTGCCGATGCGCAGCGTGTCGCCTTGCTCGATCGTGTCGTAGTCGTCCTCGTCGTCGAACTCGAGGGCGAGCACCCCGTAGTTGGCCAGGTTCTGCCAATGGATGCGGGCGAACGACTTGGCGATCACCACGCGCAGCCCCAGATAACGCGGTGCGATCGCGGCATGTTCGCGCGAAGATCCCTGGCCGTAGTTGTCGCCGCCGACGACGACGTGACCGGTCTGCTGGGCCTGCTGTGCCCGCTGGGGATAGGAGTCGTCGAGCTGGGCGAAACTGAACATCGACAGCTTCGGAATGTTGGAGCGATACGGCAGCGCTCGCGCGCCGGCCGGGGAGATCTCGTCGGTGGAGATGTTGTCGCCGACTTTGAGCAGCACCGGCGCCTCGATCTCGTCGGGCAACGGCGAGAACTCCGGAAGGCTCGAAACGTTTTGCCCCTTCACCGGTTCGACGTTGCGCGCCTGCTCCTGTGGCAACGGCGGCACCAACATCGCGGTATTCACCGAATTCTGCTGGGGAAGCTCAAGTTTCGGATACTTCACCTTTGCTTTGCGCGCCCACTCCCGCGGATCGGTGATCACTCCGGTCAACGCTGACGCGGCGGCGGTCTCCGGCGAACACAACCACACCGAGTCCTCTCTGGTGCCCGACCGACCGGGAAAGTTACGCGGCATGGTACGCAGCGAGTTTCGGGCGACTGCCGGGGCCTGACCCATGCCGATGCAGCCCATGCAGCCCGCTTGGTGAATTCGCGCACCGGCAACGACCAGCTCGGTCAGCGCGCCCATCTTGGTCAGGTCGGCCAGGATCTCCCGTGAGGTCGGGTTGATGTCAAAGCTGACGTGCGGTGCCGTCTGCCGTCCCGCCACCATCGCGGCGGCGATCGCGAAATCGCGAAGTCCCGGGTTGGCGCTCGAGCCGATCACCACCTGCGCGACGTCTTTACCGGCGGCGTCACGAACCGGCACCACATTGCCCGGCGAGGACGGTTGTGCGATCAGCGGCTCGATCTTGGATAGGTCGATGGTCTCTTCGATGTCGTAGCCCGCGCCATCGTCTGCGACCAACTCGACCCAGTCGTCCTCGCGGCCTTCGGCCCGCATGAAATCGCGAACCGCTTGGTCGCTGGGGAAAACCGTTGTAGTAGCTCCCAATTCAGCTCCCATGTTCGCAATCACGTGCCGGTCCATCGCGGTCAGGCCGGCCAGGCCGGGACCGTGGTACTCGATGATCCGGTTCACCCCGCCCTTGACGTCGTGTCGGCGCAGCATCTCCAGGATGACGTCCTTGGCCGAACACCACTGGGGCAGTTCACCTTCGAGCCTTATTCCCCACACCTCAGGCATCCGCAGGTGCAGTGGACGTCCCGAAATCGCCAGCGCCACTTCGAGACCACCCACTCCGATGGCCAACATGCCCAGCGAACCGGCCGCCGGGGTGTGCGAATCCGAACCCACCATGGTTTTGCCTGGAATCCCGAACCGCTGCATATGCGTCGGGTGCGACACTCCGTTGCCAGGCTTGGAAAACCAGAGACCGAAGCGCTGGCAGGCGGTGCGCAGATATTCGTGGTCCTCGGCGTTCTTCTCGTCGGTTTGCAGCAGGTTGTGGTCGACGTACTGCACGCTCACCTCGGTACGCGCCCTGTCGAGCCCGAGTGCCTCAAGTTCCTGCATTACCAGCGTGCCGGTCGCATCCTGGGTCAGTGTCTGGTCGATGTGTATCGCAATCTCCCGGCCCGGCGTCATCTCACCGGATACCAGGTGTGAGTTGATCAACTTGCGGGTGACGTTGAGCGCCATCATGGTCCTTCCCGATCACGGTGGGCTGGTGTGCTACCCGATGTATTCCCATGACCGGCTCGCGGCTATCACTGCAGTTTCGACCAATTCACCATAGGCTAACTTTAGCTGCCGAAAACTGCTCGCATTTGTCTACTTAGGCAAAGCTGTCCTGAATTAGTGTTACCTTCGTTGCTAAGGCTATCTACCTGCGCTAACGTTCACTTCATGAGCAATCGAAATGTCCCCACAACGAAATTCAATGCGCTGGTGCAAGATCAAATACGTAATGAATTCACGGTCGCCCAGCAATATATTGCGATGGCGGTGTATTTCGACCGCGACAACTTGCCACAGCTGGCGAGACACTTTTACAGCCAGGCCGTCGAGAAGCGAAATCACGCGATGATGTTGGTCCAGTACCTCCTCGACCGGGACGCGCCCGTGGAAATCCCGGGAGTAGACGAGGTGCGAAACCAATTCGACTCGGCCCGAGACGCGTTGGAGTTAGCGGTGCAGCACGAACGTGCGGTGACCGAACAGGTCGGCAGGCTTGCCGGTGTGGCACGCGAGGAAAGTGATTACCTCGGCGAACAGTTCATCCAGTGGTTCTGCAAGGAGCAGATCCGACAGGTGGCGCTGATGACAACCTTGGTGCGAGTCGCCGACCGTGCCAAAGCCAACCTGTTCGATCTGGAGAACTTCGTCGCCCGTGAGGTGGGCTCGGCGCCGAGTCCCTCCGGTGCTCCGCATGCCGCCGGAGGCAGCCTCTGAACCGATCCGCCCGGGTCGGCAACTCGGTTCAACCGGTGCCATGTCCCGCGCTGCTGTGGTAGCGATGACCGCGAACGAACCGACTGAAAGGCGACTTTATGGATCCACAGGTGGCTCATCAGCGTGCTCAGGACATATTCGCCGCCGTGCTCGCCCGAGTCAGACCCGACCAGTTGGGAGCCGCAACACCGTGCTCGGAGTGGACGGTTCGCGACCTGATCGACCATGTGGTGAGCGGTAACGAGCGGGTCGGCCAATGGGCGGGCAGTTACGAGCAGCCGCCGGCCCGACCCGTCGATGTGACCGAGGCGCACCGCGCGTCCGCCGCCGCCGCACAGGAGGCGTTCGCAAAACCCGGCGCGTTAGACGCGACCTATCGGCTGCCGTTTGGCGAAGTCGCCGGCCGGGTCCTGATCGGGATGCGCACGACGGACGTGCTGGTCCACGCATGGGATCTGGCCGCTGCCACCGACCAGTCCACCGACCTGGATCCCGAGTTGGCACTCGAGCAGCTGGCTGTCGCGCGCGCCAGTGTGCGGCCCGAATTTCGCGGCCCGGGCAGACCGTTCGGTGCCGAGCGGCCATGTTCGGCCGACCGTCCGCCCGCCGATCAGCTGGCCGCCTTCCTCGGCCGCGCAGTGGGTTAAATCAGCGCGCGGTCACCCGATGTGCAGGGGGTCGATCGCGACGCGGACGGGCTCGTGCGTTTGCCGCGCACTGAGCACGGCAACGGCGCGGCGCAGGGCGGCCGCCAGCGCCAGGCCCCGGTCGCGGTGCACCCGCAGCAGCATCCGGGTTACCGCCGCGCCGGCGGAAACGCCCGCCGGGCGGCGTGCGCCCGGCGGCAGCTGCACCGGGCCGAGGACATCGGTGCCGTCGGGCAGCCGAACTTCGTCGAGCAGCGCCGCCACCGCGTCCGCGGTGCCGTCGACCGCGGCGATGTGCACGCTCGGTGGCAGGCCAACGTCGGTACGCCCGGCGAGCTCGGCGTCCGCGTGGCCCACCGGGTCCCAGCGGATCAGCGCTTGGACGGTCGGGATCGATGATTCCGCGACGACGGTGACCACCCCGCCGTCCCGGCGGCTGCGAACCAGTGCCGCGGCGGTCATCCACCGCCGCAGGGTGTCTTCGGCGGCACGCAGGTCCTGCCGGCCCAGCAGCGCCCAGCCGTCCAACAGCAACGCCGCCCCGTACCCACCCGGAACGCGGGGCTCGGCCCCGGGGGTGGCGACGACCAGGGCCGGACGGGCTGCGACCTCGGAAACGACGGCGTCGCCCGCGGAGGTGATCACATTGATCCCGGGAAATGCCCTGCCCAGCTCCTCGGCCGTGCGCCCGGCGCCGACCACGACCGCGCGCACCGTGTCGGATCCACAGCGTGCGCATCGCAGCGCAGGCTCCACCCGGCCACACCAGCGGCACACCGGGCCGGCCGCCGCGCGATCGGGTAGCGACAGCGGCCCCCTGCAGTGCCGGCAGCGGGTGATGGCGCGGCAGCGTCCACACGCCAGTGCCGGGATGTATCCCCGCCGCGGCACCTGCACGAGCACCGGGGCGCCCGACCCCAGGGCCGAGCGGGCCGCGCGCAGGGCCACCGACGGTAGCCGCGCGGTGCGTGCCGCGGGGTCACGCGCTTCGGCGTAGCCGTGGTCGTCGATCGCCACCACCCGGGGCGCACACGCACGCACCAGCTGGCGCGCCGCGACGATGTCGTGCGCCCAGCCGCGTTGAACGAGTGCGTGAGCTTCTGCGGTGCGGGCATAACCGCCGAGCAGCGCGGCGCAGCGGCGCTGGTGGGCCCGTAGCAACGCGACCTCACGGGCATGGGGATACGGGGCCCGCGACTCGGCCAGGGTGTCGTCGCCGTCGTCCCACACCAGGACCAAACCCAGGTCGGTTACCGGCGCGAACACGGCGCTGCGGGTGCCGATCACCAGCCGGGCGCGGCCCCGCAACACCGCCAGCCAGCGACGGTAGCGGGCGGCGGGCCCCAGCCCGGCCGACAACGCCACCACCGCGGCGTCGTCGATGTGCGTGATCGCCGCCCGCCACAGCGCGTCGACATCCCGCTGATCGGGGACGATCGCCAGCACGCCGTGCCCCGCGCGGACCGTCTGCGCGGCCGCTTCAGCGAATCGATGCACCCACAGCTCACCCGGCAACGCCTGCCATACGGCGCGCGCGGCGCGTGATTCGCCCAGCGCGGCCAGAAACTGGCCGCCGCGGCCGTAGGACTCCCAACCGGTGGGATCGACCGGCTCCACGACAGGCCGGCTGATCGCGGTCAGGGTTTCCCGCTCCGCGCCGGCATGCCGCGCCGGCACGGCCAGCCGCAACACGTCGGCCCGGGTTCCGGCGTAGCGCGCCGCTACCGCGTCGACCAGCCGGCGGATTTCCGGGGTGAGCACTGGCTCGGCGGAGATGACACGGTCCAGCCAGCCCAACCTGCCGGCGTGATCGGTGTCGGTGCGGCGCTCCAGCACGAAGCCGTCGACCAGCCGGCCATGGAACCGAATCCGGACCCGCACCCCTGGCTGGGCGTCGTCGGATTGCTCTGCGGCAACGAGATAGTCGAACTCGCGGTCCAGATGCGGCACCGACAACATCGGCAGCACCCGCGCGATCGGTTCGTGCTCGGCGGCCCGCCGGGTCGCGCTCACCGGCCGGCCGCCGGCTCCGTCCGACCGAAGAAGAACCCGGCCGTGATCAGGATCTGCGCCAGCGCGTAGGCCCACCAGACCGGGACCGCCAGCGCCTCGTTGTCGAGCACGAAGCGCTCGATGCCGATCATCGCGTCCGAGATCGCGAAGCACACCGCACCTACCGCGGTCCACACCGTCGGCAACCGTGCCAGCAGTGCGGCGCACACCATCGCGGCCAACACCACGATGTACGCGGTCACCGGGACCGTGTGCGCCTGCAGGCGCGGCCACAACCACACCAGCAGCGCCGCACACGCCAGGCAGGTCAGCACCACCGCGATCAGGCGCACCGCGGACCGTCGGGCCAGTGGAATCAGTGCTGCCAGAAAACACAAGTGCGCCAACAGAAATGACGCGAGTCCTGACACGAACGACAACGACCACCACGGGATGGCCAGCAGCCAGTCGCCGACGGCCGACGCCAGCAGCGCCGGCATCAGCCAGCGTCGCTCCCGCACAATCGGATGCGCGGCGGCGCCCACGGCCAGCAGCAGCGCCATCGACGCCTTGAACGCGGGTTGTGCCACCCAGTGGCCGGTCAACTCGGCACCCGGCGACGACCGCAGTGCGGTCACGGTCACAAAGATCCCGTAGCCGACACCGAACCAACCGGCAGCCACCCACGCACCGAGCACCACCCGGGGTGCGTACGGTGGGCCCATGCCCAGCTTCGACAAGACCGGTCCCGCCATCGATCCCACCATGCTGAAGGTACTGGATAAGGTTCCGTTCCGGCTCTGCGCCGACGAGGGCGTCGAGACGGTGCGGCAGCGGATGCGTGACCTGCCCCGCCGCCCGGTTCATCCAGACGTACGGGTCGAAAACAAGACCATCGGCGGGCCGGCCGGCGACATCGGGGTCCGAATCTATTGGCCGCCAGATGCTTTGGAAACACCACTGCCGATGATGCTGTACTTCCACGGCGGCGGTTTTGTCGCCGGCGATCTTGACACCCACGACGGCACCTGCCGCCAGCACGCCGTGGGCGCTGACGCGGTTGTGGTTTCCGTCGACTACCGGCTGGCGCCTGAGCACCCCTACCCCGCCGCTGTCGACGACGCCTGGGCGGCAACGCAATGGGTCGCCGAGCACGGTGACGAACTCGGCGCCGACCCCGCCCGCCTCGCGGTGGCCGGCGATTCGGCCGGCGGCACCCTTTCCGCGGTGATCACGCAGCGTGCCCGCGACGAGGGCGGGCCACCGCTGACCTTCCAGCTGTTGTGGTATCCGTCCACGCTGTGGGACACTTCGCTGCCGTCGTTCACCGAGAACGCGTCTGCGCCCATACTGGACCGGGCCGCAATCGCGGCGTTCTCGCGTTGGTACGCAGGCGAACTCGACTTGACCAACCCGCCGCCGGGGCTGGCGCCGGGACGGGCGGCCAACCTCGACGGCTTGCCGCCCGCCTATGTCGCGGTCGCCGGCCACGACCCGCTGCGCGACGACGGCATCCGCTACGGCGAGCTGCTCGCCGCGGCGGGCGTGCCCGTCGAAGTCCACTGCGCTGAAACCCTCATGCACGGCTACCTCGGATACGCCGGCGTGGTGCCCGCCGCCACCGAAGCCATGGACCGTGGGCTGGTGGCCCTGCGCAAGGCGCTGCACGCCTAGCGCCGCGAGTATGTGCTGGGGCGCCACACCGTGCCACCGTTTGACCGCATGCGAGAGAGCTTCGCGCTGATGGAAAATGGTCCTGATGACGGCGATCATCGACCTCATGCCCGGGCATCCGATAGAACTCGAGGCGACGCTCACGCTGCGGCCCATGCAGGGTGTACACGTCGTCGCGCGGAGACGCCCATGACCGATTACCACACCGTCGTCGTCGGCGCAGGATTCTCGGGCATCGGCACCGCGATCAAACTCGGCCAGGCCGGATTCGGCGACTACCGGGTGATCGAAGCCGGCGATGGCGTCGGCGGCACCTGGTATTGGAACACCTATCCCGGTATCGCCGTGGACATTCCGTCGTTTTCCTACCAGTTCTCGTTCGAACAGAGCGCGCACTGGTCGCGAACCTATGCGCCCGGACACGAACTTCGGGCCTATGCAGAACATTGCGTCGACAAGTATGGGATCCGGTCGAAGATCCGCTTCAACACCAAAGTTCTCGCCGCGCGGTTCGACGACGACCACGACCTGTGGCGGGTGCAGATCGACCCCGGCGGCGACATCACCACCAGATTTTTGGTGAACGCCAGCGGCGTGCTCACCGTGCCCAAACTGCCCGACATCGACGGCGTCGACTCGTTCGCCGGCATCACCATGCATACCGCACGCTGGGATCACAACCAGGACCTGACCGGCAAGCGGGTCGCGGTCATCGGCACCGGTGCCTCGGCTGTGCAGGTGATCCCGGAGATCGCCCCGATTGTCAAGCATCTCACCGTGTTTCAGCGCACGCCGATCTGGTGCTTCCCCAAGTTTGACGTGCGGTTGCCAGCGCCGGCGCGCTGGGCGATGCGGCTGCCGGGCGGCAAGGCCGTGCAGCGGCTGGCCAGCCAAGCCTTCGTCGAAGCGACGTTTCCCATCCCGGCGCATTACTTCACCGTCTTCCCGCTGGCCAAACGGATGGAAGCGGCTGGCCTGGCCTACTTGCGTCGGCAGGTCCGCGATCCAGTCGTGCGCGAGAAGCTCACCCCGAACTACGCCGTCGGCTGCAAGCGCCCAGGCTTCCACAACGGCTACCTGGCCACCTTCAACCGTGACAACGTGCGGCTGGTCACCGAGCCGATCGACAAGATCACGCCCACCGGCGTGGCCACCCGCGACGGCGAAACCCACCAGATCGACGTGCTGGTGCTGGCGACCGGCTTCAAGGTGATGGACGCCGACAGCGTGCCCACGTTCGCGGTGACCGGCAGCGGTGGCCGCTCACTAAGCGCATTCTGGGACGAACACCGGCTGCAGGCCTACGAGGGTGTCAGCATCCCCGGATTCCCGAACCTGTTTTCGGTGTTCGGCCCCTACGGCTACGTCGGCTCCTCCTACTTCGCGCTAATCGAGACCCAGACCCACCACATCATCCGGTGCCTGAAGCGGGCCCGGCGCCGGGGCGCCACCCGGGTGGAAGTCACCCGGGAAGCCAACGACCGGTATTTCGCCGAGATGATGCGCCGCCGGCACCGCCAGGTTTTCTGGCAGGACAGCTGCCGACGGGCCAACAGCTACTACTTCGACAACAACGGCGACGTGCCGTTGCGGCCCACCACCACCGTCGAGGCCTATTGGCGCAGCAGGCGTTTCGACCTTGACGACTACCGGTTCACCTCGTAGCCGCGACCAGACAGAGAATCGCGTTACCCCGCGGCGATTTGTGCGATTCTGCGTCTGCTCGCGGTAGTTGGGTCCTACACCGCGCGCTTGAGGTCGTCGACCTTGTTGAGCTGCTCCCAGGGCAAGTCGATGTCGGTACGGCCGAAGTGGCCGTAGGCCGCGGTTTGCGCATAGATGGGCCGCAGCAGGTCCAGGTCGCGGATGATGGCCCCGGGCCGCAGGTCGAACACCTCGCCGATGGCTTTCTCGATCTTGACCGGGTCGACGGTTTCGGTGCCGAACGTCTCGACGAACAGCCCGACCGGTGCCGCCTTGCCGATGGCGTAGGCGACCTGCACCTCGATCCGTTCCGCCAGCCCGGCACCGACAACGTTCTTGGCCACCCAGCGCATCGCATAGGCCGCGGAGCGGTCCACCTTGGAGGGATCCTTGCCGGAGAAGGCGCCGCCGCCGTGGCGGGCCCAGCCGCCGTAGGTATCGACGATGATCTTGCGGCCGGTCAACCCCGCGTCGCCCATCGGCCCGCCGAGCACGAATTTGCCGGTCGGGTTGACCAGTAGCCGCGCTCCGGATGCGTCCAGGGTGTCGTGAGCCAGGTCGTCGAGCACGGTGTTGAGGACCTTTTCCCGGATGTCGGGAGTCAGCATGTCGTCCAGGTCGATGTCCGCGGCGTGCTGGGTGGAAATCACGACGGTGTCCAACCGGACCGGGGTATTGCCTTCGTAGGCGATGGTGACCTGGGTCTTGCCGTCCGGGCGCAGATACGGCAGCACAGCGTTCTTGCGGACCTCGGCCAGCCGGCGGGCCAGCCGATGGGCTAGGGCGATCGGCAGCGGCATCATTTCCGGGGTGTCTTTGATCGCATAGCCGAACATCAGGCCCTGGTCACCGGCGCCCTGCGCATCCAGCGGGTCCTCCACGCCTTCGACGCGGGCCTCGTAGGCGGTGTCGACACCTTGGGCGATGTCGGGAGACTGCCTGCCGATGGCGATGTTCACCCCGCACGACGCTCCGTCGAAGCCCTTGTCGGAGGAGTCGTAGCCGATCTCCAGGATGCGGCTGCGGACCGTGTCGGTGATCTCGGCGAACGCCTCCTTGGCGCTGGTCGTCACCTCACCGGCGACATGTACCTGGCCGGTGGTGACCATGGTCTCGACGGCGACGCGTGAGCGGGGGTCGTCGGCCAGCAGGGCGTCGAGCACCGAGTCGCTGATGGCATCGCAGATCTTGTCGGGGTGCCCCTCGGTCACCGACTCGCTGGTGAACAGCCGACCCTTTTCGCTCACACCCAGATCCTTCCGTCACATCCATCCACATCCATCAAAATGTTAGCCAGACAAATTATATCGTCGCGCTGTCCACCCGCCCGGCCCGCGCGGGCGTCGCGAGCGGACTTACCCGCTGCCGCTGCGCAGAAAGGCGGCGATGGCGTCCACGATACGACTGGCCATCAGCGTCTTGGAGCCGTGCTGCAACGCCAACTCGGTGCCGTCGGAGGCCAACAGCCAGCCGTCGTTGCTGTCGACCTCGAACGCCCTGCCTTCACCGACCGCGTTGACGACCAGCAAGTCACAGCCCTTGCGGCGCAGCTTATTTCGGGCATGGAACAACACGTCGCCTTCCGCGTCGCCGGTCTCGGCCGCGAACCCGACGATGGCCCGCATGTTGGGCAGCTGCCCATCGGCGCGGGCCCGCACCGCGCCGGCCAGCACGTCGTCGTTACGCACGAGTCGGATGGTCGGGGGTCCCTCGACCCCCTTTTTGATCTTGGCGGACGCGGCCTGGGCCGGGCGGAAATCGGCGACCGCGGCCGCCATCACCAGCACATGGGCGTCGGGAGCATGCTTGGATACCGCGTCGCGCAGCTGCTGCGCCGAGCTGACGTGCACCACGTCGACACCGGCGGGATCGATGAGCCCCGCGGTGTGCCCGGCGATCAGGGTGACCTCGGCTCCTCGCTGCGCGGCGACGCGGGCCAGCGCGTAGCCCTGCTTGCCCGAACTGCGGTTGCCGATGAAGCGCACCGGGTCGATCGGCTCGCGGGTGCCGCCGGCGGTCACCAGCATCTTGTAGCCGCGCAGGTCGTAGGGCAGGGCGTCGGGCCGCTCCAACAGCAGTTGGGCGAACGTCGTGATCTCCTCGGCCTCGGGGAGCCGCCCGGCACCGCTGTCGGTGCCGGTCAACCGTCCGGATGCCGGTTCCAGCACCACTGCGCCGCGGCGCCGCAGCGTGGCCACGTTCTCGACGGTGGCCGGATGCAGCCACATTTCGGTATGCATC
>Ga0070737_10003346_pt1 | contig 17500 bp, 16 predicted proteins | sample Coa_R1_10_FD_66438 | JGI IMG/M metagenome (GOLD analysis project Ga0070737, IMG submission 66438) | Surface soil microbial communities from Centralia Pennsylvania, which are recovering from an underground coalmine fire - Coalmine... | ecosystem: Environmental > Terrestrial > Soil > Unclassified...
AGAGGCTTTCTTGAGTACTACACTCCACCCCTCGTCGAAAAGACCGAGGTCATCGGACCCTTAGTTCTGAACATCTATGGATCAACTACAGACAACGAGATACTTTGGTTTGCAAGTCTCAGAGATGTGGATCAAAACATGAATGAGACGATACTCACGCGGGGCTGGCTCAGGGGCTCCCACAGAGAAGTTGATGAAAGCAAGTCCACGAGGTGGTATCCCTATCATCCGCACACGAGAAGCGAGCCGCTCGAGCCAAACAGGGTGTACGAGTTTAACATCTCTCTCGTTCCAACCGCGAACCTGTTCAGGGAAGGTCACAGAATCGCGATAAAGATCAGCTCCATTGATGACCAGCCAAAGAACACCTTTGAGGGAATCGCGAGCGAGCACGTCAGGCGTCAGAGGGCCTCAAGGATCAGCGTGTACCACGATGCCGAGCGACCATCGCACCTCTTAATCCCAGTCACTTCCGGCAACGTCATCGGCACGTTCATGTCCGGAGGAAGGGTAAATCCGATAAACTAGCGGAAACTGGATATCACATCTTTTGCGAAGAGCTTCATGTTCTCCGCGAAGGACGACAGATCCCTCCCCCGGAAAATCATAGCGAGAACCGGATGCTCGAGGCCCGCATCTGCAAACTCTTCCAGTTTCTTTACAACATCGCTCCTCGTCCCCACGAGCGACATTTTCAACAGTTCATCCGTGGTCACGGTGTGATTCCCGTGCCTTGAGAGCTCGTCCGTGCTCATCGCCTTGCTTCCAAAGCCCTTCGCGTGAACCTCTATCGTAGGAGTCAACGTGGAAATCGCCTTTTCTCTGTCCTGACCAAGACAGGTGAATACGGTCTGGGCTATCTCGATCTTCCTGTAGTCCCTCCTTCCTTGCCTTTGAGCCTCTGTTTGTATCTTCTTCACGTTTGCTCTAATTTCTTCGGGCGAACGATACGGAAAGATCACACCGTCGCCGAACTCCAATACTCTCTGCAAGCCCTTCGGAGCGACTCCGCTCCCTATGAAGATCTTATGCGAGATTGGCTTTGGAAAGAACTCAAGATCCGAAAATTGTACATACTTTCCCTCAAACGAGGAGGGGCCGTTCGAATTCCACAGTTGCCTTATTGCTCGAAGGTATTCGTTGAAGATATATCCGCGTTTCTTGAATGGGAAGCGCAGGCGATCGTAGCCTTCTCTGAAGAAATTGATCCTGCTGCCAATCCCGACTCCGAGCCTCAACCTGCCCTTGGATAGGACGTCGATGTTTGCAGCCTGCCTCGCCACGAGGAGTGGATTGTACAGCGGAAGTTGAATCACGGCCGACCCAATCTCAATTTCCTTCGTGGCCGCAGCGATGGCGCCCATCGAGGTGAATGGCTCTACGAAATCGGGATTGCCTTCTGGATCGATGTCCTCCCAGGAGCCGCAGACAAGATTGTTCCTGTAATTCTCCCTCGTGTGTGTCAGAGACATGTCGTACGTCCACACAGAATCGTATCCAAGAGATTCTGCTTCCCGGCTTGCCCCAACTACGTTGTCCACGCTCGCGAGGGCCCCGGACATTGGAAGAAAGACTCCGAACTTCACGCGTTCCCCACCCTCGGCAGGTCCACCAACACGTCTTCATTGTCCACCACAACCTTGAAGGAAAGTAGTCTCAGTTTCTTGTTCGTCTTGTGCGCCCCGGTCGTAACGTCGTACGCGACTCCGTGCCAGGGACAAAAGATCTTAGTGCGAGTCATGGTTTTGACCGACCCCTGATCCAGCTCGTACTCGACCACGTTCCTCACCTTTCCCTCGCAGGCGGGCCCTCCCTGATGCGGGCACCAGTTACGATACGCGTAATACTTGTCGTTGAACTTGTAGACCCCCACCGAGAGCTCGCCAAACTCCGCGATTATCGGCTCCAACTCCTTGAACTGCGCTACCTTTGCAACCTTGACAAGGGTCATGGTACATCGCCCCCTAGCGAATCTTGAACAGGTTCGCGGAGTTTTCACCCATGATCTTTTCCTTCTGCCTCTTCGAAAGAAAGTGCAGGTCGTAAATCGACGCCGGCACGTCAAAGTCCCAGTGAGGATAGTCGCTCGCGTAGAGCAGTTTATTTTCAGCGTCGATGTACTTGAAGATGTACTCCAATTCGTGGCTGGCGTTGTACTGCTCTTCGAGCGGTTGGCTCGTGTAGTAAAAGTCCTTCAGGTATTCGCTCGGCATCTTCCTGACCCACGGCGCGTCCTCCTCGAGCATCTGATAATATGAGTCGAGTCTGTGCGCGACCCACGGAACCCAAGTTATCCCGCTTTCCGCCCAGATCCACTTGATCCTGGGAAACCGCTCCACGGTTCCGTCAACGATTATGCTCACGACCTGCTTTATGATCCACTCCGGGAACGCGAAGAAGTTCTGCGACAATCGCTTGTTAAATTCTGAAGATGGCGGGATCCCAAAGTGAGCCCTGCCGTGGATCAAAGCGGGCACCTCCTTCCTGTTCATCGCTTCGTAAATCGGGTCGTAGTCTTCATGACCAAACAACTTATCACTGATCGGTGAGAAGTATGCCCCCACTATCCCCTTTTCTGATCCTACCCTGTCAATCAGTTCGGCTGCCTTGTCCGGGCTCCTGGCGGGAAGCGGAACTATGGTGAGAATCTCTTGGTACTTGCCAAGAAAATTCTCAAGCATGAAATCAACCCAGGCGTTGCACATCGCAACCTCCAAGTTCGGATCCGGGATGAGGTTCAGATTCATGTATGAATTTGGAAAGATTATGGATCTCTTTATCCCAATGTCGTACATCCTTTTCGTGTACCTGTCTATCGCATCCTGGACGCTCCAATTCGACGCGTTTCTCGTCTCCGGTCTAGTCAGCGGGCCGGATTCTTTCCACAGCATTGGAGCGGCGAGATATTGATCTCTCATGGAATCAACACCGTTCGGGGTCAGGTTGAAGCGCCTCATCATCTCGTACTTGTCCGCGATCCCCCCAAGCAACCTCGGATCCACTTCCGTGTCGGGAGGAAATTCATACTTTACACCGTAGAACTTTGCAAGATACTTCACGAGAAGATCCAGGAACGGCTGGTAGTGGGCGTCGGCGTCAACTATGTTCATGTCGTGCAAACCCCTGTCCTCGGCTTGCTTTACGGCGTTATCCAATCCGCCGCGTATCCGCCTGTACTTGTTTGACGACGGGTTGATCATTTCTCACGGCAACTCCCTGCTGCTCGATTTAAATCTACTCGACTTTGCACTTGACATCGGTCCGTCCGACTTTGTTGTTGCATCAGGGTCCAATCTCATAGGTATGATCGCGCCGTCGGGTCGGGGAAAAGGTAAATCCAATAAACCGGTGCGTTCTCCTCCCCAGCCAGGAGGGAAGCAAAAATGACGCTCCAGCAGCCGAAACCTAGCTCGCACATGCACGACTATGAAGCGCACGCCCGTGCACTAGATGCTGACCTTGAATATTACTACACGAAGAGGCTCATGCCGCTCGTGCTCCAGCTCCTGAGGAGGAGATACATCGACCTGTACGACCTCACAGACAAAGTCAGCAAAAAAGAGGAACAGCGGGAGGATGAGGAAAGGAAGAAGAAGACGACGACGATTTCACCATCAGATTTCGAGGCTCGTCTGAGAAGTCTTGAAGACCAGTTGGACGAATTTGTAAAGGGCGTCAGTCGGCTCGGCCCGGGCTGGGCGGCGTTTAGAAACGTCAACATCCTCACCAACGACACAAGGAAGGAGCGCGGAGACTATGATCCATTCTTCCACGTAACGCAGAAGAAACGCGGGGAAGGCGGTTCAGACCTTCGTACGAGGATCGACGAGATCGAGAGAGACCTAAACAATTACAGAAGGATTCTTGATACCGTCACGCTTGCTCTTGAGAGCAAGGGGCTCCTTGATCCAAAGGTCTCGGAGAGGTTGCACAACGCCGCCAAGTATCCATCTTTGCTCAACGGGTCCAAGATCGTCGCGAGGGCCTGGACTGATCCAGCCTTCAAGGAGAGGTTGCTCGCCAACGCGAGGGAAGCGGTCAGGGAACTTGGGATTCCCCCGGGCAGATTGGGGCAACTTCACGTTGTCGAAAACAACGATTCGATTCACAACGTTATCGTGTGCACACTTTGTTCCTGTTATCCTTATGATCTTCTCGGCAACGCGCCTTGGTGGTACAAGCAGGATCGATACAAGACGAGGATAATCGCAGATCCAAGAAACACGCTCGAAAAGATGTTCAAGTTTCGAGTTTCGCCAAAGAAGAAGATCCTGGTGCACGATAGTACCTCGGATGTCAGGTACATGGTTCTGCCGGAGAGGCCCAAGGGGACTTCCAAGTTGAGCGAGGAGGAGCTGGGCAAACTCGTAACCAGGGAGTGCCTGATCGGAGTCGGCGAACCGCTCAGCCCCTCTTCCAAGAAAAACTGAAAGTGAGGGGATGATCCCAAAAAAGGGAATGAAGTTCAAGATAGGCGACTCTGTCGTTGTAAGGCCCAACGATGCCAAAGGGTCAGAGCGGATCCCGAAGTACATCCAAGGAAGGGTGGGGCGAGTCATCCAGTGCTACGGTCGCGTGCAAAACCCGCTCGACCACAGAGGTGTGTACTCTCCCCTTTACTCGATCGAGTTCAAGGTTAGTGAACTCTTCGACAACAACTCGAAGGAGTTGCTCACGGCGGACGTGCACGAGGACTCTTTGGAAGCAGCCGCTGGTGTTGCGACGAAGAAGAAGAGCAAGAAGAAAAAAAGGGGTTCTTCTTAGGAACGTATGAATGCGTTTTCTTTTTCACTTTGCAGTTGACTATGATGATGACGACTACGACGATGCACGCGACGAGACCGAAGTCATCGTAGCGTGCTTTGCAAAGATCCTGTTGATCTCATAGATTGCAAACGCGACGAGTATCATGCCGAGAACTTGGATGGGAAGCAGGCTCTCCCCGATCACCGCCGCGCTGATGATCACTCCGAAGACCGGATTGAGGAAGAGCCACATTGAGAACCACTCCGGGCCCCTGTGCCTCACCAGAGCCATCCAGATGAGATTCGCTATGACAGACCCGAACACCGCGGTGTAGACCAGCGCGTCCAAGAACGTGGGATTGGTGTAACTGATCTGTGAAAGCGATTGTGGATCAGAGACGAGTACCCAAACGAGCAGTCCAATCGCGGCAAAGAAAAGTTGGATCGTGTTTATCGTGGATCCTTCGTAGCGGGTCAGGTACTTCCTGTAGATTACAAGACCACTCGCGTAGCTGAGAGCCGAGAGCAGGAGGAAGACAAGTCCCTGCCAGTTTCCGTAGAAATTGCTCAATGACCCGTCCGTGGCCACGAGAAAAGTTCCGAAGAATCCCAGGACCAGCCCGAGCGCTTGCTGTCGGAAGATTCTGCCCTTGAGGAACAGATAAGCGAGCAGGATGGTGAAGAAGGGGCTCGTATTCACCATCACCGAGCTGACACTCGCTGAGACGAACGACTCACCCACATACCAGAATCCAAAGAAGAAAGTTGAGGAAGTTATCCCGAACAGCGCGATTATCCCGAGCGTCCTCGCGTCCTTTGGAAATGATGATGACGATGATCTCTTGGAGGTCTCCGAGCTCGCCTTTTTCCTCTGGCTGGAGCATATCGCATACAGTGAAAACGGAATCATGATGAGACAGCCCAGCGCCGCGCGGAGCATGGAAAACGCTATGGGCGCCGAGTACCTGAGGCCAAATCTCACCGCGGTGAAGTTGGACCCGAAGATCACCACAACCGAGATCAGCAGTATCCAGTAGATTAGTTTCATTTGGTTCCTGACCGAAGAAAACCTGCGTCCACTCATACTGGATGCGGGGTTCGATGCATCAATGCATCGACCTTCCACCGTCGATGAGCAGGGTCTGACCGGTCATAAAGTCGCTGTCCGAACTGCAAAGGAACACGAGCGCTCCTAGCAGGTCCCTCGGGTGTTGGTCGCGCTTCAAGGCTCTTGAATTTGCCATCTCGACCGCGTACTTTGGATCTGGGTTGATGCTCAGGGTGGCGTCGGTCAGAGTGTAGCCTGGAGCAATCGCATTTATCGTGATACCGAATTGCCCCAATTCTCTGCAGATTCCTCTCGTCAACCCTATGACCGCCCCCTTGGAGGCTACGTAGTGACTCAGCCCGGGCGAGCCAGCAAAGAACGTTCCAGAGGAGATGTTGACTATCTTCCCCCGACCCGCCTTTTTCATGTACGGGAACACCGATTTGATGCACAGCCAAGTCCCCCTGACGTTTATCGCCTGGACCCTGTCCCACTCCTCAACGTCGATCTCATAGAACGGCCGACGCTTCAGCCCTCCGTACAGTGCTGCGTTGTTCACGAGCCCGTCGATTTGACCGAACTCCCGTATGGTCTCGCTGGCCATCCTGTCCGTGTCCTCCTCCTTCGAGACATCAATGCGGAGCGGGAGTGACTTTGCCCCAAGTTTCTTGATCTCCTGGGCTGTCTCGTTCAGCCCGCTCTCAAGTACATCCACGACAACAACGCTTGCGCCTTCCCTTGCAAGGGCGAGCGAATACTCCTTTCCGATGCCCCTTGCAGCTCCCGTGACTATGATGACCTTATCTTGCAGCCTCATCATTATACCTCGACCAAGACCTCGCTTCCTTCGACGACGACTTCGTACGATTTTAACATCTCTCTGGGGTTGGCTCTCGAGATTCCCGTGGTAAGATCATATTCGTATCCGTGCCACGGGCACGCAATGTTGTACTTTTCCGTGGACATGAACTTCTTAACCGAACCGTCGCTCAATATCTCGCTCTCTACGTGCCCGATGACTATCCCTTCGCAGGAAGGACCTCCCTGATGTGGGCACCTGTCCAAGTATGCGTAAAATCGTCCTCGGAATTTGTACACAGCAATCTTGAGCGAGCCAACATGTACGAATATCGGCTTTAGATCCACAAAAGCATCGAGGCTGCTCACGCGATGTAAGGACAAAAGAAAAGACTCTCCCCTTTTCCTGGCTAGTTGATTCTGAACAGTTTTCGGGCGTTCTCCCCGAGGATGTTTTTCTTCGCTTCGCTGGATAGGAATGGAAGATCGTATATGACGCTTGGAAGATCAAAATCGTGGTGAGGATAGTCGCTGGCATACATCAATTGCGTTTCAGCGTTAAAGGAGTTGAACACATACTCCAAGCTGCTCCTCTTCAGCGGTCGCTCCAACGGCTGGCTTGAGAAGTAGAACTCCTTGATGTACTCGCTCGGCATCTTCTTCAACACCGGGGCCTCGCTACGCATCATCTGGTAAACTGTGTCGAGCCTGTTCATGATCCAAGGGATCCATGTTACTCCTCCCTCGATGAACACGAACTTCAATCCGGGATAGCGCTCCGGCATACCGGTCGTGACGAGGCTCGTCAGCTGGAAGATCAGGTTGATTGGAAACGCAAGAGAGTGGAACGGGATGATGTTCCCGAACCTATCAAAGGGGGGAAGATTGCTTTCGGATGCGTGAAAGCAGATTGGCAGGTTCTTCTTCCGAGCCGCCTCGTACACCGGTGCCCAGCTGTCCTCTCCGGCAAGTGAAGACCTGTGCGCAGTGATCATCGCCCCGACGATCCCCTTTTCTGATCCAACGCGATCTATGAGTTCTGCCGCCTTGTCCGGCGAGTTCGCCGGAACGAGAGCGCAGGTGAGAAGCTCGGGATACTTGCCAAGAAACTCATCGATCATGTAATCGGTGAACGCGTTTGATACCGCGACCTCATAGTTGTGATCGGGATGATTTCCGACCGAGAGAAGGATGTTGGGAAAGATCACCGACCTCTTGATCCCGATATCACGCATTCTATTGACGAAGGTATCGACTATCTCCTCCGGCCTCATCCCCGAGAGGTGATTTAGGCGTACCTCGCTTCTCCTGATTCGTCCCCCCAGAGTAAAATCGTAGGCTCGCGTGGGCGAGAACTCCTTCGTTTCGTAGAAGAGCTTTAGCAGTTTTAGCTTCGCTGGATCGATTGTATCCGCGACCGACCCGTTGAAGATGTTATACTCTTCTCTGTATCTTTCTGCCTCGTCCAGGATCTTTGCGTCGCTGTACTCCTTGCGCCACCTCTCGGGCAGGTACTTTGCAAACGAGGAAAATGGCTCATAAATGTGACAATCAATGTCAACGATGAATAGGTCGCGGAGCCTCTTTGCATCCGCTTGCTCAACGGCTCGGTCCAAGCCTCCTGGAATGTTCCTGTACTTTGTTGGCTGGCGAAGAGTGGTGGTAGCCATGATACGCGGGCGGGGAGAGAAAGCACCATGCCTGCGTATTTAGTGCTTCTCAGGTCCTACTCTCCCCGATTTCCGGGAACAGAAATTTGATCAAATGCTTTCACGATGCCTCCTCTCTCTTCCCCTTCCCTTCTTTTTCCTCACATCTGAGGAAGAAGAGAAGGAATCCTGTGTCAATACTTATCTCGTGATACGTAATGTAACCGTGAATTGCAAGTAGGGAAGGGGAGAGAGAAAAGCAAGTTGGTCGAAGGAAAACCAAGAGTCGGATTCATAGGCGTCGGTGCGATGGGTGCTCCGATGGCGAGGAGCGTGATGAAGGCGGGCTATCCCGTCGCAGCTTTTGACATCGATCCTGCGGCTAGAGAATCTATCACAAGAGACGGAGCGGAAGTTTTCCCATCTCCGAGGGAGATTGCAGGCTCCTGCACTGTGATCATAACGATGCTGCCCAGCCCGCGAGCTGTCCGGGAGGCTGTCTTCGGCGGGGACGGAATACTCCGCGAAATCAATGACAGCAAACTTCTCGTGGAGATGAGTACGGTTGACCTTGAGCTCACGCTAGAGGTAGCCAGGGCGGTGGAGGAACGAGGCGGGATGTTTCTCGACGCGCCGGTCGCCGGGACACCCGACAGGGTACCGACGAGGGACTTGGAGATACTCGTGAGCGGAAACAAGAGAGCGGTCTTTGAAAGGTTCTCCGGTCTCTTTGACGCGCTGGGGAAAAGGATAGTTTTCGTAGGAAAGGCCGGGAACGGGAAGATCTTGAAGCTAACCGCGAACGCGATGATCGCCATAAACAAGATGGCTGCAGTTGAAGCGACGAGCGTGGCGCTGAAGAATGGAATAGACCCGGAAATTTTGCTCGACGTTTTGGGCCACTCCACGGCAAACTCTGTCGTTTTTGAGCGCTACGGCAGAACCATACTCGGGGAGGAAACTCCCATCACGAACAGGCACAGCTGGCACCTGAAGGATCTCCAACTCATGCAGGAACTTTGCGCCGGCAGCGGATGCTCCTTCTACCTCGGCGCCCTAACGCACGAGATCATCCAATCGGCCTGTAGCGCTCAACCGGACGGGGTCGAGACGCTCGGGGCGTACGTAAAGTTCTACGAACGAGCAAACCACTCGGTGCGCCGCTCAGAATGAGTATGGTTCCTTCCACCATACGTTGAGGTTCAGGTCGCTCGCAACGCGCTTTGCCGCCGCGTAGCCCGGCCCCAGAGTGATCATCCCTCCAGGATGCACGTGAGCTCCCGTGACGTATAGGTTCTTGATCGGAGTTGCATAGTTGGAGCACTTTTCGTTAGGCCTGAAATACCCGATCTGACTTGGGATGTGCGCCCCCTGCTTGAATGATCCGCGCACCATGTCGGGTAGCTTCGCTTCTATGTACGTCGGCGGATAGATGTACTTCTTCACTATCTTCAGATCCTTGTAGTTTGTCAGGTACTCGCTCCAGTTGGACAGAATATCCTCACCGTACTCGTGCATCAGGTCATCCCAATCCCTCCCCCGGACCTTGTACGGCGCCTCCGTCTCCACACGCACCACGTTGTACCCGTCCGGAGCCTGCGAGGGATCAAACAAACTGATCGGGGTGAACGTGGCGCTCGCGCCGGGTAGTTTGTCGCTCATGCTATCGCTCCAGTGCTTCACGACCTCATCCACGGAGCCGTGCCCGATTACGCAGGAGAGAGCCTCGCCGCAGTGTGGTTCGCTCTCCTCCGCCTTGTATTTTGGGAGGTTCCTCGTCCCCATGTTCATGCAGAACAGGCTCCACTGGTCCCACTTCCATCCCTTCGCAGATGCTACAAGATCCTTGTCTTGGATATTCTCCTCTCCGACAAGCTCTAGGAAGGTCTTCTGAGGATTGAGCGAGCTCACAACCACTTTTGCCCTAATTTCTTCGCCCTTTGACGTGACAACACCCATTGCCTCGCCGTTCCCCCCGATGATTATCTTCTTCACCTCGGTGAGCTCCTCCACTTCGAGACCGGCCTCGTAGGCGGAGCGCATGATCGCTGAGTTCAGCCTGTGGCTCCCGCCCCTCACCACCGCCGCGTTCAACATTCTGTACGCGTAGAATGCAAACAGGTGACCGATCCCTTTGAGGTTGGGATCCACCCCCCACTTGCAGCCAAGGTAGAGCAGACCCGCGTTGACGCGCTCATCCCTTATCCCGTAGCTTTGAAGCACTTCCAGGGCACTTTGCTTTGAAAACTCGAGCACTTTCCTCCCTTCATCCGTGCGCGAAAGGATGCTCTCGAATCTGTCCGGAGGAGGTGGAGCGTTGTAAGTCCACGGGAGCAAGATCTTCTCAAAGACTTTCTTGAAATCGTCGTGGAGCTTCAGGAACTTGTTTGAATCGTCGCCCGGAGAAAGCTTCGCAATCGAAGCAGCTGTCTTATTTTGGTCAAGGTAGAAGACGAGCGCCCTGTTCTTCTCGTAGAACAAAGACATCTGGACCTCCGGTCTCGGAAAGTCAACGCCGTACTGCGCCAGAAAGAGATCATTCACGGGAGGCATCAACTCGCCCATGAGCATGTAGGTTGCGTGGAGGTTGAACCTGAACCCTGCAAAATCCTCGGTCATGAGTCCCCCTCCCATCTCGTGGCGCCGCTCAAGAAGGAGCACGCGCGCTCCGGCCCTCGCGAGGTAGCACGCCAGCACCTCTCCGTTGGGACCGCCGCCGATCACCACCACGTCATACGCTTCTTGTTCTTTGTCTCTCAAAGAAATTCCTCCCTCCCGCCTAGGCCGTGAATCTCCTGTTCACCTGCGATTGCAAGCCGTTGCGCTCCACCCACGACCTGAACCACTCACCGGGCCGATGCGACCACCACTCCGGCAACCTGATCCCGAGATCTTTCATCAACTCCACCGCCGCGATATACCCCGTCGCGAGGACGGTGTTGTTCCAGGGCCACGCGCCGTTGCACAGGTATAATTTTCTGATCGGGGTCCGCGGGGCGTTGCAGCCGAGGAACGGCTTGGTAAAGTAGAGCTGGCCCGGTTTCACGATTCCCCCGTGCCTAGCCGACTGGACCGCGCTCGGATTCTTGCGAAAGGTATCGAGCGGGGTGATACCCACCTTGTACTTCACCGTCCTTCTGAACCCGGGGGCGTAACTTTCAGCCATCTCGATTGCATCCTCGAGCACCTGCGATGACACGTCGTCCCAGGCCTCGGGTCCTCCAAGTTTTCTCAAGTTGTACGGAACGTTGAGCCAGAACTGCACGTTGTGATACCCCGGTGGTGCCGCGGTCTGATCGTAGAGCGTGAGGACAAAGTTATCCCCGAGCGCGGTCAGAGGATCAGGAATCTTTCCCACGCTGAGCTGCATCATCATCTTCTCAAAGTCTTCTAGTGATTCAACTCCACAGAGGAAGGACCACGCCTCCCTCATGTGGGGGTCAAACCCGTTCCCCTTCCAGTTGGGGGGTTCGGTGGTCATGAACGACGCGGTGAAGAGCCCCTCCTTGTCGTAGTCATACTCATACTTCAGAAAACGGATGACCTGCTTATCGATGTGATCTTCGCCGATGAGGTGCACAAACGTGGGCAGGGGGCTGAGATCGCTTATCACGGCGCGCTTTGCCAGAATGATCTTCTCAGGGTACGACGAGTTCTTCCCGAGCACGACGCCCTTTGCCTCGCCGTCCTCCACGATTATCCGCTCGACGGCGCAGCTTTGCAACACCTTCCCTCCGTGGTGGATTATGCACCTGATCAGCGCGTGCGGAATCTGGTGTGAGCCACCGAGAGCCTGCTTTGCCCCGAATGAACCCGTGGTGAGGAGCACACCCATCGGTCCGATGATCTTCTCGGTCGGGGGCATCGTGATGGCGTGGGGGATCGAGGCCTTCCAGGCCCTCACGTGATCATCTTCAAAGAGGAGATCGACGAGCTCAAAGCCGCTCAGGTCCCACCAGTCTTCGGGCACGTGGGGGAGCTTTGAGAAACTACCAACGAATCGGTCCCACCTCTCCGTGCTGGGAGCGGAGTAGATGAAGTTGGACCATATCTCCTGCTGCAAAGGTTGCAGGGCGTTGTATACATCGGCGAAGACCTTTGCGTCGTGCTCGGAGAAACGCCCAAGCGCCTTGTAGTAGTTGTTGACGTCCCAAGCATCCGGGACAAGCGCCTTCCCGTCCTTGAACGTCATTGCAAAATCAAATCTGCCGGGATAGAGCTCGAGACCAAACTTCTCAAGGTCGAGGTCCATCATGCACGGGCTGTCTCCCACTCTGTGGGAGGTGGCGTGGGGGCTGGTCCTGAACCCCGGATAGCTCCACTCCTCCGTCGCCGCGTGAGTTCCTACCTGATCCCTCCTTTCAATGACGACGGTCTTGAGCCCAGCCTTTGCGCAGTACGCCGCCGATGTGAGGCCGTTTATCCCTCCGCCGACTACTATGACATCAAACTCCGTGGCAACCGATCCCAATTTCTCTTTCTTTCTCACTTCGTCGAATTTCTGAGAAAAGGTAGTTATGCGTTTAAGGGAGCGCGGAGGATCCCTCTTGCGCCTGCTTCTTCCCGCGCATCAACGACGTGAATACTCCGATCGCGCATATTCCGGAGGCGATGTAAAAGGCGATCGACAGCCCAGCTGTAAATTCGGAGGCGAGCGCCCCTGAAATTACTGCGCTCGAATTATTCAGCAGGAGGGCTCCAGCCGGAAGGCGAGAAGCGGCGACGCTCCCGAGCAGCGCTATCCCGATCGATTGCCCGGACGTCCTAATCGTGCCGAGCGCGCCTGATGCCAACCCAAACCTGTCTGCCCCAACAGAGCTTATCACCGAGCCCACGTTCGGTGAAGAGAAGAAGCCGTGCCCAATCCCGATCACCAAAAGTGAGACGACGATGTACTCCGTCGGGGAGTTCACGTTCAGCGAAGCGAGAAAGAAGAACGCCACGGACTTGAGACCCATCCCGAGCGAACTCAAGACGCGCGCTGAAATTCTTTCGGAGAGAAAACCCGCGATGGGAGAAGACACCATCATCATCACCGCCTGGGAGAGCAAGATCAATCCGGCGTTGACGGGAGAGTAGCCGAGGATGGATTGCAGGTAAATCGACAGCACAAAGAAAGTGCCGTACACCGTCAGGTAGTTCATGAGGGAGGTCGAAATTCCCGCCGCAAAGAGCCTGTTGTGGGTGAAGAGCGAGAGGTCGAGCAATGGCGCTTTCGCTACCTTCGCTTCGATGAACACAAATGCGAGAAATGATAAGACACATGCCGCCTCCAGAATCTCGTTTCCCAGAGTGGAAAGGTTCAGCTGAGATTCGTTGAATATGGCGAGGAGCGTGGTCAGGAAAGCGGCCAGGCTTGCCGAGCCAAGGATGTCAAACCTTTGTTCCACCACTTTCTGTGAAAGGCTCTCCTCTTTGATGAACAAGAGCGAAAGAGCGATTGCGACGATCCCGATCGGAATGTTGATGTAGAAGATTGATCTCCATCCAAGAGTTTGTACCAGAACGCCGCCGGCCAGCGGACCTGAGGTTATGCCGAGGTACACCACCATCTGGTTGATTCCAAACGCCCTCCCCCTCCTTTGGAGTGGAAAGGAATCTGCGATCAAAGCGTTACCCGCCGAGTCCATCCCGGCGGCTCCGATTCCCTGTATGATTCGCGCGAGTATGAGTTGCGCGATATTCATGGAAAGAGAGGCAATAAGAGAGCCAGCGACGAATGTCGCAAGGGCGGAGACGAGCAATCTCCGCTTCCCCTTTACGTCCGCGAGCCTACCGAGCGCGGTTTCAAGCGAGGCGATCGCCACGAGGTAAACCGTGGGGATCCAGATCAGACCGGACACCGATACTCCGAGCGATGCTCCCATCGCGGGGAGGGCGAGGTTGACTATGGTCGCGTCAAACGGGCTCATGAATGAAGCGACGGATATGACGAACAGGATGAGCCAGCGGTAGGCGGAGGTTTTGGCGGCTAACGAGGACAACTCTGAGAAGTGTCAGTTCTCAGAGCGGAGAGGGAATGAAAGAGTTGTTGTGAGTGCCTGAAAAATATAGGCGAAAATCTCAGGTGGTGGTCGGGTGCTTGTGCAACGCGAGTCTCGCATCGATCAAACTGTTGCAATTGGTGCACGTGATCGCTGTGGGAAGCACAACCTCGTACTCAAAGTTCTCGTGACACTGCAAGCAGTTCACCGTGATGCTGATCTTGTGCGGTCCTTCCGTGCTCGGCGTTAGGCCTCACCTCTTGTGGGACATTGCCTGCCAGATAGCTTGGTTATCGTTTTCCTGCAACTCCCTGCGCGCTTGGAAGAGGTTGCGCGCGAGCTCCTGCTTTTCCTTTGTATTCGCAAACTTGCCGAGCAAGTACAATCCTATCCGCTCGTGGTAGATGTCGATGTAAGTATGCAGATCCACGAAGGTCAGCGAGGTATTTGGAAAGTTGTACACGCTCCGGTACACCTTGGAGAGAACAGAGTTCCTCCTCGGAAGGTGGCGCTCCCAGAATGGGATTATGGCGTACTTCATTATCATTGTAGTGTAATCATCCCCGGAGATGTGCTGCAACCAGAACTTGCTCAGCGTCTCCTTCCTGTCCCTGTCGCCGATCGGTTTCCCGTTCCATAGATCTTTGACCCTGTTCATCCCCAGAGCCTCCACGCAAAAGTCCTCATACAAAGTGGAGTGGCCGGTTTCTTCAGCTAGATGCCTCGCCACGAGGTCCCGAATGTCCCTGTGCCTAACGTTTGCAAGAAGAGCGCGTGCGAGATTTTCAACAAATCCCTCGAGCCTCAGGTACTGCTGCTGGCTGAAGAAGCGCAATTGCTCGATCGTCAGCTCTTGGCGCTCTATCATTGGAACGAAATCATGCGACCAAGGATCATTTGAGTGGTCCCTCAGAAACTCCTCGTCCCACTGTCTCAGGTCCCGCACGAAATCAGCGTTTGGAAGCGACTCCCACTCCTTCCAACCAATGTCGTACATCCCCTTTATCGGGGCCCACGCGCCGTGCGGCAGGAGTTCTCTGGACATTCTATCTGACTCTAAGAGTTGGGGCTCGACCCTGCTACGCGTTTCTCGCTCGTACTGCTCTTCTGCTGTGGTGGTCATGGGATCAAATCCTAGATTAAAGTTGCTTTGGTGCCTTCCAATTATTTACACTTAGTGTACATTCCCTTTGTGGGGGTCAATACACTTAAGCGGAAGAGAAGATCTCCCCTTTATTACGCTCACCGCAATACTTTGGGGTGTACAGGGTGTACATAATCAAAAAATTGCTCTCACCAGAAAGGACAGCTCTTGTCGTCATAGATATGCAAAACGACTTTTGCAGCGTGGGAGGAGGTATGCACAGGAGGGGGTACGACATCAGCCACTCTCAAAAAGTGATTCCGAAGATTGCCGCGATGCTCCGCACCTTTCGTGAGAACGATATGCGGGTGTTCTTTGTCCGCGGGGAAAACTCTCCAAAGACAACATCGCAAACTTGGGAGAACAGGCCCTCCGCAAAGCACGACACGAATCTTGGGTTCAGGTTGATCGAGCCGGGAAGCTGGGGAGCTCAGATAGTCGACGACCTAAAACCGCTGCCCAACGAGCCGGTCATAGTAAAGACCCGCTACAGCGCGTTCATCAACACCGACTTGGATTTGCTGCTCCGTAACTGCGGGATCACGGATATCATCTTCACTGGGACGGCAACGAACGTTTGTGTTGAGACGAGCGCGAGAGATGCGTTCGTCTTGGATTATAACGTGATAGTTGCTTCCGATTGTGTGACCTCTCCGGACGCCGAACTCGCCGAGGCGGGTTTGAAGACGATTGCAAAGTACTTCGGGAGGGTGGACACGTCCGATAGGATACTCGCGGATCTCATACCCGAAACGCCGATTGCGAAACCCGCCCGACAATAATTGCTGCTCTGCTCTCACGGATTGAAGGGTTTCAGGTTCTTCCAGCCGACTCCTCTTTCGAGGAAGTAGGCCCCTCCCTCCACATCCCTTCGGTAAAAGGAATCAGCCATAAAGTCGCCCAGGCGCGAGGGGAGCAACGGGTCGCTTATCCTGTGCTCCTCGCCCTCGTACACGAGCAGCTTCTTCTTTTCAGTTGCAATGCTCTTGAAGAAATCGTAGGTGTGTTCGATCGGACTCAAGGGGTCTTCAGAGCCCGCGGCGATGAAGATCGATTGCTCATGGGTTATCTTTTCCCCGACTCCAGCCAGCGATAGTTTCTTGCGATAATCGTCGAATCGCTCTTCATCGTAGATCCCCGTCATCCACATGTGGCGTGCCTTGAACGACGGGAGGGTTCCGTTGAATATCGTGTTCATCTGGGGCTCGTGACAAATGTTCGAAAATGATCCCGCGACGTACCTGCAGTCGAACGCCATGATCCTCGGCCCCCAGTATGACCCAAAACTGGCGGCGTAGACACCAACCCTATCTCTGTCAATTCCAAGAGTTTGAGATTGCGAGATTGCAAAATCCATCACAGACTTGCCGGCGCGATCAAAGTTGTCTTGATTAAGTTTGAGCCCCCTCGCGAGCGTCTCACCCTGGCCGGGTCCGTCGATTGCGAGCACCACGAAACCCCTCTCGAGGAATTTGTCGCCGTACATTCTCACGAGTTCCTCCTTGAACGTGTCCATCCCGGGAATGACCACAACGCACGGGGCGGGCTCCTCCGTTTTCTTCCGCGCGGCGAGATGAGCGTATGCAAAGAGCGTCTTTCCCTCAAAGGGAATCTCGATCCTCTTCACAAGGTGATCTGATAACGAAGCGTACTTCTGATAGCACCCCGCTATCCTCTCGGTTAATTCAATGAGGTCGGGGTTTTCATCGTCCCATATCGGCCACCTCGCGCAGCCGTAGAGCACCGAGGCGGTGAAGTAATTTTCACGGGCGGTCACCGCGTGACCTTCAGATTCTGCCTGCTTTGCAAAAGCCTCCCTCGTGGATGCAATCCTCTTGCACTCCCTCGTGATGTCTGAGAACTTTTTCACTCTGCTCTTCAATTCGCCGGCGACTTCGAGCGCGTCGATACCGATCGATTCGTACCCCCGAGTCAGCGATCCGCCTGTGAACGGTTCGACCCCCATGACCGCCATCGCCGCATCAAAGATCCACCTCTGGGAGAACCAGCGCTCCGTCCTCGTGTCCTCAGAATCGTGATTCAAATTGTACTCTCAAATCAACTCCGTCGATGAATTATTTTCTACTCCTTCCTGTAGGTTAAGCGTTCGAGGCGGGGAAGAACAAAAAAAA
>Ga0070737_10003348_pt1 | contig 17482 bp, 9 predicted proteins | sample Coa_R1_10_FD_66438 | JGI IMG/M metagenome (GOLD analysis project Ga0070737, IMG submission 66438) | Surface soil microbial communities from Centralia Pennsylvania, which are recovering from an underground coalmine fire - Coalmine... | ecosystem: Environmental > Terrestrial > Soil > Unclassified ...
CAACGCGGTGACATCGTCCAAGTTGTGGGCACACCACGCGGGTTGGAGAGCGGCAACGGCTGGACCGACTGGAACATGCCGTGGAGTCAGTGGGTGGCGGGCAGTGCCTTGCCGGCGAATGAGAATCCGCGGCTCTCTGATGCGGACGTCGTCGCCGCGGAGGGGGACGGTTTCGGGTACTACAGCCCGACCCCAGGGGTGAGCAACAACCGGCACTGGGTGCCGCCGGCTCCGGCAACCCGACCGGCGACGCCGACGCCGAGTTCGACGCCGAGTCCTACGCCGAGTTCGCACGCCACCGGCAGTGCCAAGCCGACGCCCACGGTTTCCGCCGGCTCGCCCACGTCGTCGGGTAGCGGTTAGCCGGCGTGCGGTAGCGTCGATGTGCCGCAGTGCGGTAGCGACGTGCCGGTCGCGGTAACGTCGTTCGGCGCAGCCGAGCGAATGGGGAGGCTCGTATGGCACTTTTCGTCGTCATCCACCAACACGCGCCGGAGACGTGCCCGGCCCAGGATCCGGCGATGGGCTCGATGCTGCTCCAGCATTTGTCGACGGAGAACGCCGCCGGTTACGGCGTGACAATTCGGGCTGATGCGGTGGCGAACAACAAGCACACGTTCTATCTGATTGCCGAAGCGGCGCAGCAGGAGCAGATCGAGAAATTCATGACGCCGTTCGCCCAGGCCGGTTCCGTCGAGATCCTGCCCGCCTCGACCTGTGAAACAGTCGTCGCCAGCGGTGGATGCGCCAAGGTGGGATGAACGCGCCGGGTGAAAGACGTGGCGGTATGCTCGGCACGATTTGCGCGATGCTCAGCACACCGGGGCTGATCCGTCGCAGCCGAATATCTTAGCGAAGGCAGCAGTCATCACCTTTGCCAATTACGAAGCGGCGATGAGTAACGATGTCCGACTGCCTTTGACATCCGACGGCAGTCGGAAATGGTGGGCGCTGGCAGGATTGAACTGCCGACCTCTACCGTGTCAAGGTAGCGCTCTCCCACTGAGCTAAGCGCCCGACGCGTCCGCTCGGTTCCCGTGGGATCGGGCCGGCCGAGAGGTGAGGCGGAGGCGGGAATCGAACCCGCGTACAGGGCTTTGCAGGCCCTTGCCTAAGCCACTCGGCCACTCCGCCGGGGGGCCTGATCACATCCGGCCCTGCGACGCCGTCCGGGCGCCTCCGAGCGGACGACGGGACTCGAACCCGCGACCCTCACCTTGGCAAGGTGATGCTCTACCAACTGAGCCACGTCCGCGTTGGGGGCTTGCACCCCGTTGCGTTCTGCACTCTAACCGATTCGGCGGCGAGACGGAAACCGGCCCGCCCATCCTTACGGGTCGCGTCGCGCGCCGTGGCGCCGGGGCTCCCGGCGCGCCCCACGACAGCACCTGGGCGAGGTCACGACATGCGTCCCGGCCGAAGCCGGATGGGCTCACGACGTGCGGACCGTCCGAAGCCGGACGCGCTCACGACGTGCGGCGCGCCGCGTCCCGTCGCGTCCCGACAACAGCCAGGTCGCGTCCCGTCGCGTCCTGACCGCAGCCGGGCGAGGCCACGAAGCGCGTCCGGCCGCGTCCCGGACGGCGCTACGGGAGGAGCCGGGCGAGCTCCTTGTCGAGATCGACGCGCAGGTGCTCGGTCCCTCGCGGTACGACCCGCTCGGTATCCGCCATGAAACCCGCGATGGCTGATCGGGAAGCGGCAAGGAGCGCCTCGCCGCTCGGCGAACGCAGGGTGAGGAAAAGCTGGTCACCCTCCGGGCGAAGATGCACGTCACCGTCGCCGATCTCCATGTGCAGGCCGTCCGCCAAGAGATCGCGCCCGAGCACCCACGTTACGCCGGTGTCAAAGTGCACGGTGATCACGTAGGGGTCGGCTGGGTCGTAATGGAGTCGGGCGGTTATGACGCGGCTATCGCCGTCGAGGAGCAGGTGGAACTCGGTGACCTCGATGATGTGGACGGACGCGTTCATGATCGCCGTCCTTTCGACGGTGGCCGGGGTTCGACCTTCCGGACATTCCCTGTCCTGTGGTGATTATCACGCGACTGGCGCATCGTCGGTTCAGTTTCGCGTGGATTGCCTGGCCGATCTTGCGGTGCGCTGGCGAGTACGGCGGCTCTTGCCCCGGCTCGGGTCGTGGAGGCGCGCCTGCAGGTGTTACGTCCACCGGTGCGGGCGATCGGTGTTACGTCCACCGGTGCGCCTACGGGTGTCCCATCCACCGGCGCGGGCGTGTAAAGTAGCGCCTCGCCGGGAGATTGTGTCCGGGGCATTCGCCGCGGCCCGGTCGCGACGGGCGTATAGCTCAGCGGGAGAGCGCTGCCTTCACACGGCAGAGGTCCATGGTTCGAATCCATGTACGCCCACGGCACTCCCCGCCGGCCGTCCTCCGGCGCACCTTGCCGCCTGGCTCCCGGGGCTGGGCTGGCTAACGGGTACGACGACGCAGCGTCGCCGCGCCCAGCAGGAGCGCGACCACAGTGGCGCCGGCGATTATTCCGACGTCCCGCCAGAAAAGGCCGCTCGAATCGCCTGCCAGAGCGCGCACCACGGCGTCGTACACGTAGCTCAAGGGGAGGATGTCGGAGACTATTTCCAGGACGCGGGGAAACTCGTCCCGCGGCGCAAAGAGTCCGCCGAGAATGAGTTGCGGAAAGAGCAGCGCGGGCATGAATTGGACCGCCTGGAACTCCGTGCGCGCGAAGGCGCTGACGAAAAGTCCGAACGCCATGCCGAAGAGTGCGGCGAGAATCGCCAAGGCGGCAAGTGCCGTCGTGTGACCGTGGGTGTGTACGTCGAGAAGTCCGACGCCGATTGCCACGGCAACGACGGTTTGCACGACCGCAACGGCACCGAATGCAAGTGCGTACCCGGCAAGAATGTCGATTTTCGCGATGGGAAGTGTCATGAGCCGTTCGAGGGTTCCGGTCCGGCGCTCACGGAGCATCGCGATGGACGTGACGACGAACATGATGACGAGTGGGAAAATCCCGAGCAGCGGCGCGCCGATGCGAGCAAAAATGGCTGGATGTGCGTCGTACACGTACCGAAACAGGGCGAGGATTCCTGGTGGCATGAGGAGTATCAGGGCAAGTGTCCGGTGGTCGCGCCGCAGCTGGTTGACCACCCGAATCGCCGTGGCCATTGCCGCCGCCGCGTGTGGACGTTCGCTGCGCCAGGCGGTGCGGAACCGACCGCCGACGCCGGCAAGGCTTCGGTTGTGCCCGGCTTCCGCTTTCGCCGCCGTACGTGTTCCGGTGGTTGACGTCTGTCGTCGGCGGATCGGGCGATTCGTCATGGGGTTGCTCCAGCGAGGGTGAGAAACGCGTCTTCGATGGTGGCGGCATGGGCACGTTCGCGAAGCTCCACGCCGGTTCCGGCGGCGAGTACCTGACCGTCGCGCAACAACATGAGGTCGTCGCAACGGTCCGCCTCGTCCATGACGTGGGTCGATACGAGCAGGGTGACGCCGTCGGCGGCCAGGTCGTGAAAGGTACGCCAGAGGCTGCGGCGCAGCAGTGGGTCGAGCCCGACCGTCGGTTCGTCAAGGACGAGGAGTTTCGGCTTGCCAAGAAGGGCGATTGCCAGCGAGGCCCGGGAGAGCTCACCGCCGGAGAGAGTGCCGGCGAGCTGGTGGGCTTGTGTCCGGAGGTCGACGAGCGTCAGGATGTCATCAATGCGGGTTTGGTCGACGCCGACGAGTCGAGCGAAATACCGCAGGTTCTCTGTAACCGTGAGGTCGGCGTACACCGAGGGCGCCTGCGTCACATAACCAACGGCATGCCGCAGCTCCGGGGCGCCGGCCGGGCGTCCCAGCACCCGCACCCGTCCGGCGGTGAACCGCTGGACGCCGACAATGACCCGCATGAGCGTGGTCTTACCGGCCCCGCTTGGCCCGAGCAAACCGGTGATCCGGCCGAAAGCCACCCGCGCGGTGATGCTGCGCAGAATATCTCGGCTGCCGAACCGGACCATCAGCTCGTCGATCTCGATGGCGTCGCCGGACGGGCCGGCCGAGTCCTTAAAGTCGTCAACTGCTGAATTCGTCACGGTGTTCATTATTGCCCGGCGTCGTGGCGGAGCCGACGATATACGAGCGCATGGTCGGTGTCATGCGGGCGGCCGCCGGTGATCCGACGATTGCTCCGATGATGCGCGATTTTCTGCGCAACGAGGTTGTCGCACCGCTTACCCGGCTTCTCGATGCCCCGGATGCGGCGCTGCGCATCACCCTCGTCGGGTCGCATTTTCTCGGCCTTGTTTTTGCCCGGTTCATTGTCGCGGTTGAGCCGCTGGCGAGTGCACCGCCTGCTGACGTCGCTGCTCTGGTCGCGCCGACGTTTGAGCGCTACCTCTTTGGTGACGTCACTGCTTCGGCAGAAACATAGGCACCGGCATCGCTGCCGAGTGGACGTCGGCAGGCGGCGGCGTATCGCCTATCGGCGCACGTTTGTGGCGCCCGCGCATCTCCGGTCGCTGTGCGTCCCCGTGGAAGATTGCGCATTATCGGCAGTCGCGCATCCATGGGCGTATATTTTTGGCCGCCGCGCGTTCCTGTGGGGGACTGCACGTCACCGGCCGCCGCGCATCAGGGCGAGATTGCACATCACGGCCGCCACCTGTCTGGCGTCGGCGGCCTGCGAAATTCGCGACATTGACGCGGGCGACGCCGAGCGCTGCGGGTCGGGAATTGGCCGGGCGGATGGAAGGATCGGTGACATGCGTACGGTTCCGAGGCGCAGGCTTTGCTGCGCCTCGGAACCGAAAGGATTGGAGGCCTGGACGGGGGTCCGGCGTCAGTTGATGTGAAAGAGCGGACCCGTAATGGTCAGGCCGAGACTTGACCCGGCGTGAGAGAAGAAGGCGAAAAGGGCGAGGCTTGCGCCGAGGAGGGCGATGTCCTTGGAGAATTGCACCTGCTCCATCGCACGCGCCTGCGGGTCTTTGTCGCGCCAGAAGGCGTGCATGAGGAAGGCGGCCGAGACCAAGAAGGCGGCCAGGAGAAGTGAACCGAGGTCCGCGTAAATCCCGAGCGCAACCATCAGTCCGCCGGCGAGAATGACAATTCCGGAACCGGCGACCGCGAGTTTCGGTGCGGGGAGCCCTCGGCTCTTTGCGTACCCCGACATCATGGACAAGCGTGTGAGATGATTGAACCCGGACATGACGAAGAGAATGGCGAAGAGAATTCGTCCGGCGAGGACGACTCCATTCATAGAGACCTCCTTTCTCGAAAGCACCACTGTTCGGCGGACGCGCGGTTCTCCGCACTCCGCGCGGCGCGAGAGGTTTGGGTGTGCTCCGTGCCGCGCGACGTCCGTGTAACCGACGCCGCACCGCCGTGTGATCGTTTAGCTCAATTGATCGTAACGAGAAGGCCGCGGGCGGTATTCCATCCGACCCAACGGTCTCGGAGGTGCTCCTCCGAGCGCCCGGGGGCCGGGCCGGCCTGCGCTGGCCGGTTAACCCACTCGGGCTACCCCGCTCCGGCTATCCCGCTCAGCCCTGGCCCTTCCGCCCGACCCGCCCTGGCTTGCCCCCGCCCTGGCTGCCCTGCTCGACCAGCTGCCGAGCCTGCCGGCCGGGATGGCACCGGCCGGACAGCACCCGGCCGCGTCCCCCGGACACCGCCCGGGCTGCCCTGCCCGGCTTGGCCCGATTCGGCCTCGCTGGCGCTGTCGCCGTCCACCGTCAGCCGGGCCGCCGCCCCGGTCCATTCCGGTCCCCATAACGTCGCCCTGGCTCGCCGTCCGTTCCCTGCCGGTATTCCGGCTGCGGCCGGCATCGGCGCGGACCCTTGGTTCAAGTGGCGACGTCGTTGTGTTGCCATGCGGTCGGGCGAATGGCCAGGGTGCATGCTGTCTCGCCGGTCCTGCCGCGGCGACCCGTCTCCTGTGATCGCGAGATCAGATGCAGGATGCGAGATCAGACCGGAAGGATGTCCGTAGGCTTCTCGGGTGTTCGTCCGGCAGCATCGGGCGCGTTCCGTCCACCGACCGGGGACCTCCGCCGCGCACCGGCGCCGCCCGACGCCTCCCGGCAGCAACTCGCGGAGCCGAAAATCTGCTGCGCGTTGGCCGGCTGAGCGACTAGGCTTTCTGCCGCCGCTCGGCTGCCGGGCGATAGGGTCCGAGACGCCGGCGTGCGAAGCCCGGGAGACCGCAGAGAGCTGAATGATGGACGTCTTCGAGCTGAGAGATCATCTCGTCGCTGAGTACCTTGAGTTCGTCGGGAGTTTCCTCACCATTGCGGACGACCGGATTCGCCGGCACGTCGAGGATGAATACCGTACCGGGTTGCTGACACCGGAGGCATTGGTTCAACTGAATCCCGGTTTTGAATGGGCTCCTACCGTTGACGAGCTTGTCGACGCGGGTGAGCTTCACGAGGGCTGCCGGCAGATCTTCCGTGTGAAGTCCGAAGAGAATCCGGCCGGCCGCCCGCTCCGGCTTTATCGGCACCAGAAAAACGCGATCGAAGTGGCGCACAGCGGCCAGAGTTACGTGCTCACCAGCGGCACTGGCTCGGGGAAGAGTCTGACGTACCTGATTCCCATTGTCGACGCGGTTCTGCGCGACGGTCCGGGACAAGGGGTCCGAGCCATCGTCGTTTATCCCATGAACGCCCTTGTCAACAGCCAGTACGGGGAGCTGGAAAAATTCCTCAACCTCGGCTTCCCCGACGGGCGCGGTCCGGTGCGCTTTGCCCGGTACACCGGGCAGGAGTCTGACCAGGAGCGGAGCGAAATCATCGCTCAGCCGCCGGACATCCTGTTGACAAATTACGTGATGCTCGAGCTGATCCTCACTCGGCCGAGGGAAAGGCCGCTCGTTGAGGCGGCCCGCGGCCTGCGCTTTCTCGTCCTCGACGAGTTGCATACCTACCGCGGTCGCGAGGGGGCGGACGTCGCGATGCTCATCCGCCGCGTGCGGGAGGCTTGCAGTGGGCCCGACCTGCAATGCGTGGGTACCTCGGCAACGCTGGCCGGCGTCGACGACCTTAGCCAGCAGCGGCGGACGATCGCCGAGACCGCCTCGCTGCTCTTCGGCTGTACCGTCGATCCGGCTGCTGTCATTCTTGAAACTCTTCGCCGAGTGACTGAACCGGCGGACCTCGACGATCCCGAGTTTCGTCGCCTGCTGCGTGACCGGCTCGAACGCGACGTCGACCTTACCGATGTCGAAGCGTTCCGCGCCGACCCGCTGGCCCGTTGGATCGAGAGCACCCTCGGCATAGAGGAGTGCAATGGCGAACAGCGACGGGCCCGGCCGCGGCCGCTGAGCGGCGACACCGGGGTGGCCCGGGAGCTCAGCGAACTCACGGGTCTTGACGAGGAGCGGTGTGCCCGGGCGATACGGCAGACACTGCTGGCCGGTGCGAGTCTTCGCGATTCCGAGACCGGGATGCCGCTGTTCGCCTTCCGGCTCCACCAATTCTTTACGCGCGGCGACACGGTTTACGCGTCGCTGGAGCACCCTGAGCAGCGATACCTTACCGTGTACGCCCAGCAATATGTGCCCAATGATCGAGAGAAGTTGCTCTATCCTCTCGTTTTCTGCCGCGAATGCGGGCAGGACTATTACGCGGTCCGCGAGGAGCGGACTGCTGACGGCCGGCGCAGCTTCCTCCCGCGAGACCCGCTCGATTCCGCGGAGCAGGATGAAGCCGCCGCATACCTGTATTACAACCCGGAGAATCCATGGCCGACGGATCCCGGGGAGGCATTGGATCGACTTCCGGAAGCCTGGTTCACTCCGGTGGGACAACTCACCGCCCAAGGGTCGCGGAATTTACCGGAGAGCGTCGTCCTCGGTTGGGACGGCGTCGTGGCATCCGACGCGGGTGTGGACGGCGGAGAGTCCTCGACGCCAACGGGAACACGTGGCGCTGTGCGGTGTGCGGTGGTGCCCGCTCCCTGGGCGTTCTGCTTGAACTGCGGGGTCGCCTACGACCAAGCACGAGGAAGCGATTACCCGCGCGTGGCCACGCTTGGCGAGGGTGGACGAGCCAGTGCCACCACGATTCTCGCGGCCGAGGTCATTCGGCGATTGCGCAGCGATTCGAGTGTGCCGCAGCGGGCGAAGAAGTTGCTCAGCTTCACCGATAACCGCCAGGACGCCGCGCTGCAAGCAGCGCACTTCAACGATTTCCTGCACATCGGGCTGATTCGATCGGCGCTCTATCGCGCGGCAAAAGACTACGGCGGTACGGGTTTGCCCTATGACGAACTCACGAATCGTGTGTTTGACGCCCTCAACCTTCCGTTGGAGGCGTACGCAAATGACCCGACGCGGCGGGGTCGTGGACGAGACGAAACTGACGCGGCACTGCGCGACGTCCTCGGTTATCTGCTGTATGGCGACCTCAAGCGAGGCTGGCGGCTTACCAGTCCCAATCTCGAGCAGTGCGGACTCTTGCACATTGCGTACACCGGGCTTGATGAGCTCTGTGCAGACGACGAAGAGTGGGCCACTGCCCATCCAGCCTTAGCTACAGCCGAACCCGCGACCCGCCAGGAGATTGCCACCGTACTGCTCGACCATCTTCGTCGCGAGCTCGCCATCGATGTGTCCTACCTCGATGCCAGATACCAGGAGAAGATACTCCACGGCTCCAATAACTGGCTGAGAGCACCGTGGGCGCTCGACGTGGATGACAAGCTGGTGACCGCGTCGGTGGCGTACGTTGGCTTAGGAGCTGGCGGCATACCCAGTCGACGCGAACAGAACCGTATTACGATCACGTGGCGGAGTGGCTTCGGCAAATACCTACGACGACCCAGAACCTTTCCCGGCTACCCCGGGAAGCTCAGCGCGGACGATGTCGAGCAGATCATCAATGAGCTCTTCACGAGACTACGGAGTAATGGTTTTGTCAGCCTCGTAACGACTCGAGACCGTCAACAACCTGAGGCGTACCGGCTCAATGCGGCCATGATGCGCTGGCAGGCCGGTGATGGGACCACACCATATCGCGATCCGCTTCGGCTAGCTGCGCCGCCGACGAGCGGTGCGGCAGGTAACAAATACTTCGTCACGCTTTACACCAGTGGGGCAGCCGAGATGACGGGCGTCCGCGGTGCGGAACATACGGCGCAGGTATTGGCGGCGGTGCGTGAGGAGCGGGAGAAGGAGTTCCGCGAAGGTAAGCTTGCGGCGCTCTTCTGCTCACCGACTATGGAGTTGGGGATCGACATCTCCGAGTTGAACGTCGTCAACCTCCGGAATGTGCCGCCCACGCCGGCGAATTACGCGCAGCGCAGCGGTCGGGCGGGTCGCAGCGGGCAACCTGCGCTCGTCTACACCTACTGCGCGCAGAACAGTTCGCACGACCAGTACTACTTCCGCCGCCCGGAGCAGATGGTGGCCGGACAGGTCCGCCCGCCGCAGCTCGACCTGACGAACGAGGACCTCCTACGCGCGCACCTGCACGCTGTTTGCCTTGCGGAGGCTCAGGTCGATCTCGGCAAGTCCGTTACGGATATTGTCGATGTCGAGAGTGCGGATCGCTTTCCTCTTCGAACGTCATTGCGCGACCAACTCGGCTCTCGCTATGTGCGCGACCGGGTCAAAGCGCGGTGTGAGCGAATCCTTGCCACGATTCCCGGACTCAACGAGGCGGATTGGTACGACGCGGACTGGCTGGACACCACCCTCGACCAGGTGGTCGTAAGCCTCGATGAGGCGTGCGAACGATGGCGAAATCTTTACCAGGCCGCTTCGTCCACCGTTGAGCGGTGCAACAAGGTCATATCCGGTTTCACGTCCTCGGAGGAAGAGAGGAAGCAGGCGAAGCGGCAGCGCTACGAGGCCGAACGCCAGCTGGCCCTGCTGCGTAACGACGCAGACACCCCGCGGGCGCTGCTCTCGGATTTCTACAGCTACCGGTATTTGGCGAGCGAGGGTTTTCTGCCCGGGTACAACTTCGCGCGACTGCCACTCTCCGCATTTCTGCCGGCTGGCCGGGCGAGCGACCAGGGCGAATATATTTCCCGGCCGCGTTTTCTCGCTATTTCTGAATTCGGTCCGCGCAACATTATCTACCACGAAGGCTCCCGCTACGTAGTCGACAGCGTGCAACTGTCGGAACGCGATCGAAGCGGAGCAGTTCTTACCGTCAGTGCCAAGTTGTGCACGGCGTGCGGCTATTTGCACGTGGTTGATGACCCGCCGGGCCCAGACCTCTGCGAACGCTGTGGTGCCGCGCTGCCGATGGCGTGGGATCAGCTCTTTCGGATGCAGTCCGTCACGACCCAGCGGCGGGAGCGGATCACCTCCGACGAGGAGCGGCGCCTCCAACATGGCTATGAACTGCGGACGGCCGTCCGGCTCGGCAACCACGGGTCGAACCGCATGCAGACCGCTGAGGTGCAGCTCGATGGTCAGCGGATCGCCACCCTGCAGTACAGCACGGCCGCCACCCTCTGGAAGATCAACCTCGGGTGGCGGCGGCGCACACTCGAGCAGTACGGATTTCTGCTGGAAACGGAGCAGGGACGCTGGGTGAAACCCAAGAACGTCTCCGGCAACCGAACGGAAGAGAGCGATAATCGTCCTTCACAGCGGGTGATTCCGTTCGTTGAGGATCGAAGAAACGCCCTTATTTTTGAACCGGCCGACCGACTCTCTTATCAGGAAATGGCCTCTCTCGGTGCAGCACTCGACCGGGCGATTCAGGCCGTCTTTCAACTTGAGGACGACGAACTTGCCGTCTCCGTCCTGCCAGGCGACGGTGAGCCCCGCCTCCTGCTGATGTATGAGGACTCCGAAGGCGGTGCCGGCGCCCTGCGGCATCTCGTCGCTGATTCGAACCTGCTGGGGAAGGTGGCCCGTACCGCGCTTGAGATCTGCCACTTCGACCCGGACACCGGCGAGGATCGCCGCCGTGCACCCAACGCGCGCGAGGACTGCGAAGCCGCCTGCTATGACTGCCTGATGAGCTACCGCAACCAGCTGGACCATCCGCACCTCGATCGAGCGTTGATCCGGGACTTCCTGTTGCAGCTGGCCGCCGCCCGCTGCGAGGTCTCACCCAGCTCGGCGTCCCGCTCGGAGCATCTGCAACGGCTGCTGCGGCTCTGCCAGACGCAATTGGAGAAGCGTTGGCTGGAGTGGCTGGAAGAACGTGGGTTCCGCCTTCCCTCGCATGCCCAGCAGTACGTGGAATCCGCCCGGGCCCGGCCGGACTTCTGTTACGAGGATGCCAAGGCAGCGGTTTTCGTCGACGGCCCGGTGCATGAGTACGCGGATGTGGCGACACGGGACCGGCAGGCCGAGGAGCGTTTGGAGAACTGCGGCTACGTCGTCATCCGATTCGGGTTCGACGCGGCGGATTGGGCGGAGGTGACGGCACGGTGGCCGAGCGTCTTTGGCCAACCGGAACGGTAGCGGCGACGCCGAACGGGGACAATTCCGCGTTTCCGGTCGGATCCCTGATTCGCGCGCGCGGACGCGACTGGGTGGTGCTGCCCAGCGACGATCCGCAGGTGCTCGTCGTGCGACCTCTCGGCGGCACGGATGACGAGGTGACCGGCATCTATCTGCCGCTGGAACGGGTCACCGCCGCGATTTTCCCGCCACCCACCGCCGACGACCTCGGCGATTTCCATTCCGCCCGGTTGCTCCGCGACGCCCTCCGCCTGGGTTTCCGGGAAACCACCGCGCCGCTGCGCTGTCTGGCGCATATCGCCGTCGAACCTCGCCCTTACCAGTTGGTGCCGCTGCTCATGGCGTTGCGCCTCGACCCCGTGCGTTTGCTCATCGCCGACGACGTCGGTGTCGGAAAGACCATCGAAGCGGCGCTCATTGCCCGCGAACTGCTCGATCGCGGCGACATCGAGCGGCTCGCCGTCCTCTGCCCGCCGCATCTTGCCGAGCAGTGGCAACGGGAATTGACGGAAAAATTCCATATCGATGCCGAGGTCGTCCTCGCGGGCACTGCGGCCCGCCTGGAACGGGATCTAGGATTGGACGAGTCGCTGTTCGACCGCTATCCGTACGTCGTCGTGTCGACGGACTTCATTAAATCCGACCAGCGGTGGCAGGATTTCGTCCGTGCCTGCCCGGAATTTGTCATCGTCGACGAAGCGCATGAATGCGCGGACCAATCCGGCGCCCGCTCCGCCACGCAGCGGTACCGGCTCGTCGCGAAGATTGCCGAGGATCTACGTAAGCACGTCGTTCTGGTCACGGCGACACCGCACTCCGGAAAGGAGGATGCATTCCGTAACCTTCTCGGCTTTCTCGATCCGGAGTTCCGGAACCTTCCCGACGATCTATCGGGGGAGGAGCGACGCCTGGAGCGGCAACGTTTGGCCCGGCACTTCGTTCAGCGCCGCCGAGCCGACATCGTGCGTTACGTCGAAGCCACCACGCACTTTCCGACCCGGGAACCGTCCGAGGAGACCTACCAGCTGTCCGCGGAATACCGGGATTTCTTCCGTCACGTCTTGCGGTACTGCCGGGAGCGGGTGCAGGACGACACCGGCGGTCGGCATCGCCAACGGGTCCGGTGGTGGGCGGCGCTCGGATTGCTGCGGGCCGTCGGCTCCAGTCCGGAGGCCGCAGCGGCGACGTTGCGGGAGCGGGCCCGCGGCAGTGACACGGCGACGGTGGAAGAAGCAGACGCGCTTGGCCGCAGCATTATCCTCGACGAGGCAGACGAGGCAAGCGACGGGAACGACGTCACTCCCGGTGCGGACGCCGAGGCGGACTCTGATGCCGGGACGGACGGCGGCAAGCCGGTTGCGCCGGTCTCACCGCATCGCCGTCGGCTGCTGGAATTAGCCCGCGCTGCTGAGGCTCTCCGCGGCGAATCGGACCGCAAACTCACCCGCGGCGTCAGTCTCGTGAAAGGCCTTCTTGCGGACGGTTTCACGCCGATCGTGTTCTGCAAATTCATCGAGACCGCGGAGTACGTTGCCCATGGTCTGCGCGAGGCGCTCGCCGGCGTCGAGGTCATCGCCGTCACCGGCCGGCTGCCGCACGCCGAACGGGAAGAACGGGTACGGGAATTGGCCCAACACCCGCGACGGGTACTGGTGGCCACCGACTGTCTTTCTGAGGGAATCAACCTGCAGGAGCATTTCAACGCCGTCGTGCACTATGACCTCGCGTGGAATCCGACTCGGCACGAGCAGCGGGAGGGGAGAGTCGACCGGTTTGGTCAGCCCTGCGATCGGGTGCGTACCGTCACGCTGTACGGTGCTGACAACCCGATCGACGGTATTGTGCTCGACGTCCTGCTCCGCAAACAACGGGCAATCCGCCAGAGCCTTGGCGTCGACGTCCCGGTTCCGGAGAGCCAAACGGTGCTGGAAGCGATTCTCGAAGGGCTGCTTTTCCGCGGCCGGCCGGACGAGGAGATCGAGGCACAACTGGAACTCTTCGAACAAGAGGAAGTCGCCCCTCGACAAGCCGAACTGCACCAGAGTTGGGACAAGCTGGTCGACCGGGAGCGGCGGTCGCGCACGGTTTTTGCCCAGGAAGGCATCAAGGCCGAGGAGGTCGCTGCAGAGCTGGAGGTGAGCCGCCGGGCTCTCGGTTCGCCGGCCGACGTGACGCGGTTCGTCGAGGAGGCGTTACGCGCTCTCCACGCGCCGGTTCAGCGCAGCGACGGCGAGCTTGTCGCGGAACTCAGCGAAGCGCCGCAAGCGCTTCGCGACGTTCTGGGAGTGGAAAGCACGCTGCGAATTCGGCTCGCTGATCCCGCTGATCCCGCAACGGCGAGCCTCGGCCGCACCCACCCCTTGGTCGAGAACCTTGCCGCGTTCCTCCTCGACAACGCACTTGATCCGCAGGCGCCGCAGCCGTTGCGCGTTGCACGTCGCGCCGGAGTCCTGCGTACCCGCGGGGTCGAATTTCGGACGACCCTGCTCCTGTTGCGGCTCCGCTTCGACTTGGTTGCCGCGGGCCGGTCAGCGTCCACGCGGCGGTATCTGGCCGAGGAGGCGGCCCTCGTGGCGTTCACCGGCTCTCCGGAGGAACCGACGTGGCTCACCGACGCCGAAGCTGAGACGATTCTCCAGCTCACGCCGGACGCCAACGTGCCGCCCGATCAGGCCCGCCACCACCTCGAGCGGATTCTCGCCGGGCTGCCTGCACTCACCGCCGCGCTGGAGGCTCGAGCCGCTGAGCGGGCCCGCGCGATCAGCGATACGTACGCCCGAATTCGGGCCGGCACGCGGTCCCGGGTGGGCGGCGGTGCGGCGGTCCCTGGTTTCCGTGCCGAGCCGAAATTCCCTATTGACGTGCTCGGTGTGTACGTCTATGTGCCGGGAGCTTGACGCGATGCGCACCCGTAGGGAACTCTTCACCACGATCCGTACCGAAGGCGGGGTGCTGCCGCCGGATCTGCTCGCCCGGATTGCGGTCAACGACCGCGACATCCCCGGTCTTGACCCGCAATCTTTCGGCATGCAGTCCGGGGAGCGGATCGGTGAAGCGATCGCCCGGTCATGGAACCGGCTCCTTGGCATGTGGGAGGCGTTCCGCACGCAACTCGCCGGCCTGCCGGAAACGGATTTGGCCACGTCGCTGACCCGGGAGCGGTGGCTGCTCCCGCTTTTCGCCGAGCTTGGGTATGGCCGGTTGCCTGTCGCGCGGGCCACTGAGCTCGGCGGTGTGAGTTACGCGATTTCGCACATGTGGGGTTCCGTTCCGATACACCTTCTCGGGTGGCGCACCGGTCTGGACAGCCGCAGCCGCGGGGTGGTCGGCGCGGCGGCGCGCAGCCCGCACGGGTTGGTGCAGGAATTCCTCAACCGCTCCGACGAATCGCTGTACGGATTCGTCTCCAACGGCAGGGTATTGCGGCTGCTGCGCGACTCCACGACCCTCACCCGCCAGGCGTACGTGGAGTTCGACCTGGAGGCGATGTTCACCGGTGAGGTGTACGCCGATTTCGCGTTGCTCTGGCTGGTCTGCCATGTCACGCGGGTGGCGGGGGAGCCGCCGGAGAACTGCCTGCTGGAGCAATGGCGCGAGCTGGCCCGCGACCAGGGTGTGCGGGCGTTGGAGGCGCTTCGCACCGGCGTGCAGGACGCACTCACCGGGCTCGGCGCGGGATTTCTTGCGCATCCGGCGAATCACGCCCTGCGGGAGGCGCTTCGCTCTGGTGACCTGCGGGACCGCGACTACTACCGCGAACTGCTCCGCCTGGTCTACCGGCTGATTTTCCTTTTCGTCGCCGAGGATCGCGGACTGCTCTTCGATCCGGATGCGCCCGAGGAGGCCCGGCAGCGGTACCTGCGGTATTACTCGACATCCCGGTTACGGCGTCTCGCGGAGCGCCGCCGTGGCGGCCGGCACGGGGACCTGTGGGAGAGCCTCAAGGTCGTGATGCGCGGCCTGGCAGTAGACGCCGGTATCAGCGGATTGGCGTTGCCGGCGCTCGGGAGTTTTCTCTGGTCGCGGCAGGCTATGCCCCATCTGGAGACCGCTGCGCTGAGCAACGACGCGCTTCTCACCGCCGTGCGGTCGCTCTCCGAAGTACGCGAGCGCGGCGGCGTGCGGCGGGTGGTGGATTACCGCAACCTCGGCAGCGAAGAATTGGGCAGCGTGTACGAATCGCTCCTCGAATTGCACCCCATGGTGGACGTCGAGGCGGCGCGCTTTGAGCTCGCCATCGAAGCCGGGCATGAACGCAAAACCACCGGCAGTTACTACACCCCGACTCCGCTGGTGCAGTCGCTGTTGGACACCGCGTTGGAGCCGGTGCTGGACGAGCGGCGCCGCGCCGCCGATCCGGAGGCTGCGCTTCTCTCGGTGAAGGTCGTGGATCCGGCGTCCGGTTCGGGGCATTTCCTGGTGGCCGCTGCGCACCGGATCGCCCGCCGGCTCGCGGAGGTCCGCACCGGGGATACTCAGCCGGCGCCGGAGGCGCTCCGGCACGCGCTGCGTGACGTGGTCTCCCGGTGCATTTACGCGGTGGACGCCAATGAGATGGCAGTGGAATTGTGCAAGGTCTCCCTCTGGTTGGAGACGCTGGATCCGGGGCGTCCGCTGTCGTTCCTCGATGCGCATGTGAAACGCGGCAACAGCCTGATCGGCCTGACCCCGCGTCTGCTCAGCTCCGGGATTCCGGACGGAGCCTACGAAGCCCGCACGCTGGATGAGAAGGACGTCTGCCGCACGTTGGCGAAACGCAACAAGGACGAACGCGCCCAGCTCGAGGACGCCGGTCCGCAGCTCACCCTGGCGGAGTACGCGGCGGCGAGCGGACGTGAATTCCTTGCCGCTGCGCGACGGATCGCCGCCCTGCCGGACGATACCCCCGAAGCGATCGCCGCAAAGGAGAAGGCATTCTCCGAGATCACACGGAGTGAAGGGTACCGGCGGGAGAAACGAGCCGCCGACGCCTGGTGCGCCGCGTTCTTTCTTCCCAAGGTTAACGGCACGGACGGCGTCACCACCGGCACCGTGCGTCAACTCCGGGAAAATCCGGAGAGTGTTTCCGAGCGGCTGCGCACCACGATCGACACGGTGGCTGGCGAGGTGGTTTTCTTCCACTGGTACCTGGAATTTCCTGACGTCTTCCGGGTCGGTGACATCGCATCGGAGAATCCGGAGGCTGGGTGGAGCGGCGGCTTCGACGTCGTCCTCGGTAATCCGCCGTGGGAGCGGGTGAAGCTGGAGGAGAAACAATTCTTTGCCGCCCGAGTTCCAGAGATCGCGGCGTTGCGCACGAAGGCTGCGCGCACTCGTGCGATCGAGCAACTCAAGCACGATTTTCCCAAGGTTCACAAAGAGTTTGAGAACGCGCGCCATCAATCCGAGGCCGAGCTGGGCTTCTTGCATGGTTCCGGCCGCTATCCGCTCTGCGGCCGTGGCGACACCAACACGTATGCCGTTTTCGCCGAGACGATGCGCATGCTTGTTTCCCGTACCGGCCGGGTCGGTGCGCTTCTGCCCACCGGCATCGCCACCGACCACACCACCCGGCATTTCTTCGCGGACCTGGTGGAGCGGCGACAGCTGATCAGCCTTTATGGGTTCGAGAACCGCGAGGGAATCTTTCCAGCGGTGGATAGTAGAGTGACATTCTGTCTTCTCACCTTGGCCGGTGCGGCGGCGGGCGGTCAAGCGGCCGAATTCTGCTTCTTCTGCCATAAGGCCAGTGACCTGGCTGACGCAGATAGACGGTTCACCCTCAGTACGGAGGATTTCCGGCTGCTGAATCCGAACACGCGGACGGTGCCGATTTTCCGGTCCCGCCGCGACGCCGAACTGACCAAGCACCTCTACCGCCGGGTTCCGGTGCTCCGCACCGCCGACGGCGGTAATCCCTGGCGGGTGACGTTTTTCCGCATGTTTGACATGGCTAACGACTCTCACCTCTTCCGGACGAGGGACGAGCTGGAGTGTGACGACTTTGTGCTGCACGGCAATATCTTTGTCCGCGGCAGCGAGCGCTATCTGCCGCTGTACGAAGCGAAAATGGTTCACCACTTCGACCACCGATTCGGCGATTACGCGATGGCG
>Ga0070737_10003349_pt1 | contig 17479 bp, 11 predicted proteins | sample Coa_R1_10_FD_66438 | JGI IMG/M metagenome (GOLD analysis project Ga0070737, IMG submission 66438) | Surface soil microbial communities from Centralia Pennsylvania, which are recovering from an underground coalmine fire - Coalmine... | ecosystem: Environmental > Terrestrial > Soil > Unclassified...
AGACGTGGCGACACAAAGGGGCAAAGCACACTTCGTCGAACCGATGCTGCTCCTTCGGACTGACGCTCTGCCGGAGGGGCCTGAATGGGAATACGAGCTGTTATGTGACCCGCCACATAACAGCTCTTATGTGGCGCAGCCGGTTATGTGGCGCTGGGATGCGATTTCAGTGATGGAACTAGACGGGGATTTTCCGACGCCACATAATTGCCTCAGAGTTTCGCAGGAAGTGCATGACTGCGACCGTTCGAGGTAGGCAAACACTTGGCGACCAGGGCAGATCTATCTCTCTGAAGCGGCATCCCAAACCAGATTCGGCATGGGCGACTTTGCGGATAGTGGGTTGATCTGCCCCGCAAGTTGGTCCAGTTAGATGTCTGAAACGAGCATGTAAGCACCTCGTCTTGTGAGCCCTTCATCCTCTTCTAAATTGGAGTTCTGCAGTTTCGGTTAGTCTGCCATGCAGCTACGAGCAAGGAAGCATAATCAGGTGGCGTCACACCGCTATGAGCCGTACCTTCAGAAGATCGTCCCGTCGAGAAACCTGAAAATGTAGCTGTCCTTTCTAAGCATCTTCGTCATGAAATCGAACAATGGTTTAGGAGGCGTAAACGGCGTATAGAAGATTTCATCCGCTAAGTCGTGCACCTTCACCGTTCGGAGGAACTCCATCGACGCATCCATCACGGCCATGGCTTCACTTTCGATACCAAGCTTAGTGAAGACCGAATCTATGTCAAAGTCACCGAGATCGGTTCGCTTTTGCAGCAGGCGTTTGAATGTGCCGATGATGCGGGTCAACCGAGCGATATTGCTTGGATGATCCGACCACTCATAAAAGTTCGCTTGTCCACCGAGTTCGACCGTGACCGACGCATCTGGCGCGAACCAGAACCAGCAAAGTGACATGATCGCCGTTAGAGTCACGAGCAGTTGCTCAGCGCGTGGCAAGTTCTTAATGACCTCTGGCATAAAATCATCATCATGTTTGAACAATCCCCGAAGTAGAAGCTGGCATGCCACAACATCGGCAATCAGTTCCAAACCGCGCAATTCTGCATCTTTATGAAATCGCTCGATCCCATCGGAACTGTGGAGACACACTTCGGACAGCTTGAGCTTGCTCATTACGTATTCAAGATGTCCATCTAGGATATGCGCGAGTTCATGGAACCACAGAAATCGCAATGCTATGTGCATCAGGTAGAACGCCGTGCTTTGTCGAGCAGGATCTGTCGGAAAGTATTCTCCTGTCAATGTGGCCCAAAATGCCAATTTGGTTTCTCGTGCCCAGTGTTGAAAGCCGGCCGGGTTTCCATTTGAGTAGAACGGCTTGCCTGACTCCTGTGAAGCATCGCCGATGAATGACAAAACATGGGGATTACTTAACAGTATTCCGAAATACTCCATTAGACAGAGTGGGTACGAATGGTACAGAGCGGCGCAGTTAACTTCGCCCTCTTTGCGGACGATCCCCTGTGGGAAGTCCTTCACCTCTATATACGAAAACTCCGCTTTAGGAGGAGAAACCGACCGAGGCAGCCGTAATGGTAGTTCCGCGACAACTTTTCCGACGAAAAAGACATTTGGGGCGATCAAGGCATTGAAGCCAAGTCGATCCACCGAGAAAACTCTTCCGTAACGAGCTGCAAACCTTAAGAATTCTTGAGAGTGATCCGCGAACATGGCCGCGCCTCGATCGATTATCCTATCTCAGAGTACACACGCAATGAACGATCAAAACGATTTTGAAAACTTTAAAGCCCTGAATGGACTCTCAGAGGATGCCCTGCTCTTTAACTTTGGTTTGAGCTTGGAATCGCTTGACTTCGGTGCTGGACGAGCGGCTCGTGGCGACGTTATACGAAGAGCTCGGCACTGGCTATCAGAACAAAAGCCACTGCTAGCGCAACGGATATGCTCAGATCCACGGGTGGTAGCGCTACGCTCTAAGGAAACGAGTGATGAATATGATCTGTTTGTCGTAATCTGTGACATCATCGGATCGATGCATGGCGGTTTACCGGTTGCGACTATTGCAATGCTCCTTCTGCGTATGGGACTAAATGCGCTTTGCGGGAAACCAGAGCAGAGTCTTTAAATGTGCTGCAAGCCGCCAGTAGCGCAATAGTGCTATTGGCGACTTATGCGGAGCATCGCCTGCCTTTACCTAATCTCTAGGTAGGATGCCAGTGAAAAAGAACTCAACAATCGGCTCCTCCCGGTTCTTGTAAATCTCGGTCGATGCCTTTTCGTAATTTGCCAAAACATCATGAGTATTCGCCGCCGATCAAGCTACGGGCTGGAGTGATCTGCCCATGACACCTTGCGCGTCAACGACGTAAGCAAAATCGAATCGGGCCATTCCGTCTCAAATATTTGAGACCTCTCGCTCAGTGGCCTCAAGCCTCAAAACGCAAAACGCGCTATTCGAAGATGTAAAGAGCGCTATAGATCATTTGTGGCCGAAGTGGCGATCTAAAGCATCGTCCCTGAACAATTCAAGATTACTCGTCCACTCGTCCGTTCGCGACTACCCAGGATCTTTTTAGGCGCAGTAAGCCTAAAGCCTCCCACCGTGTATCAACGGTGTTTACCAGGCAACCTACGGGTGAAGGCCCGATTAGGTGCTCGAATCGAAAGTCGACGCCCAACCTCATCTCGTCAGTGCCCGTTTAAACTGGAACCGCAGGCCCGGCGCTAGATCGTCGATTCTAACAAGGGCTGGGCCGCTTTTATGAGTGACGACCGCAATCAGGCAAGCGGTAGGGAATCGCGAGACTCAGGAACAGTCCCCCATCGCACATCATCCACCCCTCATCGGAGAATCTTCGTAGTGTCGGCTCGATACGATCCGAGTAAGAAGGTGCAACGTCTTTTCGAAGAGCTTCCACCGTCTGCGGTCGATCGCTGCACGCTGCATACAATTTCGCATCGACCCCGGTCAGGGTTGTCTTTCGACGGGCACCGATCGTCCGTTCATCTTCCAGAAGCAAGCCGCTGGAGTTTGAGAGGAAAGTGAAAGTGGGCCGACGTTCCGCTTGCCACATCGTTCTCCATTGCCGTACGTGAGCCACTGTCGGTTCGAATGCGGCGTCAGGCAACGTGGTTTTGAGTTCGTAGTCAAAGAAGTAGGCCGCTCGTTTTAGATCCACACCGGCCGGATAGACAAACGCATAGCTGCTTTCAGGACGAAGAGTGAGTTTTGGGAACGCCGTGTCTGCCGTGAACAAGGGACTGAATCGTTCCATCCAAATTCGAGCAGCCTTTCCGGGTGGCTGCAGGTGCGTCAAATTGACCATCAATGCCAGTTGCGCCCGGTAGTCTTCTTCTGTTTCCCCTGGGAACCCGAAGAGGATGTTCCAGCTCACGTTGATCCCGTAGTAACAAAGCCATCGCAATGTGTTCACGTTCTGGATAGCACGCGAACCTTTGCGCATCAGGTGCAATATCGCCGTGCTAAGCGATTCGATGCCTGGTTGCAGGGAGTGCACGCCTGCACGAAAGAGTAAATCAATCTGCTCACGGGTTAGGTTTGCCTTTATCTCATAAAAGAATCGCCAATGAACCCCATATTCAATCAAAGTAGGGAAAAACTCTTTTAAGTAGCGTAAATCAAGTATATTATCCACAGCTTCGAATGTTTCAGTGTTGTATCGAAGAGCGTACTCATTCAATTCTCGTAAGAGACGCTTGGACGATTTACTTCTATACTTCATTGCGTCCCTGTTCAGGCCACAAAAAGTGCAATGCTGCTTCTGCCCCCACCAGCAGCCGCGGGAGCCTTCAAAGGGAATGGCAATTGACCGTTTCCTGGGCATCACCGTTTCGGAGACAGTATCCAGTCGCTCAAAGTATTCATCGAAGTCCGGGATTGGGAGACTATCTAAATCAGCGGTGGGTTCCCTTGGAACTAGGCGGTTTAAGTTTGATCCAGTCCGGCACATTACTCCGGGGAGCTTAGCTGTATCTGCACTGGCCGCGAGTGATGCCAGCAACTCCATGAATGTGACGTCGCCTTCACCGACCACGGCATAGTCTATCCAGGGGAATGCCTCCATCCACGCCCCTCCCATATCTCCGTCGAAATTAGCGCCTCCGAATACAATCAACACGCGAGGGTGTGCATCCTTGATCCGACGCGCCAAGGCAAAGGATGCTGTATTCTGCTGAAATGTTGACGTGAAGCCCACCACTCGAAACTGATGCCAAGGAATGCTCGTGAAAACATCGTTTAAATATTGAGGGATGACGACATTGCGAACATTTAGTAGCCAATCGTCGGCGTGATAAAGGTCCGCAAGGCTAAGTTCCAATTGCGATCCGAATGCTCCGAGAAAACGGCCTTGCTGATCAGGAGCCGATTCGCCAAAGGCGGAAACTGAGAAAAGCCATTCGCCGACGAGCGGTCCTCGATGTTCCGCTAGACTCTCGTAAGCTTGAATCCCGAGATAGCGAACCAAATCTACATTCAAATGAAATGTCGTCGTTGGAAAGCCATGTGACTGCGCGAGAGACTTGAGCAGTCCGAGTTGGAGCGAAGGTCCAATCGAAGCAAAGGGCATTGTTACGAGTGCAACGGGGAACTCAGCCCTGAGTTGTTGAGTGCGATCATCAGCAGTCTGTGCTTTTGGCTGTGGAGTCAAGCCTGCGATCGAGTGGATCATTAGTTTCAATGAGTAGACGCTACTTGAGGTTGGATGGCCGTTCAGAGGAGTTGATTGCAAGAAAGTGAGTCGGTGGGGAATCCGAATCGGACTTACTAGCCCGCTGACAGAACCACAGTATGAGTGAAAGAGTAAGATTAAGACGATCAAGCACCCGAGCATCTCTTCCGATGCCAAATGCTGCGCCCTGGAGATAATTCAACAGTAGACCCTTGTCTATGATTCCAAGCTCATCAATATGAGCCTCTCGGATCACGTTCTCTAGCCAGTTCTTGCGTCGGGAGAGGCCTAGAAAAAGATACTCGTTAAAATGGCCCGTCCACAAGCGATCCCGTATTTTCTTGGGCAAACGGTCGCCTAGTGCACTGACAAGAACCGGTTTGGGTACACCGGGCTCGGCGCGAACTCTAAGCTGCATACCGAGGCCAAAGCAGAGAACACGTGGGTCCAAAAAAGGATGAGCTTCATGAATGTTACGAGGGAGTCCCAAATTCCAGCGACTGAGATCCCCACACCGGCAATTAACACCAAAAAGGGCAAGTGAGAGTTGCGTTGGCGTGCAAGCATGAAACATACGGCGCACAGTGTCATACCCGCGACTGTGCATTTGATGCTGACGCGCAAACTCAGGCCGAACCCACGGTGGAATGGTTGTGTGTCCTTGATTGCCCCAGTGACTGTATCCGCCTTTAAGCAGAGGTTTCAACCCGTCTCGCAGGCATATTGGAATGCAGTTTGCGATGCCGTACGGATATAAGATCGTCCATCTGTTGCAACTGCTTTCGCGCGCCCAACGTGCTGATTCCCTCCATGCCCTCCTCCACTTTCCGGCCCGAATCCATTCAGTCAAATGGTAGGGTTCAGGGTCGACTTGCTCATCGGCGCCTAAACCGGACAGTACGGTGTCTGCTTCTGCATCGGATGCAGCGTCGAGCAAAGCTGTCTCTGGCTCGCTCCAAAATAAAGCTGGCCAGGGTTCTTCGTGATACGGGGCATTCTGAAATGCGCAGAAGTTGTCGGCGTCGACGAAATGCGGAACTATGGTGGAGTGTGCGTCGAGAACGCTGGTGATATATTGCCGCTCTCGTGCAAGATATTTTAAGTTCTCGTAGACAAGGGACACGGCATGCAATGGGCCCGATGCTCGATTGCCTTCAATGGCGGAATTCGCCATCACGGTGACAGCTGCCGAATCGAACCCACCTGAGAGATGGCACATCGTTCGGCCAATCATTCTTTCCCGGACGGATTCCTCGAGCAGGTGGCCGAACCGCTGACCAATCTCGTCGAGTCGATCGGTCCCGGGATCTACTAGGCGTGTAAGCCAATCCCAATAGCGTCCGGTCTTAATTTCACCATTGTTGAGATCCGCTCGCAACCAACCGCCTGCGATCACGCGCCAAACGTTTCGATATACAGTGTGTTCTTGTTGCATTTCTTCCCAGATGCCACCTGGTGACATCAAGAAATCAGCAAAGTACTCACAATTTAAACTGCACGAAGGAAGAAGGTGCACTAGCTCAAGCAGACTAGTGCTTAAAAGGAATGCTGACGCGCTGCGAGCCCAATACAGGGGGTAGCCTCCCAGTGGGTCACGAACAGCGTACACTTGGCGGAGCGACGAGTCCGTCAATGCTAGGGCGAAATCTCCCTCCAGGCTCAATAGTCCTGCCATACCGGAGTGCCGATACAGATTCGCAATTAGGGCTGATGATCGTGCATCAGACGCAACGGCCGCTTTCCGGAGTGCAGCAGGAAGCCGAGCTACCAAATCGTTGCGATAGTAAAGTCGTCCAAGAAAGGCCACCGAGATCGTGCCGGACTTCGTAAAGTCCAAAACCGGCCAGACCGCTTTCTTAGGTGCGTAAATCTGAAACTCTGATCCAGATCCTTCACACCGAATCGTAAACCCAACTCGCGCCATTTAGCGGTAACAAAGAACTGGCGTGTACATCGAGCAGACCTCTGGGTCATCACAGAAAATCTGATCATTGGCCGAGCACCAGCAGTGTCCTCCCAGTGGAAAGAGTGTGATTCCGATGTTCATCGATGACGGTATACCCTCCCATCCAAGAACCGTCCAGCAGCACAGAGCTCTCTCTTTACACTCCATTCGAATCCAGTGCCTGGCTGCCACGTCGCGAATTCTCTCAGCAACTGCTTCAGCCTTGCTGTACTTTCCCCTACGCGGCACTAATAATCTGCTTCGTTTCCAGATTGCGAAAGTCCGCGTCAAACCAAACGCGGAAAACGATACACGTGCTAAAAGAAGGAGAATCCAAATTCGGTGTGCATTATCGAACTGTAAAGTGGATAAGAATCGTAACGCCATGACCACCAACAAGTTTAAGACAGTGAACGAGGTTCCACGTGCGGGTTCTGCACCGACTGTTATCAGCCCGTGCGCCTGCAAGTCAGATATGAGATTACGTAGGTCTCGTCCCACTTCGATCGGAGACGCGGCAAACTTAGTGGCTACAGTCGAGATCGCCCGATCGAAACCTGATGAAAGACTTTCTCGAAGCAATTCAGCACCGATCGCGTCAAGCGCATAGAAGTTTCCATTCAGGTTCAAGACTCTCACGCTGCCATCTGGTGCTGAAACGACCAGGACGTCCCGCCTGAGCGTGATCCGTGAACCCGAAAAACTGTTTCGCACAGCGTCAAGCATAAGGAAGCGCCGTCAGGAACAAGATCAGCCGCTCAGTTCCGGACTGAATTCGAGCGTCTTAATTGAACGTTTATTGTTTTTCTCTTCCTGCTCGGGGGCGTCCTCCTTGAGCCTTTTTTTTCAAATTTATAGAGTCTGTGTACCCGCCTTCGGGCTTGGCTTGAATTAAGCTGAGCGCCGAGCCAGCATCGACCAGTTGCGGAGTCCGATATCTTGCTTGAGCAGCTTCCAGACCGCTTGTAGCACTTTCTGAATGTTCGTTTAGTTGTTTATCTTTCCCGTTCATTTTGTTCGCTCCGTTTCCGTTCTTGAGAATCTACTTCAACCGAGTGTCGCGTTGACACGGACGCCGATTATATCGCATACGGATGCGGTAGCGCATTTGGCTTGCTGTACACACCGACACTTCGAAACCAATCGAGCCGCGACTTTGACCGACCGATTGCTCATGTGCAGAGCACAAATGGCTAACGGACGAGAAGTTGCTGCCGCACGGGGCGGCTCGCCCCTGGCCGAAAAACGCGCAGACCGTATGCCTGCAGCGCTCGTTTCGGCATTACTCACCTGTAACGCTAGAACTCAATCTGGGAGTGATCCGGTGCGAAAAGGCTGAGGAGCGAGGTGAGGTGATCGCCGGATCAGTTTAGAGTGAGCCGTTTGCAGTGGGGCGCTGGCGCTTGCGGCGGACGCGGCCACTTACGCGCTTATTGGAATTTCAATAGCGTTTTCCTCGACAACGACGCACTCAGATCTTGCCGTTGCGTCTCAAGAAATGAAGCCATTGCGCGACGCTGCGATTTGATGATAGAACGTGTCGCAACAGCGTGCAAGCTCGTTCGGAGACCAGCATCCCAGCGACATCACGCGCAGCGTCCGCCGCCCCAGCGGCTTAGTGCAAACGGCCAGTATAGATCAATCCTTCCCGACTACTCGCGGGTAAATCATCAGATTCATTTTCGATGCTGGGAAATAAGTTCAAGCGGCGGCAAACCTAAGTTTTGTCGGGTAGTCGACTTCCAGAAGTTCGAAACATCTAATTGTAATAGCTCTTCTTGGCGAATCGAATGCGGAATCGTGCCGTAGGAAATATAGTGTCTTAGGAAAGATAGATGATCAGCCGTGGGTTCATCGCTGGCGCACCCGTTGATTAAGCAGAACTCCGGAGGAAGCGCAGACTTGCTATTAGGCTTTCCAGAACCTTTTTTACTTCGTGACGGAGGTTGGGCCCCGGGAGGAGTTCCAGGATGGAGACTAGGTGCGAGGAGATGGGAGCGGCGCTGCGGTGATACATGACGAACTCGGAACGGCGGATACCTTTGGACCATAGCCGGTGGGCTTCGCTGCGGCTGAGCGTGAAGTGACGGGAAACGCTGGCTTGCGCGTCGGAGGTGTAATATGCGGCACGGGTGGGCAGTCCGACGCCGCTCTCGACGCCTTCGATCTCACGGTCAGGGGAGGTCATCGCTTCAATCAGCTGCATCCCGACCTCGGGAGCGGCCGAGTATGCGGGTACGCTGAGATACCACTCGCCGGCCGTAGTAATGTCACCGAAGAGCGGGCACACTGCAAAGCCGGAACGCGAATCTGGTGTACATTCCGAGAGCTGCTGACTAAGCGTGTTGAACCACTGCCGGGAAACAACGGCGCGCCCGGCGCCGAGATTCGCTTTGAAGGCGTGCTGCCGACGGCAAAGGTAGTGGAAGAGAATGCCAGCCTCCACGGCTTGCGGAGATGCGAACCACTGCGCGATGTCCTCGTGTTCAGCGGTGCCCGGCGGTTTCAGTGAGTGCAGGATCTCGAAGAAGAGGCAGTTATATGTCTCCAGGCTGCTCTCATGAATCGGGCAGGAGAAAAATAGCTCCTCTTCCGGTGGATTCTTCGCTTCCCAGGAATTCCCGAGGCTGGCGAGTTCCTCCCAGGTCTGCGGCGGGACGTTCGATCCGCTGATTTCACAAAAGCGCGGCAGGTAGATGGCGAGTAGGCTGATGTTGAGGTAGAACGGGACGGCCACGAACGACTCGCCGTCGCATTGGGTCACGAGGTCGACCAGTTTCGGAAGGCGGTCTTGCAACGGTCCTCCGCCCTGCGGCGGGGTGACGGAAAAGAGCGCGTCTGCGGGTGTGAGAGAAGACGGGGCACCGGGGATCTGGAACTCATCAACCTGGAGAATCTGCAATTCGTCCACAGCAGAGCGCGGGGCTAACGGCAGCAGTCCCGCGTCAAAGTGGCGATCCTGAGCGTAGAGCTCAGAAACGGGCGAGATCGCGGCGCGAAGGGCGTCGATCATGCGCTGGTTTCTGATTCGGTGCTGCGGCGTCTCGGCGTGCAGAAAGAGCGAGATGGGAACGGGATGGACCTGCCCTCCGGCATCCACGCGCAGCAAGCGCGAGGGACTAAGTCGAACTTCATCCGGGCCGACAGTCAGGGCGAACGAGTCCCGGGGATGCTGCATGAGCCTGGTCTTGGCCGTGCGCAGGAAGGTCGTCAATTTGCCGCGGAACTCGATGCTAGTGAGTTGCAGTACTGTGTCCGCCCCGTTAGCGAGAGTCTCAACAAGCGGCGCGCTAGATGTAGATGGGCTACCGGCGACCAGGACTGTAGTGGCGCTGTGATTTCGAATGAGTTCGAGAAGGGCGACACCAAAGGTCGGATCCCCGGCGATTAGCGGAATGGCGTCCGGCCAGTGTGCGAGATTGCCAATCAGCACACGCAGGGAGCCAACGGAATGACGGTGTTCGAGAGCTTGCTGAATTCGAAGAAGAACCATCCCTGGGTCGACGTAGCCAGTCGGAACCGCGCAAATCTCGACGGTAGATAGAGACTGATTGCCCTTGAACGGGGAGAGGAAAGCCCTGGCGCGGTCCGCCGAAAGATCGGTGACGAAGATCGCGCGTTGCGGCGGGTCTGTGGAAGAAGCGGCCAGGAGGAAGTGAGCGCCGAGGACGGCGGATTCCGCAGCTCCGGATATGACGGCGATGTCGCCGGAGGTGAGAGATTCCGGGCCTATGCAGCCGTCGAGGGTGGCGACGCCAAAACCGATCGGCATGCGACGCGGCAATAGGGCTCTGGACGGCGCCGGGCGGGCGAAGAAGGCGCTGGATGGATAAACGTGGAAGCCGCCGGGGGACTGAATCGTGACCGCGTGCCGGCCCGGAAACTGCCGCTGCATGCGCGACTTGGTCACCTCGATGTAGCGCTGGGTCTGGCCGTGCGCGTGTTCGATGCTGAGACGAATGACACTGTCGGCAATGTTCTCCTCAAAACCGTGTGCGCCGTCTTGATCCGACGAAGACTGCTCACTGGTGAAAATTATGTTGACGCGTTCCAATTTAGCCTGTTCAAAAAGCCGCCGCGTACGATAGCGCATCTCGACGGCAGATGCATCGGGTTGAATGAAGGCATTAACCGGATCAACAACGAGCAGCCGGAGTGGGTATTCGGACATCCAACGGAGGTGCGTTCCGGCATTCTCGAGGAACTTTGCGTAGTCTCCGGGTTCCGGGCCAGGACGGAGGAAGACAAGGGCGCCGAGATCGCGGGACGGAGAGGTCAACGTAAGGTAGGAATCCGACAAATTTCCATGAACCACGCGGAAAACGCTCGGCTCTTCGGTGGAAATACCGAGCGACTCAAGCGCATAGAGACATTCCTCGGCGCTCTGTTCCATGGCCATGAACCAGGCGATACCTCCCTTGCGCGCTACATCTACCGCTAGTTGAAGAGCAAGGAGGCTCTTGCCGCTGCCGAACGGCCCGGCGCAGAGGACAACGCGGCCACCGATGGGATCGTCGCCACTACCCTCCCGGGACCCGACTTCCGCGTCCGCAAGAACCAATCCGCCGCCACCGAGCAAAGTGTCAAAGCCAGGAATGCGAGAGGGCATGCCAAAGATGTGGCCGAGCAGGTAGTCGGGATCCTCACATTCGGGGCGGAGTCGGATTCCGGCACCCGGATCGAATTGGAGGAGGTCGAGGACGAGGCAGGTGTCGAGCAGCGCTTCCGATCCTAGAGAAACGAGCGACTCTACTCGGGAGGCGGGGGAATGTTGCGCCACGGAGACGATTGCGGACTCAAGGCGCGGTGGCGAGAACAGAGATTGCCTGCGAAGGCGCGTCACATCTGCTGCGAACGCGTGAACGCGGCGCGCGGTTTCCGCCGTGCGCAGCAAACCGTACTGGCGGCGAACGGCGCGCATCGCGAAATACCGCGCTTCCCGTAGGGGCAAGCCAGGGAGCATCGCCGCAGAGAGTTGCGCGAACGTCCAGTGATCGGTATGTAAATCGCAGGCGATACGGATCCACCCGCCCACAATCGACTTGCATAGCTCGGCCGAAGATCGGGGTGACTCGACCTCAAGCAGGTCGCAAATGCGGGTTTCTGCAAGGACGAGGTCGGAATGAAGAAGCGCCGACGGATCAGCCAAGCGGCGCCACAAGACACGCAGCAAGCCGACCAGGCACTCGGCCCGATCCATGTCAGAAAAATCTCCTTTCGGATGGGAATACACTGTTAGCCGCCCTCAGAGCCGGATTCCGCTTCGCCGAAGCGCCGCCGCAACGCGTCGAAGTCCGGGCGAAGCGCGTGGAACCGCTTCCGGTGGAAGACGAAGGCGCCCACTTCCGTTTTATCGAGAAGGGGAGGGCGATAGTAGCTGGTGTGGGGAAAGCTCACAGCGACTTCGACCTGCCAACCAGTGATCGGGATTGAATCAAGGCCAGGCTCCATAAAGGGATCGAGAGCAATCATCCCTTGGTGGCGGACGCGCATAGCAAACGTTCGGGCGATCTGGAGAGAGGCGCGGTAACGCTGGTCCTCGGGCTCGAGCGCCTGCGCCTCAAGGCAAATGCGAAACGCTTCATCAGGGGAAGGCCCGTAGGCGCCGAGCCTTTGGAAAATGTCGGCCCACCGTTCGGGCGGGTCCGAAGGGAGTGACGGCGCAAGTCGCCGCGAGTCCTCGACTGCCTCCTTGATGCGCGTGGCGATTGCAACGAGGGCTCGGTCACGGAGTCGGCGGGTGCCAAACGACGTTAGCGGCTTTGCCGGATCATTGAGTGCTTGGTACTTAGCGATTTCGGTTTCGGCGTAGAGGCAATCGCTTAAAGCGATCCAGAGGATCTTCAGTCCCCCCTTGCGGGCGGACTCGAGGAGGGGCGGCAATTCGTTTTCGGCGATGAAGGGAGAGCCGAGGTAATGCGCGCTGACTAGCAGGATGGCGACGCTCGCACGCGAGAGGGCGTCGCTGATTTCCTTCCGCCAATCGGCGCCGGCCCGGATGTCACGGTCGGACCACAGGCGAACGCTCCCGGCGCGGGATAGGGGCGCAAGGTGGACGCGCAGCGCCTCCAGCCAATGGCTGTCGCGATGACTGTAACTGACGAATACGCGATCATCGGAATTCATGCCGATCAAACCCGCTGAGGTGCCATTGTATCGTCCCCAATCATCAACTCCGGAAGCTCGGGAGTAGTGTCGAAGCGAACTGTTGGTTTCGGGATTGCTGTCTCCAACATCTTTTCGTACAGCACTGGCGCTCTTCCAGTTTCTCGGGCAGTCCGGCTTCGGGCATGCCGGGGCCGCTCGCACAAAATTCGAATTGAAGAACGCGACTCGTAAGTCCGCTTTGGGAGGCTTCGTTCCGTCGGTGGCTTTCGTTGGCAGCCCGTGTGTAACGGCCAAGGGTGGAGTTTGATGAGCATTCTGGCTGAAGGCGGCGCAGGAGGCCGCCCAGAATGCCCAACCACCGGAGAAAGAGGAAACCGCCGAAGCGAACTCTTGCCCTTCCCGATCTCGAACAGACGAGTCTGCCGTATTGAACACCCTCACTTCGAAAAGCGGCCAGCGAACATACGATCACGCGATCAATGAATTTGTCGACTGGTACTGCTCGGAACCACGCCTCGCGTTCAATCGCACGGTTGTTCTGCGATACCGAATCCACCTGGAACAGCGACACCTAGCGCCCACAACGATCAATCTCCGCTTGGCCGCGGTCAGGCGCATCGCGTACGAGGCCGCTGATTCCGGATTACTCAGTCCTGAGCTTGCGGCGGGCATTCGCCGCGTCAAAGGCGTGCGCCGAATCGGCGTGCGCCTGGGAAACTGGCTCACTGCTGAGCAGGGCCGGTCGCTGCTGTTGAAGTCTCAGGGCGAGAGTCTGCGCTGCAAGCGAAACCACGCCATCCTTGCACTTTTGATTGGTTGCGGATTGAGGCGTGGTGAACTCCTCGCGCTGACGGTCAGTTCCATTCAACTCCGGGAGGAGCATTGGGTGATTGCCGACCTACATGGCAAGGCCGGGCATATTCGGACGGTTCCGATTCCACTTTGGGTGAAAGAGGCTATTGATCGCTGGACGGAAGCAAGTGGGATCAACGACGGCTGTCTGTTTAGAGCGATCAACAAGTCAGGACAGATCTGGGGCCACGGCATGACGCCGAAAGTGCTCTGGGAGATCGTAAAGAAGGCGGCTGAAGCTGCCGGAATTGATAGACTGGCACCCCACGACCTACGGCGCACATGTGCCCGTCTCTGTCATTTGGCCGGCGGTGAACTGGACCAAATCCAATTCCTGCTCGGGCATGTGTCCATCCAGACGACCGAGCATTACCTCGGCTGTAAACAAAAGCTGCGAGTCGCCGTGAACGACAAGATCGGAATCGAACCGTGACGCCGGGGACGGATTACCCGTCCCTTTCAGACTACTGCGGGTCTATCCAGCGCAACATTTACTATGCGGGACAAAAGATACTATGCGGGACATAAGAAGTGTAGAAGTATGCAGGGCACCAGGCGTTAACCGAACCGCAATACTCTGTCTCACTCTCGCCGGAGGGTTTCGACCGGATCGATGTGGGTAGCGCTCCAGGCGGGCACAAGGCAGGCAATGCAGGCGACTCCCAAAGTGGCCAAGAGAACCAGGGCCAAAGTGAGTGGATCGGTGGCTTTGACCTGGAAAAGCCAACTGCTGACCAAACGCGTGAGGACAAGGGCGGCGGCGAGGCCAATTAAGAGACCGTAGGTCGTAACGCGCATACCCTGCGAAAGAATGAGGGTCAAAATGCGACTCCGCGGGGAACCAACCGCGAGGCGAATGCCGATTTCGCTGGTCCGTTGTTTCACGGTGAATGACATGAGGCCAAAAAGGCCGACCAGCGCTAGAACGACGGCGATGAAGGCGAAGCCGCTGAGGATAGATGTTTGAAATGTCCGGCGAGCGTTGGTGTCAACGATACGTTCGCGCATGGTTTTGATGTCCGTGACGAGGGCCGGGTCGAGGGAACGGACCAGCGAACGAATTTGAGATGCCGATTGTGTCGCCGGAAGGGCTGTGCGAACGGCAAAGCTATCGCCGTCTTCTACGGGCTCGACCAGAGTTGGCTTCGCTTCAGCCGCTATGTCTTGATCACGAACGTCTGCGAGGACGCCGATCACGGTCCCCCATCGGGCAGGCGTGCCTCCGAGGCGGACGCGACCGCCGATGGCATTTCGGCCTCGGAAGTAGGAATCTGAGAATTTCTTGTTTATGAGGACGTTTTCGGTTTTGACGTCAGCCAAGGTGAAATCGCGGCCGCGAAGCAGAGGCGTGCCGATAGCTTCGCGATATTGGGGCGTGGCCCCAACGACCTGGACGAGCTCGGGTGTTTTGCCATAGCCTTCTACTTCACACTCAGCAAAGCCCAAATCGTTAGTGAGTGGGATTTCGGTTGATGCGCCGACAACCTTGAAGCCGGGAGTGGCTTGGAGTTTGGCGAGGAGAGATCTGTAGAAGATGTCGTGTGATTGCGGCGTCGGGTAGTGTTCATCAAGTGAGATCTGAAAAGTCAGAACAGACGGCAAGAAGCCGGGGTTGACTTTCTGAAGATTGAGATAGCTGCGGATGAGCAAGCCGGCGCCGCTAAGCAGGACGACGGAGAGGGCGACTTCAAAAACAATGAGGGCGAAGCGGCTGCGGTGAGTGGCTGTGACGCGGCCTGCACCGACGCGCGGTGAAGACGCGGAAAGCGCCGGCAGGAGGCCTGCAGCAAGTCCGGTGGCGATAGAAAGAGCGACGGCGATGAGAAGCATACGCGTATCGACCGAGGCCTGGTCAAAGCGAGGGATGCCTCCGGGATTGAGATTGATAAAGAGGCGAACCAGAGCGTAGGCGAGCGCGATGCCGAATGCTCCGCCCGTGCAACTGAGCAGGAGCGATTCGGTAAGAAGTTGGCGAATGATGCGGGCACGGTCAGCACCCAGAGCGGTGCGAATGCTAAGTTCGTGTGCGCGAGAAGTCGTGCGGGCGAGCAAGAGACCGGCGATGTTGCTGATGGCGATCAGAAGCACGAGCCCGACCACACCCAAGAGCGTCCAGAGCATTTGTTCGACGGGCCCCAGGATGGTCTCCACAAGTGGGCGAGCCAAAACGCGCCAGCCCTGCATTTCCGGGGCATACAGCGAATTCAAATGAGATTCGATGGCGTTGAGTTCGGATTGAGCCGAACCTGGTGTCGCGCCCGGTTTGAGGCGGGCGACGACTTCGGCGCCCTCCGGATGACCCCTCCGATCGGCTTTTTGCTGGATAGTGTAAGCAAGCGGGGTCCAGAGATCGGTTTGCCGGGAGCTAATTCCGAGGTAGGGAACATCACCATCAAACGGGAAGCCAAAATCCGGGCCCGTAACGCCGATGACAGTATACGTTTTGCGATTCAGCTGGATTTTGCTGCCCAGTATGTCCGGGCGGGCATTGAAATGCGACACCCAGAGTTCGTGGCTCACGATAGCGACGAGTTCGTGGCCGGGTTGATCGTCGTTCGCGGTAAATGCGCGGCCGAGAATTGGTGTGACGTCGAGCGTTTTGAAGAAATCAGCGCTCACGCCAGCCGTAGCTATCGGAGTGACGCTGTCGCCCTGCACCAGGCGCGAGTTCCCAGGCATGAACATGGCGAAGCTCGAAATAGTGTGGCTGAGGCGCTGCCAATCGTACACATCGGGTACGTTGGGAGGCATCTCGCTGGGAAGGCCAGTGAAGTGGGAATTCGGTGCGTAGAGATAGACGAGATTTTCGGGGTGAGCGTAAGGCAGGGAGCGCAGAAGGACAGCGTTGACGACGCTAAAGACGGAAACGGCCGCGCCAATCCCAAGCGCAGTGACGAGAAGCACGATGAGCGCGAAACCGGGGATGGCACGAAGAGCACGGAGTTCGTGTTTGAGATCCGCCGCGATTATGGAGAGATGCTCGATTAGCGCAGAGATGGCGACATCGCTGCAGGTTTCGAGCCAGAGACGCCACTGCGGCTCGTGCGCAAGCCGGCTGGCGAAGACATGCTCCATTTCGAAGCCGTATTCGTGGCGAAACTCTGCCGGGTAGCAGTAGAGCAGAGCACGGAAGAGTTTAGTTTGGCTTTGCAACCAATCCATGGGCCCTCGCTTGTTCCAGGAGTTCGTTTAGGCGGGCCACCTCAGCTTGGGCGGCCCGGCGGCCGGTTGGGGTGAGGTGGTAGTAGCGGCGGCGGCCATCATCTTCGGACTTGGGTGGACGCTTAGTTTCGCGAAGTTCGACGATCAGGCCATCCTCGAGGAGGCGCTTGATAAGGCCGTATAGAGTCCCGGCACCGAGGCGAATTTTGCCTTGCGTGCGAGATGCAACGTCTTGCATGATGCCGTAGCCGTGCTGGTCACGAGCGGCGAGGGCGACGAGGACATGGAAGGCTTGAGAGGAGAGCCGAGATTCGGACACGAGGGCAGTATAGCGTATGTCGCTATAGCGAGTGACGATATATAGGAGTGTCCTGCTTCCGGGGTCGCATAGATCACGTGTGACGGCGTAGCATTTACCGATATTTGGCTCACTGAATTGTCTGGTTGCGGGAAGTGGGAAATCGGGAATCGCGCCAATTCGCATTTAGAAACGCCATCGTGATTTTGCACGTTGCGGCTCAGGTTTTCGGCAGTCACATTATGTTGTGGTTTTCACGAGTCGCGCCGCTCTCGAAGCGCTCTCTGCTTCTGGGGAGCCACATAACGGAGTACACCACATAAGAGCTGAAGTTGGATGGCTATCGGGCGCTGGCGCTGAAAACTGAGGGCAAAGTTCAGCTTCGATCACGGAACAACAACGACTTTAGCGGCAGATATCCGGCCATCGTGAAAGCGCTCGCACCGC
>Ga0070737_10003350_pt1 | contig 17469 bp, 15 predicted proteins | sample Coa_R1_10_FD_66438 | JGI IMG/M metagenome (GOLD analysis project Ga0070737, IMG submission 66438) | Surface soil microbial communities from Centralia Pennsylvania, which are recovering from an underground coalmine fire - Coalmine... | ecosystem: Environmental > Terrestrial > Soil > Unclassified...
GACGGCATCGGCAAGTACTACGCCGACACCATCGAGCTTTCCGACGCCGACGCGGTCGATGTGGCCAAGGTGCTGCGCGACGCCGAGGTCGATGTGCTGGTGTCCTACCTGCCGGTGGGCTCGGAGCAGGCCGACAAGTTCTACGCTCAGTGCGCGATCGACGCCGGCGCGGCGTTCGTCAACGCGCTGCCGGTGTTCATCGCGTCCGATCCGGTGTGGGCGGCCAAGTTCGCCGACGCCGGGGTGCCGATCATCGGCGACGACATCAAAAGCCAGGTCGGCGCCACGATCACGCATCGGGTGCTGGCCAAGCTGTTCGAGGACCGCGGTGTGCAGCTGGACCGCACCATGCAGCTCAACGTCGGCGGCAACATGGACTTCCTCAACATGCTCGAGCGCGAGCGGCTGGAGTCGAAGAAGATCTCCAAAACCCGGGCGGTCACGAGCAACCTGCAACGCGAGTTCAAAACCAAGGACGTGCACATCGGCCCGTCCGACCACGTCGGCTGGCTCGACGACCGAAAGTGGGCCTATGTGCGGCTGGAAGGCCGCGCCTTCGGCGACGTACCGCTGAACCTGGAGTACAAGCTCGAGGTGTGGGACTCGCCGAACTCGGCCGGCGTCATCATCGACGCCATCCGGGCGGCCAAGATCGCCAAAGACCGCGGCATCGGCGGCCCGGTCGTCGCGGCGTCGGCCTATCTGATGAAAAGCCCGCCACAGCAGCTGCCCGACGACATCGCGCGCGCCCGGCTCGAAGAGTTCATCAAGGCTTAACGCTCGCGAGAGTGCCACTATCGCCGGCCCTACCTTGGGAAACCCGTCGCCAGTTGCACTTTCGCGGAAGTCTATCGCTAGCCTTGACCCGGTGACTGACATCTCCGACGACGAATTAGCTGGGCTTTCCGAGTTCGCGCTGCTGCCCGAGAACGCCGAGCAGGCCGGGGTAACCGGGGCGTTGCCCAGTGTGGAGCGCGTCGACGCCGGCGCGATCAGTGCGCTGCGCTGGGGCGACCGTCCGCCGCGGGTGGTGTTCCTGCACGGCGGGGGGCAAAACGCGCATACCTGGGACACCGTCATCGTCGGTTTGGGCGAGCCGGCGCTGGCGGTGGACCTTCCCGGCCACGGCCATTCGGCCTGGCGTGACGACGGCGACTACTCGCCGCGGCGCAACGCCGAGGCGCTGATACCGGTACTGCGGGAGCTGGCTTCGGGCGCCGAGCTGGTGGTGGGCATGTCGTTGGGTGGGTTGACCGCGATAGCGGTGGGCGCCGCGGCACCCGAGTTGGTGCGCGAACTGGTGCTGGTCGACGTCACCCCGTCGTCGTTGCAGCGACACGCCGAGCTCACCGACGAACAGCGCGGCACGGTGGCGTTGATGCACGGCGAGCGGGTATTCCCCGACTTTGCGGCCATGCTGCAGCAGGCAGTCGCCGCCGCACCGCACCGCGACGTGAAATCGTTGCGGCGGGGCGTGTTTCACAATTCGCGCCGGCTCGACGACGGACGCTGGACGTGGCGCTACGACGCGATGCGCACCGCACCCGATTTCGCCGGCCTGTGGGACGACGTGCAATCCCTCGCCGCGCCCGTCACGCTGGTCCGCGGCGGCATGTCAGGTTTCGTCGGAGACGACGACATCGTCGAATTACGCCGGCGCGCAAAGTGTTTCCGCGGTGTCCACGTGGTCAACGACTCCGGGCATTCGGTGCAAAGCGATCAGCCCCGGACCCTGGTCGGCATCCTGCGGACAGTGCTCGACCGCTAACGTGGTGGCCATGACGCAGCCCGTACGCATCGGTGTGCAGTTGCAGCCGCAGCACGCCTCCCAATACCGCATCATCCGCGACGCGGTCCGCCGTTGTGAAGACATCGGTGTCGACGCGGTGTTCAACTGGGACCACTTCTTCCCGCTCTACGGTGACCCCGATGGCGCTCACTTCGAATGCTGGACGATGCTGGGCGCCTGGGCTGAGCAGACGTCACGCATCCAGATCGGCGCGCTGGTGACCTGCAACTCCTACCGGAATCCGGACCTGCTCGCCGACATGGCCCGCACCGTCGACCACATCAGCGGCGGCCGGCTGATTCTCGGCATTGGATCTGGCTGGAAAAAGAAGGACTACGACGAATACGGCTACGAATTCGGCACGGCCGCCAGCCGGCTCGACGACCTGGCCGCCGCATTGCCGCGCATCAAATCGCGTCTGGCCCGTTTGAATCCGGCGCCCACGCACCACATTCCGATCCTCATCGGCGGGCAGGGCGAGAAAAAGACGTTGCGGCTCGTCGCCCAGTACGCCGACATGTGGCACAGCTTCGCCACCCGCGACACCTACCCGGCCAAGGCGGCGGTGCTGGCCGATCACTGCGCGGCGGTCGGGCGCAACCCCGAGACCATCGAACACTCCGCCGCGGTCGGCGGCGAAACCGGGGCGCGCGGCGACGACGCGCTGATCGCCGAGGCCGAGGATCTCACCCGCTTGGGTGTGACATTGCTGACGGTCGGCTCCTCCGGTCCCGACTACGACTTGAGCGCCGCCGAGGCGTTGTGCCGGTGGCGCGACAGCCGGTAGGGCCCGGTCGGGCAAAAAGGACCGCATCGGTGTGGCGCGTGAGAAGCTTTACAGCGCGTATCTGCAGAGCAAGCCAGGAGCCACCGATGCCCAAGAAGTACGGGGTCAAAGAGAAGGACCTGGTCGTCTCCCACATCCTGAACCTGGTGCTGACCGGCAAGCTGCGCACCGGCGACCGCGTCGACCGCAACGAGATCGCCAAGCAACTCGGGATCAGCCGCGTCCCCATCCAGGAGGCGCTGGTGCAGCTCGAACACGACGGCATCCTGTCCACCCGCTATCACCGCGGCGCGTTTATCGAGCGTTTCGACGAGGACACCGTCGCCGAACATCACGAGCTCTACGGGATGCTCAACGGCATGGCCTCCGCGCGCGCGGCGGCCAACCCGACGCCGCGGATCCTCGGGCAGCTCGACACCCTGCTGCGCGTGCTGCGCACTGCCGGGGAATCGCGCGCTTTCCTCGACGCCGCGGCGCAGTACCGGCGCACCGTCAATGACGAGTACGCCGGGCCGCGGTTACATGCCGCGATCCGCGCCACCCAAACCCTGATCCCGCGAATGTTCTGGGCGACCTATCAGAACGGCCGCGACGAACTCTTGCCCTTCTACGAAGAGGAGACCTCGGCCATCCATCGACGCGACCCGGCCGCTGCGCGCGCCGCATGCATCGGCCGCGCCGACGTGATGGGCAAAGTCATGCTCGCCGAACTGGTTCGCCGCGGGGTGTTCGCCCCTCCCGGTTGGGTGGGTTCCGGGTCTGCGCACGCCGTCGCGCTGTGACCGCACCCACCGGTCGTGGCTGAACGGCCCACCAGCCGATACGTTGCGGTCATGAGCGTCAACCTTGGACGGCGTGCGGGGCGGGTGCTGGTGCTGACCGCCGCGCTGATGATGGTGGCCGGCCCCGGAATAGCCCCGCCCGTCGCAGCCGACACCAACCAGTGCGCCCCAACCGGCGCCGACAACGCGATCGCGTTGCCGCGCAAGCTGGCCAGCGCCCGCCGTCCGCACGAGGACAAGTACACGACCCCCACCGTCGAGCCGCTGTCAGCGGTAAACATCGGCGCGCTGGGGCTGATCACCCCCGGAACCCTGACGGTCGGCACACTGTCGCAGGCCCCGCCGACAAGCTGCATCAACGCCCAGGGCCGCTACAGCGGCTTCGACAACGAGCTGCTGCGGGCCATCGCGGCAAAGCTGGGTTTGAAGGTGACCTTCGCCGGCACTGACTTCTCCGGACTGCTCGCCCAGGTGGCGTCCCACCGGTTCGATGTCGGTTCGGCGTCGATCACCGCCACCGACGCCCGGCGGCGCACCGTCGCCTTCACCAATGGCTATGACTTCGGCTACTTTTCGCTGGTCGTTCCGTCCGGCTCACCGATCGCCGGATTCGACGACCTCACCGGTCGGCAACGCATCGGGGTCGTTCAGGGCACGGTCGAGGATGCCTACGTCGTGGAAACTTTGCACCTGCAGCCGGTGAAGTTCCCCGACTTCAACACCGTGTACGCCAGCCTCAAAACGCGTCAGATCGACGCCTGGGTGGCACCGGCCCTGGAGGCGCTCGACGCGGTGCGCCCGGGCGACCCGGCGGTGACCGTCGCCCATACCTTCAGCCTCGGCAACTACGTGGCCTACGCGGTGGCCAAGGACAACCGCCCGCTGCTCGCCGCCCTGAACTCTGGATTGGACGCCGTCATCGCCGACGGCACCTGGTCGCGGCTCTACGCCGACTGGGTGCCCAGGCCACTGCCGCCGGGCTGGAAACCCGGCTCCAAGGCGGCGCCGCAACCACACTTGCCGCCCTTCGCCGTGATCGCCGCACGCCATCACCGGACCGTCGACGAGCCGGTCGCGGCGAAATCCACACTGGCCCAGCTTCGCGACTCGTTCTTCGACTGGAGCCTCTACAAGCAGGCCATCCCGGCGCTGTTGGCGACGGGGCTGCCGAACACGCTGCTCCTGACTTTCAGCGCCAGCCTGATCGGGCTGGTGGTCGGCATGCTGCTGGCGATCGCCGGGATCTCGCACGTGCGCTGGCTGCGCTGGCCGGCGCGGGTGTACACCGACATTTTCCGCGGCCTGCCCGAGGTGGTGATCATCCTGCTGATCGGGCTGGGCGTGGGGCCGCTGGTGGGCGGGCTGACCAACAGCAATCCCTATCCGCTGGGGATCGCCGCGCTCGGGCTGACGGCGGCGGCCTACGTGGGCGAGATTTTCCGTTCCGGCATCCAAAGCGTCGACCCCGGCCAGCTCGAGGCGTCGCGTGCGCTGGGGTTCAGTTATCCGGCGGCGATGCGGCTGGTGGTGGTGCCGCAGGGCATCCGGCGGGTGCTGCCCGCGCTGGTCAACCAGTTCATCGCGTTGCTGAAGGCTTCCGCGCTGGTATATTTCCTGGGCTTGGTCGCCGGGCAGCGCGAACTGTTCCAGGTCGGCCGCGACCTCAACGCCCAGACCGGCAGCCTTTCGCCGCTGGTGGCCGCCGGCATTTTCTACCTGGCGCTGACCATCCCGCTAACGCATCTGGTGAACTTCATCGACGCTCGGCTGCGCCGCGGCCGGGTGGTTGCCGAGCCGCAGGACCCGCTGGACCCCAGCTCCATCTCCGCCCAGGAGATGACGTGACGGCACAGATCGCGCGTCGTGAGCCGGTTTCGTTGGCGGGCAAGGATATTCATCTGTCATTCGGCCCGAACGCGGTGCTGCGGGGGGTGGATATCGACGTACCGGCGGGCAGCACGGTGGCGGTGATCGGTCCGTCGGGTTCGGGCAAGTCCACGTTGCTGCGCACGCTCAACCGGTTGTATGAGCCGGACCGCGGCGACATCCTGCTCGACGGCCGGTCGGTGTTGGGTGACAACCCCGACCGGTTACGGCAGCGCATCGGCATGGTGTTCCAGCAGTTCAACCTGTTCCCGCATCGCAGTGTGCTCGACAACGTCGTGCTGGGCCCGCGCAAGCTGCGGCGGCTGCCGGCCGACGTGGCCCGTGAGCTGGCGCTGGCACAGCTGGATCGGGTTGGCCTGAAGCACAAGGCGGATGCGCGGCCGGGCACGTTGTCGGGCGGCCAGCAGCAGCGGGTGGCGATCGCGCGTGCGCTGGCCATGGCACCGCAGGTGATGTTCTTCGATGAGGCGACCTCGGCGCTGGACCCCGAAATGGTCAAGGGAGTGTTGGCGTTGATCGCCGATCTGGGCGCCGAGGGTATGACGATGGTTGTCGTTACCCATGAAATGGGCTTCGCCCGGTCGGCTTCGGACACCGTCGTATTCATGGATCGCGGCAAGGTCGTGGAATCCGGGCCGCCCGCGAAGGTTTTCGAGGCCGCCGAAACCGATCGGTTGCAGCGTTTCTTGTCTCAAGTACTTTGACGATAAAAACGATTTTCCGGCCAGCGTAAAGCCTGTCAGGTTAGACTGGCGAATTATGGCGGAACGGCAAGCCAGCGGCCCGGAACTGGCCGAGCTGGCCGAGGGTCTGCACCGCGCGCTGTCGAAACTCTTCGCCATTTTGCGTCGCGGGGACCCGAACATGTCCGCCACCGGCGATTTGACGCTTGCACAATTGTCAATTCTGGTCACGCTGCTTGATCGTGGCCCGATCCGCATGACCGACCTCGCCGCGCATGAGCGGGTGCGCACACCCACCACCACGGTCGCGATCCGCCGGCTGGAAAAGCTCGGCTTGGTCAAACGCTCCCGCGACCCGTCCGACCTGCGCGCTGTGCTGGTCGACATCACACCTCGCGGGTTGGCCGTTCACCGTGAGTCGCTGGCCAATCGACACGCTGCTCTGGCGGCGATGCTCAGCCAGCTTAGCGAGTCCGACCTGGACACCCTCACCAAGGCGTTGGCCCCGCTGGAGCGGCTGGCCACCATCGAGCCGGTGGCTGCTGCGGGCGCGTCAGCTGCGCGCGAGCAGGCGTGAAACCGCGTATCTGCCAACAACATCAGCCGTTGTCCTCATCTAGCTGCGCTGTAATCATCTGCGGTCTTTAATCTTTCAGTCAGTGCGACGGGCTGTGGTGTGGCCGCGGCGCGGGGCCGGCTTAAGCTGGCTGACATGCCGACTGCACTTATCACCGGTGCCAGCAGGGGTATCGGTTCGGCGATTGCCGAAGCACTGGCCCAGACACATACCCTGTTGCTGGCCGGGCGGCCCTCGGAGCGACTGGACGCCGTTGCGGCGCGGCTGCAGGCCACCGCATGGCCGGTGGACCTCACCGACTCCGACGCGGTCGAGAATGCCGCCGCTTCGCTTTCGCTGAGTGAACTTGATGTCTTGGTGCACAACGCCGGAGTATCGATACCAAGCCATGTCGGCGACTCCAGCATCGACGACTGGCGGGCCACGTTCGAGGTGAACCTCTTTGGGGCGGTGGCGCTGACCCTGGCGCTGCTGCCGGCGCTGCGGCGCGCGCACGGCCAGGTGGTGTTCGTCAACTCCGGGTCGGGACGCAAAGTGTCGCCGGGAATGGCGTCATACTCCGCCAGCAAGTTTGCGCTGCGCGCGTTCGCCGACGCGCTGCGCGACGACGAAACCGAGCTGCGGGTGACCACGGTGTATCCGGGTCGGGTCGACACCGACATGCAGCGCGAACTGGTCGCCTTCGAAGGCGGCGAATACACCCCGGCCAAGTTTCTGCGGCCCGAGACCGTTGCCCGGGTGGTCGCCAACGTCGTGCACACCCCACCGGACGGCCATGTCCATGAGGTTGTGATCCGGCAGCGCTAGCGGCTGAGCGTGAGCCGCCTTAAACGACCAGGTTGACCAGCCGGCCCGGAACCACAATCACCTTGCTGGGCGTGGCACCGGCCAAGAACGCTTGGACCTTCTCGTCGGCCAGAGCCGCCGCTTGCACCGTCTCGGTGTCGGCGTCGGCGGCAACCACGACGTGGCCGCGCACCTTGCCGTTGACCTGCACCGGATACTCGACGGTCTCGTCGACCAGGTAGTTGGGGTCGGCCACCGGGAACGGCCCGTGCGCCAGCGATCCCGTGTGGCCCAGCCGTGACCACAGTTCCTCGGCCATGTGCGGGGCCAGCGGAGCAAGCATCAAAATCAACGGCTCCACGGCCGCCCGGGGCACCGAATCTCGGTGCTGCTTGGTCAGGTGGTTGGTGTATTCGATCAGCTTGGCCACCGCGGTGTTATTACGCAGTGCGGCATAGTCTTCCGACACTCCGGCGATGGTGCGATGGAGCAGCCGAAGCGTGTCGTGGTCAAGCTCCGGGTGAGCGTCGGTGACCCGGGTTGCCCCGGTGTGCTCGTCGATCACCAGCCGCCACACCCGCTGCAGAAAGCGGTACGCGCCGACGACGTCTTTGGTGGCCCACGGACGCGACGCCTCCAACGGACCCATCGCCATCTCGTACACCCGCAGCGTGTCGGCGCCGTAGCTGTCGCAAATCTCGTCGGGCGACACCGAATTCTTCAGGCTCTTGCCGATTTTGCCGAATTCCTGGAAGACCTCGACGTCGCCGTCCGGTCCCGGATAGACAAATTTGCCGTCGCGTTCGATCACGTCGGCGGCCGGCACATATGATCCGCGGGCATCGGTGTAGGCGAAGGCCTGGATGTAGCCCTGGTTGACCAGGCGCCGGTACGGTTCGCGCGAACTGACGTGCCCGAGATCGTAGAGCACCTTGTGCCAGAACCGGGCGTAGAGCAGGTGCAGCACCGCGTGCTCGACACCGCCGACGTACAGGTCGACGCCGCCAGGATCGTCCGGCCCGTGCTCGGCCGGTCGCGGGCCCATCCAGTAGACCTCGTTCTCTTTGGCGCAGAACCGTTCCGAGTTGTACGGATCGGTGTAGCGCAGCTCGTACCAGGAGCTGCCCGCCCACTGCGGCATCACGTTGGTGTCGCGGGTATACCGTTTTAGCCCGTCACCGAGATCCAGTTCGACGTGCACCCAATCGGTCGCCTTGGCCAGCGGTGGCGAGGGCTCGCTGCCGGCGTCGTCGGGGTCGAAGGAGACCGGCGAATAGTCAGGCATGTCAGGCAGCTCCACCGGCAGTGCTGCCTCGTCGAGCGCGTGTGGGCGCCCGTCGCTGTCGTAGACAATCGGAAACGGTTCACCCCAATAGCGTTGCCTGGCGAAAAGCCAGTCCCGCAGCTTGTATTCGACACGGGCCCGGCCGCGACCGTCGGCCTCCAAACGACGGGTCATCGTCTGCTTGGCGGTGGCCACATCCAGGCCGTTGAGGTAGTCGGAATTGACCAGTATCCCGTCGCCTGTGTGTGCGGCTTGTGAAATATCGCCACCGGCAATCACTTCCACGATGGGCAGGCCGAATTCGTGGGCGAATTCCCAGTCACGCTGGTCGTGGCCGGGAACCGCCATGATCGCGCCGGTGCCGTACCCGAGCAGGACGTAGTCGGCGATAAAGATAGGTATCGGCCTGCCGTTGGCCGGGTTAATTGCGTGGGTGCCGAGGAAGACACCGGTCTTCGCCTTGTTTTCCTGGCGTTCCAGGTCGGACTTCGCGGCGATGGATCGCCGGTATGCGGTGACGGCGTCGAGGGGGGTGGCACCGCCGAACGTCCACTGCGGGTCCACGCCTTCGGGCCAGCGGGGTGCGGCCAGGCGGTCGACCAGCTCATGCTCGGGGGCCAGCACCAGGTAGGTTGCGCCAAACATGGTGTCGGGGCGGGTGGTGAATACTTCGATGTCGACGGTTTCGCCGGCGGATGTGCGCGCTTCGAACAGTGCCGCCGCACCCGTGGAGCGTCCGATCCAATTGCGCTGCATGGTCTTGACCTTCTCCGGCCAGTCCAGCAGTTCGAGGTCGTCGAGCAGCCGATCGGCATAGGCGGTAATTCGCATCATCCACTGCCGCAACCGTTTCCGGAACACCGGGAAGTTTCCCCGGTCGCTTCTCCCGTCAGCGGTGACCTCCTCATTGGCCAGCACGGTACCCAGCCCGGGACACCAGTTCACCATCTCTTCCGAGCGGTAGACCAATCGGTAGCTGTCGATCACATCTGCTCGCTCACCGGCTGACAGCGTCGCCCAGTCGCGTCCGTCGTCGAGACTTCGGACACCGGAATCGAACTCAGCGACAAGTTCGGCGATCGGCCGGGCCTTGTTGGCGGTGGTGTCGAACCACGCGTTGTAGATCTGCAGGAATATCCACTGCGTCCACTTGTAGAACTCGACATCGGTGGTCGCGAAGCTGCGCCTGCTGTCGTGGCCGAAACCCAGCCGCCCCAGTTGGCGCCGGAAGTTCGCGATGTTGGCCTCGGTTCGGATTCTCGGGTGCGTACCGGTCTGCACCGCGTATTGCTCGGCCGGCAGACCGAAAGCGTCGAACCCCAACGCGTGCAAGACGTTACGTCCGATCATCCGGTGATAGCGGGCGTAGACGTCGGTGGCGATGTAGCCCAGCGGGTGACCGACATGCAGTCCCTCACCCGAGGGGTATGGGAACATGTCCTGGACGAACAGCTTGTCCTCGGGCACCGCCGAGCCGTCGCTGGGCGCCAACGACCCGACCGGATTGGGTACATGAAACGTGCCCATCCGTTCCCAATTGTCCTGCCAAGCCCGTTCGATGCGCCCCGCCAACTCCGCGGTGTAGCGGTACCGCGGAGCGTCGGAGTCCACGTCTGCGTCCGCGGTGCGGCGGCCAGCCGTGGCGGGCGGGGATTCGGTCACGTCAACAGGGTATAAGGGCGCCACTGGGTGGGCTTTAGGCCACAGGTTGGTTTCGGTTGCGTCGCGGACCGATCAGAGCTTGGTTCCAGGTCGGTTCCAGACCTTTTCGACGGCGCTGCACGCTGGTTACAGTCGGCCCCTGACGACCACTGTGTGTGCCCGAGAGTTCGAAAGGATCGGCCCAGATGACCCAGACCGCTCACAGCTGGCGGGCAGTGGCAGGCGGCGTCGCCGTCGGCTTCGCCGCCGCTGTGGGCTTGGCCAGCGCCGTCGCGTCGGCGGAGCCTGGGCTTCCGCCGCGGCCAACTCCGGCACCGCCGCCGATCACCCAGAGCGCCGCGGGCGGCGTCGGCAACAACGCCTCAGCCGCCGCGTTTCCGGTGGCGCCGGCTCCCGGGCCGTCGACGATGCCGCCGGTCGCCGCAGCGCCCGCGCCCGGCTCCACGCTGCCGGTGCAGCCGACACCGGTCGCGGCCACCGCCGGGACACTGCGTGAGTACTTACAGTCCAAGGGCGTCAAACTTGAGCCGCAGAAGCCGCAGGGTTTCACCGCGCTCGACATCACCTTGCCAATGCCGGCGGGCTGGACCCAGGTTCCCGACCCCAACGTCGCCGACCCGTTCGTGGTGATCGCCAATCGCTCCGGCGCCAGCCTCTACACCTCCAACGCCCAGGTGGTGGTGTACAAGCTGATCGGTGACTTCAACCCCCGCGAGGCCATCAGCCACGGCTTCGTCGACAGCCAGCAGCTGCCCGCCTGGCGGACCACCACTGCCTCGCTCGCCGACTTCGGCGGGTTCCCGTCGTCGATCATCGAGGGCACCTACCGGCAGAACGACATGACGCTCAACACCTCCCGGCGCCACGTCATCGCCACCTCCGGGCCGGACAAATACCTGGTCTCGCTGGCGGTGACCACAGACGTGGCCCGGGCTGTCGCCGAGGCACCGGCCACCGACGCGATCGTGAACGGTTTCCGGGTGACCACCCCGACGGCTGGAGGACCGGCGCGGTAGGCGTCGTATGGTGTGGGCCATGCTCATCACCCGTGCGCTTTGCCTGTACGCTGCGGCTACCGCCGCGGCTCTTTGCCTGCGGTCGATCTCGCGGTCCGGAACCCCCGGCGGGCCCGCTAATTGCGGCTGATGTCGATCGGGTGAGTTGCCAGCAGTGACAGCGGCAGCGGCTGGCGCCGCAGCGCCCGCCCCCACAGGTCTACCCGCGGTCCCGCTAGAACGTCAGAGGGCAACGCCGACAAGACAATCCAGTCGTCTCGCTCGATCTCACCTTCAAGCTGGCCGATCGTCCAGCCCGAGTATCCAGCGAAGATCCGCACCCCTTCCACTAACGGCGCGATCACGTCGGGGTCGGCGTCGAGATCGACCATCACGATGCGCCCGGTCACATGCCGCAGACCCGGCACACCCTGCGGGTCGGCGCCGACACGCAGCGCCCCCAAACACAATGCGGCGTCACGCTTCACCGGTCCCCCGATGAACATCGTCTTCGGTTTGGCCGCCAATTTGGCCCATTGCGGCAGCACGTTGTAGACCGCGGTGTCGCTGGGCCGGTTGAGCACCACTCCCAGCGTGCCGCCGTCGTTGTGCTCGACGATGTAGATCACACTGCGCCGAAACGTCGGCTCCAGCAGGTCGGTGTTCGCCAGCAGCAGGGTGCCCGATCGCACTCGCTGCGCGGCGGGTGCGACATAGTCCTCGGGATCTTCGTGCTGCGCCACGACACCATCATCGCACCCGCGCGCGGTCGCGGTGGCCATCAAGCGTGGCCCCAGCCGATATTTGTGCTGTAGTTGAGGGTGGCTTCGGGCCGACCGCCGTCATGGAAGTAGGTTTTGTGGTTCAGCCCCGCGCTCCAGTCGCGATCTGGCGCTCAGCGCGTGGTTTGCCTGACTTTTGGCGGCTGCTAGAACTGCGCGTTGCCAGTCAATTTGGTGACGGTCTGTTCCAGGCGGCGTTGGCGGGGGCGCTGCTGTTCAACCCTGAGCGGGCCACCAACCCGTTGGCGATCGCCGGCGCGTTCGCGGTGCTGTTCTTGCCGTATTCGCTGCTGGGTCCGTTTGCTGGTGCGCTGATGGACCGTTGGGACCGCCGGCTGGTGCTGGTGGGGGCGAACATCGGCCGGCTGGGGTCAGTCGCCGCGGTCGGCGCGGCCTTGGCCGTCGGGGCCAACGATTGGATGGTGCTGTGCGGCGCGCTGATCGTCAATGGCTTCGGCCGCTTTGTGTCGTCGGGGCTCTCGGCGGCGCTGCCGCATGTGGTGCCCCGCCACAAGGTGGTCACGATGAACTCACTAGCCAACGCCACCGGTGCGGTTGCCGCATTTGGCGGCGCAAACTTCATGCTCCTGCCGCGCTGGCTGATCGGTGCGGGCGACTCCGGCTCGGCGTCGATCATTTTCTTGGTCGCGATCCCGATCTCGATCGCCCTGACGTTGTCGTTGCGGTTTGCTTCCCACGCGCTCGGCCCTGACGACAGCAACCGCGCTGTGCGCGGATCGGTGGTCTATGCGGTAGTCACCGGCTGGCTGCACGGCGTGCGCACGGTATTGGACCGGCCGACGGTGGCCGCCACCCTGTCCGGGCTGGCGACACATCGCATGGTCTTCGGCGTCAATACCCTGCTGGTGCTGGTGCTGGTCCGGCATGCCGGCGCGGTGACCGTTGCCGGGTTGGGTACTGCGGTGCTGTTCCTCGCCGCTACCGGCGCCGGATCGTTTCTGGCCAACGCCCTCACCCCGCCCGCGGTGCGCCGTTGGAATCGCTTCACCGTGGCTAATGGCGCCCTGGCAGCCGGTGCGATCATCCAGATCGCTGGTGCTAGTTTGCAATTGGCGATCATGGTGTTGTGCGGATTCCTGCTCGGCGTCATCGGGCAAGTCGTCAAGCTGTGTGCCGACACCGCGATGCAGATCGACGTCGAGGACGTCCTGCGCGGCCACGTGTTCACGGTGCAGGATTCGCTGTTCTGGGTCTCGTTCATCTCCGCAGTAACCGTGGCGGCGTTGGTGATTCCCGACGACGGACGTTCACCAGCATTGGTCCTGGCCGGTTCGTTGCTCTACCTTGCGGGGCTGGGTGTGCACGCTTTGGTTGCCCGGCGCGGGCAGGCGGTGAGTAGTCGCTAAGGTAGCTGCATGGCCGGTGCGGGCCCGATCATCGATGACCTGCGGGCCGAGAGCGACGAACTGGATGCGCTGGTGGCGCCGCTGGCGGCCGAGCGTTGGACAGCGCCGACACCCGCCGCGGGCTGGACCATCGCCCACCAGATCGGCCACTTGCTGTGGACCGATCGTGTCGCGCTTACCACCGTCACCGACGAGGCGCGCTTCGCCGAATTGCTGGCAGCGGCCGCAGCCAATCCCACCGGCTTCGTCGATGACGGCGCCGATGAAATGGCGACCCGGCCACCCGCCGAGCTCCTGCGCGACTGGCGGCTCACCCGCACCCGGCTGCACACGGCGCTGCTGGCGGTTCCCGACGGCCGCAAACTGCCCTGGTTCGGGCCACCGATGAGCGCGGCGTCGATGGCCACTGCGCGGCTGATGGAAACCTGGGCGCACGGACTTGACGTCGCCGACGCGCTCGGCGTCAAACGACCGGCGACGCCGCGGTTGCGCTCCATCGCTCATCTGGGTGTGCGTACTCGCGACTACTCCTTCGTCGTCAACGGCCTCACGCCGCCGGCCGAGCCGTTTCTGGTTGAGCTGCGTGCACCCGACGGCACCATCTGGTCGTGGGGTCCTGACGATGCTTCCCAGCGGGTGACGGGTTCGGCGGAGGATTTCTGCTTCTTGGTCACCCAGAGGCGCCCGCTCGGCACACTTGACATCGCGGCGCAGGGTGTCGATGCCCAACGGTGGCTGACCATCGCGCAGGCCTTCGCCGGCCCCCCGGGCCCGGGCCGTGGGCGATGAGCGCGCGAAGACAGATACGGCCCGCCACATGAGCACCGAGGAGCACGAAAAGAACGACGGTTCCTCCTCGCCGGTCCTAGCGGAAACACGGCTCGCGGCGGCGCAACGGGCACACTGGCAACAGACATACGCCGCCCATCCGCACCTTTACGGCGAGCAGCCGTCCGAGGCGGCACAGAATGCGCTGGAAGTGTTCCGCTCCGTCGGGGTGAGCAGGCTCGTCGACCTTGGTGGCGGTCACGGCCGCGACGCATTGTTCTTCGCCCGGAATGGAATTGCCGTTCAAGTCATTGATTTCAGCGCGACCGCGCTGCAACAACTCGCCGATACCGCCACAGCGCAGGGCCTTGCCGGTCGAATTACATTGACGGAGCATGACATTCGCCATCCACTACCGGCCGCTGCGGCATCGGTTGATGCGGTGTTCGAACACATGCTGCTGTGTATGGCCTTTTCCACCAATACTATTCGCTGCATAGTCGGTGACGTTCGGCGCGTGCTACGACCCGGTGGCGTCTTCGTTTACACCGTTCGGCACACCGGCGACGCGCATTACCGGGCCGGAACCTCCCACGGCGACGACATTTACGAACACGGGGGCTTCGCCGTCCACTACTTCTCGCGGCAACTCGTCGAGGAGCTGGCGGTCGGCTGGACGCTCATCGACGTGCACGAGTCCTGTGAAGGCGAGCTGCCACGGCGCCTTTTCTGCGTCACCCAGATCCGTCCGCCCGATTGAGCCACCGCTACAGCGTCGCAGCCGCGTCGGCTGTGCCGTCACCGTCGCTGTCACTGAGCTTGACGTCCCATCGCCCGTCACCGTCGCCGTCCACATACGCAGTGTCATAGCCGCCGCCCTCAGCGGGCAGCAGCACGCGGTCGGCGAGGCCGTTTGCGTCGGCGTCGATCAACCGGTCATCGGCGCGGCCGTCGTCGTCGAAATCGACCAGCGGACCGCTGGTGTGCTCCGCGCCGTCCAGCCCGAACCACCGCAGCTGACCACCGCGGTCGACGGCGACTGACCAGGTCCCGGTTCCGTCATCGGTGAAATAGCTCTCCGCACTGCCGTCGTTGTCGAGATCCAGCACGGCATGGTCAGCCAATCCATCCCCGTCGAAGTCGGCCAGCGCGTCGTCGCGCAGCCCGTCAGCGTCGAAATCCAGCCCGACCGCGTCGAGCCGACCATCACCGTCGATGTCGAGGTCTGGCTGGCCGTTCCAGATCTTCGCCGTCCCGTCGTCAGCGCCCAGGCAGTATTCCATGCGATGTCCGACGCTTCGTGGTGGCTAGCGGTTCCCGCGGGCCTTCCACCAGGACAGCAGCTCGGCGGTGGCCTCGTCACGGGGCAGCGGCCCGCGCTCCAACCGCAGCTCCTTCAAGTAGCGCCACGCCTCACCGACTCGTGGGCCCGGCGGGATGCCCAGAATCTGCATGATTTCGTTGCCGTCCAGGTCGGGGCGCACCCGCTCGAGGTCTTCGCGGGCGGCCAGTTCGGCGATCCGCGCCTCGAGCTCGTCGTAATTGGCCTGCAGCCGCGCCGCTCTGCGCCTGTTGCGGGTGGTGCAGTCAGCGCGCACCAGTTTGTGTAGCCGCGGCAGCAACGGGCCGGCATCGGTGACGTAGCGGCGCACCGCCGAATCGGTCCACTTGCCCTCCCCGTATCCGTGAAACCGCAGGTGCAGGTACACCAGCTGCGCGACGTCCTCGACCAGCTGTTTGGAGTATTTCAGCGCCCGCAGCCGCTTTCGGGCCATTTTGGCACCGACCACCTCGTGGTGGTGGAAGCTCACCCTGCCGTCGGATTCGTGCCGGCGGGTGGCGGGCTTGCCGATGTCGTGCAGCAGCGCCGCCCAGCGCAACACCAGGTCGGGCTGCCCGTCCTCGAGGTCAATCGCCTGCTGTAGCACCTTCAGCGAATGCTGGTAGACGTCTTTGTGTTGATGGTGTTCGTCGATGGCCATTCGCATCGCGCCGACCTCGGGCAAGACCACCTCGCCCATCCCCGTCTGCACCATGAGGTCGATACCGGCCACCGGGTCTCGGCCGAGCAACAGCTTGTCCAATTCGGCGGCCACCCGCTCGGCGGTGATGCGGGCCAGCTGCGGAGCCATGTCGTCGATCGCTGCCCGCACTCGCGGTGCCACGGTGAAGCCCAGCTGGGAGACGAACCGCGCAGCGCGCAGCATCCGCAACGGATCGTCGGCAAACGACTCCTCCGGAGCCGACGGGGTGTCCAAGACTCCGGCCCGCAGCGCCGCCAAACCACCCAGCGGGTCAACGAATTCGGCCGGCCCCGTCGGTGTGATGCGCACCGCCATCGCGTTGACGGTGAAATCGCGGCGCACCAGATCGTCCTCCAGGCGGTCCCCGAAACGCACTTGGGGATTGCGCGAGACCCGGTCGTAGCGGTCGGCGCGAAAAGTGGTGATCTCGAGACGGTGCTCACCCTTGCCGACACCGACGGTGCCGAACTCGATCCCGGTGTCCCACAACGCATCAGCCCACCGCCGCAGGATCGCCTGCACCTGCTCAGGGCGGGCGTCGGTGGTGAAATCCAGGTCCGGGCTGAGCCGGTCCAGTACCGCGTCGCGCACCGATCCTCCGACCAGATACAGTGCGCGGCCCGCGTCGGCGAACAACGCCCCGAGTTCGCGCAAAACGTCGGCGTGCCTGTTCAACGCGACCGCGGCCGCGGTTAACAGGTCGGCGTCTTGGGCGGCTTCGGGCACGTTCGACCAGCCTAGTCGTGCGACGATGACGGCCGCTTGCGGCCGGAGGAGGAGCGCGACAATCCAACCCAGCGTGCGACGATGACGGCCGCTTGCGGCCGGAGGAGGAGCGCGACAATCCAACCCAGCGTGCGACGATGACGGCCGCTTGCGGCCGGAGGAGGAGCGCGACTGCGGCTATTCTCCGGTCACGCAGCCAGCGACCGGCGAGTGGCCCGGGAAGACGCGGCCGCGCCAGCTACTATCGCTTGGGTGTCGGACGGCGAACAAGCCAAACCTGATCGGCGTCGCGGCAAGCGCCGCCGCCGGCGCGCGTCCGCGCCACCGGAGTACCGCTCTCAGAACCAGCCCACCGGTGGCACCGCCGCGCCGGCCGCTGGTTCGGCGAATACCCGCTCCCGCTCGACGCGTCCCCGAGTCAGGCGGTTGCGCACGGTGCACGAAACCTCTGCCGGTGGATTGGTGATTGCCGGCATCGACAGGCCCCGCGAGGAACAGGTCGCGGCGTTGATCGGTCGCCTCGACCGGCGTGGCCGCATGCTGTGGTCGCTGCCCAAGGGGCACATCGA
>Ga0070737_10003351_pt1 | contig 17462 bp, 13 predicted proteins | sample Coa_R1_10_FD_66438 | JGI IMG/M metagenome (GOLD analysis project Ga0070737, IMG submission 66438) | Surface soil microbial communities from Centralia Pennsylvania, which are recovering from an underground coalmine fire - Coalmine... | ecosystem: Environmental > Terrestrial > Soil > Unclassified...
GAGCCGACCCTCCGTAAGCAACACGACACTCCGGGCCGGCCGACCAGAACCGGGAATTCACCTCCGGCAATCAACTCCAGAGGTACCTAACTAGTAACCGTGAGCCGCCTCGCGTGTCAAGGCGTCAGGTCGCCCGCCGGAATCGCCATCCGGCGACGGCGAATAGGCCCACCAGCCAGGCAGCGAAGATAAGCGTGCCGGGGGTAAATGGCTGCTGTCCGTCTACCACGTGCCAGCCGAGGTCAGCGCCGCGGTACGAGGGAAGCGCCTCCGCCAGGTGGCGCATCCAGGGCGGGAATACCTGCGGCGGTATCCACAGGCCGCCAGCTATCGAGAACAGGAACAGGAAAATCACGGTGACGGCATTGGCCGCCTCGTCGCGGAACGTGTAGGCGATGGCGATGCCGAGCGCAGTGAACGGCAGCGAGGCAAGCCATAGCAGGGGAACGAGGAGCAGCCATGACGCCGGGGAGATGCGCACGTCGTTTATGAGGGCGCCTGCCCCCATGATCAGGACTATGACGGGCAGCGTGAGAATGAGCGCCGACCCGACCTTCATGGCCAGGTAGGACAGCGGCCTGAGCGGCGTGAGACTGAGCTGCCTCGTCCAGCCGCCGCGGCGTTCGAATGCTATCTGAGTGCCTATTCCCGTGAGGCCGGCGCCTATCGTGCCATAAAGTGCCATGGACACCATGTAATGAGCGGCGTATGAATGCTGGGAAGCACCGCCGAACACCACCGTGAACAGCAGGTAGAATCCCGCGGGGAATATTATCGTATACAGCGCGAACGGTACGTTCCTGAGTGTCCGGCGTATCTCGAAGGCCGTGTAGGTGAACAATGCGATCGCTCCCCTCACCCGTTGACCGCTGCCGCGGGGACGGGCGTTTGCTCGCTGGATGTCAGCGCCAGGAACGCGTCGGAGATCGACGCCGTGGTGACCTCGATGTTGCGCGCCTGCGGGTAGGCGCGGAGCAGGGCGTGCAGGGTCGCGTCGGCATCGGTGCTGTGGATGAGCACGGAGCCGTCGTGGGCCTCGACCGAGGTGACATTGGTGATCCGCAGCACGTCGTCGCGCGCGGCCGACGGCAGGGTGCACCGGATCACCCGGTCGGCCGCGGCGGCCTTGATCGCCGCGGCGGGCCCGTCGGCGACGACCCGCCCCGCCGTCATCACCAGGATGCGGTTGGCGTTGTCGTCGGCTTCCTCCAGGTAGTGCGTGCTGAACAGGATCGTGCGGCCAGATGCGGCGAATTCGCGGGCGTGCGCCCAGAACTCCCGGCGCATGGTCACGTCCAGCCCGGCGGTCGGCTCGTCCAGGACGAGTAGCCGGGGATCGCCGATGAGGGCGAGAGCGAACCGGACCCGCTGGGCCTCGCCGCCGGACAGTTTCTCCACCCGGCGGCCGAGCAGCCCGGCCAGCCCGGCCCGGGAGGCGACCTCGCCGGCCGGCGCGGGCGCGCGGTGCAGCGCGGCGAACGCCCGGAGCAGTTCCGCGACGGTGCCGCCGCGCGGCAGGTCCCCCCGCTGCAGCATGACGCCGACCTGGCCATCATCCAGCGCCTGCCTCGGGCGCCTGCCCAGCAGCGCCACCTCGCCGTGGTCGGGGGCGAGCAGGCCGAGCAGCATATCGAAGGTCGTTGTCTTCCCCGCGCCGTTCGGCCCGAGCAGCGCGGCTATCTGCCCGAGCGGGATGTCCAGGTCCACGCCGGCCACCGCGCGGACCTGGCCGAAGCGCTTATGAAGCGACCGGGCGGTGACTGCCTGGGCGCGGTCATCGGTGGCGTTGTTCATGGCCGGGTACCTCCGTCCGTCCGCGATTGCGTGCTGCCGATGCCTGCCGGCGGCGCGGCCGCCGCGACCGCGGTCGGCAGCGCGGCCTGTTTCCGCCGGGCCCGCCGCACGCTCATCGCGGCTGCGCCAGCGCCGAGCGCGGCCAGCGCCGGGATGATGAGCGCGGCCCCGGCCGTGCCGAAGGCATGGCTGAGCGGCCGGTACCAGGCAACGGCCATGCGCGTGGCGAGCAGCGCGCCGTACAGCAGCGATCCCGTACCGTAGAGCAGGTACGTCACCCGCACCCGCTGCTGGTAGCCCTCGCTGCCGCGTCGGCGGAGCAGCGTGCCGATGAACCGGTAGCTCTCCAGCCGCAGGTTCGACAGACCGAGCGCGTGGTTCAGCATGAAATATCCGTCGAGCTGGAGGAACGGCAGGAGGTTGAAAAGCGCGGCGGCGGCGCTGAAGACGATCACGGCCGCCGACAGGAACCTGAGCGGGCTGCCGGGCGGGGCCGCCAGCCACAGCGCCGCGAACGGCAGGGCCACCACCAGCCCGGCGAAGATGCCCGCGAACGCCGTGTAGACGCGATGTCGGCGCGGCCAGAACAGCACGACATCGTCGGCGCGGCAGTACGGGGCGAGAATCGGGAACCGCCAGATGATGCCGATCTCGTTCGCCGAGCCGCCGAAGTGCTTGCAGGCCAGGCCGTGGGCGGTCTCATGGACGGCCAGGCTCAGCCAGATGATCGTGATCGAGGCAGCGAGGATCCAGCCGTTCCTCCAGTCATGCCGGACGTCGGAATACACCGCCGCCCATCGGATGGCCAGGCCGGTGAGCATCGTGATGATCGCGGCGGCGGCGGGGATGACGAACCAGGGCGAGAAGGCGAACCGCAGGCGCGGTTCCAGCCAGCCGAGCAGCCGGTCCGGATTGACCAGGGGGCGCCGGTAGAGCAGTATGCTCTGCCCGCCGCGGCCCGCGCGCCTGGCCGACTCGGCCAGCGCGGGCAGGACCTGCGGATCGTCGGTGCCGACCAGCAGCCGCCTGCCTGCCAGCAGGCCGAAGATCTGCTGCCAGTGCTCCTCTCCCAGCCGCCTGCCGAACTCCCGCACGTACTCGGCCCCGATGTCGGCCACGGTATGCTCGCCGTCAAGCCGGGAGATGACGAAGTACTCCCGGGCGCCCACCCGGAAATACCAGCCGGTCTGCGGGTCCTTGAGGTGGTGCACCACCGTCTTCCCGGCCGCCAGCGGCGGCCCGAGGCGGATCTCCGGCCGGAGCCGGGGTCGCGCGGACAGCAGCGTGCTCGCGGTCATGGCGCCGAGCCCGCGCGCGCCGCGTCGTCGAGAACGGCCCGCTTCAGCAGGTATGCCAGGTAGACCTCGTCGTGGATGTTGACGCCGAGCCGGTTGTTGGTCATGTGGATGTAGCTGCTGAGCAGGATCCGCAGAGTCATGGCGGGATCGGACGCGGGCCTCCGCTCGCGCTCGGGGTCAGGATGGACGCCCCCGCCCGCGGCGCGGTCTTCGAACACCTGGAACACCAGCCGGCCCCCGGCCACCGCGTCGACGACCCGCTCGCGCAGCTCACGGCAGTGCCCGGCCCAGTCCCTGGCGAACCCGGTGAGGTCGCCGGGCTGGCCGCCGGTCACCGCGCCGCGGATCTCGGCGGTCCTCCCGGCCAGAGGTCTGGCCAGCTCCGCGTAGACCTTGTCGTACATGCCGTGCCTGCCCTCGTCGGCCTGCATGTACGACATCTCCCAGAACGTCCCGTAGCCGTCGAGGAAGTCGGCGACCGTGTCGGCATCGCCGAGGAACGTGAAGCACATGAGCAGGGTCAGCTGGGCGGATATCCCGAACATCACCGTGCGCACGTGGACGTTGGTCGTGTCGAGCAGCCGGAGCACCATGTCGCTGGACTTCTCGAAGTGCCACTCGGCCAGGTCGATGCCGGCCGGGCCACCGTACCGGTCGTACTCGGGCTCGTACTCCATGTACGCGTAGCTGTTGTTCTCCCGCACCGGCATCTTCCCGTCGGGGCCGTAGCGCGCATCCCACTCGCGCTCGCCGTACTCCGCCACGAACATCTGCCGGTACAGGTCCGCGGTCATCTCGCTGTCCACGGAGTACACCGCGGGCCGCCGCCGGAGATAGTCCTCGATCGCCGCCTCGGCCAGCCGGCGGACCTCGGGCGCGTATTCCGCACGGGCCGGCCGGAGCCGGAGCCGGGTATGGGGGCCCTCCATCCAGTACCGGATGAAGAAGTAGCGGAAGATGAGGCCGCGGCGGCGCAGATCCCGCACCAGCGGGGCCACACACTGCGACAGCAGGGGAGCAGGGTTGCCCGCGTAGAAGATGTGCAGCGCCATCCAGTCGCCCGGGCATGCCTCGGCACCGGCGGCGGGGGCGATACTCCTAGTCGTTATCGTGGTCAAATCGAGCTCCTCTTGACCCCGTCAAGCTCCAGGGTCAGTTCGGTGACGTAACGGTCCTGGCCTGATGCCAGCCACAGCTGGTGCAGTTCGGGGAGCATCTCGGTCATGACGAGCCGCCCGGCGGCCGACCGCAGCACGCCGTCGAGCAGCGTCAGCGAGAAGTAGCTGCCGAAGTCGATGTGCTGCGGCTTGGTCAGCGGCGCGCCCTCGACGTCGCCGGCCCGTTCCCGCTGCCTGTCCTGGCCCGAAGGCTCCGCGCTGGAGACGAACACCCGTTCGGGCAGCCCGTTCTCCCGCTGCCACCTCCGCCACGACAGGAACCACTCGGCCTCGGTGGTCTCGTCTTTCCTGGTCGGCAGCACCGCCGGGCTGACCCGCCATTGCTGGCGCTGGAGCACGACATTGCCGAGCCTGATCCGCGGCAGCCGCATGACGGTCTGGTCGTCGGAAACGGCCGCCACGCCGCCCCACAGGTCAACCATGGCCATGCTGTTGTAGGAGAACGTCAGCAGCACCCGCTGCACCTCGGGCAGCGCGAACGGCATCAGGAAACCCAGGTACACCGGGATGACCCGGACGCCGAGCCGACGGGAGCGCAGCTGCGGCCGACCGGTCTCCTCGTCGTCGACGATGAGCAGGTCGGCCACTGGGATCTGCTCCGCGGCCGGACGCGAGCTGACGTCGCCCGGGCAGACCAGCTCGTACAGCGTCGTCGCCGGGTGCAGGTTCAGGTTGGTGGTGTCGTAACCGCCGGTCAGCTCGGCGAACACGCTGCCCGGTGGCTGGATCCGAGCCAGGTACCGCCGGAGCCCGGCGGTGAGCCCGTCGGGGCCGACGTTCGGGAAGCAGTGCGCGAACCGCGAGAACAGCAGGGTCAGGCCGGAGTAGATGCGGTTGACCACAGCGATGCTCTCGGTTCCGTCGTCGGCGACCTGGAGGAAGAAGCTCCGCGGCTCCAGATCGCCGGGTTCCGGCAGGGCATCGGCCACCGCGGCGACGAAATCGTCGTCGAGCACCAGTTCGCCGGCGTCAGGGGGCAGCGCCGCGTAACTCGCGCGCATCTGGGTGACGGCGAGCTGGCGGGCGTGGTCGAGCGCGTCGATCTCCGGGAGGCGGAACCAGTTCTGCTGCGGCAGGTACTCGTTGTCCGGCCCGAACGCGCGCCGCTGCATGCTCGTCCGCATGAACTGCTCGTAGCAGTCCTGGTTGAATTCGTGGGCAAAGGTGAGCACGTCATCGGTCTGCCCGCCGGCCCCGAAACGGGCACGGAAGAACCCCGCTGTGAGCAGCCTGCCCGGCAATGTCATGTCGAAGGCAGGCAGGATGCGGCACAACCCCCGCAGCGAAGGCAGCAGCTGCCGTTCCCAGGCGTCCCGGTCCGCGATCACCGGCGCGTCGCCCAGCGTCACGTCCTCGTAGACGAGCGTCCGCGGCGTGGCGGGCGCGGCCCGGCCCAGCTCCCGCTGGGCTTCGGTCAGCTCGTCGCGGATATCGGCCAGCAGCCGCCGCCGCGCAGCGAGGTCGGCGGTGCCGAACTCCCCGACGTGCTCGCTCAGGTGGTTCAGCCGTCCGGACAGCCGGTCGGCCCACGGGCGGCCCAGGCCCGCGATCTGGCTGCTGAACCTGGTCAGCGGATCGGGGTGGTGGATGTCCACGTGCAGCACGGGCACGGTGAGCAGGCCCAGGCGCAGCAGGTGCGCCAGGTAGGCCGCGACGTCGCCGGCATCGCGGGCGTCGGCGTCCGCACGACGCAGCCGCTCGACGAGCCCCGAGAAGCGCATCTGGACGCCCTCCGGCAGCTCTCGCAGCAGCTCGGCGACGATGCCGCCCTCAGCCAGGTAGAACAGGTTCTCTTGCAGGATGTCCATGGTCACCGCAGCGTCCGCGTCACCCGCGCGGCGCTGCCTGCGCACGTACCGGACCCGGGCGGCGTCGGACCGCCAGCCGGAGGTGACCTCGACCGGGAGGTCGGCCCGCAGCAGCGGTTCGGCCGTTATCTCCTCGACCACCCGGGCGATCGACGCGAGGTTGAGCCTGGTGAAGCTGGCCGGCCCGGCACTGCTCGCGCCCGCCGACAGCAGGCGGCCGTCCGGGGCGGAGCCGAACCGGCCAAGGGCGACCGCGGTGAACGTGCTGAACGGGCTGGTCTTACAGGCGGTGCGGTACACGTACTCCAGCAGGGATCGCTCGATGCGCCGGGCGCGCTTGCTCAGCGACCTGCCCTTGGCATCGGTGTACCCGGCCAGGTACCGGTCCAGGGACGGCGAGGCGAGCATGATCCCGGCCCTCAGCCTCGGGTCGTCGGCGAGGGCGCGGAGGTGGCGGCGGGCGGCCGCTACCTCGTCGGCGAGCAGCGGCTCGCCCTGCGCCAGCTCGGCGCTGCGGCGGGCCTGCAGCGCGAGCCACTCCGCCACGGCCCGGGCCGCGGGCCGTTCGAGCACCTCGCCGATGCGCGCGGCGGCGTCCCGGCCGCGCGGCGGGCGGACGTTGAAGACGTCGCGCCGGAACGCGAGCAGCTGGCGCCGGAGGGCGACGTCGTCGACCCGGCCGACGGCCGCCTCCAGGGCGTTGCCGAGCGTGACCTTCCGAAGGGCCAGCTCATGCTCCAGGGCGAGCACCCGGTCAGCCCAAGCGGTGAGGGCGGGTGACCGCAGCGGGGCGACGCTGCCCGTCGGCAGGCCGCCGACGCGGAGCATGAAGAACGGCGGGGACGCCCAGTCCATCGCGGTCGCCACCGGGGCAGGAGCCTGCCCGGCCGCGCTCACGGCCGGCCTCCCGTCCCGGGGCCGTCAGTGGCCCAGACTAGGTGGTCATCGGCATCGGCCCGGTCCGCCCGCTCGTTGCCGACCAGGAGCAGCAGGGCGGGCCACTCGTCGGTCCCGGCAGTCCCGAGCCGCTCCGCCAGCGAGACGTTGTCGAAGCCGAGCGCGGCGCCGCACCCGGTGCCGGCCGCCGCGGCCGCGAGGTAGACCGCTTCGGCTACCGCCCCGACCTCGGCGTTGACTACCCGGTAGCCGCGGTCGCCGGCCGCGGAGATGACCGGGGCGGGCCGGACGAGTACGGTTATCACCGCCGCGGCCTGCTCGAGGTTGTAGTTGTTGAGGAAGTACTGCCACTGCAGGAACGGCGCTGGCGGCTCCCCGGGCACCGGCACCAGGGCATGGGCGGCGGCGTGGTAGCGGTAGGCGCCGGGGGCCAGCCCGGCAACGTGATTGGCGAACACCGCCAGCTGACTCAGCGCGGGGCCCTGGCCGGCCTCCCTGACGTCGGTGTTCAGCAGGCGGCCCGCGCCGCCGGCCGCCAGGAGCGTGCCCAGCGTGCCGAGCGCGAGGGCAGGCTGCGCGGTGAACGTGCCGAAGCTGGAATGCCGACCGCGCAGCGCCTCGCCGAGCGCGGCCGGCTCAGGCCGCGGCGGCGGTAGTGCTATCGGCGGCGCAGCCGCCGTCGCCGGCGGCTCGGGCAGGCGCAGCTCAGGCGGTCTGGTCTGAGCGCTGATAGTGGCCCTGTGGACCTTCTCCACCATCGGGAAGCGCAGCGTGGTCCGGGATCGCTCGATTTCCCTCTTCGCTACCTGGGGTGAGCCCAGGCCGGCCGCCTGGCCGTCACCGTCCCGCGGGGCGTCCGGCCCGGCGGCCCACGGCAGCGGGACGACGGCGAGCACGCTCTCGTCACGCGGATCCACGCCGAGCAGGTCGTCCAGGGCGGGTTCGTCGAACCACAGTGCGCTCCGCAGCCGCACACCCATGGCCGCCGCCCACGCCTGCCAGGTGGCGAGCAGCGCCCCGACGTCCATGGTGATCACGTGGTAGCAGAAGCTGTTGTACTTGAACGAGTTCTTCCAGAACTTGACCGTGACCAGGAGGTACTGATCCGTTCCGCCCGCGTCCTGGTTGCCGTCGAGCGCGGCCCGCACATGGCTGGTGACGTCCCCGGCCAGCAGCCGCTGCATCGCGTGGTGCGGCGTGGAGTAGTGGTACAGGCCCGGCAGCACCGGGCCGGACGGACCGCATGCCCAGTAGATCTCCGCGGGGTACAGGCCCCCGCCCGAGGCGGTGCCGCGTCCCCACGTCGCGGTGCGGTACCAAGGACGGTCGGCGTTGTCCGGGTTGCCGTTCACCCGGAGCCGCCGACTGAGCAGGCCGTATGAATGGCGCAGCATCCCCGCCATGGCCGGGAGCGTGAACGAATCCTGCCCGCCGCTGGGTTCCGGCCCGCCGGAGGGCAGCGGGAAGCGGGCCACGCCGGCGTAGGCCTTGTGCCGGAACGGCTGGTCAGCCCAGTCAGGCTGGAAGTCGGTCGGCTCAAGAGGCACCCGCGCGCGCCGGAAGATGGCTTCCACGTACTCTTGGGCCGTGCTCATCAGGTTCTCCTCTCACGGGAACGGGTGCGGCACGAGATGCAGCTCGCTGTCGTCCAGGTCGGTGCTGCGCCATCCGGCGCGCCGGAACGCCGTGCGCATCCTGGGCATGGTGAGCGCTCGCTGTTTGTGCCAGCCGAAGTCGATCGGTATCAGGCCGGGCACGATGACACAGGCGGTGCGGAGGCCGAACGCCTCCTGCTCGGGGGCGGTCTGGTCGACCACGATGACGTCGAAGCCCGCGCTCGTCAGGCTGTTCAGGCAGAAACGGACGTCATCGGCGAGGTCCAGCGTCCGCGGCCTGCGCTGGTCCCAGTCCTGGTAGACATCGGCCATCGGCTGCTTCCTGTCCTCGCCCAGGAGGAACCGGGCCTTGTCCAGCATCTCGGGCAGCCCGAACAGCAGCGGGTGGTGCTCCAGGTTCCGCACCTTGGCGTAGTCGGTGACCATGGGCGTGAGCACGTCCTGAACGCGCCTGGTCCGGTTCTCGAAGTCCGAGACATAGGTGGCGATCTCGCATAGCGCGGCGCTCACCGCGTCTTCCGGGTCGAGTCCCGCGCCGGAGGCCAGGCACAGTGCGCCGAGTCCGCCGCCGCGCCGCGTCGCCACCCCGGTGACCACGGGAACCGGCAGGTCGATGCGGTTATCGAACAGCCGGACGTCGTAGCCTTCCATCGAGATCCGCCCCAGCATGAACCGGGTGGACGTCCGCTGGCAGGTCCGCGGGTCGATCTCGGCCAGCCGCGCCTTCCCGTACCAGGCGAGCAGGAACGCGTCGCGCTCGATGAGCTCGAGGATGCCGTAGAGGATGGCCTCCCCGATGGTGGCGCCGGTCGCGCAGCCGTTGGAGCATTCCTGTACGAAGTTGGTCTGGTCTTCCCTGCTCAAGTAGTAGACGAGCCGTTCCGGGACCAGGATTGGCCGCCGGTCGCGCAGCGAGTACCCCCAGACCCAGGGAAGTGGCAGGTCGGGGGTGAACGGCACGTAGTGCGGGGCGGTCATCCGGTAGAACTCCTCCGAGTACACACCGCATTCGCGCGGGTCGAGCGCGTCGGGCCGCAGGTTCGCGTAGCTGTCCACGACCGGGTCCGCGGTGCCACGCCTGATCAGGCCGGCGTACCGCTCGGTGCCCTCCAGGACGGCCAGGATGGCGCTTCGGTCGTAAGCGTCCGCGTGGCCGCTCCAGAAGAAGTCGAACAGCAGCTCGGTGCCGCGGACGAAGAGGTAGCCGGTCACCGGGGCCACGGTCGTGCTCTCGAACTCGGGCAGCCCGGCCGCGCCGAGCATCCCGCAGACCGGGTTGGCGAAGGCCTCGAACGGCAGGCCGTATTCCTCCGGGGACCGCAGCCGGGCAGAATCCGCGGCCGGCTTGGGCGTGGGTGCCAGCTCGATCACGGCACCCTCCGCGGTATCCGGGCGGCGCCGGGAGCACACCGGGCACGCCGAGTCGGCGATGAGCGGGTACCGGCGCAGCCGCAGCGTGTCCAGCTGGAGCTCGTAAACGTAGGGGAGCCCGTGGGCGGCGGTCGCCGACCCGGGGCCGGAGGAGTCGGCGAGCTGGCAGGCGAGCTGCCAGATGTGCTCAAGGGCGAATCCGGTGACGAACGGCGTGTCGCCGACGGCGTTCGTGTGACCGCGCAGCTCGAGCGCGTCCCGCTCTGCCTTGGACCGCAGCTTCTGCCAGCGCAGCGGCACGCAGTAGAAGCACGGCCGGGCGGTCTTTGCCGCCGGGGTGACCGGCCCGAGAATGGCCGTGCGGTCGTGCAGGTAGACAGGGAAGATGGTGTGCTCGCCGACGGGCACGTCGGGTACGCTGTCGAGCATGTTCTGCAGGCCGAGCACGCCCACATAGGGCACGACGCCGGAGAGCACAGGATGCGAGGCCAGGCGCTCGTGAAGGTACTGCCTGACTCTCTCCTGGCCTCGCGCCAGCGTCGACGCGGTATCGAGAACCATGCGGACCTCCACGTTGCCTTCGTTATCCCGCTAGGAGCTGGCGGCCGTCACGATGTGCTGCCGCCCAGGGTGCAGCTGCAGGTGACGGTGCTCGTCGTGCTGCAAGTGCTGGTGCAGCTACAGGCGCAGCTGGTCGTGCTGGTGCAGCTGCTGGTGCTGGTCGAGCCGGCCATGTTCTGGTCGAGTTCGGGTATGTCCTGGATCTCGAATGTCTCGGCCTCGAGCTGAGCGAGCTCGGCTCCGAGTATTGATCGCGCTGTCATGGCGGGCCTCCATTCTGCGACGCGCGGGAAGCTGGGCCGGTCAGAAGAAACTGCTGCAGCTGCAGCTGCTGCAGCCGCAGCAGCTGCTGGTGCTGGTGCTGCTGGTTGAACAGGTACTGCAGCAGCTGCAGCTCGTGCAGCTGGTCGAGCCGAGCATCGTCTCCCCGACCTCGGGGACGTCGGCGATCTCGAAGGTCTCGGTTTCCAGCCGAGCGAGCTCATCCCGGAGCATGTCCACCTCCTCTCCTGCCGGATGGCTGCCGGTCTACCGGGTCTCAGGCGCTGCTGGAGCTGCTGCTCGAGCTGCCGCTGCTGGTACTAGTCGCGCAGCTGGTGCTGCAGCCGGTGCTGCTGGTGCTACTGGTGCTGCTGGTGCAGCTGCAGCAACTGCAACTGCAGCAGCTGGTGGAGAAGCCGGCCATGTTCTGCCGGAGATCGGCGACGTCATCGATCTCGAACGTCTCGGTCTCCAGCAGGGCCAGCTCACTGCTGAGCATTTGCTTCATGGGCGTTGCTCCTCTCATCACTGGGCTGACGGGCCTGGTGGTCCGTCAGGTGAAACTGCTGCAGCTGCTGCTGCTGCAACTGCAGCAGCTACTGCAGCTGGTGCTGCAGCTCGTGGTGCTGCTACAACTGGTGCTGCAGCTTGTCGTGCCGATTGCCATGTTCTGGCTGGTCACCGGGAGATCGTCGATTTCGAACGTCTCCGTTTCCAGCTGGGCAAGCTGACCGCGCAAAGATTCCGACATTCCATCACCTCCTCTCCGGGGAAATCCCGAGCGCAATGGCGGGCGCCCGGGAAGTCAGACGCGGCAGAGCAGGACCCTGACGGTGGTGAACAGCCCGGTGCCGCGCAGGTCCAGAGGTGTCGTGTCGACGGCGAGCGCGTCATAGCCGGCCGCCAGTAGCCAGCCGACCACGTCGCCCGCGCCGTTCTCCACGGCCGGCCCGGGATCACCGAGGCTGGACCTGATCGTCCGGGGATCGAAATCCGGGAGCAGTTCCAGGCCGATGTCCGGTGCGCCCGGTCCGTCCGCGTCCGCGGTCTGCATGATGCCCGCCAGGTCCCGCAGCGCGGCCACGCCTGCATCGCGGGCCGAGTCGCCGGTGCCGATGGCCCAGCCGGGCCCGCCCGGCCCCTGGCCGTCGGTCACCGCCAGCAGCACCTGGACCGGCCCGGCCGGAAGCCGGAACATCGTGAGCTGGCGGCCGAACGTCTCCACCGTCTCCAGCAGGAACCGGATCTCCGGATCGTCGCCCAAGGCGCCGGGCTGCACCGCCAGGGCCGCGCTGGCTTGCGCCATCGAGTTGCGCAGCGCTAGATAGCCGACGGCCGAGCGCAGGCCGGCCTGGTTTGCCTCCGCGCTGGTCCTGCCCGCGGCCGCGCCGGCCCCGGTTCGCTCGAACCGCCCCGGGGAGTTCAGGGCGCTGAACGGGTAGACGGCCGCCGCGGGAACGTACCGGGTGTCACCGGTCGCCAGCGACGTGGCGGGCAGCCAGATCCGCTCACGCCCGCCTGGGCCGACGGCATCCGGGGCCGCGGCAAGGCCGGTCCAGGTCAGCAGCGCCTGGTCGGCGACGTGCGCGGCCCTGGCGCCGTTCCCGTCGTGCCCGCTGCCCGATCTGCGCACCGCGTGGTGCACGCTGGCCAGGGAGTCCGCGTACACGACTGCGGCCGCGTCCAGCGCCCGCGCCCGCGCGGCAGCCGCGGTGTGCAGGTCGAACGCGGTAATCTCGCGGTCGGCGCCGCCCGGCAGGCCGATCCTCATCCGCGCGGCCTTTACCGGGGACTGGCTGAGCGGGCCGTCGGTGAACTCGCGGATGATTCCGGCGTAGCGGCCGTAGAGGGCCTTCTGCCGCCGGTCGGTCAGCTCACCCGGAGTGAGTTCGCCGGGTTCCGGCGCCGGGCCCGCGGGCGCCCGGCGTCCCGGTGCCGCCCCGGCGGCCCGGCACACCGGGCAGTCCGGATGCGGAAGGACATGCTCGCGGACCGACTCCAGGGTGTCCAGGTCCTGGACGACGATGGAGCCGTCGAGCTCCGCGGGCAGCGCGCCTGTGCGCAGCCGGAAAACGTCGAAGGCGAGCATGTTGCCGAGCATGCGCGCCGCAGGCTGGCTGAGCCCGGGATCGTCGGCGGCGATCCCCGGCAGGCTGGCCGCCCGCCAGACCGCCGACATCGCGGCGGGCTCGAGGTTGCGGTCCAGCCGGAGCAGCGCGCACGCCCAGCACGGGCTCGCCCCGGCCCGGACGAGTGGCCCGGCGATCACACGGTGCCCGGCGGTGACCGCTGGCATGAGGACCGAGCCGCCGGGCCGCGGCCGCGACGTAAGCCGGAGCAACTGATCGACGGCCAGGTCGCCGCCGAACCCGGCGGTCAGCAGGATCACGTCGTACCCGGCCAGGTCCTCCTCGGCCAGGTCATTGGCGCTGCGCGCGACCGCGCGGATGACGGCGGGGCAGCCCTCCTCGGTCAGCTCGGCTGCCGCCCGCAGCGGCCCGGCCGGGATCGCGGCGCCCGGGCACGTCAGGTCCAGCCGTTCCAGGCCGTTCCTGAGCAAGCTCACGGCGGCCGCAGCGGCCGTCTCGCCGACCCCCGCGACCAGGACCCGGGCCGTGCGGAAGGCGCGGAACCGGCGTTCGGGGTCATCGGCGTAGTGATCGATGAAGTTGAGCTGTGGCGAGAAGCGCTGGCGCACGGCCTCGACGAGAGTGCCCGGCAAGGCCGGCCGCGCGTCCCGGGCGAGCCCGCGGTCAAGCAGCGTGCGGACCATGTCGAGGACCATGCCGCGGTGCGCCGGCGAGAGGCCAGCGCACAGGTCGTCGACCGAATGCTCGCCGTTGAGGAAGGGAAACATCAAGCTGGCCAGCCGGTATGCCGACTTGCCCTTGACGACGAAGCCGTTGTCGGAGTCCCTCAGCAGCACGCCGTCACCCGTCTCGGCGAAGACGACGTCATGCCGCAGGCGCGGACGGACGGCTCGGAAACGCTCGTCGCCCGCGGCGACGCCGGAGGCGGAATCGGCTGTCTGCGTCATAGTGGCGCTCCAATGGTCGGCGCTGATATGCCGGGCTCTTCATGAATGCCTGTTATGCATGACGAGAATCTTCGGGCCGTTCAGGCAGCGCCGTCTAGCCGACTTGGCGTGCAGCAAGTTGCCGTGCAGCAGAGTGCATCCGGCGGCCGCCGATGACAGAGGTCAGCCGACCGCCGGTCATGGAGGTCAGCCCGCCAGCTCCAGCAGGCAGGCCGCGTGAGCAGCCCTGTGTCAAGCTGCCGCTGGTGTTTCTTCGGCGAGGATGCGCTGGAGGGCCTTGTGGAGTGCGGGGCCGTAGGCGGTATGGTCCTGCCAGCAGTGCCAGATGACGTACATCCAGGCCCGGGCGAGGATGCGGGTGGCGTGCGGGTGGTCTTTGCCGCGGGCGATGGCGTCGTCGTAGAGCCGGGCGGCCCAGGGGCTGGCGTAGGCGACGTGATCATCGGTGGCCCAGTCCAGCCCGGCGGGTCCGGGCGACCGCCGACGGCCTCGCCGATACCGACGGCCCCGCGACCAGCGAGACCTCGCTCGCGCAGTGGCCCGCCGGCCACCCCGGCACGCTCGGCCGCCGCTACGCCAGCGAGCTGGCCCGCCACTACCGCGGAGCAGGCCGACGCGGGCCCGGGCCTAGCCGAGCGCGCGGGGGTGGGCGGCCGCGTACACCTCGCGGAGCCGGTCCACGGTGACCAGGGTGTAGAGCTGGGTGGTGGTCACCGAGGCGTGGCCGAGCAGTTCCTGGACCACGCGGAGGTCGGCGCCGCCGTCCAGCAGGTGCGTGGCGAACGAGTGCCGCAGCGTGTGCGGCGATATCCCGGCCAGGCCCGCGCGGCCGGCGGCGGCGCGCAGCACGCCCCAGGCCCCCTGCCTGGTCAGCCGGCCCCCGCGGGCGTTGAGGAACACCGCGGGGCCGACCGAGGCCCGCCGCGACCCGGCCGCCAGCGCCGGCCTGGCCCGCACCAGGTAGGCCTGCAGCGCCCGCGCGGCGTAGCTGCCCACCGGCACCACCCGGTGCCTGCCGCCCTTGCCGGACAGCCGCGCCACCGGGTCCTCGCCGAGCCGCAGTTCGTCCACGTCGAGCCCGGTCGCCTCGGAGATCCGGGCGCCGGTGGCGTACAGGAACTCCAGCAGCGCCCGGTCCCGCAGCGGCCGCGGCTGCGCCGGCGTCTCCCCGGGGCCGGGACCGGAGGCGGCCAGCAGCCGCTCCACCTCGGCCACCGTGATCGCCTTCGGCAGCCGCCGGGGCGGTGAGGGCGGCTTGACGTCGCGGGCCGGGTCGGTCCTGGTGAGCCCCCGGCCGGCCGCGAACGCGTGCAGGCCGCGGACCGCGATCACCGCCCGGCCCGCCGAGCTGACCGCCAGCGCGTCGTGCCCGGCGCCCCCCTCGCGCAGCGCGGCGAGGAACTCCGCCACGTCGGCCGTGGTGACCTCGGCCAGCCGCGTCTTCCCGCGCCCGGCGAGAACCTGCTGGTACCGGCGCAGGTCGCCGCGGTACGACTCGACCGTGCTGGCCGCCAGCCCCCGCTCCACGGCCAGGTGGTCCAGGTAGCCCCGGATGCCCTCGGCCAGCGTGGGCTCGCGGGGAGGCGGCGGGCCGGGCACGCGGCTACGCCACTCGCACCGGGCCGGGTACCGGCTCGCCGCGCTCCATCGCGTCCCAGACCCGCACGACCGCGGCATGCTCCTCCGGCGTCGCCGCGGCGTCCGCGTCCAGGCTCAGCGTGACGCGCTTCTTCATGCGGAGATCATATTCGCTGCTGCCGCAGCGCGACCGCCCGCAGGCGCGTGCCGGATTGCCATGGGCACAGCATGTCACCGGGCGCCGGCATCCCCGCCGCCCCGCCGCCCCGCCGCCCCGCCGCCCGGCCAGAGATATCGTCATATGAGGGCATGTGTCATGAATCGGGGGAGGAGGCAGGCATGGTCACGGCATCCGGCCCGGGAGGTGCCGCCGAGGCCGGCTACGACCCCATGCGGCAGTTCGCCGAGCTCGCCGGGGACGTGCGCGACCCCTACCCGATGCTGGCGGAGCTGCGGGCGGCAGGGCCGGTCACGCAGGTCAGCCTGGGGACGAGGCACGGCCGGTACCGGCTGGACGATAGGGCGCCGCGGATACCGTCCATGGTCACCGTCGTCGGCCACTCCTGCGCCCGGCAGGTGCTCACCGACACCGCGCGGTTCTCCTCGGCCGGCTATGCGCTCACCATGGGCCAGGTCATGGGCAGGACCATCCTGCAGATGGATCCGCCGGAGCACCTGCGGCACCGTGCCCTGGTCGCCAGGGCGTTCCGCGCCCGCGTCCTGGACGGGTGGCGGGCGGTGATCGGCGCGACCCTCGGCGAGCTGATCGGCGCCTTCGCCGCCGACGGCCGCGCCGACCTGGTCCGGCAGCTCACGTTCCCGTTCCCGATCCAGGTGATCGCCAGGATCCTCGGCCTGCCCGAGGCCGACTGGCCGCGGTTCGTCCGGCTGTCCACCGCGCTGCTCGGGGTGGTGCGGGACTGGGACCGGGCCGTGCGGGCCAGCCGGCAGCTGCGCGCCTACTTCGCCGGCGTCATCGCCGACCGGCGCCGGCACCCGCGCGAGGACCTGGTGAGCCAGCTGGTGCTGGCCGAGGTGGACGGGCGCCGCCTCACCGACGAGGAGATCCACCCGTTCCTGCTGCTGCTGCCGGCCGGCGCGGAGACGACGTTCCGGTCGGCGAGCAACCTGCTGTTCGGCCTGCTGCAGCACCCGGACCAGCTCGCCGCCGTCCGCGCCGACCGGGGCCTGATCCCGCGGGCGATCGAGGAGGCGCTGCGGTGGGAGACGCCGCTGCTGACCGTCATGCGCACCGCGGTGACCGGCACCGACCTCGGCGGCGTCGCCATCCCCGCCGGCGGCGCGGTGGTGGTGTCGCTGGGCGCGGCGAACCGGGACCCGGCGCGGTACCGCGACCCCGGCGCCTTCGACATCGGCCGCGACGCGGCGCCGCACCTCTCGTTCGGGGACGGGCCGCACATGTGCCTGGGCATGCACCTGGCACGGCTGGAGATGGCCATGCTGCTGGACGCGGTGCTGGACCGGCTGCCGCGCCTGCGCCTCGATCCCGCGGCCGAGGACCCGCATGTCCACGGCCTGGTGTTCCGCTCCCCGCCGGAACTGCCGGTGCTGTTCGACCCGGTTACCGCCGGCGCCGCCGGATCCGGCTAGCCGAGGATCTCCGCGGCCGGGGTATAGCCGAGGCCGTGCGCCTCGGCCACCGGCTGGCAGGTCAGCGCGCCCGCGTGGGTGGACAGCCCCAGCAGCAGCGCCCTGTCGCCGCGCATCGCGTCGCGCCAGCCCCGGCTGGCGATCTCGGTCACGTAGGGAAGGGTGACGTTGGTCAGCGCGTACGTGGAGGTGTGCGGGACGGCGCCCGGCATGTTCGCCACGCAGTAGAACAGCGCGTCGTGCACCCGGTACGTCGGGCTGGCGTGCGTGGTCGGCCTTGACCCCTCGAAGCAGCCGCCCTGGTCGATGGAGATGTCGACGAGCACCGCGCCGGGCTTCATCCGGGAGACCAGCTCGTCGGAGACCAGCATGGGCGCCTTGGCGCCGGGGACCAGCACCGCGCCGATCACCAGGTCCGCGTCGATCACCGCGCGCTCGATCTCGTAGGCGTT
>Ga0070737_10003353_pt1 | contig 17454 bp, 13 predicted proteins | sample Coa_R1_10_FD_66438 | JGI IMG/M metagenome (GOLD analysis project Ga0070737, IMG submission 66438) | Surface soil microbial communities from Centralia Pennsylvania, which are recovering from an underground coalmine fire - Coalmine... | ecosystem: Environmental > Terrestrial > Soil > Unclassified...
TCCCCGCCGCCGCCCACGCAGAGCCGATCACTGGCCGCGTTTTTGTGATGATCAGCCGGAAGGATACGCCTGAACCGCGATTGCAGGTGGGGTCGTGGGGAGATGCGCCGCCGTTTTTCGCTCGCGATGTTGACCAGCTTAAGCCAGGCGAAACAGCGCAGATTGATGCGAGCGCATTGGGCTACCCCCTGCCCAGCCTCAACGATCTTCCCGCCGGGGATTATTACGTCCAGGCGCTCGTCAATATTTACACCCAGTTTCTCCGCGCCGACGGGCACACCATCTGGGCGCACATGGACCACTGGGAAGGTCAGCAATTCAACCGCTCACCCGGTAACCTTTACAGTTCTGTCGAGCACGTGCACCTCGATGCAAAGTCCGATCAGGTGGTGAGGTTGAGTCTGACGCGCGTCATTCCACCGATCAAGATGCCTTCCGATACCCGGTGGGTGAAGCACATCAAGATTCAGAGCGCGCTGTTGAGCCATTTCTGGGGACATCCGATGTATCTGGGCGCAACCGTGCTTCTGCCAAAGGGCTACAGTTCGCATCCGAACGTCGAATATCCTGTCATCTACGTCCAGGGGCATTTCAGCCTGACTGCCCCATTCGGCTTCACGACGGAAGATGATTCTCTGCGCGGCTACGAGTTTTATCAGGCCTGGAATTCCGACCATTTTCCGCGCATGATTGCCGTTACCTTCCAGCATCCCACGCCTTATTTCGACGATTCCTACGCCGTGGACTCCGCCAACAATGGCCCCTATGGCGATGCCATCATGACGGAATTGATCCCCTACATTGAGACGCATTTTCGGATTATCCGCAAACCCTATGCGCGACTTCTGACGGGAGGCTCAACCGGCGGATGGGAGTCTTTAGCCCTCCAGATCTACCATCCCAAATTCTTCGGCGGTGTCTGGACGTTTTACCCCGATCCTGTGGATTTCCGCCGCTACGACCTGGTGAACATCTATGAAGACGACAACGCTTTCGTTGAGCCTGGACACCATTGGATTTTTCCCGAGCGTTATATCGAGCGGAAGGCCGACGGGCAGCCGGAGGTAACAGTGCGCGAGTTCAGCCGGCTGGAAGCAGCGCTCGGAAGCCACGGAAGATCAGGCCAGCAACTAGAAGCCTGGGAAGCGGTTTACGGACCCGTGGGGTCAGACGGCTACCCAGCGCCTCTGTGGGATAAACTGACCGGGAAAATTGATCATAGCGTCGCCGACTATATGCGCGATCACGGTTATGACCTGCGCTACTACATTGAAACCCATTGGGCGAGTTTAGGGCCCGATCTGGCCGGGAAAATCCACGTCTATGTCGGCGATATGGACAACTACTATCTGAATCTCGCGGTCTACCTGCTTCAGGATTTCCTGGAAAACGCGGATGATCCACCCTATGGCGGCTCTTTCGAGTATGGTCGTCCGATGAAGGGGCACGGCTGGCAGCCCATGTCGAATGCGGAATTGGTTGAGATGATGGCGAAGTATATCGCTGCGCGCGCACCCAGCGGAGCAAGCCAGGCATGGCGACAGAGCGACGGCAGCCAATAAGGACATGGGTTGGGTCATTCATTTTCCCACTCTCATTGACAACCTTCTTTTGTGATACTAAAATGAGTCACATGAAGAATGTGACAATACGAGATCTGCGCTATCACTTCTCAGAGATTGAAGCTCGCCTGAGCAAGGGTGAGGAGATTGTAGTTCGCAAGCGGCAGAAGGTGGTAGCGCGCCTGCTGCCGGTTCGACCATCCGTGGAAACCTATCCTGATTTTACCGCCTTTCGCAAGAGAATCTTCGGCAATCGAAAAGCTCGGAGTACAGGAACCGAACTCGTGACCGAGGAGCGTGGCCGCTATTGATCGCCTACGCCGATACCGGATTTCTCATCTCGCTATACGGAGAAGACGATAACTCGGCTCAGGCTTCGGCTCTGATCAAGAGACAGCCGGTTTTCATTCTTACGCCATTGGGGGAGATGGAATTTCTCAATGCCGTTGAGCTGCGAGTGTCCCGCAAGGATTGGACTTCCCGGGAGGCCCGAGCCGTGCGCGAAGAATTTGTTCGCCATCAGGGAGTGGGGCTGTTCCAGATGGAACTGTTAGGCTCAGAGGTCTGGCGGACTGCGCGTAACCTCTCTCGTCGCCATACGGCGAAACTCGGTGTAAGAACACTTGATCTTCTTCACGTCGCAGCAGCTATCGCATTCAAGCCGGAGGCTTTCTATAGCTTTGACCAACGGCAGCGCAAGCTCGCAACCGTGGAAGGCTTACACGTGCTTCCAGCTTGATTTTACTCAAACATCAAAGTGAGATTCCTCATCGCTTTGCGCTGGGTCGGAACGGCATGTTTCGGGAACGTTTTTCAGCGGCCTGCCAAGTGGCGGATTCCAACACCCTTTGTTATGATCAAAATTTAATCTCCTTGCGAGAATTCCATGAGAGTGGGCGTGCACACGTCGATTGCCGGGGGTGTCGAAAATGCGGCTCACCAAGCGAAGAAACTGGGCTGCGATACTTTCCAGATGTTTTCCGCCAATCCTCGCGGCTGGCAGGCGCAGGACCTGACGGCCCAGCGCTGCGAAGCATTTCGGGAAGCTCGCGCGCAATACGGACTGACGCCCGTCGCGGTGCATGACAATTATCTGATCAACCTGGCCTCGGCAGACTCCTTCATTCGCGAGAGGTCCATTGCAGCATTCCGGAAGGAAATCGAGCGAGCCGTCGCGCTGGGCGCAGATTATCTGGTGACTCATCCAGGGAGCAGCAAAGGAACCACGCCCGCGCAAGCCATTGCTCATTGCGCGCAGTCGCTTCAGGAAGCGGCTGACGGCTTGTGTCTCGACGGCCTCACGATTCTGATTGAAAATACCGCCGGACAGGGATCGGCGATTGGCCGGTCGTTTGAAGAGGTTGCCGAGATTGTGGCGCAGGCGGGCCGGGATTTGCCCGTAGCCGCCTGCATTGATTCAGCGCACTGCTCTGCCGCCGGCTATCCGATTCACACCACGGAAGGATTGGAAGAAACGATCCGGAAAATTGATTCAACCCTGGGCTTAAAAAGCGTGCGCGTGATTCATGCCAACGATTCAAAGAGCGCCTTTGGGTCACATGCCGACCGTCACGAGCATATCGGGAAGGGACAGATTGGCGCGGAGGCGTTTGGCCGCATTGTGCGCCATCCCAAACTCTCCTCCATCCCTTTTATTTGTGAGACGCCCATCGACAGGCCGGGAGATGACCTGCGGAACATCCGCATGATGCGGAAGCTGGCAGGAGAGATTCCGCGAAACGGAGCGGGAAGCAGGAAAACGCGAACAGGCTAAAAACTACCTCCAATCTATGGATAATTACAATCCGCAGGAAATCGAAGCGAAGTGGCAGCGACGCTGGGAAGAGGCGCGGCTTTTCGAGGCTGAATCAGCGCCTGAACGGAAGAAGTATTACGTTCTGGAAATGCTGCCTTACCCTTCCGGCGACATCCACATGGGCCACGTGCGCAATTACACTCTGGGCGATGCGCTTGCGCGCTACAAGTGGATGCAGGGCTACAACGTGCTCCATCCCATCGGCTGGGATGCGTTTGGATTGCCGGCGGAGAACGCCGCGATCAAGCACCAGCGGCACCCTTCGGAGTTCACGTTCAGTTTCATTGACCGCATGCGCGGCCAGCTCAAACGCCTGGGATTCAGCTATGACTGGCGGCGCGAGATTGCCACCTGCAAGCCGGAATATTATCGCTGGAACCAGTGGTTTTTCCTGCGCATGTATGAGCGCGGCCTGGCTTATCGCAAGAAGAGCCGGGTGAACTGGTGCCCGCAGTGCGAAACCGTGCTGGCCAACGAGCAGGTTGTGAATGGCTGCTGCTGGCGGCATGAGGATACGCCGGTGATCGAGCGAGAACTGGAGCAATGGTTCCTGAAGATCACGGCCTATGCCGAGCGCCTGCTGGAGGATATGAAAGAACTGGTGCGCTGGCCGGAACGCGTCCTCGCCATGCAGCAGAATTGGATTGGCAAATCGAAAGGCACATTCGTGGACTTTACACTGGAGGGTTCCGGCGAGCCGATCCGCGTGTTTACCACTCGTGTGGATACGATCTTCGGCTGCTCCGCCCTTCTGCTGGCTCCAGAACATCCCCTGGTTGAGAAGTTGATTGCCCTGTCGAGTTCATCGGCGGAATTGCGCGACACAGTGGAGCGGGTTAAAGCTTCAGCGGTCCGGGCGCGCGTTGAAGTAAATCTGGAAAAGCAAGGCGTGTTCACAGGATTCAACGCCCGCAATCCGTATAGCGGCGAAAGTGTGCCGGTGTGGGTGGCGAATTTTGTCCTCGTGGAATATGGAACCGGCGCGGTGATGGCGGTGCCGGCGCACGACCAGCGCGATTTTGAATTTTGCTCTGCTTATGGGTTGCCAATCCCCCAGGTGATTGTGCCGCGAAATAACGAGCCGGTGGATATCACTCAGGGCGCGTTTGTGGAATATGGCAGACTGGTAAATTCCGGCTCATTCAGCGGCCTTACTTCCGAAGAAGCCATCGAACGGATGACGGAGGAGGCGGAAGCGAAGGGCTTCGGCCAGGGAACGGTGCAGTATCGGATTCGAGACTGGGGGATTTCCCGCCAGCGCTATTGGGGCACGCCCATTCCGATCATCTATTGCGGAAAATGCGGAGTTGTGCCTGTTCCGGAGAGCGATCTTCCGGTTCTGCTTCCGACCAACGTGAAGTTTACCGGGCGCGGCCCTTCACCGCTTTCGGAAGTCGCCGAATTTGTCAATGTGCGCTGCCCCAAGTGCCAGGGTCCGGCGCGCCGCGAAACGGACACCATGGACACCTTTGTCGATTCTTCGTGGTACTTCTATCGTTACACGGACCCGAAGATTGCCACCGCTCCCGTGAACCGCTCGGAAGTCCAGTACTGGTTTCCGGTTGACCAGTATATTGGCGGGATCGAACATGCCATCCTGCACCTGATTTACATGCGTTTCTTTACCAAGGTCATGCAGGATATCGGCCTGGTGGATTTTCCTGAACCTGTCGCGCGGCTGTTTCCCCAAGGCATGGTGATCAAGGACGGCGCCAAGATGTCCAAGTCCAAGGGTAACGTCGTCGATCCCACGCAGATGTGCGCGCGTTATGGAGCCGACACCGTGCGGCTTTACATGCTGTTCGCGGCCCCTGCGGAAAAGGACCTCGATTGGAGCGATGCGGGCATCGAAGGAGCTTCGCGATTCTTGAACCGTGTTTATCGGCTCGTTCAGCGTCATGCGAACAAGCTGCGCGCCATCAAGAGCCGAGCTGGGGATGCGACAGACTCCGGAGGTGTGGCATCACTGACCTCAGCGGAAAGGCAACTGCTCCGCAAGACGCATCAGACATTGCGGCATATTACTGAAGATATCGAAGGGCGATGGCACTTCAATACCGATGTCGCAATGACGATGGAACTGGTGAATGAATTGACTGACCTCGAACCGGCAGCGGAAGCGGGTGAAATTCGGCCGGAGGTCCATAAGAAGTCGCTGGAATACCTGGTATTGATGCTTTCACTTTTCACGCCTCATCTTGCCGATGAACTTTGGGAAGCGCTCGGACACTCGGAACCCACTCTGAAGGTTCAATGGCCTCAATACAATCCTGATCTGGCCGCCGAGGAGGAAATCGAATTGCCCGTGCAGGTGAACGGCAAGCTGCGGGCTCGCATCAAGGTTGCCGCCGGCTTGAATGAGGAAGAGATCCGGAATCTGGCGCAACGAGATGAGAAAGTGGCAGCTTATCTCGATGGGAAGCAGGTGGTGAGGGTGATCGTTGTGCCACAGAAGCTGGTCAGCATTGTGGTGAAATAACAGGAATGGATTCGATCCGTCCCATTGTGATTCTTGATTTCGGCTCCCAATACACACAGTTGATCGCCCGACGCATCCGTGAGATGCAGGTGGCGTCGGTGATTCTTCCCTGCACACAACCCCTCGAGGATCTGAAACAGATGCAGCCGCTGGCGATCATTCTCTCGGGTGGTCCCTCCTCCGTCTATCATGCGGCTTCACCCAAATACGATGAGCGAATCTTTAAGTTGGGAATGCCCACGCTGGGAATCTGCTATGGATTCCAATGTATGGCTGCCGCCTTAGGCGGAAAAGTGGAGCCGGCAACAAGGCGCGAATATGGGTTTGCCCAACTTGAGATCGATCCTTCCAGCGAGTTGATGCAAGGGTTGCCCTCGCCGTTGCGCGTCTGGAACAGCCATGGCGATCATGTGGTCGAAGTGCCGCCGGGGTTTCGAGTGACGGGGCGAACGGAGAACGCGATCTCCGTGATGGAGAATCCGCGCGAGAAATTGTACGCCGTGGAATTCCATCCTGAAGTTCTGCACACCGAGCATGGTTCGGACATTCTGCGGCGTTTTGTTTTTGATATTTCCGGCGTCAAGCCGAACTGGTTCCCTTCTTCTTTCATCGAAAGCACGATTCAAAGGATTCGGGAACAAGTGGGGAACGGACAAGCCATCTGCGCTCTTTCCGGAGGCGTGGATTCGCTGGTAGCGGCAACACTGGTTGGCCGCGCCATCGGAGACCGTTTAACGTGCATTTTCGTCAATAATGGGTTGCTGAGGAAAAATGAATTTGAAAAAGTGACGGCAGCCCTGCGAGCTCATTCCCATCTTAACGTGGTCGCTGTGGACCGCTCCGAAAGGTTTCTGGCTCGATTGCGCGGCGTCATCGATCCCGAAGAGAAGAGAAAGATCATTGGAGCGGAGTTCATCCGGGTTTTTGAAGAAGAGGCCCGGAAGCTGGGGGAAGTTCAGTTTCTGGTGCAAGGCACGCTCTATCCGGACGTGATTGAATCCGTCTCCGTTCAGGGTCCGGCTGCAACGATTAAGAGTCATCACAATGTGGGAGGATTGCCGCCCGATCTTCAGTTTGAACTGATCGAGCCGTTACGCGAGCTCTTTAAGGATGAAGTTCGAGTGGTAGGGAGGGAATTGGGCCTTGAGGAAGACCTCATTGGCCGCCAGCCTTTTCCAGGGCCTGGGTTGGCGGTTCGGATTTTAGGCGAAGTCACGGAAGAACGGCTGCGAGTGGTTCGTGAAGCGGACGCTATCGTTCAGGAGGAAATTCGCCGGGCCGGCCTTTACTATCGACTTTGGCAATCGTTTGCGGTTCTGTTGCCGGTTTCCAGCGTGGGAGTTATGGGTGATGCGCGAAGCTATGGCTCTGTGATTGCAATTCGGGCGGTGGAATCCGAGGATGGAATGACTGCGGACTGGGCCAAACTGCCCGCTGAACTTCTTTCCCGCATCGCCACCCGGATTGTCAACGAAGTTAAAGCAGTAAACCGCGTTGTGCTGGATGTGACTTCAAAACCGCCGGGAACGATTGAATGGGAATAAACGAACGAATACACGCCCACGCAGGAGGCTCAGGCTCCTTCCGTAATCTACCTGTATGCCAAAGCGCGCTTACCGACTTGCCAATTTCTGAGCCATGTAGAGCAAGAGCTGGCGGTCTTTTTCTTCAATTCTTTCGAGGACGCGCCGGGCTTTCTCAAAAAACCGGACTTGCTTTTCCGTGTCCTCATCCAAGACCAGATCTTCCGAAGATTGTCTACTGCTCAGATTTCGCAGAGGCGGAGGGTCATCCCCCTCGTAGAAAAGCTGATAAAGAGGGACTTCCAGGGCTGATGCAAGTCTCTCCAGGGTCTCAAGAGAGGGAACCGTATGACCATTTTCAACCCGGGAGATATAGCAGCGAAGCAGCCCTGTGCGTTTCTCAATGTCGCCTTGGGACAGGCTTTTCTCTTCTCTTAGTTTCCGAAGCCGACGTCCTATGACCATGATGCAAACATCATGACACATTGTACCTAATTAGTCAACTAAAATTTCAATCAATGTTCATTTTGAACACCCTACAGGGGATTACAAATTATAGTGACACTATTTGCTGTAGCGGCGCTGTCCTCAGCGCCGAAAGACGCCGGTGAGGACACCGGCGCTACAGAAGAAGTCGTCACTATAATTTGTAATCCTCAATAAGGTGTTGTAACTCTCGGAAAGTTTTTTTCGTCTCTCGTAGTAGGGACTGAAAACAATGGATACCGGATGGAGAGTAATGCCCAAGAACGCCTGGAAGCCGAGTGGATCCGACGCGCACAGCAAGGCGATCACGAGGCTTTTGGTCTCCTGGTGGAACAGTACCAACGGCGGGTTTTCTCAACGGTCTTTCACCTGGTCCATCAGCAGAACGAGGTGGAAGACCTGGTGCAGGAGATTTTCATTAAGACTTTCCGAGCCATCCGGAGCTATAATTTCCGCGCTCCATTTGGAGCGTGGGTGGCTCGCATTTCGGTAAATCATTGCTACGATTATCTGCGTCGCAAGCGGTCCTCGCGGCTGAATTATTACTGGCAGCTTTCGGAAGACAGCCGCAGAATGCTGGAAGGGGGTCTGGAACCCCAGCAGCGGGAATCGCCGCCGAGCATTGAAGAGCAGGCGGTTCTGAAGGATTTGGTGAAGAAATTGCTCGACCGCGCGCCGGCGGAGGACCGAATGGTGCTGGTCCTGAAAGAGATTGAGAATCTATCGATCGAGGAAATCAGCGAAGTTCTGAATTGGAGCGTCAGTAAAGTGAAAGTGCGGCTACATCGCGCTCGCAAACGCATGCTCGCGGATTTGAAGCGCTGCCGCTGAAGTGGAGAAGCTTATGCGTTGTGGGAGGATTCAAAAGCTGCTTGAAGAGAAGGGTGAGGCCGGCCTCTCCCCGACTGATCGTCAGCACGTGGAGGCTTGCCCAGATTGCAGGCTTTATGCCCGGGATTGGTCGATGTTGGCACAAGGACTGAAATTCATCGCCCAGGAGCCTGCCCCTGAGCCTTCTTGGGGGTTCAGCGCGCGGCTTCTGCGGCGCCTGAATGAAGAGGGCGGGTCGGGGATCCTCCATCCGGAGTTCTATGAAAATGCCGGTCGCCGCGTGATCTTTGCCACATTAGTCCTCGTTTTTACCCTGCTGCTGGCGATGGCTCTGCCCGCCTCGGGGCCTGTTCGGCATAAACCGAATGTGGATACCTACTGGCCGCAGCCGGAAGTCCTCGCCACCCGGAACGCTCCCGTTTATGTGAGCAGCTTTCCTCCGGTCCCGGCTTGGGTCGAGGTGAAGCCGGTGAGCTATCACTGGCGTTAATTCAACGATGACTCGACGGGCTTATCTTTATTTTATCGTTACTTTTATTATCGGGATCATTTTGGGCGGAGCGGGCGTCTACTACTATGCCTGGTCTACGGGCCACTGGCGGCGTAACTGGAGTGAAGAAAAAGCCATTCATCGGCTGACCCGCGATTTGAACCTGACGCCTCAACAGGCGCAGCAGCTTCGGCCCATCATGGATGATTCCATCAAGAAATGGAATAGCCTTCAGGAGCAGGTTCGACCGCAATTTGAAGCTTTGCATACTGAGACCGACAATCGCATCCGCCAGATACTGACGCCGGACCAGACGAGAAGGTTTGACGAACTGCTTCGGGCGCGCCGGCAGGCCGCCAAGGGCCGGTGAATAAAACCTTACGCTTCCGCCTGGCGTCTTAACTGAAGGGGCTCTTCAGTTTGTCCGCCTAAAATTTCGAGGGGAAGACAAGGATCATGCCAGCAAAGCAAAACCTCAGGCAGCACAAAAAACTCATAACAGCGTTGATTATCATCGTGGTGGCAATCTTCACCGTGGGGATGGTCATTCGCTCGCGTTCAGACGACATTCAGTATTTTACCGCCAAGGTCACACGCGGGAATATCACTGCGGTGGTTCAGGCAACAGGCACGATTAATGCTTTGACCACCGTGCCTGTCGGTTCCAGCGTTTCGGGGATTGTGAAGTACGTCTTCGCGGATTTTAATACTCACGTCCAGGCCGGTCAGGTTCTGGCACAACTGGACCCCACCACGTTTGAAGCGCAAGTGGTGCAGGCGCGGGGAAATCTCGCCAATGCCCAGGCTAATGTAAAGAATCTCATCGCCAGTGTCGCAGCCCAGGAAGCGGCGATTCAGACGAACAAAGCCAATCTGGCCCGTCTCGATGCTGCGCTGGAGTATTCCAAAGTCAACACTCAGCGCATTCTGGATCTCGCGGAGCAGCAGATTATCTCGCGTGACCAGAAAGACCTGGCCGAATCCAGTTTGGACCAAGCCGCGGCGCAAGTCCACGCCCAGCAGGCCCAACTGAATCAATCCATCGCTCAACTGAACCAGACCCAAGCTCAGTTGCAGGAAGCTCGCGCCCAAGTGGAAGTGATGCGTGGCGCGTTGGAGCTTGCCGAGAAGAATCTTCGGGATACGACGATTGTCTCACCCATTAATGGCGTCATTGTTGCCCGGAACATCGACGTGGGCCAGGCTGTCGCCGCCGCTTTTCAGGCCCCGAACCTTTTCACCATCGCCCAGGACCTCAAGCACATGCAGGTGGATACCTCTACAGATGAATCCGACACGGGCAATATCAAAATCGGGGGGGAGGCGACTTTCCAGGTGGACGCCTTTCCAACCGAAACTTTTCGTGGGCAAGTCAGCGCCATCCGTCTGAACGCCACCACTGTCCAGAACGTGGTCACCTACGATACCGTCATCAACTTTGCCAACCCCGATGAGAAGCTGCTGCCCGGTGAGACGGCTTATGTGACCATTCCGACGGGTTTCGCGCGGAACACGCTCAGGATCCCAAACGCGGCGCTGCGCTTCAAGCCGCAGCTTCCCGGCAAAGAGTTAGAGCAACTCTATAGCCGATATCACATTCCAAGCGCTGCCACCAAGCCGCACCTCGGCGGGATGCAGGTGGTGTGGAAGCAGGGACCCAAGAATCAGTTGATTCCCATTGCGGTGGAAGTTGGCATCACGGACTATACCAACACGCAGTTGCTGAAGGGCGACCTGAAGCCGGGTGAAGCGCTCGTCACCGGCGAGATTCTGCCGCAAGGCACAACGTATACTCCGGGCCAGCCGAGGTTTGGCGGCCGTCGATAAATTGCAGGAAGGAGCGTAAGAATGCCTGAAGGGTTGCTGCAATCTCAGGCCGAGCTTGAGCACCGGCTGTCCGGCTCGACGCCGGTGATTCAGGTTGAGAATTTGCATAAAACGTATGACCTGGGCGAGGTGCAAGTCCACGCTCTGCGCGGCATTTCGCTGGTAATTCATCCCGGAGAATTTGTGGCGATCATGGGAGCCTCGGGCTCCGGCAAGTCCACCTTCATGAACCTGATTGGATGTCTTGACCGCCCGACGCGCGGCAGATACCTGCTGGACGGGCAGGATGTCTCTGAATTTTCCAAGATCGAATTGGCCCACATCCGCAACCGGAAGATCGGGTTCGTTTTCCAGGGGTTCAACCTGCTTTCCAGAACTTCGGCGCTGGAAAACGTTGAGCTTCCCATGCTTTATTCCGGCATACCTCACCAGGAGCGCATTGCGCGCGCGCAGGAGGCGCTCCGCTCCGTGGGACTGGAAGGCCGCGAGGAGCATCATCCGTCCCAACTCTCCGGCGGTCAGCAGCAGCGGGTTGCCATCGCCCGGGCGCTGGTGAATCGCCCCTCGCTCATTGTGGCCGATGAGCCGACCGGGAACCTCGACAGCCGCACCAGCGTGGAAATTATGGAGATCTTTCAGCGGCTGAACGCTGAACAGAATATCACGGTGCTGTTAGTGACCCATGAGCCGGACATCGCCCGCTATGCCAAACGGGTCGTCTTATTCCGCGACGGAAAGATCCGGCGGGATTCTATGGTTGAGGATCGCCTTGACGCCAGCCAGGCATTGCTTGACCTTCCGGCAGTTGAAGACGACGATGAGGAGGCGTAATGGACTTTAGCGCTGTCTTTCGAGTCGCTCTCAAAGCTTTGGCGCGGAACAAGCTGCGCACGATCCTGACGATGCTGGGCATCATTATTGGAGTAGGCGCCGTCATCTGCACCGTGGCGATTGGCGAGGGAGCTTCCAACGAAGTGCAGGAACAGCTTCGCAGTCTGGGTGACAATATGATTTTCATATCTGCCGGCAGCGTCAACAGCCACGGCGTGCGCATGGGCAGCCAGGCCACGAAGACGCTGACGGTTGAGGACGCCCAGGCCATCGGGCAGATTCCTTTTATCAAAGCGGTGACGCCCGGAGTAGGCACTTCTGTGCAGGTCGTCTATAAGGATCAGAACTGGTATACCTCGATCCGCGGCAATGCCCCTTCTTATTTCGAAATTCGTGAATGGCCGGTGGTTGAGGGAATTCCCTTCTCGCAACGGGATGTGGAAGCGGCCGCAAACGTTTGCGTGCTCGGCCAAACCATTGTGGAAAATCTGTTTGTGGACGGCGAAAATCCCATCGGGAAAATGATTCGCATTCAGAATATTCCCTTCCGCGTGATCGGTGTCCTGGCGCGCAAGGGGCAATCGCCCTGGGGCCATGACGAGGATGACACGATTATTGCGCCTTACACCACTGTGCAGAAGAAGCTGGCGGGCATCAGTTGGATTCAATACGTGATGGCTTCGGCCACCTCGGTCAAGACCATCCCCGCCGCCGAGCAGCAGATTGAAGCTCTTCTCCGCCAGCGTCACCATCTGCGCCCCAATGAGGACGATGACTTTATCATCCGCAGCACCATCGATATTGCCAATGCCAGGGCGCAGTCGGCCCGTATCCTCACGTTGCTCCTGGCAAGCATCGCTTCGGTGTCCTTACTGGTGGGCGGAATCGGCATCATGAACATCATGCTGGTTTCCGTGACGGAACGGACGCGCGAAATCGGCGTGCGCATGGCTGTAGGCGCTACGGAAGACGATGTCCAGATGCAGTTCCTGAGCGAAGCGGTGGTGCTGAGCCTGCTGGGAGGAGCGCTGGGAATCATTTTTGGCATATTCGGATCCATGCTGGTTTCGGGCATGCTGCACTGGCCCACGCTGATTCCGCCCCAGGCGATTGCCATCGCTGTTTTATTCTCAGCGGGCGTCGGGGTTTTCTTCGGATATTACCCCGCGCGCAAGGCGGCGCGTCTTGATCCGATTGAGGCGCTCCGATACGAGTAATCCGTTGGCTGGTGTGAGAGTTACGCCACGGGACAACGACTCGCAACCGCTTTGCACTGATGAAAAGCAATTCTCAGAGAGGGTTCAAGGAATGACGAAAAAGCAATCTATTCTGCTGTCAGTCACTTTGGCGTTTCTTCTGTTCGGGCTGCTGCCCCATGCCGCTGCCGGGGCGGTGACACACAATCCAGAGGGCAATTACGAAGGCGACTTCTTTATTATTTCCTCAGTGAACCGCCGGAGCAAGGAACTGTTCCTGAAGGCTCCGACGGAGGTCACGGAATTGATGCTGGTGAACGAGCGGACGGTCTTTCTCAATGATCAGGGCAAGAGAATTCAGTTTCAAGACCTCCGCGCCGGCGATACGGTTTACGTCATCTCTCGGCGCAATTCCCCAGGCTTGCCGGTAGCCATCCGAATTCAGAAGGGGCCGATGACTCTCTCCGTCCTGCACAACCGATATCTGGAGTTTAAGTGAAGGCGCGATCCGATCCGCAGAACGGGCGCGCCCAACCCGCCGTTCCGGAGAACACACCGGGTTCTTAGACCTGCGGTCCGCTATGATTTCCATTCTTTCACCCTGCATAACCCCGCCCACATTTTCCGCTCGATCAACCCAAAACCACCATATCTTGTATCTGTGTTAAAAATCTTATCCATTCATTGTGGTTTTCGGTAGACAGGCCTGGCATCTTGTGTTACTCTGCCTGCGTAGCAAGGGATCCTCGCATGAACGGTGAAGTAGTGCGCCAGCACGGATGACCGGAACCAGACCAGCAGAGCTGAGAAAGCGCTGTTGCCCGGCCTCGCTTTGCGAGCGATCGAAGGCAGTTTCTCTCCAAGCCGAATCCTCAATCCCCTCCGGCAATCCGATCCGTGAGCGGACGCTGAATCACGATCATCCGGCCTCGACGAGAAGGCGCGGGTGTGTTCAGGAGGAACGAAATTGCTGAAACTTAAAGAAATCGAGTTGCTGGGTTTCAAATCATTTGCGGACCGCACCCGCTTGATCTGCGATGGAAGCACGGCGGCTATCGTAGGGCCTAATGGATGCGGAAAATCAAATCTTTCCGATGCCGTGAGTTGGGTTCTGGGCGAGCAGAGCGCGCGCATCCTGCGCGGCGAGCGAATGTCGGATGTGATCTTCAGCGGCACCGGCACGCGTCCGCCTACAGGCATGGCGGAAGTGAGCATCACCCTGGTCGAGGGCGAAGAGACGGCGGGCAATGGCGCCGAAGAACTGGAAAGAGTGATCGGAGTTCGAGAGCCCTCAGAGCCGGGCGAACCGCAGCAAGTCGCTGAACCAGAAACCCAAAATGAAAAGGCTTCACCCAGGATACAACGATTCCCGGGCAGCGAGATCAAGGTGACGCGGCGCCTGTTTCGCTCGGGCGAGAGCGAATATCTGCTGAATGGCGAACAGTGCCGCTTGCGCGACATCCAGGACATCTTTATGGGAACCGGCCTGGGACCGGAATCTTACGCCATCATCGAACAAGGACGCATTGGCCAGATCCTGAGTTCCAAGCCCTCGGACCGGCGCGCCATCATTGAAGAGGCGGCGGGAGTTTCCAAGTTTAAATCGCGGAAAAGGCTTGCGGAAGCCAAGCTGGAATCCTCGCGGCAAAATCTGGCGCGCATCAACGACATTCTGGAAGAAATCTCGAAGCAAGTGAACTCCCTCAAGCGGCAGGCTACAAAGGCCGGCAAGTACCGGGAATTGCAGAAGGAACTGCTGGCGCGCCAGAAGCGCGTGTTCACCTCGCGGCTTCTGCTGCTGGAGGGCGAATGCGCAAAATTACGGGAAGGTTTTGCGGCGATCCGGGAAGAGTGCCTGGCGGCGGCGCAGGAACTGGAGAGGCTCGAAAGCGAAAGATCCCAGGCCGCCTCGCGCCACGAGCAACTGGAGGAGGAAGTCAGAAAGCTGCGCGAGGGGCTGGCGCAGGGCGAGCTGGAGGCAGAGCGCCTGCGCTCAGGTCTCGAAAAGGCCCGGCAGCAATCGTCAATCCTTGAGACGCGCGTGATGGAAGCGCGGCAGGAGCAGGCTCAGCTTGAACAGCAGGCGCAGGCTCTCGACGAAGAAGCCCAGGCGGCCGCCGAAAGGGCAAGGCAAATACGCGCGGAATGGACGTCCGCGCAGGAAGCTCTGGCTTCTCTGACTTCCTCGCAATCGAGGATTACGGAAGAACTCGCCGCCGCCGAAGCGGCCATGGAGGCCGGGCGGCAGCAGATGCTTCGAGCGGTCAGCCGCGTGGCTGAGCTTCGCAATGAAATGGTGAAGGCGGAGGAAATGCAATCGTCCACCCTGCGGCAACTTGCCAGGGTGGAGGCTGAGCGCCAGGCGGCAGATGCGGACTACCAGCGCATTACTGCAGAGATCGAGGCTGTACAAGCAGAATATCAGTCGAGCGAAGCCGCTCTCACGGAACTAACCCAAGGGGTAACCCGGACGAAGGAAGCGGTGGAAAAGGCGCGCCACCAGGAATCGTCTGCGCGGGAAGAGGTGGAAAACCTCAGCCGCTCGCTTTCCCAGGCCTCGGCGCGCAAGCAGGCGCTCGAAGAGTCTCTGGCGCGGCACGCCTATTCCACCGAAAGCGTGCGCCGGCTGCTTTCCGCCTCGAAGGAGACTGACGGCTTTCAGCCTCTCGGCGTGCTTGCAGATTTCCTGGAAGTGACGCCGGGGTACGAAGAGGCCGTGGAAGAATTCCTCAAGACCGAGCTCGATTGTGTGGTCGTAGAGCAGCCGGATGAAGCGCGCAGCGGCATTGCGCTTCTCAAAAACGAGAAGAGCGGACGATCGGGCTTTTTTGTTCGCAGCTTCTCCTCCAACAACCACTCGCATGGAATGCTGCACGGGGAAGCTCAGGACGCAAGACGGCAAGCGGGAGTTGTCGCTTCGCTTCAGGAGCTTGTGCGTTTTGAGCCGCGGCTGGGCTTGAACGGCGATCTGGCTTTTCCGGCGCTGGCGAACTCGTTTGTAGTTGAGGATTCAGCGGCGGCCGAACGGCTGGCCGCCGCCTATCCCACCTGCCATTTTGTAACCCGCAGCGGAGAGCACTACCATCACCGCCTGGTTTCGGGCGGCAGGATCTCCAACGCCGGCCCGCTGGCTTTGCGGCGCGACTTCCGCGAACTCGAACGCAGGACTTCCGACCTCGGTCGCGCGCTTCAGGATGCCGAAGCGCGCTGGACAACCGCCAGGGAGCAAGTCCGCCAATCCGAAGAGGAATTACAGCGACTGTCTGTCGAACGGCTTGGCGCGGAAAGGCAATCGATGCTGACGCACGAACGATTGCGGCACGCGCGGGAGACAGAGCGGCAGGCGCTCGATCGAATCCAGGTAACTCAGCGCGAAATGGCTGCGCTCGCGGAAGAGCGGGAAAAGGCCGAGCAACGCTCTATGGCGCTCAAGGAAGAACTTGCGCGAGCCGTCGAGGAACAGCAGGCCAGTGAGAAGGCCAGCATCTTATCGGCTGAGGGAGTTCGACAGCTTCGCGGCGAGCTGGATCGAATGAATCAGGCGCTGACCGAGGCTCAGGTAAAGTCCAGCGCTCTTGAAGAACGATGGAGAGCGGCCGATGCGGATTCAAACCGCATTCTGGCTGAGGCCCGCCATGCGCGGGAGAGGCTGGCGCACCTTGAAACTCAATCCAAGGCGTGGGAGGAAGAGAGACAAAGGCTCCACTTGCAGGCGGAGGAAATTGAAAACGCGCTGGCGGCGGCAGAAACCCGCCAGCAAACCTTGCGCGAGCAGCTTCAGGCGCAGGAAGCGGAATCTCTGGAGGCGCGAACCCGGCGCGATGAATTAAGCCCACAGGTCGATGCCGCCCGTTCGGAACTTGAAGCGCGGCGGGAGCGACGCTCGGAAGCTGAGGTTGCTTTGGCTCGCGCGGAATCCGATCTGAATCACCACGTCCATCAATGCCGCGAGGAATTGGGAGCCGAGCCCGACACGCTTCGCGCCCAAGCTGCGCCCGAAGACCTGCTTCAAGGCGACCAGATGCAGGCGGCGGAAGAGGAACTTCGTGAGATCAAGGGGAGAATCGAGCGCCTGGGTCCGGTCAACATGATGGCGCTTGAGGAGCTTCAGGAATCCGAAGAGCGCTTGAATTTCCTCGAAACCCAACGGCAGGATCTGCTGGCCTCCATCCAGGACACCACGCAAACCATCCGCGAGATCGATGAGGCTTCGCGGCGCAAATTCATGGAGGCCTTCAACGCCATCAACCGATTCTTCGCTGAATCTTTCCGCGCGCTCTTCGGAGGCGGCGTCGGCGAGATGCGTTTCAGCGATGAGTCGGATCCGGAAAGCGGCATTGATCTGGTCGCTCAGCCGCCGGGCAAGCGCCTTCAGAACGTGCTGCTGCTTTCGGGCGGCGAGAAGGCTTTAAC